>NNBT01002488.1_pt1 | contig 83000 bp, 81 predicted proteins | sample 1173831 | NCBI WGS metagenome assembly NNBT01 (sample SAMN07173936, study PRJNA388173) | plant metagenome | isolation source: symbiotic tissue sample KVJ10 | place: Norway: Troms, Kvaloya island | reverse complement strand
CCCGACAGCTGATCGGGATAGCTGTCGCCCTTGTGCCCCAGGCCGACCTTCTCCAGCAGCGCCATTGCGCGCTCCTCCGCCTCGCGCTTGGGCACGCCGTGCACCTTCACCGGCGCGATCGCGACATTGGCCCGCGCGGTCATGTTCTGGAACAAGTTGAACTGCTGGAACACGATCGACATTCGGCTGCGCAGCGCGCGCAGGCTGCGCTTGTCGGCATAATCGACCGCTGTGCCGCCGATGCAGACCGCCCCCGCCGTCGGCGGCGTCAGGCCGATCAGGACGCGCAGCAGCGTGCTCTTGCCCGATCCCGACGGGCCGATCAGGCTGACGACCTCGCCCTTGTCGGCGGACAGGGTAACGCCGCGCAGGACAGGGTTGCCGGCATAGCTGGCTTCAAGGTCACGGACGTCGAGATGGTGCAAGGCGGTTCTCCAGGCGCTTGGCGAGCAGGCCGAGCGGCCAAGACAGAAGGAAATAGAGGATCAGGACCGCGCCGAAGCCCAAAGTCGGCGGGAAGCCGCGGTTCACCAGGATCTTGCCCGAAAAGGTCAGTTCCAGGACGCCTAGGTGCGAGGCGAGCGAGGTATCCTTGATGAACATGACGATGAAGGCGGTGGCGGGCGGCAGGATGATGCGCCAGCTCTGCGGCAGGACCACCAGCCAGAACACCTGCCAGGCGTTGAAGTTGAGCGCCTCGGCGCCCTCCACCTGGGTACGCGGCACGGAATCGAGGCCGGCGCGGATGATCTCGGACAGATAGGCGGTGGCATAAAGCGTGATCGCCACCGTCGCGATGCCGAGCAGCGACAGCTCCGGCGCGATGATCTGCGTTGCGAACAGCGACAGGATCAGCAGCACCAGGAAGGGCAGGCGGCGGAACGTCTCGACGACCAGCATCGCGGCGAACCGCAAGGGCGCCAGCGCCGGCGCGCGGGTGCGCCGCAGGACGGCCAGTCCCATGCCGAACGCAAAGCCGAGCGAGCAGCCGATCGCCGTCATCACGATCGTTCGCCACAGCGCGCCGAGCAGGAACAGCGCGACGCCCGGCGTGAAGAAGCGCGGCGCGCTTTCGACGATGGACTCGATCATGGTCAGGCCCCCGTGCGGACGCGGAAGAAGGTGCGCCCGAACCACGCCAGCGCCGCGGAGGCGATCAGGGTCAGGGCGATGTAGATGAGGCCCGCGACGGCGAACGTCTCGATCGTGCGCAGGCTCGTGGTGCTGACGTTGATCGCGCGGCCGGTCAGTTCCTCGACGCCGAACAGCGCGGCCATCGAGCTGCCGAGCACCAGCACGATGAAGAAATTGGCCAGCGGGCGGTACACCGTGCGCAACACGTGCGGCACGATGACATGAGTCATCACGTCGCGGCGGTGGAGACCAAGGACGCTCGCCGCCTCGAGTTCCGCCGGCCGCACCGATGCGACGCCCGCGCGGATGATCTCGGTCAGATAGGCGCCGGCGTTCAGGGTCAGGCCGATGACCACCGCAGTGAAGGAGCCCAGTTTGATCCCCGCGTCCGGCAGCGCGTAATAAATGAGGAAGATCTGCACCAGCGCAGGCGTGTTGGTGAACAGCGTCACATAGCCGCTGACGAATCTGCGAACCGGCCCCGCCGCATAAAGCAGCGCCATCGCCCCACCGAGGCCGATCGAGGCGCCGATGATGAAGGCGAGGAACGCGATCTGCAGCGATATCGCCGCGCCGCCCAGCAGATAGGGAATCTGGCCGATCACCCCGCTGAAATCGAAGGCGTAGCCGCTGGTCTCCGCCTGCGTCGCGGCGGTACGATCGCGCAGCGCGGGGGCGATCTGCTCCTCGCCCACCGGCACGCTCATGTCCGCGGCATAATGGTCGCGCCACATGGCGGCGATGCTGCCGTCCTTGTGCAGAGCATGGAGCACGCGGTCGAGTTCGGCCTGAAGGGTGGCATTGCCCTTGGCGACGCCAATTCCGCACCAGGCGGCGAAGATCGGGTCGGGCAGGACGCGCCATTTGACGTCGGGATAGTTGCGCGTGAAGCCCAGGAAGAAATCGGTGTTCTCAATCAGCGCGTCGGCGCGCCCCTGCGCGATCGCGCGGATCGTGTCGGCGTTGCCGTCGACCAGCAGGCGGCGGGGCAGGGGCAGCTTTTCCTGCAGCACGCTGACCGACTGGTTGCCGCGCATGTTGACCAGCGTGATGTCGGGGCGGTTCAGATCCTCCCAGCGCTCCGCCTTCACGCGATCGGTGGTGATGACCCCCATCGCTTCCGAATGGAGCGGAATGGTGAAATCGATCAGCGCCTGGCGTTCGGGCGTGATGGTCAGCGCGCCCATCGACATGTCGATGCGGCCCGACACCAGGAACGGGACCCGCTGCGCGGCCTCGGTCGGCACCAGCGTCAATTTGACGCCCAGCGCGTCGGCGATGCGCCGCGCCACATCGACGTCGAACCCGGCGAGCCGGTTGTCGTCGCCATAGCTGCTCATCGGCGGGAAATTGGGGTTCACCCCGACACGGATCTCACCCGATTGGCGGACGTCCTCCAGCGTGCGCGCATGCGCCATCCCGCCTGCCACGACAGCAATCAGAAACGATAACATCCAGCACAGGCGCAGCACGGCAGCCCTCCCCGCTGCGTCGAATGACAATGACCCTCCGGCCAGTCAATGTTCTTCTGTCGAACTTTCGTTCTTTATGCGACCATTCGTTGCGGTAGCGACGATCTGATCGATCGTCGTCGGCTTGAACGGGGCGCGCGGCGCAAAGCCCGGCAGCGCGGTGGCCACGTTGCCCTCGCCGGCCGCTTTCAGGCGCGCTTCGATCACGGCGGCGCAATATCTTCCCCCGCACGCGCCCATGCCCGCGCGGGTTGCGCGCTTGATGGCCGAAATATCCCGCAGACCGGCCGCCAGCAGCGAATCCGCGGCCGAAACAGGCACGCTTTCACACCGGCACAGCAGCGCATCAGGCCGCAAATTCGGCAGCCCCACGGGCGCGTAGATGCGCCACAGCGCATCCTGGAACACACGATGCCGCCCCAACTCGCGAACCGCCTTCGCACGCTCCGCGGCGGCAACAGGTCGCCCGCCCAGCGCCTCCACCAGCGCCGCGCCGCCAAGCACGCCCTGCGCCATCGCGATCCGCGCGCCGCCCAGTCCGCCGCCGTCGCCGATCACCTGAACATCCTCGATCGTGGTGTGCCCGGCATCGTCTCGCACGACGCGGATCGTGCCATCCGCGCTGCTTTCCGTCGCGCATCCCAGCGCCCGCGCCGCCTCCGCCTGCGGCAGGAAACCATAGCCCAGGCACACCGCATCAACCGCGAACGACCGCTTGCTGCCGGGGACGATCGTACCGTCGGTAGCGGTCCTCGCGACCGAGACGCTCTCCGCCTTGTCGGCGCCCGTGATCCCAGTCACCACATGGCCATACAGCATCGGCACCTTCGCCCGGCGCAACGCAGCCAGCATCCCCGCGCCATCCATCACCAGCCTTGGTGCAGCCTTGGCCATGCGAAGCGCGTCCACCGCGCTCGCCGGCCCCGGTGCCGCCGCAGCCTCAACCAGCGCCACCACCTCACATCCGGCGCGCAGCAATTCGCGCGCTACCTGAATGTTGAGCGGACCGTTGCCCGCCACCAGCACGCGCCGCCCCGGCGCGGTCGCATAGGCGCGCAGCAACGTCTGCGCCGCCCCCGCCGTCATGACGCCCGGCAGCGTCCAGCCGGGCACCGGCCACGCCCGCTCATAGGCGCCCATCGCCAGCACCAGCCGCTTCGGTCGCACCACCACCGCGCCTGCATCACCGGAAAGGCTGATCGACAGCTGCCCCGCCTCGTCTCGCGTGGCGGCCCACATCGTACGCCCATGCAGCAGGCGCGCGCCGGCCGCCAGTGTCTGCCCGATGAGCGCCCGCCCCTCGGCGGTCTGCCGATCGCTGCGCTCAGGATCGATCGCAAAGGCACTGGCCGGTTGCTTGAAATATTGCCCGCCCGCCATTGCGCGCTCGTCGGCGATCAGGACGTCGAGGCCGGCGGCAGCCGCGATGCGCGCGGCGGACAAACCCGCCGGCCCAGCGCCGACGACCAGCACGTCGGGGGTCTCCACCGTAGCCGCGCCGGGGGCGGGCATTATCGTCTTTTCGCCTGCCACGACGCGGGCAGGCGCCTGCTTGATCTGCTGGTCGGGCTGGGCCGGTGTCATGCAGGCAAGGCGGACCTGCCCATCTACCTCCACCCGGCATTCGCCGCATACCCCCATGCCACACCACATGCCGCGCGGCGCGCCGGTGGACGCCTCCCGCAGCGCCCGCTTGCCCGCCGAGGTCAGTGCGGCGGCGACGCTTTCGCCCGGCCACGCCTCGATCGTCTCCCCATCAAAGGTCAGCGCGAAGGGTGAGCCGCGGCGTTCCGCTCCGGGCAGGGTGATGCGCATGTCAGCGGATGTACGTCGCGCCGTTCACGTCGAGCGTCGCGCCCGACAGCTGCCGCGCCGCGCCGCTGGCGACGAATGCGACGATATTGCCGACCTCTTCCGGCGTGACCCATTCACCGCTCGCTAAGGTGGCGTTGACCGCTTCCTCGCCGCCCTGGCTGGCGGCGAACTCCTCCGACAATCGCGTGCGTACGACGCCGGGCGCAATGATATAGGCCTGGATGTTGTCGCGGGCGTAAGCACGCGCGATCGACTGGGTGGCGGATCGCACCGCCGCCTTCGACGCACCATAAGCGATGGTGGCCGGATTGGTGACGCCGCGCTGCGCTGCCCAGCTCGAAATGGAGACGATCGCACCACCTCCGGCCTCTTTGAAGTGGTTCACGGCCGCGCGCATCAGCCGCGCCGGCCCGCGCACGTTGACCTCCAGCGACTGGTCCCACGCCGCCTCGAAACCCTCGTCCGGCCCATCGAAGGCGCCGTTGAACGGCATCACCGCCGCATTGTTGACGAGCACGTCGATCCGCCCGCGCCACGCCATCGCTGCCTCCCACAACGCCAGCGTGGAGCCGCGATCACCCAGGTTTGCGGACAGCAGCGTCACTCGATCGTCCGGAAAGCCAGCAACCGCCGCGCGCGCACCGGCTTCGTCGCTGCCATAATGGGCGATCAGGTGCGCGCCCCCTTCTAGCAGAATACGTGCCGTTGCTGCCCCGATGCCCTTCGACGCGCCGGTCAGAAGGATGGTTTTTCCGCTGAGTGCCTGTGTCATGGTAGAGCCATATCGCCGCGATTTTTGCTCGTAAAGCGAACTTTCCGGCGCTATGCGAACATCAACAGTCGGGGCGCAACGATCGTCCCGCGTGGAGGATTATGGCTTACGATACCGAATTGCAGTTGTTCGTGGACGGCGCATGGCAGGGTAGCGAGGGGCGGGATGCCCGTCCGGTGCTGAACCCCGCCAGCGGTGATGCGATTGCGGCGGTTCCGCTTGCGTCCAAGGTCGATCTCGACCTCGCGCTGGACTCGGTGGCGCGCGGCTTCGTCACCTGGCGCAACACCGATCCTGCACAGCGCGCCGCGGTCCTGCGCAAGGCAGCAACGCTGATGCGGGAGCGCGTCGACGCCATCGCCACGCTGCTGACCACAGAACAGGGCAAGCCGATCGGCGAGGCGCGCGGGGAAGTGGGTGCGAGCGCCGAACTGCTCGATTTCTATGCTGCGGAAGCGACGCGGATTGACGGACGGGTGCTGATGCGCCCGGCGGGGTCGCGTTCGATCGTGATCCGCCAGCCGGTCGGCCCGGTGGCCTCGTTCACGCCGTGGAATTTCCCGGTCTACCTGATGATCAAGAAGCTGGCACCGGCGCTGGCGGCGGGCTGCTCGGTCGTGGCCAAGCCGCCGGAGGAGACGCCCGGCTGCACCAGCGCGGCCGTCCGCTGCCTGCTGGACGCGGGTTTGCCGGGCGAGGTGCTGCAGCTGGTGTTTGGCGATCCGGACCTCGTCAGCCGGCACGTTCTGGGATCGCCGGTGATCCGCGCGTTGAGCTTCACCGGCTCGGTACCTGTCGGTCGTCACCTGATGAAGCTGGCGGCGGAGGACCTGAAGCGTACGACGATGGAATTGGGCGGTCATGCGCCGGTCCTGATCTTCGACGATTGCGATCTGGAGCGTACGCTCGACATGGTCGTGCCGCAGAAGTTCCGCAACGCGGGCCAGGTCTGCGTGTCGCCGACGCGCTTCTACGTCCAGCGCAGCATCTACGAGAAGTTCGCCAATGGCTTTGCGGCGCGTACGCGCGGCGTTGCCGTGGGCAACGGCATGGACCCCGACACCAAGATGGGGCCGCTGGCGCATGGTCGCCGGCCGGATGCGATCGAGGCGCTGGTTGACGATGCCGTGTCTCGCGGCGCGCGGGTGATGGCGGGTGGCGGCCGGATCGATGGCGGCTTCTTCTATCAGCCGACCGTGCTGGCCGACGTGCCGCTGGAGGCGGACATCATGTCGAACGAGCCGTTCGGCCCGGTCGCCCTGATCCAGCCGTTTGACACCGAGGAAGAGGCGATCAGCAGCGCCAATCGCCTGCCGTATGGCCTGGCATCGTTCATGTTTACCGAGAACGGACGCCGTGCCGCGCGTGTGTCGGATGCGATCGAGGCAGGCATGGTGGGCATCAACAGCTTTGCCATCAGCGGCGCGGATTCGCCGTTCGGCGGGGTCAAGCACAGCGGCTTCGGCAGCGAGGGCGGGCGCGAGGGGCTGGAGCCGTTCCTGAACGTCAAGGCAATCCACCAGGCCTGAGGCACGGCGATGCGCTCCAAGATCTACGACAGCCCGGCAGCGGCGCTGGAGGGCGTGCTGTTCGACGGCATGACCATCATGTCAGGCGGCTTCGGCCTGACGGGCAACCCGGAGAGCCTGATCCCCGAGATCAGGGCCTCCGGGGTCCAGCGGCTGACGGTCATCTCGAACAACGCGGGCGCGAACAACTTCGGCCTGTGGATGCTGCTGCAATCGCGGCAGATCACGAAGATGATCGCGTCCTATGTTGGCGACAACAAGCTGTTCGAGCAGCAATATCTGTCGGGCGAGCTGGAGCTGGAGCTGACGCCGCAAGGGACGTTGGCGGAGCGCATCCGTGCGGGCGGGGCTGGCATCCCCGCCTTCTACACCGCAACGGGGGCGGGCACCCTGCTGGCCGAGGGCAAGCCGGCGGAGATGTTCGAGGGGCGGGACTATGTGCGCGAGACTTGGCTGCGCGCAGACCTTGCCATCGTGAAGGCGTGGAAGGCGGACCCCGCGGGCAATCTGGTGTTCCGCCGCACCGCGCGAAACTTCAATCCCGAGATGGCGACCGCAGCCCGAGTCACGGTCGTCGAGGTGGAGGAGATCGTGCCCGCCGGGAGCATCGACCCCGATCTGGTCCATACGCCCGGCATCTACGTCGACCGCATCGTCCAATGCACGATCAACGAAAAGCGCATCGAGAAGCTGATGACTCGACCCCGGGAGGTGGCGTGATGGCCTGGACTCGCGACCAAATGGCGGCGCGTGCCGCGCGCGAATTGCGCGATGGTGATTACGTCAACCTGGGCATCGGCATTCCGACGCTGGTGGCCAATCACATTCCGGCAGGGATCGACGTGATCCTTCAGTCGGAAAACGGCATGCTGGGCATGGGGCCATTCCCCTATGACGATGAGGTTGATCCCGACCTGGTCAATGCGGGCAAGCAGACGATCAGCCTGCTGCCGACATCAAGCTTCTTCTCCTCCGCCGACAGCTTCGCGATGATTCGCGGCGGGCATATCGACCTGACCATCCTTGGGGCGATGGAAGTCTCGGCGCGCGGTGACATCGCGAACTGGACGATACCGGGCGCGATGGTGAAGGGCGTCGGCGGGGCGATGGACCTGGTGGCCGGCGTGAAGCGCGTGATCGTGGTGATGGATCACGTGTCGAAGCACGGGAAGCCGAAGGTGCTGGAGAATTGCACCCTGCCGCTGACCGGCGCGCGCTGTGTCGATCTGGTGATTACTGATCTGTGCGTCATGCAATGCGGGGACGAGGGGTTGACCCTGGTTGAGCTGGCACCCGGCGTCACGCTGGACGAGGTGCGCGCATGCACCGGCGCGCCGTTTCGCGAGCTTGCCGTCGCCTGATTCAGGCGCCGCGCGGCTTAGGCCTTCCGGTGGCTGCGCATCGCGAAACTGGACGTGATGCGCGAGACCCCCGGCAGCCGTGAGAGCACTTCGCGGTGGAAGGTCGCATAATCCTCCATGTCGGCGATCTGCACCCGCAGCAGGTAATCGCCCATGCCGGTGAGCAGATACCATTCGCGAATCTGGGCGTGTTTGCGCATCGCGGCCTCGAAGCGGGAGAGATATTCCTCGGACTGGCGCAGCAATTCGACCTGGACGATGGCGATCGTTCCCTCATCCGTGTCGACGCCAGCAACCACCGCAGTGTAGCCGCGAATGACGCCCGATTTCTCCATGATCTTCAGCCGACGAAGGCAGGCGGATTCCGACAAGCCGACCTCCCGCGCGAGGGCCGTATTCGTGATCCGCGCGTTGAGTCGCAACTGGTTCAGGATGCGACGATCCACCGCGTCGAGCATGGTTGCAGAATCCTTCGAAGATTGAGCGGTTTTTGCTAATGAACACCATATTTCGCAACATCCGTTGCAGAAAAGAGCGGACATTTGCAGGTACCGCATCCACCATGCGCGCAATGATGCCAAGGGCGACGACGCACGAAATGACCTTTTCAAGCGAGCTGACGATCGATCTGGACGCGCTCGCGGCAAACTACCGGAACCTGCGCGATCATGTCGCGCCGGCGCAGTGCGGCGCCGTCGTCAAGGCGGACGCTTATGGCCTTGGCGCCCGGCGCGCCGTGCCGGCCCTGCACCAAGCGGGATGCCGGACGTTCTTTGTCGCGCAATTGTGCGAAGCGATCGAGCTTCACGACGTTCTTGGCGACGATTGCACGCTCGTGATCCTGAACGGGCTCGATCCGGGGGCAGAGGACCTCTGCGCAGACCATGGCTTCGTTCCGGCCCTCAATGCGCCCGGCGCGCTCCAGCGGTGGCGTGAGGCGGCGCGTCGGCGCGGGCAGCGTTTGCCGGCTGCGCTGCAGTTCGACACCGGGATGTCACGTCTGGGCGTGGATGGCGCCACAGCGCGGCAGGTGGCCTGTGATCCGGGCTTTGCCACGGAGGTGGAGCTGCGGCTGGTGATGACCCACCTCGCATCGGCCGACGAACCGGGTGCGCCGAGCAATGCCGCGCAATTGAGCACCTTCGAGGCGCTTGCCGCGCTGTTCCCCGGCGTGCCGCGATCGATCGCGAACAGTTTCGGAAGCGCCTTGCCGGCGGCTTTCCACAATGACGTCGTGCGTGCCGGAATTGCCCTGTACGGCGTGCCACTGCCGCCGGGCGCGGCGGTGATCCAGCCGGTGGTGGGCCTGCGCGCGCGCATCCTGCAGACGCGCCAGATCGCTGCTGGCACCGGCGTAGGCTATGGGTTGACCTACACCGCACCGGATACGCGTCGGCTGGCGACGCTGGCCATTGGTTATGCGGACGGCTGGCCACGCGCGCTGAGCAACCGGGGCGCTGCATGGCACGACGGCAAGCGACTGCCGATCGTCGGCCGGGTATCGATGGACAGCATCATGGTCGATATTACCGCGCTGGACGAGGGCGCGCTGGGCGAGGGTGACCTCGTCGAACTGATCGGCCCTGGGCAGAGCCTGGACCAGGTCGCCGCGGATGCCGGCACCATCCCCTACGAAATTTTGACAAGCCTGGGCCGGCGGCACGCGCGCTTCTACAAGGAGCACGGCATGGCCACCGCCTGCATCGCTGGAGAGGTACGTTGAAGGTCGTCGTTCTCGGCGCCGGTGTGATCGGCGTGACTGCTGCTTACTATCTTCGGCAGGAGGGGCATGAGGTGGTCGTGGTCGACCGCCAGCCTGCCGCCGCGCTGGAAACCAGCTTCGGCAATGCGGGCGAGATTTCGCCCGGTTATGCCTCACCCTGGGCAGCGCCCGGCATCCCGGCAAAGGCAATCAAATGGCTGATGATGCGCCACGCGCCCTTGATCCTGCGGCCCAAGCTGGACCCGCAGATGCTGGCGTGGCTGGCGATGATGCTGCGCAACTGCACCGAGCAGCGTTACGCGCTGAACAAGAGCCGCATGGTGGGACTGGCGGAGTTCAGCCGCGATGAATTGCGCGCGCTGCGCACGAGCCTGGGCATCGCCTATGACGAACGGGCGCAGGGTACGCTGCAGCTGTTCCGTACGACCAAGCAGGTTGAGGGCAGCGCGAAGGATGTCGAGGTGCTTCGCTCCTACGGCGTACCATTCCAACTGCTGGACGCCGATGGCTGCGTGCGGGCGGAGCCGGGTCTTGCCTCGTCGCGGCACCTGATCGCCGGCGGCCTTCGTTTGCCCAATGATGAGACCGGGGATTGCCACATCTTCACGACCAAGCTTGCCGAGCGATTGGCGGCCGAGGGGGTGGATTTCCGCTGGTCCACCAACGTGGAGGCGCTGGAGCAGGCAAGCGGAGCGATTACCGGCGTTCGGACGAGCGCCGGGGTGATCCGCGGCGACGCCTATCTGGTGGCGATGGGCAGCTATTCGCCGCACGTCGTCGCGCCGGTTGGGCTGCGGGTGCCGGTGTACCCGGTCAAGGGTTATTCGATCACCGTGCCGATCACCGATACGACGCGTGCACCGGAATCGACGCTGCTGGACGAAACGTACAAGATCGCGATCACGCGATTGGGCGATCGGATCCGCGTCGGGGGCATGGCGGAGATTTCCGGATTTGACCGCTCGCTCCCCCCGCGCCGCGAGGCGACGTTGCTCCATTGCCTAAACGATCTCTTCCCGGGCGCGGCGGAAACGCGCGAGACCGGGTATTGGAGCGGGCTGCGCCCGATGACGCCGGACGGCCCGCCGATCATCGGCGCCACAAAGGTGAAGAACCTGTTCCTCAACACCGGCCACGGCACGCTGGGGTGGACGATGGCGTGCGGATCGGGCGCGGTTGCCGCGGCGATGATCAGCGGAAAGCAGCCGCCCATTCCCGTCGATGGGCTGGGCCTCGACCGCTACTGAAGGGAAGAAACGCGATGACGATTACCCGGATCGACCAGGATGGCCGGATGAGCCAGGTCGTGATTCACGGCCGTACCGTGTATCTGTCCGGCCAGGTGGGCAATCCCGGCGAGGACATTTCGGCCCAGACCCGGACAACTTTGGCCGAAATCGACGCACTGCTGGCCCTGGCCGGGACCGACAAGTCGAACCTGCTGCATGCGACGATCTGGCTGGCGGACATCGCCGACTTCGACGCCATGAACATGGTGTGGGAAGAGTGGATCGGCGGCGGCAATGCCCCGACCCGCGCGACGGGCGAGGTGAAGCTCGCATCCCCGGACTATAAGGTGGAGATCATCGCCACCGCCGCCCTGCCAGACTGACACGTCACGGCGCTGGCTTGGTCGGCGGATCAACGCAGGTCGACCTGAGCGCGCAGGCATGTAAGAGGGGCCAGACGATGCAGGATCTCGTTTGACCCTTCTTGTTCTTCTGGCGCTGCCGTTCGCAGCCGCAGTCGCGATCGGCCTGTTGGCGCGCTTTCCGCGCTCGGTGCACGTTGCCATTGCGGCGTCGGCCAGTGCGACCGGGCTGGCGCTGCTGCTGTCGCGTGCGCAGGAGGTTCTGGCAGGCGCGCCGATTGCGGTGCAGGTGCCGTGGGTACCGGCGCTCGGCCTCGACGTCAGCCTGTGGCTTGATCCGCTGGGGCTACTGTTCGCCGGGCTGATCCTTGGCATCGGCCTGCTCGTCGTCATCTATGCGCAAGGATATCTGGCGCGGGCGGAGGCGACGGGGCGGTTCCTGTCGTTCCTGATGCTGTTCCAGGGCGCGATGATCGGCATTGCCCTGTCGAGCAACCTGCTGCTGATGCTGATCTTCTGGGAACTGACGAGCCTGTCGTCGTTCCTCCTGATCGGTTTCTGGCGCGACCGGGCCGACGCGCGACAGGGCGCGCGGGTGGCGCTGGCCGTGACGGGCGGCGGCGGGCTGGCGCTGATCGCCGGGGTGCTGCTGCTGGGGCAGGTCGCCGGCTCCTATGAGCTGCCCGCAGTGCTGGCTCAGCGCGAACTGGTGCAGCAGTCGCCGCTGTACCCGGCAATACTGACGCTGATCCTGCTGGGCGCGTTCACCAAGTCGGCGCAATTCCCGTTTCACTTCTGGCTGCCGCACGCGATGGCCGCGCCAACACCGGTGAGCGCCTATCTGCATTCGGCGACGATGGTGAAGGCGGGCGTGTTCCTGCTCGCGCGGCTGTGGCCGGTGCTGGCCGGTACCGATTTGTGGTTCGCGCTGGTGGCGACCACCGGGCTGGTCACGTTGATCTTCGGCGCGAGCGTCGCATTGTTCCGTGACGATCTGAAAGCGATCCTGGCCTATTCGACGATCAGCCAGTTGGGCCTGATGGTGATGCTGCTCGGCTTTGCGACGCCCGCGGCGGCAGTGGCGGCGATATTCCACATCCTCAACCATGCCGCGTTCAAGGCTGCGCTGTTCATGAACGCGGGGATCGTCGATCACGAGACGGGAACGCGCGACATCCGTCGGCTGGGCGGGCTGGCGCAGTTGATGCCGCTGACCGCAGTTGGCGGCACGCTGGCTGCCGCGGCGATGGCCGGGCTGCCACCGCTTGGCGGGTTCATTTCCAAGGAAATGATGCTGGAGCAGAGCGCCCATACCGTGGCGTTGGGGCAGCCGTGGCTGGTACCGGCGCTGGCGGCGATCGGTGCGACGCTGTCGGTGGCCTATTCCTTGCGCTACGCCATCGGCCTCTATGTCGGACGTACGCGCACCGGCGATGTGCCGGCGCCGCATGACCCCGGCGCGCTGATGCTGGGACCCTCGCTGCTGCTGGCTGTCCTGGCGCTGGCATTGGGGCTGCTGCCGATGGCGATTGCCGGGCCGCTGGTGATCGAGGCCGCAGCGGCAGTGACCGGTGGCGCGTCGATGAAAGTTGACCTCGCGCTTTGGCACGGGGTCAACGTTGCTTTGGCGCTGAGCATCGGTGCGGTGCTGGTCGGTGCGCTGCTGTTGTCGGGTTATCCGCTGCTGGAACGACGCGTTCGGGCGTGGAAGACGCCGGATGCGAAGAGGCTGTTCGAGCATGGACTGGAGGCGTTGGTCGCGGCCGCGCGGCGGATGACGCTCACCATCCACGCGCCGTCGCTGCAACGCGCGCTGCTGATGGTTTTCGCGGTCGCGGCGCTGTTCGCCGTCGATGGCGCCGGCGTGGCCGGCACGATCGTCACCGGCGACCGGGCGACAACGCCGGCGAGCATGACCGCAATCATTGCCTGGCTGCTGCTGCTGGTCGCGACGCTGGCGGTTGTCCTGATGCATCGGCAGCGGTTCCTGGTGCTGATCTTCATCAGCGTCATCGGGCTGGTGATGGCGCTGGCGTTCATCCATCTGTCCGCGCCGGACTTGGCGCTGACCCAGATCGCGGTCGAAGTGGTCACGATCCTTTTGCTGCTGCTCGCGCTTCACCTGATGCCCAAGACGCCGCGGTTGCTGTCGGGCAGGGGGCGGCGAGTGCGTGACGGGCTGCTCGGGCTGTTCGTCGGCGGCGCCGCTGGCGTGGGCGCCTGGGCGATCATGACGCGGGTGCAGGGCGACACGATTTCCGCCTTCCATTGGGCGAACAGCTACGCCGGTGGGGGCGGGACCAATGTGGTCAACGTGACCCTCGTCGATTTTCGCGCCTTTGACACGTTGGGCGAGATCATCGTGCTTGGCATTGCCGGGCTGGCGATCTTTGCGCTGCTAGAGCCGGCGGTGCGCGGCGTCGCGGGGCGGCGGCTGCGCGCGTGGCGCAGCGACATGCCGCATTCGCCCGAACGCCACCCGGTGATGTTCGTGATGGTGACGCGGCTGCTGCTGCCGATCGCATTGTTGGTCGGCATTTACATCTTCCTGCGTGGCCACAATCAGCCCGGTGGCGGGTTCGTCGCGGCGCTGGTGTTCGCCATCGCCATCCTGCTGCAATATCTGGCGTCCGGTTTCGACTGGACCGACGAGCGGCGAAAGATCGGCGAGCATCCGCTGATCGCCTTTGGCGTCCTGATCGCGGTGGCGACGGGGCTTGGCTCGCTCGCCTTTGGTGCGCCGTTCCTGTCGAGCAGCTTCGGCTATTTCCACCTGCCGCTGATCGGCGAGTTCGAGCTGGCGACGGCAATGCTGTTCGATACGGGCGTTGCCTGCGTGGTGCTGGGCGCGGTCACCATGGCGCTCGCGCAATTGAGCCATGTGGCGCAGCGCGCGGCACGCCAGCCCGACGACGGGGGCGCGGCATGAGCCTGGAATTCCTGGTGGCGACCGCCATCGCCGCGCTGGTCGCGGGCGGCGTGTATCTGTCGCTGCGGGGCCGCACCTTTCAAGTCGTGCTGGGCCTGACCCTGCTGTCCTATGCGGTGAACCTGTTCCTGTTCGCGGTCGGGCGGCTGATCGTCAATCGACCGCCACTGTATGACAAGGCGGTGGCGGAACACACCGATCCGCTGCCCCAGGCGCTGGTCCTGACCGCGATCGTCATCACCTTTGGCATGACCGCCCTGGTGGTCATCCTGTCGCTGCGCAGCTTCCTCGAAAGCGGCTCCGACCAGGTCGATGGGCGGATCGAACCCGACGAGATCGAGGACCAGCCATGACGCTGGCCGATCAACTGGTGATCGCGCCGGTGGTGCTGCCGGCGATCACGGCGGCGGTGGCGCTGCTGGTGATGCGTCGGCGCCGCCATCTGGGCGCGGGTGTCTCTTTGACAGGCTGCATCCTGTCGCTGCTGGCGGGCATCGTCCTGTTCGCGCAGGCGGCCGATGGGGTGATCCGCACCTATCCGCTGGGCAATTGGCCGGCACCGTTCGGGATCGTCCTGGTGCTCGATCGCCTGTCCACCGCCATGCTGGTGCTGGCGGGGGTGCTGGGCGTGATCGTGATGGTTCATGCGCTCGCGACCGGCGCTGATCGGCGCGGCTGGCATTTCCATCCCTTGTTCCAGTTTCAACTGCTGGGGCTGAACGGCGCATTCCTGACCGGCGACCTGTTCAACCTGTTCGTGTTTTTTGAGGTCCTGCTGATCGCATCCTATGGCCTGATGCTGCACGGGCAGGGCGCGGCGCGGCTGAAGGCGGGGGTGGCCTATGTCATCGTCAATATTGTCGGATCAGCGCTGTTCCTGATCGCGCTGGGCCTGCTGTACGGGCTGACCGGTACGCTCAACATGGCCGATCTGGCGCGGCGGGTGACGGAGGTGCCGCCTGGCGACGCTGGCCTGATGCGGGCGGCGGGGCTGCTGCTGACGGTGGTTTTTGCGCTGAAGGCGGCGGCGGTGCCGCTGCACCTGTGGCTGCCGCGGACCTATAGTGCGACCATGCCCGTCGTGGCGGCGTTGTTCGCGATCATGACAAAGGTGGGTGTCTATGCCCTGATCCGTGTGGTGCCGCTGATCTTCGGCGCCGGCGCAGGCGCAGCGGCATGGGTGCCGTCGCCCTGGCTGTTTCCCGCCGCGCTGCTGACGGCGGCGCTCGGCTTTGCCGGGGTGCTGGCGGCGCGGGGCTTGCGTGAGCAGGCGGCGTTTGCGGTAATGGGATCGACCGGCACGGTGATGCTGGTCCTGTCCGACTGGACGCCGGTGACCACGGCGGCCGCGATATATTATCTGATGCATTCGACCTTTGCCGGCGCGGCGCTGTTCTTGGTCGCGGACGTGACGCTGCGGCTGCGCGGTCAATATGGCGAGGCGGCGGTCGCGGCCCCGCGCTTCGCGGGGCAGCAGGCGACGGGATTCCTGTTCCTGGCGGCGGCGATCGCGGCGGCGGGGCTGCCGCCCTTGTCGGGCTTCATCGGCAAGCTGCTGATGCTGCGTGCCACGGCGGACATGCCGGCCCAGGCTGCGATCTGGGCAACCATCCTTGTCACCACCTTGCTGGCGGTGATCGGGTTCGCGCGCACCGGCAGCACGATCTTCTGGAAGGCGGCGGCGCCGGGTGCGGCGGCGATCACCGCCGCGCCATTGTCGCGCGCCGCGTTTCTCGGGCCCGCACTAGCGATTGCCGCGCTGGTTGCGCTGACGATCGCGGCGGGCACGGCGAGCGGCTGGGCAGTGGCGGCGGCCGACCAGCTTTTCGACACGCAGGCCTATATCACGGCGACGCTGGGATCGGCGGACGGGCGATGAGGAAGCTGTTGCCCCATCCCGGCCTGTCGGCCCTGCTGCTCGTCATCTGGCTGTTAATGGCCAACACCCTGTCGGTCGGGGCGCTGGTGCTGGGCGCCGTCTTCGCGGTGGTGCTGCCGCGCTTCACCGCGCCGTTCTGGCCCGACCGGCCGAAGGTGCGGTTCGGCCGCGACCTGCTGGTCTATACGGCCATCGTGCTGTTCGACATCGTGGTGGCCAATTTCCAGGTCGCTGCTGTCATCCTGTTCCGCCGCAATCGCGACCTGCGCGCGCGCTGGCTGGTGATTCCGCTGGAGCTCGACACGCCCGAGGCGATCACGGTGCTGGCGGGGACGATCAGCCTGACGCCGGGGACGGTGTCGTCCGACGTGTCGGCGGACGGCCGCTTCCTGCTGGTCCATGCGCTCGATGTGCCCGATCCCGAAGCCGAGATCGCGCGCATCAAGCAGCGGTACGAGGCGCGGTTGCAGCGGGTGTTCGCATGATCGGGACGGCGCTCCACCTCGCCTTTGCCGCCGTGTCCCTGGCGCTGTTGTGCAATTGCTGGCGGCTGATGCGCGGTCCGGCGCTGGGCGACCGGATCGTGGCGCTGGACACGATGGTGATCAATGCGATCGCGATCATCATCCTGATCGGGATGATCGGGGAGACCAACGCCTATTTCGAGGCGGCGTTGCTGATGGCGATGGTAGGGTTTGTCGGCACGATCGCTTATTGCAAGTTCGTGCTGCGCGGGGACATCGTGGAATGAGCATGGCGGTGGAGGCCCTCATTGCCTTGCTGATCCTGCTGGGCGCGGCGTTCGTGCTGATCGGCAGCTGGGGGCTGGTGCGCCTGCCGTCGACGATGGAGCGGCTGCACGGGCCGACCAAGGCGACGACGCTGGGACTGGGAGCGCTGCTGATCGGATCCATGATCTTTTTCCAGGCGCGGCTGGGGGTGTGGACGGCGCATGAGCTGCTGATCTGCGTCTTCCTGTTCATCACTGCGCCGATCTCCGCCAACATGATCGCCAAGGTGCACCTGCACCGGCTGCGGACCGGGGCGATCGTCGAGCCGAACAGTGTCGCGGGCGATCCGCCGCACCCGGGCGGGGAGGGCGACTGGGCGACGTTCGGGGCGCCGCCCCCGGGCCCGGCGGCGACGACGGCGGATCGATAACGGAGACCATTGGCCTCGCCTGCGTCAGCGGCGGCCGCCTAGTGGAAAATTCCGGCCCGCAACGGTTCGAGATAGGCCTGCACCGCCGCGACCGGATCGCGCGCCTGCGCCCAGCGCCGCATGTCGGACGCCGCGCTGACCGCCGCCATGACCGTCTGGCTGGCGACCAGCGGGTCGACCGGCCGGATCGAGCCATCGGCAATGCCGTCCGCGATCGTGCCGGCGACGTGGCGGGTGAGCTGCCCGGCGAGCGCGAGCATGTCGCTGCGAAGCTCCAGTGGCAGCGCCTGATAGGCGCTCATCCGCAGCAGCGGGCTGTCGTCAGTGAACTGAAGGCCGATCAGCGACGCGAGGCTGATGGCGAGGCGCTCGCCCTCGTCATGGCCGAGCCTGTCCCCTTCGGCCTGAGCGGCCTCGATCGTGTCGAAGGAGCGCCGGAAGCAGGCGAGGACCAGATCGTCCTTGTTGTCGAGATGGTGGTAGAAGCTGCCGGTGCTGACCCCCAGCTCCGCCGCGATCCGCTCCACGCTGGCCCCGGCATAACCATGGGCGTTGATGAGACGGGTGGCGGCGGCGAGGAAGCGGCCCTGCGCGCTGTCCGCCGCATCCACCGGCAGCGGTTCGACGCTGACCGGCCAGGGCGCCGCGCCGCGCGCGAGACCATGCGCGAGGACGTCGTAGAGCCGTTCCTCCACCCGCGGGAAATCACGTGTCTGGTAGCGGTCGATCCAGGCGGGGAGCCATTGCAGGCTGGCAGCGAGGTGAGTCGCGGCGATGGCCGAGCGCGATCCCGACGCCGGCGTGCCGGCGGGGGCGAAGAAGCCGCGGATGATCGCGAAGCTTTCGAAATAGGCCGCCTCCAGCGGCTCGCGGATTTTGGCGTCCAGCGCGCCGATGTCGGACAGGACGGCGAAGTCGCCGGCCTTCCCCTCGCGCGCGCGGCGATAGAGATCGAATTGCGCGGCGATGAGGTGGCGGACCCGGGCCTCGGTCGTCGGCTGGCGTGCTGCCTCCCGCGCCGTGTCGAGCGCCCAGTCGAGCGTTCGTTCGTAGCAGGCGGCGGCGAGCTGATCCTTGCGCTTGAAATAATAGGTCACGCTGCTGGTATCGAGGCCGAGCGCCCTGGCGACGGCAGTCAGCGTCATGCCGCGCGCGCCGTGGCGGTTGATCTGCGCCGATGCCGCATCGAGGATCTGCGAGCGCCGCTGCGTGAAGCGGGCGGTACGATCGTGATCCGAGGAGATCCTGCGTGTCACGGCACGAACATAGGCCATTTCGGCGCGTGGCACTACCCATAGCCATTATTGAAACTTGACAGCTGCGACAGTTCTTCCAAAACTGGTTACGGAGAGGAAGATCATGCGGCGGTACGCGGAACCATTCGCGCCGGCCATCGGTCAGGCATGCCGGATCGGGCCCATCGGGCCGTCGATCGGCGCAACGATGCCGCGAGGCATCGGCCACCACGCGTGTGATCCTTCACTCTTTCGTCTCGACCCTTCGGCATCGAACATCCTGCGGCGCACAAGCAGGTGGCGGTGGCTGGCGTGGTCGGCGACGGCATCCCGCATCGCGCGTCCGAATGGCGCGGTGAGCCCCTCAATACATGGAAACGAGAAGCTGATGACGTTGGTCTAGCGGACACGGGAGCGACGCGAGCGCCCCCGGCCGCCTCTTTCAGGAGGAGGAACGGCGATGAAGGCGAGGATGCGGGCAGGCGCGACAGCGATCGCGCTGCTGAGTGGGCATGCGGCGGCGCACGCGAGCGAGCCAGGGGGCGTGCAGGCGGTTCCCCCGAGCGACCCCGGCACTCCCCCCGCGCCAGGAGGCGTTGCCGGCGCTTCACAGGCTGGGCCACAGGAGGGGCCACGGGCGGAGCCGCCAGCGCCATTCGATCTTGCGACAATCAACGACATCGTCGTTACCGCGCAACGCCGGGCCGAAGCGATCCAGGACGTGCCGATCGCGATCAGCGTCTTTGAGTCGAGCGACCGGGACCGGCGCGGCATTCGGTCGATCCAGGACTTTGCGAACTTCACGCCCGGACTGACCTTTTCATCGTCGCTCGACCGGCTGTCGCTGCGCGGCATCGGGCGGCTGACCAACACGATCGGATCGGACCCGGGCGTCGCGATCTACAATGACGGTTTCTACACCGCGTCCAATGCCGAGGCATCCAAGACGCCGATGTTCGTCGAGCGGGTGGAGTTCCTGCGCGGGCCGCAGGGAACGCTCTACGGCCGCAACTCGGTGGGCGGTGCCATCAACGTCATTTCAAAACGGCCTACGGAAGAGCAGGCCGGAGAGTGGCGCTCGTCCGTCGATAATCTGCAGCTGGTATCGGAAGGGTATCTGTCGGGGCCGATCGTGGGCAAGCTGAAGGCCCGGCTGTCCGCGCAGGTCACGCGGGCGACGGGGTCGCGGTACGAGAATATCGCGCGCACCGCGACGTCCCGCGACGAGGGGTTCGTCAATCGCTTCTTCCTGGAAGGGCAGCTTCAGTATGATTTTTCCGACACCACGCAGTTGTGGCTGAAATACAGCCATGCCGAGTGGAACGACAGCAATCCGATCGGCGCGCAGGTTAGCCCCTATGTCACCAATGACATTGACGGGGCGACGGACAATTCGCTGACCCCGGCAGCGGCATTCGGCTATGGTGTTCCCAATCCATCGGTCACCGACCCGCGGCGGATCAACAGCAACACGCTGAACCAGTCGCTGCTGAGCGACAATCATACCATCGTCGCGAACTTCACCGCGGATATCGGCGGCGTGGCGCTGAAATATGTCGGGGGGCACACACAGTATAAATATCAGGCGTTCGCCGACCTGGATTATACCGCCAACCAGCTGGTGGTGAACAATTTCGGTTCTGCGCCGATCCCGGCATTGGCGCCATTCGGGCTGGCCAATGCGTTCCGTACCTATTCCTACAATGCAACCTATGTGCAGGATTATCAGGAAGACAAGAAGTACTACACCAACGAGCTGACGTTATCCAATGCGACGCAGGGGCGGTTCAACTGGATCGTCGGCGCGTATCAATTCCACGAGAAATACTTCCAGCCAGTCACCTGGTTCGTCGATGGCGACAATAGCGACACGCTGAGTCAGCGGATTGCGGCGCCGATCTGCGTTGCGCCGGGGACCTTCGCGATCGTGCCCAATTGCCCCACCAACCCGCGGCGCGCCTTTTACGAGGGGTCGGGGGATTTGCGCACCGATGGCCTCGCGGGGTTTGGCCAGGTTGATTACGAGCTGGTCGATGATCTGAAGGCGACCGCTGGCCTGCGCTATTCCTGGGACAAGAAGCGCGGGTTCGAAAGCTATCGCGTGATCCAGTGGCAGCCCGCGGGCGCGGCGACCTATTGCACGCTGACGCCGGGGGCGGATGCGACCGTCGTCGGGCTGGGCGCGTGCGGCGCGGCGGCGGCGGCGCAGGACCTGACCCGCTTCCTGCTAAACCTGCCCGGTGTTGGCGCGGCGACGCGCGAGCTGGAGGATAGCTGGTCGGGCTTTTCCTGGCGGCTGGGGCTCGACTGGAAAGCGAACAACGACACGCTGGTGTTCGGCAGCTACAGCCGTGGCCTGAAGGCGGGCGGATTCAACCTGGGGAGCTATGCCGACAGCCCGGTGGTCGACAAGGAGATCGTCGACGCATTCGAAGTGGGCGTGAAGAGCCGCCCGCTGTCGTCGCTGATGCTGAACGTCACCGGTTTCTATTACGATTACAAGAATGCGCAGATTCCGATCGTGGTGGTGCGGCCGGGATCGACGCTGACCACGACCAATTTCTTCAACATCAACAAGTCGCGGTCGTGGGGCATCGAGGTGGAGAGCGCGTGGAACGTCACGCGGTCGCTGGAAATCTCCGCCAATTATTCGTTCAACGACACCAAGATCCTGCGCGCGCCGCGGCGGTTCGACGATGAGGGGATGCCGGGCAACATCCTGGAGGACATCACCGGCAACCGGTTGCCCGCGGCATCGAAGCACAAGGTCGCCATTTCCGGCCTCTACGATATCGAGGTGGGCGCCAACGACCACATCTTCCTGGCGGCGAGCTACGCCTATCGGTCAGACGCTTATTATTCGGTGTTCGAAAGCCCGATCAGCCGTGCGCCGGGGTGGGACCAGGTCGATGCGCGCATCACCTACACACGGCCGGACGATGGCATCACCGTGATCCTCTACGCCCGCAACCTGTTCGACACGCTGGGCTATGACGGTGCCTTCTCGACCGGCGCGGCGACCAATTACCGCCAGGTCTACAGTTACACCTTCCCCCGCCAGGCCGGGGTGGAAGTGCAATTCAGGTTCTGAAGTTCCGCAGCGGACGCCCCAGCATGGGGGCGCCGCTGCACGGCATGGCAAGCCTGGGGCATCCAGGCGCACGGTAGGAGAGGATCATGGCCACCATTGCAGCCGGCGTGGCGGAGACACCGAGACGGCCTGCGCCCGCGTCCCTGCCGTTGTCGACGAAGGTCGCGCATGGGTCCGGCGCGATTGCGGGCGGATCGATCATCTACCTCAGGTCGCTGATGCTCCTGTTCTACAGCCAGGTCGTCGGGCTGGAGGCGTGGACGGTGAGCCTTGCGCTGGGCATCGTCATCGCCTTCGATGCGGTGTGGGACCCGGCGATCGGGCATTTTTCCGATACCCTGCGATCGCGCTGGGGGCGGCGGCACACGTTGATGTTCGCCGCACCGATCCCGACCGCGATCCTGTGCGCGATGTTGTGGAACCCGCCGGTCGGCATGTCGCCCGGCATGACCTTTGCCTGGCTGCTGGCGTGCGCCATGCTGCTGAACCTGTGCTACAGTTTCTTCGAGGTGCCGGCCAATGCGCTGACGCCGGAACTGGCGCCGGGATATCATGTGCGCACCAATCTGGTCGCCTGGCGCTGGGTGCTGGGCACGGTGGGGGCGATGATCACCGCCTTCCTTGGCCTCGGCTGGTTCCTGTCGCCCGAGGCCGGCGCGGTCGGGCAGCTGGTGCGATCAGGCTATGGCAAGCTGGGAATTGCGTCCGCGCTGCTGATGCTGACCGCGATGTTCGTCAACGCATTCGGCACGCGGCGGTACCGCAGCGTCCTGTACGAGCCGCCCGAGCGCACCGGCGGGTGGCGCCAGTCGCTGCGCGAGGCGGCGGAGACGCTGCGCAACCGGAACATGGCGGTGGCGGTGGTCGCCGGGGCGCTTGCCGGCATCGGCTTTGGCATCCGTACCGTGCTGGAGGCCTATGTCGCGACGTTCATCTGGGGGCTGCCGGCGTCGGCCTTGCTGCTCACCACGGTCGCGGGGTTCGTCGCGACGCCGTTCGGGGCCATCGTCGGCGCGATGCTGTCGCGGCGGTTCGGCAAGAAGCCGGCATGCATGGGGCTGTTCTTCGTCGGGACGATCCTGGTCAACACGCCGCTGCTGCTGCGGCTGTCCGGCCTGTTCTTCGACAATGGCGATCCGCGGCTGCTGCCGACGCTCGTCGGCTTCGCCTTCTCCTCGGCGGTGCTCTATTATGGCGGGTTCATCCTGGTCAGTTCGATGATCGCGGACATCGTGGAGGATGCGCAGGCAAAGACCGGGCGGCGGTCGGAGGGGCTGATCACGGCGGCCGACCAGTTCATCCAGAAGCTGATCACTGCGATGGGAACGGTGATGGGGGGCTTGATCCTGACGCTGATCGCCTTTCCGCCCCGCGCGCTGCCGGGGCAGGTGCCAGCGGAAACGCTGGCGTCGCTTGGCTGGACGTTCCTGACATTGGTCACGGCGCTGAGCTTCCTGTCGATCGCGGTGTGGAAATTCTACCGCATCGACCGCGCGGGGCATGAGGCGCGGCTGAGCGCGCTCGATGTGCCGGAGGCGCGGGGGATCTAGGGAAGAGAAACCCTGACTCAGGTTAAGAGCGCAGGCGGGATGCGGAACCGGGATGCGGCGTCACGGCTTGTTCCGTGACGCAGAAACGATAGCCGCCAGGAGGCAATCCGATGGCCGACCCCGACACGCGCATCTATGGCATGGCGGATTCCTCCAACCACCAGGCGCCTGGCGACAATGGCATGCGCGGTGAGGGCGCGGCGGATCGCGCGGCGCCGGGCTATCACCGAACGGTCGACACGGTGGACGAGGTCATCGTCGTCGAGGAGGTGTCCGGCGTCGCCTATGCCGAAGCGCTCCGCCCGGCGCCGGTTGATCGCAATTGGGCCCGGGAGACGCGCAGCACCATGCTGCCGTGGATCCTGGTCGCGCTGGTGCTGGGCTATGCCGCCGGGTGCCTGCGCCGCGAGGAGGATGACGAGGGCGGTCGTGACGACCGGCTGGCCTCCGCGCCACCCGCGGCGCTGGCGCGGCCAGCGGGCGAACAGGGCGGGTTCAGCCAGGTGCGCGACGCAGGGCCCGAGGCGATCCGCGATCCCCAGCCGCGCTGGTCCGAAGTGGACGAGGCGTCGGACGAAAGCTTCCCCGCGAGCGATCCGCCGTCCTTTTCGATGCCAGGGCGCTGATCCCGCCGATCAGGACGTGGCGGCGTCGAAAAGCGGCAGATCCTGGGGATCGTCGCGGGCGGCAGTGTCGAAGTTCGAGACGGTGACGCCGACCAGCCGGATGCCGGTTTCGGGCGGGTAGATCGAGCGGACGAGATCGAGGCTGGCGCTGACCAGCAGGTCGCGGCTGTCCACCACCTGGCTGTGGCTGCGGCTGCGGGTGATCTGGCGGAAGCTCTGGAACTTGATCTTCACGGTCACGGTGCGGCCGAAGGCCTGCGCCTTTTCGCACCACGCCCAGACGTCGTCGGCCATGCGGATGATGCCGGCCTCAATCTCCTGCGGATCAGTGAGATCGCGGTCGAAGGTGGTTTCGGAGCCGGAGGATTTGCGCACCCGGTTGGGGTTGACCGGGCGATCGTCGATGCCGCGTGCGATGGCATGATACCAGCCGGCGGAACTGCCGAAATGCCGTTCGAGGAAGTCGCGCGACTTGGCGCGCAGATCAGCGCCGGTTTCGATGCCGAGCCGCTTCATCTTTGCGGCGGTGACGGGGCCGACGCCGTGAAAGCGCGAGACGGGAAGCGTTTCGACCCAGGCGGCGCCCATGTCAGGCGTTACCGCAAACTGGCCGTTCGGCTTGCGATGGTCGGAGGCGAGCTTCGCCAGGAACCTATTGTACGATACGCCGGCCGAGGCGGTGAGGCCGGTTTCCTCCAGGATGCGCGCGCGGATTGCCTTTGCGGTGGCCCAGGCGGTGGGGAGGCCGGCGCGGTTCTCGGTCACGTCGAGATAGGCCTCGTCGAGCGACAAGGGCTGAATGAGGTGCGTGAATTCGGCGAAGATCGCATGGATCTGCCGCGAGACGGCCTTGTACACATCGAAGCGTGGCGGGACGAAGATGAGGTCGGGACAGCGGCGAAGCGCCGTCACCGAGGGCAGTGCGCTGCGCACGCCAAAGGCGCGCGCCTCGTAGCTGGCGGCGGCCACCACGCCGCGCGCCGCGGCATGGCCGACCGCGACGGGACGGCCGCGCAGCGCGGGATCATCGCGCTGTTCCACCGACGCGAAAAAGGCGTCCATGTCGACATGGATGATCTTTCGAGTCGGACCGCCGGACATGCGGCACGCCATAGCAGCGCGGGAACGGACAGGGAACGATGATCGTCGCGCGGGGCGCGTGCCTCAGACGCTGCGCAGCCCCTCTGCGGGGGAGGCGCGCAGTGCGGGCAAGCTGCTGAGCACGCCGATGCCGAGCGTCGCGACGATCGCGGCGCCCAGCGTCAGCGCAATCACGAGCGGATCGGGCGCCCATGTCAGATCGAGCACCTGGGTGACGACGTACCAGCCCCCTGCCATGCCGATGAGCAAAGCAACCCCGGCGAGCAGGAAAGCGAGGAGGGCATATTCCAGTGCCTGCCCGGTGAGCAACTGCGCGCGGCTGCCGCCCAGCAGCTTCAGGATGATGGTGTCATACCGCCGCGACTGTCCCGAGGCGGTCACCGCGCCGATGAGGACCACGATGCCGGCAACGACGGTGACGGCGGCCGCGGCGCGGATCGCGATGGCGACGCGGCCGAGCAATTCGCTGATCTGGCCGATCACGTCGCCGGTGCGGAGCATGGTGACGGAGGGGAGCGCGCGGGCCACTTCACCCGCGATCGCGCCGTCGCGGCCGGCGGGGGCATAGACGCTGGCGAGGATGCCGTGGGGTGCTTCCTCGATATAGCCCGGCGAGAAGATCAGCGCGAAGTTGAGGCCGAGCCCCTGCCAGTCGACCTTGCGCAGCGCGGCGATACGCGCGGGGACATCGACGCCGAGTACCGCGACGGTGATCGTGTCGCCGACCTTCAGGCCGAGCTGCTGCGCGGCGCGATCCTCCAGCGAGATGAGCGGCGGACCGCGATAGTCGCGCGGCCACCATTTGCCCGCCACCACGCTGTTGCGCGGCGGCACGGTGGCGGACCAGGTGATGGTGCGGTCGCCGCGGACGATCCATGCATCCTCCGGCAGGTTCTTCATGTCCGCCACGCGTTGCCCCTTGAGCGCGACGATCGAGCCGCGCAGCGAGGGCACCGCCTCGATCGTCGCGGCAGGGGCGGCGCGGCGGACGGCGGCACGGAAGGCAGGTTCATCCTCCGGCTGCACATCGATGGCAAAGAAGCGGGGGGCCTTGGTCGGCGCGGCGCTGGCGAGCTCGTTCGACAGGCTGGTGTCGATGACGGCGAGCGCCACGAACAGGGAGAAGCCGAGGCCGAGCGCAACGACCAGCCGGTCGGTCTGAGCACCAGGACGATAGAGGTTGGCGAGCGCCAGCCGGAACAAGGGGCGACGCGGGCGGGGAAGGCGGGACAACGCCGCGCGCAACGCGATCCCGAGCACCCAGAGCAGCGCGAGCACAGCCCCGGTTGCGGCGGTGAAGCCCAGGGCGATCGCGCGGTTGCTGGCGGTCAGCACGGTCAGCGCGACCATCAGGGCAAGGACGACGCCCATGCCGGCGAGGACGCGGGGGGACGGGCGCGTCACGCTGCCGAGGGCGTCGCGCAGCAGGCTGGCCGCCGGGACCGAGCGCGCGCGCGCAAGGGCGGGCAGCGAGAAGAGGAGGGCAACGAGCAGGCTGAGGCCAGCCGCGACCAGCAGCGGCGCGGGATAGATGCCGAGGCGTGGTGGCACCGGCAGCGCGTCCCCCGCGAGCTGTGCGACCAGCCACGGGATCGCGGTGCCGAGCGCCAGCCCGGCGACCACCGCCAGCAAGGCCACCAGCCCGAGCTGGATCAGGAACACCGCGGCGATGGTGCGCGAATGCGCGCCCAGCACCTTCAGCGTGGCGATCATCCGGCTCTTGCGGTTGAGATAGGCGCTGACCCCGCTGCCGATGCCGATGCCGGCGATGACCAGCGCGGCGAGCCCGACGAGCAGCAGGAACTGGCCCAATTGGTCGATGCTGCGCTTCACATTGCCGGAGGCGTCCTCCGGCGTCCGCGCGCTCCACCCGGCGCTGGGGTAGCGGCGGGTGACGGTGTTGCCGACCGATGCCGGATCGAGGCCAGGGCGCAGCAGGATGCGGGTGCGCGCCTGATAGAGGCTGCCGGGTTGCAGCACGCGGGTGGCGTCGAGCCCCGCCATGTCGACCAGGGCCGTCGGCCCGAAGCTGAACCCGAGGGCATCGGGTTCGTCGGCGATCAGGCCGATGATGCGCATCGGGGCGGCGCCGATCCGGACGGTGTCGCCGACCTTCACGTTCAGCCGCTGCGCCAGTGCGGGGGCGATCGCCACCTGGTTGCCGGCAGGGCGTGGGCGCAATGCCCCCGGCTCCAGCGTGAAGCGACCGATCAACGGCCAGGCATGGTCGACGGCGCGCAGGTTGATCAACGCCGGGGTGCCGCCGGTGAGCGGCTGGGCCATGGTGTTGACGGCAATCGTTTCCGACGTTCGGCCGAAGCTGGCGAAGGCGGCGTTTTCCTCCACGGTGGCGCGGCGCTGCGACACGCGCAGTTCGAGATCGCCGCCGAGCAGCTGGCGGCTTTGCGCGTCGAGCGCGCCAGTGATCGAGGCCGACAGCGACCCAATGCCCGCCAGCGCGGCGGTGCCGAGGAAGAGGCAGATCAGCAGCAGCCACAAGCCGCGGCCGCCGGCGCGCAGATCACGCAGGGCGAGCCGCCAGGCGTTGGTCATGCGGCGGCGTTGTCGCTGACGATGCGACCGTCGGCCAGGGCGATCACGCGTCCGCAGCGCGCGGCGAGCGCGGGATCGTGGGTGATGACGAAGAGCGTGGTGCCGGCGGCGGCATGGCGCGCGAACAGCAGGTCCATGATCGCGGCCCCGGTTGCGCCATCGAGATTGCCGGTCGGCTCGTCCGCGAAGAGGAGCGCGGGGCGCGGGGCGAGCGCGCGGGCGATCGCGACCCGCTGCTGCTCGCCACCCGACAATTGGGATGGGTAATGGGTCAGGCGATGGCCGAGGCCGACCGCCGTCAGTTCCTCCTCGGCGCGGGCGAACGGCTCCGCCATGCCGGCAAGTTCCATCGGCACGGCGACGTTTTCGAGCGCGGTCATCGTCGGCAGAAGGTGGAACGCCTGCAGGATGATGCCGATGCGACCGCGGCGCGCGATTGCGAGCTGATCCTCGCTCAGCCGGTCGAATTCGAGCCCGGCAACGCTGACGCTGCCGCCGGTGGGCCGTTCCATGCCCGACAGAAGCGCCATCAGCGACGATTTGCCCGATCCGGACGGGCCGAGCAGCGCGACGCTTTCCCCTTGCCGCACCGTGAGGTCGATACCGCGCAGGATCTGTGTGCGGGCCGGTGGACGGCCGAGCGCCAGCGTCAGATTGCGCGCGTCGATGACGATGGTATCGCCGGAGCTGCCATCCGGGCGATCATCCGGGCTGGTGCCGGTCGGCGAAGGAGAAGCGGATGCTGTCACAATGGCGCGGATACAGGGCGATGATGGCCGCTGTCCAATCCTCGGCTGTCGCATTGCTGGCGGTCCCGTGGCTGATCGCGGGCGTGCTGCTGACGGCGACGCCGGTGCGGGCGGAGCGGCTGGTCTGGGCGTTCGGCGACAGCCTGACGGCCGGCTATGGCCTGCCACCGGCGCAGGGCTTTCCGACGCGGCTGGAGGCGGCGCTGCGCCGGTCGATGCCCGACGTGACGGTGCGCAATGGCGGCGTCGCGGGTGACACCTCCGCGCAGGGACGGGCGAGGCTCGCCTGGGGATTGCGCGGGTTGAAGCGCAAGCCGGACCTGGTGATCGTCGAGCTTGGCGCCAACGACATGCTGCGCGGCCTGCCGCCGGCGGCGACCGAGAAGAACCTCGACCTGATCCTGACCGAGCTGAAGCGGCGCGACATCCCGGTGCTGCTGGTTGGGATGCGGGCGGCGCCGAACCTTGGCAGTGATTATCGGCGTGCCTTTGAGGGGCTGTATCCGCGGCTGGCGCGCAAGCATGGCGTGCCGCTCTATCCCTTCTTCCTGGAGGGCGTGGCGGGCAACCCGGCGCTGTTCCAGGCGGATGGGCGGCATCCGAATGCGCGCGGGGTTGAGATCATCGTTCGCCGCATCGTGCCAGCGGTGCGCCAGGCCCTGCCGGCCCGGCGCAGCGCCGCCACGCGTCGCTGAAGCGTCGCCGGTCAGGCGACCGCCGGCAGCTTGTCGAGATATTTGTCGAGCGTGAGCGGGTAATCGCGCACGCGCACGCCGGTGGCGTTGTAGATCGCGTTCGCCACCGCCGCGCCGACGCCGCAGATGCCGAGTTCGCCGACGCCCTTGGCCTTCATCGGATTGGCCTTGTCATCGGCCTCGTCGAGGAAGACGACCTCCTGATGCGGGATGTCGGCATGGACCGGCACCTCGTAGCTGGCGAGATCGTGGTTGACGAAGAAACCGAAGCGCTTGTCGACGGCGAGCTCCTCCATCAGCGCCGAGCCGACGCCCATCGTCATCGCGCCGATCACCTGGCTGCGCGCGGCCTTGGGATTGAGGATGCGGCCCGCGGCGCAGACCGCGAGCATGCGGCGGACGCGGGTGACGCCGGTATAGGCGTTGACGCCGACCTCGACAAAATGCGCCCCAAAGGTCGACAATTGCCATTCGTCGTCGAGCTTGCCGAACTCGATCTTCTCATCCGCGACCAGCTCACCCTGAGCGGCGGCATCGCGCAGCGCGGCGGCGCGATTGCCGCTGGTGACTCGGCCGGCGTCGAACACCGCATCGGCCGAGTTGAAGCCGAGCCGCTGGGCGACCTGCTCGCGCAGTTTCACGCAGGCGGCGTACACGCCGGCGGTCGAGTTCGCCGCGCCCCATTGCCCGCCCGACCCGGCCGAGACGGGGAAGGAGGAATCGCCCAGTTTCACCACCACCGCCTCGGCCGGCACGCCCAGCATCTCGCCCGCGGTCTGCGCGAGGATCGTGTAGGTGCCGGTGCCGATGTCGGTCATGTCGGTTTCGACCGTCACGATGCCGTCCGGCGACAGGCGCACACGCGCGCCCGACGTCATGTTGAGGTGGTTGCGGAAGGCGGAGGCGACGCCCATGCCGATCAGCCACTGGCCATCGCGCACCTGCGTCGGCTTCGCCTGGCGGCGGTCCCAGCCGAAACGCTGCGCGCCGTCGGTGAGGCAACGGACGAGTTGGCGCTGCGAGAAGCGGCGCTGCGGTTTCTCGGGAGCGACCTGCGTGTCGTTCTTGATGCGGAAGGCGACGGGATCCATGCCGAGCTTCTCGGCCATTTCATCCATCGCGATCTCCAGCGCCATCATGCCCGGTGCCTCGCCCGGCGCGCGCATGGCATTGCCCTCAGGCAGATCGAGTACTGCAAGGCGCATCGCGGTCATGCGGTTGGGGCCCGCGTAGAGCAGCTTGGTCTGCTGCACCGCCGTCTCCGGGCCTCCATCGGGCAAGTCGCCCGAGCCGCTTTCATGGGCGATCGCGGTGATCGTGCCGTCCTTCATCGCGCCCAGCCGGACGCGCTGATGCGTGGCGGGACGATGCGTGGTGTTGTTGGCGATGAGCGGGCGTTGCAGCGCGACCTTCACCGGGCGCTTCGCCGCGCGCGCACCAAGCGCCGCCATCAGCGCGTCGGCGCGGACGAACAGCTTTCCGCCGAAGCCGCCGCCGATATAGGGCGAGATCAGGCGGACCTTGTCCTCCGGCATGTTGAGCGTCAGCGCGACATCACGCTTGCTCCAGGCGATCATCTGGTTCGATGTCCACAGCGTCAGCTCGTCGCCGTTCCACGCCGCGATCGAGGCGTGTGGCTCCATCATCGCGTGGCTGTGATCGGGGGTGTGATATTGCGCGTCGAGCTTCACCGGGGCGGCGGCGAACGCCTCCTCGAACTTGCCGACGCGCTCCACCGGCGAGCTGCCGCTGTTCGGGCCGCCCGACCCGCCGACGAGCGGCGCGACCTTCAGCTGTTCGGTGAGGTCATAGCGGCCATTCGCGCGCGCATAATCGACCCGTACCAGACCGGCTGCGGCACGCGCCTGTTCGAAGGTTTCGGCCACCACCAGCGCGACCGCCTGATGGTAATGTTCGACCTCGGGGCCGGCGAGCAGCTTCGCCGTGTTGTTCTTGCCCTTGCCGAGCTTGCCTGCATCGGCCGCGGTGACGATGGCGATGACGCCGGGTGCGGCCTTTGCCGCCGCGGTGTCGATACGGGTGATGCGCCCCTTCGCCACGCCGGCGCCGACGATATAGCCATAGGCCGGATTCTCGATCCCCTCGTGATGCTCATAGGCGTAGGGCGCAAGGCCGCTGGTCTTGAGCGGGCCGTCGATACGGTCGTGCGCACGACCGACGACCTTCAGGCGGTCGATCGGGTTCTGACCCTCGGCAGTTTCGAACTTCATGGGATCAGGCCTTCGCTTGAGCGATCACGGAAGCCAGCGCGCGCGTGGCGAGCGGCAGCTTGAACGCATTGTCCTTGGTGGGGGTGGCGCCCTGGAAGGCGCGCGCGGTAACAGCCGCCGCGCCCTGCGGCAGCAGCGCCTCCGCCTCCTCCACGCGCCACGGCTTTGGCGCGACGCCGCCAAAGGCGACGCGGCCGGTGCCATCGGGCTGGATCACCGCCGCGACCGAGACCAAGGCAAAGGCGTAGGAGGCGCGATCGCGCACCTTTTCATAGAAATGCTTGCCGCCGAGCGGGGCGGGAAGGGTGACCGCAGTGATCAGCTCACCGCGACTGAGCACCGTATCCTGTTCCGGCCGGTCGCCCCACAAGCGATGGAAATCGGCAATCGGGATCGAGCGGTGCTGCCCCTGCGGGTCGACCGTTTCCACCACCGCATCGAGCAGCCGGAGCGCCACGGGCATGTCGCCGGGGAAGGTGGCGATGCATTTGTCGGACACGCCGATGACGCCAAGCTGGCGCGAATAGCCGCCGATCGCGGCGCAGCCTGAGCCGGGCTTGCGCTTGTTGCAGGGCATGTTGACGTCGTAGAAATACGGGCAGCGCGTACGCTGGAGCAGATTGCCGGCGGTCGACGCCTTGTTGCGCAGCTGGCCGCTGGCGCCGGCAACGATCGCGCGGGTCAGCACGCCATAATCGCGGCGTACGCGATCGTCGGCGGCGAGCGCGGTGTTGCTGACCAAGGCGCCGATGCGCAGGCCGCCCTCGGGCGTCGCCTCGATCCGGTCCAGGTCGAGATCCTGCACGTCGACAAGATGGGTCGGTGTTTCCACCTCGATCTTCATCAGGTCGAGGAGGTTGGTGCCGCCGGCGATGAACTTTGCCCCCGGCTTCGTCGCGACGATGCGCGCGGCGGCGACGGGATCGGTCGCCCGTTCGTAAGTGAACGCCCTCATGCCTTTGCCCCCGCGACGTCAGCGCCAGCGACCTCGGCCATGGCATCGGCGATGTTGGAATAAGCGCCGCAGCGGCAGATGTTGCCGCTCATCCGTTCGCGCACTTCAACGGTGGTGAAGCCCGGACGCTGGGCAACGTCTGCCTGAACGTGGCTGGGAATCCCGGCCTTGATCTCCTCCAGCACGGCGACCGCGGAGCAGATCTGACCCGGGGTGCAATAGCCGCATTGATAGCCGTCGTACTTCACGAAGGCGGCCTGCATGGGATGCAGCTTCTCCGGCGTGCCGAGCCCTTCGATCGTGGTGATCGTGTCGCCTTCGTGCATCACCGCAAGGCTGAGGCAGGAATTGATCCGCTGCCCATCGACGATTACGGTGCAGGCGCCGCACTGGCCATGATCGCAGCCCTTCTTTGTGCCGGTGAGCGTGAGATGCTCCCGCAATGCATCGAGGAGGGTGGTACGCGGATCGAGCGTCAGCGAACGCGGTTCGCCGTTCACGGTGAAACGGACGGGCATCATCGGCGCCTCCGGCTTCCTGGGCGGGGGAAGGGGCGCACCATGCGCCGGCGTCGCAGCGACCGCGACCGTGGCGGCGCTGCCGGCCAGCACGCCGCGGCGGGACACGCCCATTTCAATCTTGTCCGACATGGACAGTAATTCTCCTGTTGGATCAGCTTTGCGGCAGCGCGCTGGACATGCGCATGTGCAGCATAACGTCGATCATGGCGATTGGAGCCGTAAGCCGGTCAAGACGCAAGAATAAACACCGATCGTGCATCGGCCCGGTAATAGAGAAAAGCAGCGTTTCCGTCTTACCTCAGGCCGTCGAGTGTTCGGGCTCGACAAGAGGGATCAATCGCGCAGTTCGGAGAACCAGCCGAGCCGCCGCATCAGCAGCTTTTCCAGTTCCAGCACGATCATCAGCGTGGCACCGACGGCAATGATCATCATGCCATCGACCAGGGTCAGCGGACGACTGCCGAACACGCGGTTCATGAATGGTGCGAAGGTGAACAACAATTGCAGCGCGATCAGGACGGCAATGGACAACAATACCAGCGGCGTTCCGAGCACGCCTGTCCAGCTGAACGACGTGAGGTGAAGGTAACGCACGTTGAACAGGTAGAATATTTCGCCAACGACGAACATGTTGACGACCATCGTGCGGGCGACCTCAAGCCCTCGCCCCTGATCCAGCGTGTAGAAAAAGATGCCGAGCGTGGCGATCGCCAACAGGATCGACACGATCACGACCCGCCATAACAGAAAAGGCGAAAGCAGCGGCGCGTCACGACGGCGGGGCGCTCGCTGCATCACGCCGGGCTCCGACGGCTCGAAAGCCAGGACGAGGCCGAGCGTTATTGACAGCACAAGATTGATCCACAGGATCTGCGTCGCGGTCATCGGCAGTGCAAAGCCAAGGATGATGGCGAGGACGACCGTGAGCGTTTCCCCCCCGTTGGTGGGAATTTCCCAGGTAATCACCTTGCGGATGTTGTCGTACACGGTGCGCCCCTCGCGCACCGCGCTGACGATCGAGGCGAAATTGTCGTCGAGCAGCACCATTTCCGCGGCTTCCTTGGCCGCAGCGGTGCCCTTGATGCCCATAGCGACCCCAACGTCGGCCTGCTTGAGCGGGGGCGCGTCATTGACCCCGTCGCCGGTCATCGCGACGGTCAGCCCGTGCGACTGGAGCGCGCGCACGATGCGCAGCTTGTGCTCCGGGCTGGTGCGCGCGAACACCGCGGTGCCACGCACATTGGCGGCGAGCGTCGCGTCGTCCATCGCCTCAATCTCGACGCCGGTCAGCGCGCGCGGATCGAGCGCGAGATCGAGCTGGCGCGCGATGGCGAGCGCCGTGGCGGCGTGATCCCCAGTGATCATCTTCACATCGATGCTGGCCGAATGCGCCTGCGCGATTGCCGACGCGACCTCGTCCCGCGGGGGATCGATGAAGCCGATGATGCCGAGGAAGGTGATCCCGCTCCTGACATCATCAAAGGTGAGGGTGCCGTGATCGTCGGCAAAGGTCTTCATGCCGAAGGCGAGGACACGTTCACCCGAGGACGCGGCGTCGGCCGCGCGCTGCGTCCAGCGGTTGATGTCGAGCCTGGGCGCCGCCATGCCGAACAATGTTTCCGGCGCGCCCTTGATATAGGCGACACGGCCGCCATCGGGATCCTGGTGGAGCGTCGCCATGAAGCGATGCGCCGCATCGAAGGGGATGGAGTCGCAGCGCGGCCAGCTGCTGCGTACCGCATCGACATGCTCCCCGGCCTTGCGGGCCAGGACGAGCAGCGCGCCCTCCATCGGATCGCCCTCGACCCGCCATTCGCCGTCCTCCTGGTGCAGCTCCGCGTCGTTGCACAGTTGCGCGCACCACAGAAGCTCCGCCCCCGCCGCGGCGATTGCGGGCGTGCCGCGCACCTCGCCGGCGGCGGGATCATAGCCCGCACCGGTGATCGACCACTGCCCCGTGGCGGCGATCACCGAGCGGACGGTCATTTCGTTGCGCGTCAGTGTGCCCGTCTTGTCGGTGCAGATGACGGAGGTGGCGCCGAGTGTCTCGACCGCGGGCAGCTTGCGAATGACAGCGTGGCGATGCGCCATCCGTCGCACGCCGATCGCCAGCGTGATGGTGATGACGGCGGGCAGCCCCTCCGGCACGATGCCGACTGCGATCGCCACCACCGCGATCAACGCGTCGATCCAGTCATAGCCGCGCACGGCAACGGCAAAGGCGAACAGAAGGACGCCGCCCATCAGAACGAACCAGGTGAAGCGCCGGGCAAAGTGATCGATCTGTTCCAGCAGCGGCGTCGCCATCGGGGTGACGGCGTGGATCATCGTGCTGATGCGGCCGATCTGGGTCGCGACGCCGGTCGCGACCACCACGCCCGTCGCTTGGCCCGCGGCGACCAGCGTACCGGAGAATGCCATGTTGTGCCGGTCGGCAAGCGGGGCGTCGGCGGGAAGCGGCGCGACGTCCTTGCCCGCGGTGACGGATTCGCCGGTCAGCAGTGCCTCGTCCACCAGCATGCGATGTGTTTCAATCAGGCGCAGGTCGGCGGGGACGCGATCGCCTGCCTCCAGCAGCACGATGTCGCCGGGCACCAGATCGGCGACCTCCACGGTCACGCGGTGGTCCTCACGCAGGACCGAGGCATGGGGCGCGACCAGTTCTTTCAACGATTCCAGCGCACGCTCCGCGCGGCCTTCCTGGATGTAGCCGATCACCGCATTGGCTAGCACCACCGCGATGATCACCGCGGCGTCGATGGCATGATCGAGCAGTGAAGCGGCCAGCGCACCGCCGAGCAGGACGTAGATCAGCGTGTTGTTGAACTGCGCAAGGAAGCGCATGAGCGGGTTGCGGCGAGGCGGGGCGGGGAGGAGGTTCCGGCCGTAGCGTTGCCGGCGCTCCGTGATGCTGTCCGGAGAAAGCCCGCCCGGGCCGGTTTCAAGCGTGGCGCAGACGTCCTCTGCGGCCAGGGCGTGCCATGCGTGATCGTTTCCCGCGTCCGTCAAGACGCCGCCGCGCAGCCGTTGGCGCTTGTCCTGCGCCGGGTTGCCCGTGCGATCGCTGCCATCATCACCCGCTTCTCCCCGGATGTCGCCGTCATTCCAACGCATGGTGTGGTAAAGCGCTCCCCCTTCGGCCGCCCCGGCGTGCGGGCATCGTGCCGATCACGCGGTTGTGCCGTGCCGCTGGGCGTGCTGCTATCCGTGCGGTCCGCACGTTGACGATCACGAACCGAGGGAGATGACAGGTGAAGATCGCGGTTTTCAGCGCCAGGTCGTACGACCGCACGTTCCTGTCGCAGGCCAACGAAAGGCTGGGCAACCAGCACGAACTGGCCTTCCTGGAGCCACGGCTCGAGGCCAAGTCGGCGACGCTCGCGGCGGGGGCGCCGTGCGTCTGCGCCTTTGTCGACGATCACCTCGATGCCGAGACGCTGGCGACCCTGCATGACGGGGGGACGCGGCTGGTGGCGCTGCGCAGCGCCGGGTACAACAACGTGGACCTGGCGGCGGCGCGCGCCCTGGGGATCGTGGTCGCGCGCGTCCCGGCCTATTCGCCCGAGGCGGTGGCGGAGCATACCGTCACGCTGATGCTGTCGCTCAACCGCAAGATCTATCGCGCGCGAGACCGGGTGAGGGAGGGCAATTTCGCGCTCGACGGGCTGATCGGGTTCAACATGCAGGGGCGGACGGTGGGGATCATCGGGACCGGCCTGATCGGCCTGGCGACCGCGCGCATCCTCGCCGGGTTCGGGTGTCGCCTGCTGGCAAGCGATCCGGTGCACCAGCCGGCCTTCGAGGCGCTGGGCGGCAGCTATGTCGAGGTGCCGGAGCTGCTGCGGGAATCGGATATCGTCACGCTGCACTGCCCGCTGACCACGACCAATCATCACCTGATCGATCATGCGACGATTGCCGGCATGAAGCGCGGCGCGATGCTGATCAACACCAGCCGCGGCGGGCTGATCGATACGCGCGCGGTGATCAACGGGTTGAAATCGGGTGCGATCGGCACGCTGGGGCTGGACGTCTATGAGGAGGAGGACGGGATGTTCTTCTCCGACCAGTCCAACAGCATGATCCAGGATGACGTGTTCGCGCGGCTGCTCACCTTTCCCAATGTGCTGGTCACCGGGCATCAGGCGTTCTTCACCGTGGAGGCGATGACCAGCATCGCCGAGACCACGATCCGCAATGTGAGCACGTTCGAGGCCACGGGACGCCCCGATCACGAGGTGCAGGCCGACTGAGCGCCGGAACGGCGCGAGGAGGGCGCTGCGGATCGAGGGGGATGCTGGTGGGTCCGCCGCCAACCACACTAAGGGCAATATGGCGCGGAAATGCGCGCCTTTCTTGTTAGGGCAGGGGAGGGATACCCCCAAAAATACCCCGAAACTTATTTTAGCTCTTCATCGCTTCGTTAGCAGGTAGTTGGCAATCGACGGACTGATCGGCCCCAGCTTCGGCGTTTCCCCTTCCATGTTGAGCCGCATCACCAGCCCGAGCGTGCTGTTCGGCAGATCCGCTCCTTTGATCCGCTCGACGATCGCCTTCACCGGATAGCCCCGGTCGATCTTCGATCCGATCCAGACGGCGCGGTCGCGGCGCAGATAGCCAACGCGGATGCCGTTGGCGCTGAACACCGCCACGGCGCGCGGGTCGTGCGGGTTGTCGGGCTCGCGCTTCAGGTCGAGCGGATCGCCTGGCACGCACTTCGCCAGCTCAGCCTGCCGGCTGGTGCCGTCTTCATTGTCGTACCATTCACCGCATGCCGGCAGCCTGAAGTCGCAGTATCCCACGTCTCGTTCCGCTGTAGAACAAATGTGGAACACCTGCTATTTGCCTTGCCTCGATTCGGGCAAGAGGGAATCAATGATGACCGATGTCACACACCGGGACGCGCCGACGCAGGAGCCTTTCGGCACCTGGCTTCTGAAGCAGGATGGTCGAGGCGGGCTGATCGGCAATCTCGCCGCAGCGCTGAAGCCTGATCGCACCTTCCCCAAGGCAGGCGATCCAGAAGCGGTGCGCAAGTTTCTCGGCGATCGGCGCGCGAGCGGTGACGACTGGGAGGCGTTCGAGGACGCCGAGCTTGAGTGGCGGCTGTACTGATGGTCGTCCGAGATCCCCGCGCTCGCCTCCGCGAATTGTCGATCCAGTTCAAGACCGGGCTTGGGCCGCTATCTGAGATGATCAGCCGGCCACGCCGCTATCTCACGCGCTTCGTAAAGGAAGGTCATCCGGAGCGCCTGAGCGCCGCCGACTTGGACACGCTGTCGCTGTTCTTTGGCGTCAGCCCGGTGGATCTCGGCGGCGACGATCCGCGCTGGCAGCGGTGGAAGGATCACGCCTTCCACACGACCGAGCGGAAGCTGGGGTTCGAGCGCCGGCCTGAAGACCATCCGCGCCGCGCGCCGAAGAAGGTCGTTCGCGTTGGCAAGGGATTGGAGGAGGATCGGCGATGCGCGTGATCGTCTTGGGTGAGCCGGAAACCTCGGTACCCGACAGCGCGGTCGAACTAGCCTATGCGCTGGTGCAGACGATCGGCCGCAGAGAGGTGCATGACCTTGTAGTTAGCGGCATCCGAGCCGCGCCGCCGGGGCGCAGCGATGTGGTTGATGGCTGGGTTGCTCTGGCACAGGGCGTGGACGTGCTGGCGCGCGCGACGCGTCACTGAGGTTACTTGCCGGCGCGGATCTTCCGGTATGCGTCCTGAACATCCACAGCCATAGGCTTGATGGCGTTCTTCGTCTCGCCCCATCCCCACGGCACCTTCCAACAAGACCCCGGCTTCGCCGAAACGAGAACGGACTCGATGTGCTGCCACCAGTAGAATAAGTACGATATCTGGACGTGCTTGCTCTCACGCGGCCAGCGTTGGTCAAGCACCACCAACCGCAACCCGGTTTCCGCTATAGCCACCACCTCGTGCGGTTTCTTCGTCATGGCGAAGTCACCGCCGATGATCGCCTCTCCTCCAGCGCTGGCGAACTGTCGCACCCAGATCTGATCGTCCACTCCGCGCGCCTGGTACTCATCAACGAGCGACAGTTCGTGTCGGCGGGAAAGGAGTTGCTCGCGAATCAACGCGGTCAGCTTAGGCGCGACATTCTCGTCAGCGCATATTTTCAATGTAGGGGGCGCAGCTCGAAGCGCACCGCTTCTTCGACTGCCTCAGGCTCGACCTCGAACCAGTCGCTCACCACGCCAATGTCGTTCTCGTTTGAGAGCCACGATCGGAACAGAGCTGACGTCGGTACCCGCCGTCCACCCACTACCGGGCGGCCGAAAGCGAAGCGCGGCGAGACGATTACATTCGGCGCAGCAGCTGGTGCTGGGCGCCACTCCGCCGCCACTCCATCCATGCCAAACACGAGATCACGGGCGAACGAACTCTCGATCACCTCATAGATCGCGATTTGCTTCGTCATGAGGTTGAGCAGCTGCTTGTCGCCAGTCGCCTTGGCTGTCTCAAGGAAGATGGCCTTGCGGTCGGTTTGGAATTTGACGCTGCTCGTAGCGAACGGATGAGTGACGCCCAGCTCTGCACGGGCCGTCTTCGCGGCTATCCGAAGCGATTGAAGGCTGATCCGCACCTGCCGGAAGTGCTCGATGAACCTGATTTCCATCAGGTCGAGGAAGCTAAGCTCGTGCTCGCGACCAACGCGCTGGTAGTCTCGAAGCACGACGGGCTCGGCACCCCTTGCGGTCGGCACCAACCAACGCGTGATGCGCTGTCCGCTGGACAGTCCGAGCAGGCGAGCAGCCTCCGCGACGGTGTAGAACCCGCCGCTAACGTCGGGAACGGATGCATTCAACGACATGGCAGCGCGCTCCCTTCGTCGTCGCAAATATGCGAAGGTCAGTTAACAAGCAATCGCCGGCCACGCCGATTTAGCACATCTAGGCTGTCGGCGGGGCTTGAGATGGGCGACACCCTCGGGCCGCCCACCGGTCGATGGGGGCTACGTTCTCTGCGGCAGCTGCCCCCTCTAAGCCGTTTGTTAGTGCTGGAGCGGCCCGACGGGGTTGCACCGTCCTCTCACGCCGGGGAACCGCGCTCGTCCGCTGGACGGGCCGCATGAGCATGCTGCTGCCGCTGGTCAGCGGCGACTGCAAGTGCTTAATTCCTGCGATTCGGGTCGCGCAAAACAGAGGGGAAAGCCGGTGCACGAGAAAAATCACGAAGCCATGCGCAGGGACTTTCTAGCGTGGTGCGAAAGAGAGCGCGAAGATGCTGTTCAGCAGCTCAGTCATTTCGAGAGCGGCATGCTCACGATCGGGGTCGAAGGACCAGCGGGACGCGTAGATGGTAGCGCGGCCGCCATGGATCAACTCCGCAACATCATAGAGAATATGGATAAGTTGATCCCGGCGGTACGTACAGACCTCGGCTTCCTTGATGCGGATCAGTAGTTCGGCTTAGGAAAGGGCCGCACAGGATACCGGCAACCCTTTGCGAAGCGAGGCTTTAGAAACCGCAGGTAGCGGAACTGCCGCAGCTCGGGCCGCGTCGCGCGATCAAGGTTTGCCCTGATGTGCGCTGCGCGCGGGCTGGTCTCCAGCCCGCCGGTTGCCGTGTGTCCAGCACGGCACCCCCGCTCGGCGGACATGGGAACCCTCAAATCGCTCCGGCGGACGTGTTCAGAAATTCGGTATGATGCTTCGCAGGCTACCGCATCCAACCTCATTCGCAGCAGTAACTGAGTTACTAATGCGTTGCATTTGATTCGTAACTCAGTTACTGATCATGCTCGCCTGCGGATGGGGAGAAGCTGCAATGGATGGCAAGGATCTGAGGGAGGTGCGCCGACATCTCGAAATGACGCAGGAAGAGTTTGGCAAGGCGCTCGGCCTGACACCAACCTTCATCGGCATGATGGAGCGTGGCGAGAAATCTATCGAGGACCGCACGAAGCTCGCGGCTCGGCAGTTGTTCAACGAGCGAACTCGCCTCAGCACCGGACATCGGGTGGCGGAAACAGGCGAGGACGTCCCGTTGAGCGACGCGATGATCCTCTGGGACGAAGAGCCGCAAAACGGCCGCCGGATTGTCGTGGTAGGGCGAGGTAAGGACGATCAGGCGTTCTCATCCAGTTATGGCGCATGCAACGAGGAATGGACGGCCGCTGACGACGTGGGCCGGCTCCTGCGTCTCCTCGCAAAGTTCGCCGAACTGACTACGCAGGAGGGACTTAGCCCCCGTGAGGTGCACCAGGCGTTCTCGGTCATCCCGGAATACCGGCACAGCCTTCACTTCACGATGTTCCGGGAAGGCGTCAGCGTCGACTGAGCAGCGCTAAAGGTGACCCCCTTGTCCCGCCCCGTCGATCGGTAGAGACTGCCCCGATGACACCGCTGGAACGCGCCGCCCGAGCGCTAGCCGAAAGCAATTGGCACCCTTCTGCGCTGGAGCGAGACCCAGACGCTTGGAAGGTGCTCGTGGAGGATGTCCGCATTGTGCTTCAGGCGATCAGCGAGCCGAACGAGGCGATGCTTGAGGCTGCCGAGAATGCAGACCCCTTAGAGTGCCGTTCCGGCGAATGGCGCGCCATGATCAACGCGCTGCTGGACGAGAAGCCGTGAGGATCATAGACCGCCGGTTCGTCACGGGGTTCGTGGTGACGCTGGCGTTGATGGCGTTCGGGGTGTGGGTGGCGGGCGTCTAGCGCCTCCTAAGCGACCGCTGAGCCAACTGCTTGAAGCGCTGAAGCCTCGAGTGCTCCTGCTGCGCTACGATGTGGGCGAAGTACGCGCCCTCAAAATACACTAGCTCCGAATACATCTCGGCTCCGCTACACGAACTTACGTCGGCAGAAGCCGCCTCGGCCTGACTGGTTCCTTGGGCTGACACCGTTGTCGGTGAGGCGTGCAGCTAGACAGGTCAGGCGGGCATGAACATGATCGGACGGCGCGGCGCGGCCCCGGCCTGTCAGGTCTTCGCGTCGTGAAGGAAGGGGCGCCTGTCTTCCCCGGCACTTATGGGCGCCTCTTCCGCCCATTGCGGCCGAATATCTTTTGAGTGATAGATATCACACGAAGAGCGGGGGAACGCGCGACTCGTAGTAGGCGCTGCGCTTTGAGCGAACTCCCTTCACCAAGCGCAGCGCCTGCGTTCAGCCTTGCAGTCCGAGGGGTCAGGTTGTTAGTTGCTCCTCGCCTCACCCCCTTTTTTTTGTCCGTCACCACCCGGGGTGGGGCACCCCTGCTTATCGCGTCACCCGTCGCAGCACCTCGTCCTGCAAAGCCTGCTCGACCGCACGCTTGGCGGCTTCCTTGGTCAGCGGGTTCGTCCCCGATGCGACAGCCTTGCCGATCGCGGGGAGCACGATGCGGTTCAGCGCGAACCGGGCGATGATGCCGATGGGCAGCTTCATGCTTCCGCTCCCTTGATGGTGGCGACGGCCGGCGAAACGCGATCGTCCGCGGCGACGGCAACAACCTGCGCGGCGCGATGACGGGGCTTCCACCAGGCATAGACGATGCCTGCGAGTGACATGGCCGCGGCGATGAAGGCCGCGCCATCGGTGGTCTTGATCCACACGATGAAGCCCGCGAGATCCCGGTTCGACACGAAGCCGGACAGCGCGGTGATCGCGCCGACGACGATGAAGATGTTGGCGATGGCCAGCTTGGCCGGATCGGCCAGCGTCTCGTTGCCCGTCACGACGATGGGCGGCGTCTCATTGCTCATGTCATGCATCCTTCAGACATATCGCCTTCTCGGCGTTGCGGCGGTTCAGGAGTCCCTTCACTTCCTTGCCCCCGGCGAAGCGCCAGGCGGTGAAGGCTTCGCAGCCGCCCTTGATGTCGCCGGCGTCAAAGCGGCGATCGACAGTCGACTTGCAGTAAGCGGTGGGGCCGATGTTGTAGGCGAGGCTGGCAGCGGCCGCGAGTGCGTTGGGGCGACCGATCAGGTTCGGCGTGCACTTCACCACCGGCTCGGCGTGGGCGATCAGCTGCCGCTCCAGCCGCGCCTTGCACTGTTCAGGCGCCTCGGTCGTGCCTGGCGTGACGTTCTCCGTGTCGCCGTAGCAGATGGTCCACACGCCAACGATATCCTTGTAGGCGGTGCGCTCCTCGCCTTCCCACGTCATCACCAGCGGCGCCAGGATCGCAGCAGCAGCGGCGCCGATCACAGCCGCGAGTGTCTTGGGCCCAGCTTTCGTCGCGATCGGCTTGGCCGCTTCCTGCTTTGATGCCTCGGCTGCGCGCGGGATGCCGAGATCATCGGCAATTCCGTCGACAACCAAGACCGCATTGGCTGAGAATTTGGCCTCCGGCATGATCGGCCGCAGGCGCGCGAACAGCTCTGCGCGGGTCATTGGTTCCTCCCCTTCATCCACGATTGCGAGAATTTGAGCTGGCGCCGGTTGTTGCGGGCGTGGCGGATCAGCCGCTCGACCTTCCCGGCGAGATACAGGGCGATGCCAAGGCGCAGCGCGGCCGGCGACCAGTCGTCAAAGGGCGTGGCGCCCTCCACCACCAAAGGCGGAAGGGTCAGCAGCACGCTGCCCGCCATGATCCCCAGCCCGACGCGCTCGATCGGCTTGAAGTCGTCATAATGGGCCAGCAGCTTGTACGTCGCGAGGCCGCAGACAAGCAGCGCCAGCAGCGCGTTGAGGGTGATCCAGATCATGCCGCGCCTCCCGCACCGAACAGGCGATCCACCACGTTCTTGGCGCTGCGGATGATCGCCGGCAGTAGGATGTTGCTGCCCGAGCCGAACACGTAGGTGAGCGCGGCGAGCGAGCGGGTATCGCCCTCATCCACGCCGAGCCAGCCATGCGCGATCCAGGGCGTCACGAAGATCGCGAAGGAGAAGCCGCCCACCAGCGTGATGCACACCTCTGCTGGGCTCATGTCGCGCCACTTCGCGAAGCCCAGCGCGGTAAAGGCGCCGGCAGCCGCAGACAGCATGACATAGCCGAACCGCAGGAGTGAACCGTGCTCATCCAAAGCCATGTTCCTTGCTGGAGGGGATACGCACGCCGCTCAGCCCGCCGGCAGAGGCGCGACCGCCTCAAGCAGCCGCGCCTTCGGAACACCCGCAGGCATCCCGTTCACGATGCGACGGATCTCGCGTACCGCTTGTGCTTCCTTGTCGGTCATCAGCGACCCTTTCTGCCGATCAGCCGTGCTGCACGTCGATCCAGGCGCGGCCGTCGCGGATCGCCCAGACCTTGCCGATCCGGCGCATGTATTGCGGCAGCGTCATCGCGTCGGGCTTCACGGCGATCGCCTTGATCCCGGCGCCGTTTGCCGCGGCGATGATGTAGTCGCCGACATCGAAGTCGCCGGTGACGTTGCAGGGCACCTGGCCGCAGAAGGCGATGCGGTCGACGCACCGGCGGGCGGCCTCGAGTTCATCTTCCCACGCGGCGAGATCCGCAGCATAGGCTGCCATATCCTGCTGCCAGGCGGCATGCTGCACCTGATAAGATGCAAGCAACTGAGGATGCGCGGCCTTCGCCTCGATCCACGCGGCCATCGATGCCTCGTCCATTTCATTGGCCGGCGCAGCGGGATAGATCGGCACTTGCGGCTCAGCAGCTGGCTGTTCTGGTTTCGGCGCGAGGTGCCCAGCCCAGTTGTCGCCACCAACATACGAAGGGTCGGTGCTCTTGATCACGAAACTGATCGCGTCCGCCCAGGTCTTCGTCAGCTTGCCATCACGATCAACACCGCAAACGTCGCCTTTCGCGATGACGCCGCACCCCGCCGCTTTGAGCATGTACTCGGCATAATCGGCGCCGCTGGCGTTGATAGTGCCACCTGCGTTCATGGTGCGGCCGGTCGAGGTATTGACCCCGGCGAAGAGGCCAGCGCCCATCGACGAGTAATTCCCCTGATCTACGGACTGGATTGCGAGGGTTGCGACGCCTTGTGCTTCATCCCGGATCTGCATGATCGGGTTACCGAGGCCGACCGACTTGCTGATTCGATGACAAATGCCACTCGACACGCCAACCAGCAGGTTGCCACTGCCATCCAACCGCGCGCGCTCCACATCCCCGTTGACGAAGACAAGGCCGTCGCCACCGGCACTGCCGATTGCGAGGATATCGCCCTTATTGCCGCTGGTGAGCGGACCCCCGACGCCGCTCCAGTATGTCATCACCGGCAGATCCAAGGCGCCGCTACCACGCTGGAGCAGCACCTTGTCGCGCACACGCACATCGCCAGCCACCGCCAATCCGGACGAGTTGAGGCTTGCACGAGCAATCCCGCCCACGATTAGGCCAACTGCATTTTCAGCGAGGCGCGCGATGCCGCTATCCTGGTCCGAAGCAAACCGGATGGCCGGCGTGCTGACTGTGCCGTCCGGGAGCAGGCCTTGGCCGATCCCGTCGCGTACTGCGCCGAAGGTGTTGAGCAGCTGCGAGACGCCGAGCGCCAGATCTCGCGCGAAGCTGGCGGTGGGCTGAATGCCATACGCCTGCCCGCCGGCGCTGGCGCCCTGATAGTTCGGGACGATCGTCAGCTGCGTTGACGACTGCACCCCGCTGATCTCGTACACGCGGCCGTCAGGACCGAGGAATACCTCGCCAGCCTGCGTGTTGCCGACAAAGTCGGTTCCTGCGCCGGTGACGGTCGCGGATCCATTGGTCACGGCAACGCTGCCGGCGCGATACCAGGGCATATCGGTTTTCCTTATTGTTCGACGGAGACGAGCGAGAGGCTCTGGATCGGCTCACCGGCCGGCCCGTCGTTGGGGGAGGAGAAGTTGAAGGTGGCGAGCGTTCGCGAGACGAGCGTCAGACGATAGGAGAAGTCCTGCGCGCCGTCGGAATTGTCGGTGATGGTGATCGCCCCCGACATTGTCTGCGTGCCGAGGCCAAGCGTGGCGCCTTCCGGTGCGGCGTAGCTGGTCTCGCCGGTGATCGTGCCGGTCTGCAGCTCGACCCATGGACCATCGGAGCCGCGGCGTCGTTCCAGCTTCAGCGTGGCGCTGGGCGTTCCGGTGATCGACCCGCCTGGTGGATTGACCCGCCGGCGCAGGCTGTAGCTGTAGCTGGCGACGACGCTCTTCGGCTTCCCGGTGGTGCCGAACGGGCCAAGTTCAAGCGAGGCGTTGGCGGTGGTCACCTGCGTGCGCACCTGCTCGACTGCCGAGGCATTGGCGGCATCACCATCGACGCGCGCCTGACGATCCTGCGCAACAGTGGCGCTGATCGCCGCCAGCCCGTCACCTTGCCCCCCGACAGTGGCCTCGATCAGCTCCAGCTGCTGAGCGAAGGCGGCGTTCCGCGAGGCCGTCGCTTCTTCCAGCGCAACAATGCGCGCCCGCGTGGCGAGCAGTCCGGTGGACGCATCATTGAACGCCACCTCCAATGCGCTGACCCGCTGAGCGGTCGCCTGGTTCGCTTCGGCCGCCACCCTCGCCGTGGTGACGATCGCCGCGTCAGCCGCGTTCATCCGTGCGAGCAGTGCCTGACGCGCGACGGCTGCGGCCCGCTCGTTCTCTACCAGCGTCGTCGTGAACTCGGTCTGGATCTGCACCGCCTGCGCAATTCGCGCCCGGTCCGCCTGATCGCCGGCAACGAGTGCCCGCAGCAGCGCTTCGTCGCTGCTGTCCGCCGCGCCGATCTGCTGCCGGATCGTCATCTGCGCGGAGGCAATGCCGCCAGCATTGTCCAGCGAGACGCGATCAAGCCGCCCGATGGCAGCCGCCTGGTTATCCAGCACGCCGCCCTGCGCATCGATCCGCTGCGTCAGCAGGCTGTCGCGCGTGACGCTGGCCTGCGCCTCCGACAGCACCGTTGCGCGGATCTGCCCGATCTGGACGGTCAGCGCGGTGCGCGCGATCGCCTCCAGCTCGGCAACCTGTGACGGGTCGAGCACCGCCTGGACGACCGTCACCTCGCCGAAATCGTCGACCACCTTGCGGCTGAAGTCGGTGATCCCGGCTGAGGGCGCGGCCTCGGTGATGCCAAGGCCGACAATCTGGCCGACCAGGAGCGTGCCGACGCCGAAGTCGTCGGTGACGCGCTTCGAATAGTCGACGATGCCGATGCGCGGCGTCGTCTCGGTGGTGCCCAGCTCGATCGTGCCGGTGTCGGTGACGATCTTCATGCGGCCTGTACCGAGATTGCGTCGCCACCATCGGCGACAACATTGTCGAGGTGCCTGGCGATGCGACCGGTGTTGGCGGCGATCGCGGCGTTGCCGGCGGTCATGTCCGCGCGCAGCTGCGCGATCTCGCCACGCAGCGCGCTTTGCTCAGGACACCACCGATCAGTGGAATGGCGCCCAGCACCGAGCCGATCGCGTTGGGCTTGAAGCCTTCGGCGACCTTGCTGTCGGCGTTGACGTTGCCACCTCGCGCCAGGACGGCCGCCAGGCCACCGATCTGGCCGTCGATCGAACGCAGCGACCCTGCCATCTGGCGCGCGAAGGTGTTGGTCAGCGTGTCGACCTCGCGCAGCTGGTCGATCGACCGCTTCAGGCTCTCCGACTGCGCCTTGCCGTCGCCCAGCACGGTGCCGGTACCGGTGTTCGCCGGCTCGAGATCCTTCTTGCTCCCGCCACCAAAGGCACCGCCGATCGCGATGCCGATCGACGCCAGCACAGCCGCGGTCGCGGCGCCGGCTGCGATGTTGAGCGGGAACGGCAGCGACGAGATTGCCTTCGCGACTGCCTCGGCCGCATGTGCCGCCGCGCGAACGCCGCTCTTCGCGATCGAGCTGGCCGTCTCGATCGCGTCCTGCGCCATGGCGCGCACCGACAGCGCAAACTCGATCGCGCGGAACGCCTTCTCGGCAGCCGCCATGGCTTTGTAGCCGTCGCTCCCTTCCTTGAAGAAGCCCTTCGCGGCCGACGTCATGTCGCCGAACAAGCCGACCTGCGCGGTTGCGGACGCGATCGCGAACTTGGTGTTGGCCCGTGCCCGGGCCGCCTCGTCGCTGCCAGCCTTTTCCACTTCAGCCCGATGCTGCGCATCAAGGCGGGTGCGGCTCGCCTGAAAGCCTGCGTAGATGGAGGCGACATCGCCAATTGCGCGGCCGACCTCGCCGAACGCATCCGCCATCCCGCCAGCCGCATTCTGCACGGTGCGGGCGATCAGATCCCATTTGTCGGCGGTGAAGGTTAGCTACGAGGCCAGGGTGCTGGAAGGCCTGCGTGAGCGCATGCTGGATCCCGAGCTCGTGAGTATCTTTGTGAAGGAGTACCACGAGGAGTTCGCGCGCCGCGCCGCCCAAACGCGGCGTGACAGTACCCAGCTGCAGCGCCGGCACGCAGAAGCATCTCGGAAGCTCGAGCGATTGGTTGAGGCGATCGCGTCTGGCGCCGGTGAGTTTGACGAATTCAAGGGCGCGCTGGCGAAAGCCCGCGCCGAACGCGACCAAGCGGCCGAGCAACTAGCAGAGGTCGAGGCGCTGCCCGTGGTCGCACTCCACCCAACAATCGCCGCGGAATACCGACGTCAGGTGGAGGAGCTGCACGTCGCACTGGCTGATCCGGAGGCGCGCATCCAGGCGGTGCCTGCACTCAGAAACCTCATCGACCGAATAGTGCTGACGCCCAATCCCGAGGGGCGCGGGGTGCTGATCCAGGTGGAAGGGAGGCTGGCTGCTATCGTGGCGCTAGCCACCGGCAGGGAGGCTCCGCCGCCACTTACTGCAAAGCTGGAGCGGGTGAAGGGAATCGAACCCTCGTCGTAAGCTTGGGAAGCTTCTGCTCTACCATTGAGCTACACCCGCGTGACCAGCGGCTGACCGCTGATGCCTGATCGCGTCCGCAGTCTGGAACTGCCTCGCGACGGGCGAGCAAGTGCCACGGTTCGGGGTGGGTCGTCAACGTGGATCCGCTGACTTCGTGGCGGAATGAGTCCAGTTGGCGGACGGGCGTGGAAGCCACAGAAGGAGGTTGGGCGGTGGGGTAGTAGAGCCCTGAGCGTTGGTTCGGCGAAACGGTGTGACGGGTGAACGGCGCCGCTGGATCGAAGGCGACGCCGTTGCATGCGGATCAGCGGCCGACGGCTTCCTTTACCTTGTCGGCGGCCTTGGCGAGGAGGCCTTTTTCAGCCTCTTCCGCTTCCGCCTTGGTCTTGAAGGCGGCGCCCTCCGGTTCGGCGGGAGGCGCGTAGACCGAGAACAGTTTCAGCGCGCCGCTGCCCTTGTTGATGATATTATGCTCCGCGCCCTTGGGGATGACCACCATGTGGTTCGCGGTCGCCTTGGTCCGGTGGCCGTCCACGGTGACCTGCGCCTCGCCGGCGACGATGAAGGTGGTCTGGTCGGCAGGGTGGGTTTCGAGGCCGATTTCCTCGCCCGCGGGAATGCTCATCAGCACGACCTGGATCTTGCGATCGCGATAGACCTCCTTCTGCCACAGGTCGTTCTTGGTCGCGAGTTCGATCATGTCCTTGTTGAAGATCGCCATTCCCGGTCCTTTCGATGCCGCAATGCCGCCCAAACGCGCAGGGAAGCGAAGGGATGCGAGCGCCGCGACTGGTGCCGCAGGACGGATGCCAGAGAGCTTCAGCTGGTGCGTTCGGGTATCTCGGCGGCATCCTGTGCGATTGCGTCTGCGGTGGCGACCGCTTCCCACGGGAAGACGAACCAGTCCTTGACCACGCGGCGGTCGATGACGCGGGCGCGGTAGGACACCTGTTGAGCGGACACTTCATTGTCGAGCAGAGTGGCGAAACGGACCGAGCCGGGCTGAGCGCCGGCCTCGTCTAGCCAGGTGCGCAGCAGTCCGAGCGTGCGGCCGGTGTCGTTGATGTCGTCGACGAACAGCAAGCGTTCGCCGTCACGGGTGCGAGCGGCGAGGCGGGTCAGCAGATCATCGCCCGCCTGCGGGGTTTGCGCGGACAGATCGTAGGATGCCATGGGAAGGCCGGTAGCGTGGCTGAGGTAGACGGCCGGCACCAGGCCGCCGCGGCCGATGCCGACAATCAGCGTCGGCTGCCAGTCGGTCGACATCGCGAGCGCTGTCGCCAGCGCCCGAATGTCGGCAACGAAGTCGTCATGGCTGATGAAGGTGTAGATCGGCTGCACAAGTGCCTCGCGTAGATGAAAGTGTCGCCGGGCGATCAGCTGTCGGCAAAGGCCTTGGTTCCGACCACGCCGATAATGATCAGCGCGATAAAGGCGATCTGCACCGCGTTGACCTTTTCATTGAAGATCAGCGTGCCGAAGATGGTGACGCCGACGGCGCCAAGCCCGGTCCACACGGCGTAAGCGGTGCCCGCGGGCAGGCCTCGCATCGCCAGCGCGAGCAGGCCCATGTTCACGAAGCTGAGCGCAATCGGGATCGCCGAAGCGGCAAGGCTGGCCTGCATGGCGGCCCATTTCAGGCTCAAGGCCCAGATGATTTCGGTCACGACGGCAACAGCCAGAATCAGCCACGCCATAGATTTCTCCTGATGCGGGCTCGAATTGGACGTGTCGGCCGGAAACCCGAAAGAGGCCGGACAGCGTGGGCTTGGACACATGGGTCACGAAGCGGATGGCGCGATAAGGTTGTCGGGCGCGCGCGTAAAGCCCGGAGTAGCGCGACATCGCGCGCTAGGGGGAAGGGGGGCTGCCCCCGTCCCACCGCATAGCGGCAGGACGGGGACAGGCACCCGATCAGCGACGTCTTACCAGATGCGAACGCGGTCGCCGGGGGCGACATATTGCTTCTGGTCGGGCGTGATCTTCCACGCGGCATACCAGGCGTCGATGTTGCGCAGCGGATTGACCGCGCGGATCTGGCCCGGTGCGTGCGGATCGCTGACGAGCTGCTGGCGAAGTGCCTCGTTGCGGAACAAGGTGCGCCAGACCTGGCCCCAGCCGAGGAAGAAGCGCTGCTCCCCAGTGAACCCGTCAAGCACCGGCGCCGGCTTGCCGCCCAGCGATGCATGATAAGCGTCGAGCGCCATCAGCACGCCGCCCAGATCGGCGATATTCTCACCCATCGATGCCTTGGCGTTGATGCGCAGGCCGGGCAGGCCCTCGAACTCATAAGCCTCATACTGGGCGCCATAGCGAGCCGCCTGCGCTTCGAACTTGCGAGCGTCGTCCGCGGTCCACCAGTCGCGCAGCACGCCGGCGCCGTCCGACTTGCGGCCCTGATCGTCGAAGCCGTGGATGATCTCGTGACCGATCACGCCGCCGATGCCGCCGTAATTGATCGCATCATCCGCCTTGGGATCGAAGAACGGCGGTTGGAGGATCGCGGCGGGGAAGACGATCTCGTTCTTCACCGAGTTGTAATAGGCGTTCACCGTCTGCGGGGTCATGCCCCATTCGGCCTTGTCGACCGGCAGCGCGATGCGGTTGCGGCGGTAATCCCATTCGAACCGCGCGGCCCGCTCGGCATTGCCGACGAGGTCACCCGGAACGATGCGCAGGGCGGAATAATCGCGCCACTTGCTGGGATAGCCTACCTTGACGCTGAAGCCCTCGAGCTTCTTGAGCGCTTCCTGCTTGGTCTGCGGGCTCATCCAGTCGAGGTTGCGGATGCGACCGGCAAAGGTGCCACGCAGGTTGGAGACCAGCGTGTCCATTTTCGCCTTGGATTCAGGCGGGAAGTAGAGCGCGACGTAATCGCGGCCAATGCCCTCACCGATGCCGTTTTCGGCAAAGGCGACTGCGCGCTTCCACCTTTCGCGCTGCTGCGGCTGGCCGTTCAGGAACTTCGAGCGGAAGTCGAAATGCGCGTCCACGAAGCGCTTCGACAGGAGCGGCGCGATGGCATCGGCCGTGCGGAAGGCCTCCCACGCCTTCAGCGTGTCGAGATTGGTGTCGGCATAGACCTTTGCGATCCCCGGGAAGGCGGTGTTCTGCGCGACGATCACGCGCTCCGCCTTGCCGATGCCGGCGGCCTGCCAGAACGGATCCCAGGCGAAGCCGGGCGCCAGCGCCTTGAGCTCGGCCAGCGTCATCAGATTGTAGGTCTTGTCGCGGTTGCGGCTTTCCGCGCGGGTCCAGTGCGCCTGCGCGAGCTTGGTTTCCATCGCCACGACGTCGTTGGCGGCCTTTTCCGGGTTCGGCCAGCCAGCCATGGTCAGCATCTGCGCGATATATTGGCGATAGCGCGCGACCTGCGACTGGAACTTGGGATCGACGTAGAGGTCGCGATCTCCAAGGCCGAGGCCCGACTGGCGCAGGTAGAGCGCATAGGTGTCGGGGTTCTTCGCGTCATCCGACACGCCCGGGCCGAAGAAGCTGGCGCCGAAGCCGCCGATCGAGCGGCCCATGACCGTCGCCATGGCGTTCTTGTCCTTCACCGCCTTGATCGCGGCGAGGCGCTGAACCAGCGGCTTCGCATCCAGCTTTTCAGCGGCGGCCTCGTCCATGAAGCCGCGATAGAGGATCGCCGCCTTCATCCGATCAGGGTTGGCAGCGTCGTCGGGCCCATAGCTTTCGAGCAGGGTGCGCAGCCGCTGTTCCGACAGGTCGCGCAATACCGCGAAGGCGCCGTAGGAGGAGCGATCCGCCGGGATCTCAGTCTTGTCGACCCAGCTGCCATTGACGAAGCGGAACCAGTCATCGCCGGGGTGCGCCTTGCGGTCCATGCCGGCAATGTCGAAGCCCCAGGCGCCATAGCTTTCGGCGGCGGCGGCCGGCGCTGCGGGTGCGTTTGCCGAAGCGGCAGCGGGCGCGGTCTGCGACTGGCCCTGCGTACCGCGGCTGAGCGCGGGGGTGCCGAACACGACAAGAGACCCGGCGGCAGCAAGAAGAATGTGCTTTTTCGTCAAGAAATAAACTCCCTTGGCACCGCGATTATCATCCGCGGCGCTTATGTCGGTCGATGTGGATGCAGACGCCTTAGCCGGCGCCAGCGTGACAGAAGCTGAACGAGTGATGTCCCGTCGACAGATACCAATGGTCCGCCGCCGCGTCACGGGCACGCGGCGGCGGATCAATCGTCAGGTGCGGGCGGCAGCGATATAGGCGTTGACCTGCGCCTCGAGCAGATCGAGCGGAAGCGCGCCTTGGCTCAGCACGGCCTCATGGAAATCGCGGATGTCGAACTTGTCGCCAAGCTCCCGCTCTGCCTTGCGGCGCAGTTCAGCGATTTTCAGCTGGCCGACCATGTAGCTGGTCGCCTGGCCCGGCCAGTTGAAGTAGCGGTCCACCTCGCGTGCGATGTCGGTGTCGGAGACCGAGCTGTTCGCCTTGAAATAGGCAATCGCCTGCTCGCGCGTCCAACGCTTCGAGTGAATGCCGGTGTCGAGCACCAGCCGGATCGCGCGCCAGACCTGAAGCGACAGCATGCCGAAGCGATCATAGGGATCGGTGATGACGCCCATCTCGTCGCCGAGCCGCTCGGTGTAGAGGCCCCAGCCTTCCATATAGGCGCCAAAGCCGCCGAACTTGCGGAACTTGGGAAGGCCGGTCAGTTCCTGCTGACGCGCGATCTGGAAGTGGTGGCCGGGCGCGCCCTCATGCACCGAGATGCCGGCGACCTGAACCTTCTGCGTCTGGTTCATGTCGACCAGATTGACGTAGTAGATGCCGGGCCGCGACCCGTCGGCCGAGGGCGGGTTGTAGAAGGCGGTGGAGGCAGTGCCCTCGCGCCATTTCTCGACCGCGCGCACCTCCAGCGGTGCCTTGGGCAGGACGCGGAAGTAGCGCGGCGCGACCTCCATCACCGAGGCAATGATCTTGCGCGCGTCGGCCAGATATTGCTCACGACCGGCGTCGGTGTTCGGATATTTGAACTTCGGATCGGTTCGGATGTGGTTGAAGAATTCTTCCAGCGTGCCGGTGAAGCCGACCTGCTTCTTGATCGCCTCCATCTCCTGCCGGATCGCGGCGACCTGCTGCAGGCCGATGTCGTGGATCTGATCGGCGGTGAGGCTGGTGGTGGTCGAACCCTTCAGGCGATCGTTATAGTAAGCTGCGCCGTCGGGGAGGTTCCAGGCGCCGAAATTCCCCTTCGACAGCGGCTCGATCTCGTCCAGTGCGACGAACAGCATGTCATAGCCGCGCTTGAACGGGCCGGTCAGCGCAGCGCTGGCATCGGACAGCAGCTTCTGCTTCGTCGCGGCGGGAGCATCGAGCGCAGCGACCTTCTTGCGGAAATCCGCCATCACCGTGGAGTCGGCGCCACCGTCGAACGGCGCGCCGGTGACGACCTTGCGCGCGTCGGCGCGGGCAGGGGCGAAATTGACCTTGTTGGGGATGATGCCGGCCGCCGCCTGCTTGCGCATCGTCGCCGTCACTTCGCGCATCACGCGCTCCGTCTCGCGGAGGCGGGCGATATACGCCTGGGCATCGGCGACACTGTCGACTTTGTGATTGTTGATCAGCAGGACGGGGATGGCACCCGCGGGGCTGCCGTTGGTCGACACTGGGAAGCGCAGGTTGCGGAAGCGGAAGGATTCCCGATCCCGCTCCACCTGATGTTCGAACAGGCGGTAGCTGACCCGCGCGCTTTCACCCAGTTGCTCCGGCTTGAAGCGGGCGCGCATCTCCTTGAGCTGCTGCTCCGCCAGGTCGCGCCGCCTTACGTTCGCCGCGTCCGTATAATCGTCGAGCTTGTCGTAGTTGGTCTTGAACCCGAGGTGGGTCTGCGATTCCGGGCTGAGCGCGAGCTGGGCGTCGAAGGCAGCGTCAAGGAACTGAAGCAGCGCGGCGTCCTTCGCGCCCGGCCGCGCCGCAACCGGCGCCTGGGCGGCGGCGGGAACGGCCGCAACGACAGGAAGCAAGGGAAGAAGCATGAGGGCAAGCGTGCGACGCATCGAAATCTCCTGAAGATCAGATGCTTCTTGCCGCCCGCGCCCGCCGGCGCAATGCCCCCCGCGTCAGTTCTTCAGGCGATAGCCGGTGCGGAAGATCCACCATACGGCGGTGAGGCAGACGGCGAAGAACGCCGCCGTCACCGCGAGGCTTGCCAGCGGCGACACATCCGCCTGCCCGAAGAAGGTCCAGCGGAAGCCGTTGATCAGATAGGCGATCGGGTTGAACAGCGACACCGTGCGCCATGGCTCCGGCAGCATGTCGAGCGAATAGAAGGCGCCGCCGAGGAAGGTGAGCGGCGTAACGATCAGCAGCGGGATCACCTGCAACTGCTCGAATCCCTTTGCCCAGATACCCAGCACGAAGCCGAACAACGAAAAGGCGCAGGCGACCAGCACCAGATAGGCCAGCATGATGACGGGATGCGCGATCTCAACGTCGACAAAGAGGTTGGCGGTCAGCAGGATCACCAATGCGACCATCAACGCCTTGGTCGCTGCCGCCCCGACATAGCCCAGCACGGTTTCGAACGCGGACATGGGGGCGGAGAGCAGCTCATAGATCGTGCCGGTGAACCGGGGCATGTGGATGCCAAAGGCGCCGTTGAAGGTGCTTTCCTGAAACAGCGACAGCATCATGAGGCCCGGCACGATGAAGCTGCCGTAGGGGATGCTGCCCACCTCGGTCATTCGAGAGCCGATCGCCGAGCCGAACACGACGAAATACAGGGTCGTGGTGATGACAGGGACGGCAAGGCCGGTCCACAGCGTTCGCCGGAAGCGGTGCATCTCGAACCGATAGAGGGCCCAGACGCCGGCGGCGTTGAAACGGGGCGCCTTCATGCCGCGCGCCTTCCATGAACGAGGTCCACGAATATTTCCTCGAGCGAGCTTTGATGGGTGCTGAGGTCGGAGAAGTTGATGCCGAGATCGCGCAGACGGCCGAGCAGGGAAGGAACGCCGGTACGCTCCGCGTGACGATCGAAGACGTAGCGCAGCTCACGTCCCTCCGCCGTCAGCTCGAGATGCCAGTCGGCGAGTTCGGGCGGGATTGCGGGAAGCGGCTCGGCGAGTTGAACGATCAATTCCTTGCGCCCCAGCTTCTTCATCAGCACCGATGTTTCTTCGACCAGGATCAGCTCGCCGCCAATGATCACGCCGACGCGGTCGGCCATCTCCTCGGCCTCCTCGATATAATGGGTGGTGAGGATGATGGTGACACCGCGATCACGAAGTTTGCGAACCATCGCCCACATGTCGCGGCGAAGCTCGACATCGACGCCAGCGGTCGGCTCATCGAGAAACAGGATGTCGGGTTCGTGCGCCAGCGCCTTCGCGATCATCACGCGCCGCTTCATGCCGCCGGACAGCTCGCGAATCTCGTTGTCGCGCTTGTCCCAAAGCGACAGGTCGCGCAGCACCTGTTCGACCAGTGCGGGATTCCTCGGCCGTCCGAAGAGGCCGCGGCTGAACGCCACCGTCGCGCGAACGGACTCGAACTGGTCGGTATTCAGCTCCTGCGGGACAAGGCCGATGCGCGCGCGGGCCTCCCGATAGTCGCGCACATTGTCATAGCCGTCGACGGTCACGCTGCCGCCGGTGGCGTTCACCAGGCCGCAGATGGCGCCGATCATGGTTGTCTTGCCCGCGCCGTTCGGCCCAAGCAGCGCGAAGATCTCACCGCGCCTTATGTCGAGATCGACACCCTTCAGCGCGCGGTGACCGGATGCATATGTCTTCTGAAGGCCCTTGATCGAAATGATCGGCTGCATGGAGATCCCGGGAGCTTCCTGCGCCAGGACGGCGCGCATGAGGAGGGTAGCGTCCCCTTATTTGGAGTCGGTCACCAGAACCGCAAGCTTGCTACCGGTCCCGCTGGTCGCAAGCGTTTCGCGCGTCACCAGCATGGTGGCGCCGGGGGCGAGGATCCCTTCCAGTTTCTGCCGAAATTCGTCTGGCACGTGCCCCTTGGTCCGCTCGTCCGCGGTCAACTCACCGCCATCCTTTCCAGAGCCGTCCGGCAGCGGCAGGCGCATCCAATGGGCACCATCGGCATCGACGGCGCGCAGCGTGAACGCCTCGGTATTGGCGACAGGGACGTCGAGCATCACAGGCGCAGAGCCGATCTGCTTGCCGTTGCGCAGCACCACGATGCGGCGATCACGCCCGCTGACGATGATCGACACAGGCCCCGTCGGCGAAACCTCGGGAGTCCAGCTGAAGGCGGCATTGTTGCTGTGCCCATCGGACGGGGCGGAGGGCACCGGGCTGGCCGCCGGCGCCACTTCGGGTACCAGGCTTTCGTTGGTGATCACCACGGTCAGCCCCAGGCTGGTCACGCCGTAAAGCAGCTTGGCAAAGGCCATGGGCAGGCGGACGCAACCGTGGCTGGCAGGATAGCCGGGGAGGGCGCCGGCGTGCAGCGCGATCCCGTCCCAGGTCAGCCGCTGCATGTAGGGCATCGGGGCGTTGTTGTAGAGGTTGGACTTGTGGTCCACCTTCTTCTGCAAGATCGTGAACACGCCGGTGGGGGTGGTATGCCCCGGCTTGCCCGAAGAGATCGTGGTCACCCCAATCGGCACGCCGTTGCGGTACACATAGGCGCGCTGCGTCTTCAGGCTGACGATCATCGTGACCGGGCCGGCGGGCGCGATCTGCGGCGCCCAGAAGAACTGGCCGGGTTTCAGCCGCTCGATCGCGCCGGGCTCGGTCATCGGGCCGCGCTGCTGCTGGGCGGCGGCGGCCGGGGCGATCAGAAGCGCCAACGCGGCGAAAGGCAACAAGCGGCGCATCATCATCCCCGGCATAATCGTATCTCCCGCCGGCATCCTACCGGCGGGAGAATACGGATTACAGGTCGATCAGGATACGGGTCGGATCCTCGATCGCATTCTTGAGCGCGACGAGGAACGTCACCGCCTCGCGGCCGTCGATCAGGCGGTGATCGTAGCTGAGCGCGAGATACATCATCGGGCGGACGACGACCTGGCCGTCGCGAACCACGGGGCGATCCTCGATACGGTGCAGGCCAAGCACGGCCGACTGTGGCGGGTTGATGATCGGGGTCGACATCAGCGAGCCGAACACGCCGCCGTTGGAGATGGTGAAGGTGCCGCCCTTCATCTCGTCCATCTTGAGCGTGCCTTCCTTGGCGCGCTTGCCGAAATCGCCGATCGTCTTCTCGATGCCCGCGACCGACAGGTCCTGCGCATCGCGGATCACCGGCACGACGAGGCCGCCCGGCGAGGACACCGCGACCGAGATGTCGGCATAATCGTGATAGACGATCTCATCGCCCTCGATCGAGGCGTTGACGGACGGGATGTCCTTCAGCGCCATCGTCGCGGCCTTCACGAAGAAGCCCATGAAGCCAAGGCGGACGCCGTGCTTCTTTTCGAACAGATCCTTGTACTTGGCGCGTGCCTCGATCACCGCGGTCATGTCGACGTCGTTGAACGTCGTCAGCATTGCTGCGGTGTTCTGCGCGTCCTTCAGGCGCTTGGCGATCGTCTGGCGCAGGCGCGTCATGCGCACGCGCTCTTCCTTGCGGCCACCGGCGGCCGCGACCGACGGGGTCGGCGCAGCGGCGGGGGCGGGAGCGGCGGCCGGACGCGAGGACGCGGCGGTTGCGACGTCTTCCTTGGTGATGCGGCCGTCGCGGCCGGTGCCCTTGATCGTTGCAGGATCAACGCCATGCTCCAGCACCGCGCGGCGGACCGACGGGCTGAGCGCGGCGGGGGCGTTGCTGTCGACCGGGGTGGCGCCGTGATTGCCGTAACCGCCGGCCGCCGGCGCAGGCTGTTCAGCCGCCGGGGCCTGAGTCACGGCCGGTTGCTGGGCGCTTTCGGCCGCGGGCGCACCATCGCCGGCCTCAACCGTCGCGAGCATCGCGCCGACCTGCACAGTGTCGCCGACCGCGACCGCATGCTGGCCCATGATGCCGGCGACCGGGCTCGGCACCTCGACCGACACCTTGTCGGTTTCGAGGCTGGCGATCGGCTCATCGGCGGCGACCTTGTCGCCGGGCTGCTTCAGCCACTCGCCCAGCGTTGCTTCGGTGATCGATTCGCCCAGCGTTGGGACCAGAACTTCGGTTGCCATTCCCGTTTCCTTCCACCCCGCCTTTTGCCGGGGCCCTGTTGCGAGCGGGTGTTGCTACCCGCGCCGCTTGATCAACGTTTCGTGCACCGGCGCCCGATGGCGCCGGCACCATGCGCTCAGCTCGCCGCCTTGCCAGCCTTCTTGGTGGTCTCGGCCGAGCGGGTGCGGCGGATTTCCTCGCGCACGCTGTGGCCGAGTGCGTCGGCGATCAACGCGCCCTGTTCCGCCTGGTGGCGCTTCATCAGGCCGGTTGCCGGCGACGCCGCCGCCGCACGGCCCGCATAGCGGGCGCGCTTGATCGCGCAGCCGGCCTCGGCCAGCGCGTCCTCGATGAACGGCTCGACGAAGAACCAATAGCCGTTGTTGCGCGGCTCTTCCTGCGCCCAGACCACGTCCTCGAGGTTGGGCATCCGCGCGATGCGCTTTGCCAGCGCCTCGGTCGGGAAGGGGTAGAGCTGCTCGATCCGGACGATCTGCGTATTCTCGTCGCCAGCCGCATCGCGGGCCTCGATCAGGTCATAGGCGACCTTGCCAGTGCACAGCACCAGCCGCTTCGTCGCCTCGTCCGCCGCGCCGTTCGTGTCCGAGAGGATGCGGCGGAAGTGCGAGTCACCGACGAAATCCTCGCGGCTCGACACCGCCAGCTTGTGGCGCAGCAGCGACTTGGGCGTGAAGATGATCAGCGGCTTGCGGAAGCTGCGGTGCATCTGCCGGCGAAGCAGGTGGAAATAGTTCGCCGGGGTGGTGCAGTTCGCGACCTGGATATTGTCCTGCGCGCACAGCTGCAGGAACCGCTCCGGCCGTGCCGAGCTGTGTTCCGGACCCTGACCCTCATAGCCGTGCGGTAGCAGCATCACCAGGCCGTTGGCGCGAAGCCACTTGGCCTCACCGCTGGCGATGAACTGGTCGATCATGATCTGCGCGCCGTTGACGAAGTCGCCGAACTGCGCCTCCCACAGCACCAGCGTCTTCGGATCGGCGAGCGCATAGCCATATTCAAAGCCGAGCACGCCATATTCGCTCAACGGGCTGTCGAGCACCTCGAAGCGGCCATGTTCGATGTTCCACAGCGGCACGTACTTGTGCTCGTCATTCTGGTCGACCCAGACGGCATGGCGCTGCGAGAAGGTGCCGCGGCCCGAATCCTGACCCGACAGGCGAACGCCGAAGCCCTCCGACAGCAGCGACCCGAAGGCGAGTGCCTCACCAGTGGCCCAGTCAAAATTCTCGCCGGTGGCGAACATGTTGCGCTTGGCATCGATCACGCGCGCCAGCGTCTTGTGGATCGCGAGGTCCTCGGGAACGGTGGTCAGCGTGCGACCGATCGACTCGAACAGTTTCTGTTCGATCCCGGTGTCGAAGCTGCGGCGCGCGGTTTCCGGGTCAGCCGGCACCGACAGGCCAGACCAGCGGCCGGCGAACCAGTCCGCCTTGTTGGGCTTGTAGCTCGCGCCAGCCTCGAACTCGCCTTCGAGCAGGGTGGTGAACTGCTTGACGTTCTCGTCCATCCACGCCTGGTCGACGACCTTCTGCTCGATCAGGCGCTTGCCGTAGATCTCGCTGACGGGCGGGTGGTTGCGGATCGCCTTGTACATCAGCGGCTGGGTGAAGCCCGGCTCGTCGCCCTCGTTGTGGCCGAAGCGGCGGTAGCACCACATGTCGATCACGACATCGCGGTGGAACTTCTGCCGGAATTCGATCGCCATCTTGGTGGCGAAGGTCACCGCCTCGGGATCGTCGCCGTTGACGTGGAAGACTGGCGCTTGGACGCCCTTTGCGACGTCCGACGGATAGGGCGAGGAGCGCGCGAACTGCGGGCTCGTCGTGAAGCCGATCTGGTTGTTGATGACGAAGTGGACGCAGCCGCCGGTGTTGTAGCCCCGGATGCCCGAGAAGCCGAGGCATTCCCAGACGATACCCTGGCCGGCGAAGGCCGCGTCGCCGTGGATCAGCACGGGCAGCGACTTGGTATGATCGGTAAGGTCGCCGGCGATCGTCTGGATCGCGCGCACCTTGCCCAGCACCACCGGATCCGCCGCCTCGAGGTGCGACGGGTTGGCGACGAGCGACATGTGGACCTTCACACCGTCGAACTCGCGGTCGGTGGAGGTGCCGAGGTGATATTTCACGTCGCCCGAGCCGCCGATGTCGTCCGGGTTGGCCGAGCCGCCGGCGAATTCGTGGAAGATGACGCGCAGCGGCTTGCCCATGACGTTGGCGAGCACGTTCAGGCGGCCGCGGTGGGCCATGCCGAACACGATCTCGTTCACGCCGGCGGCGCCGCCGTACTTGATGACGCTTTCGAGCGCCGGGATCATCGATTCACCGCCGTCGAGGCCGAAACGCTTCGTGCCGACGTACTTGCGGCCGAGGAACTTCTCCCACTGCTCGGCCTCGATGACCTTGTTCAGGATCGCCTTCTTGCCCTGCGGCGTGAATTCGATCGCCTTGTCCTTGCCCTCCATACGCTCCTGGAGGAAGCGGCGCTCCTCGACATCGGCGATGTGCATGTATTCAAGGCCGACATTGCCGCAGTAATTGGCACGCAGGATGTTCACGAGCTCACGGATGGTGGCCCATTGCAGGCCCATCGTGCCGCCGAGATAGACCGGGCGGTCGATGTCGGCGTCGGTGAAGCCGTGATATTCGGTGCGCAGGTCGGCCGGCAGCTCGCGCTGGGTGTTGAGGCCGAGCGGGTCGAGATTGGCCGCCAGGTGGCCGCGCACGCGATAGGTGCGCACCAGCAGCTGGGCGCGGATCGCATCGCCCGCCGCGCGGACGATCTCGTCCTGAGACGGAGCGGCGGCTGCCGGAGCGGCCGCGGCGGGCGCGGGCTTGCCACCCTTGGCGGGCTTGGGCGCGGGCTCCATCTGGGTCGGGTCGAGCGCCGCGGTCAGATCGTCGGTGGTGGTGAGCGGCCAGCGATCGTTGCGCCAGCTGGGGCCGGACGTGCCGCTTTCCAGCCCTTCGAAGAAGCCGCGCCAGCCGGGCTCGACGCTGTCGGGCGAGGCCTTGTAGCGCGTGTAGAGCGCGTCAATGAACGCCGGCGATACGCCGCCGGCAACGTCCAAGAAATCCTGACCTTCGTAGCCCATCACCAACTCCACTCCCTTCCCTCCGGCAGAGGGAGAGGGTCGCGCGGACGACGCCCAAGCGGGCACGTCCAAGCCGGGAGAGGGGCAGGGGTCACTGACCTCGGCAGGCACTGGCCTGCACGACCCCTCTCCATCTTCGTCTAGGCAACGACTTGCCTCGACTTAATATCCCCTCCCCCGCGGGGAGGGGGTGTCCAATCAACCCTTCAGCACCGACAGCAGCGTGGAGCCGAGCTCGCTCGGGCTTGCCGCCACCTTGATGCCGGCAGCTTCCATCGCCGCGATCTTGTCCTCGGCGCCGCCCTGACCGCCCGAGACGATCGCGCCGGCGTGACCCATGCGGCGGCCCGGAGGCGCCGTACGGCCCGCGATGAAGCCGGCCATCGGCTTCTTGCGGCCACGCTTCGCTTCGTCGCGCAGGAACTGGGCTGCTTCTTCCTCGGCGCTGCCGCCGATTTCACCGATCATGATGATGGATTCGGTCGCATCGTCAGCGAGGAAGAGCTCGAGCACGTCGATGAAGTTCGTGCCGTTGACCGGGTCGCCGCCGATGCCGACCGCGGTGGTCTGACCCAGGCCGGCGTTCGAGGTCTGGAACACCGCCTCATAGGTCAGCGTGCCGGAGCGCGAGACGACGCCGACCGAGCCCTTCTTGAAGATGTTGCCCGGCATGATGCCGATCTTGCACTCACCCGGCGTCAGCACGCCCGGGCAGTTCGGGCCGATGAGGCGCGACTTGGAGCCCGTCAGCGCACGCTTCACGCGCACCATGTCGAGCACCGGAATACCCTCGGTAATGCACACGATCAGCGGCACTTCGGCGTCGATCGCCTCAAGGATCGAATCCGCGGCGAAGGGCGGCGGGACGTAGATCACGCTGGCGTCGGCGCCGGTCTTCTCCACTGCCTCCGCGACGGTGTCGAACAGCGGCAGGCCGAGGTGGGTGCCACCACCCTTGCCCGGGGTGACGCCGGCGACCATCTGCGTGCCGTAGTCGAGCGCCGCCTGGGTGTGGAAGCTGCCGGTGTTACCGGTCATGCCCTGCGTGATGACCTTGGTATTCTTGTCGACGAGAATGCTCATTGGCTCTCCAATCACTCAACCCGGCGCGCGCGGCCGGATGCCGGCGCGCACCGGGTATTCAATCCGGCGTTATGCCAGGCTCTCGTCGATGCCCTTGCAGGCGACGAGCAGTTCCTTGACCGCGTCGACCGACACCTGAAGGTTGCCCTTCGCTTCGTCCGACAGCTTCACCTCGACGATCTTCTCGACGCCGCCGGCACCGATCACGACCGGGACGCCGACGTACAGGTCGTCGATGCCATACTGGCCGGTCAGGTGTGCTGCGGCCGGCAGGATGCGCTTCTGGTCATAGAGATAGGCCTCTGCCATCGCGATGCCGCTGGTGGCGGGCGCGTAATAGGCCGAGCCGGTCTTCAGCAGGGCAACGATCTCGCCGCCACCGCCGCGGGTGCGCTTCACGATCTCGTCGACCTTCTCCTTGGTGGAGAAGCCCATCTCGATCAGGTCGCTGACCGGGATGCCGGAGACGGTCGAATATTCGAGCACCGGGACCATCGTGTCGCCGTGGCCGCCGAGTACGAAGGTGTTCACGTCCTTCACCGACACCTTGAACTCGTCGGCGAGGAAGTGGCTGAAGCGCGCCGAGTCGAGCACGCCCGCCATGCCGACCACCTTGTTGTGCGGCAGGCCGGAGAATTCGCGCAGCGCCCAGACCATCGCGTCGAGCGGGTTGGTGATGCAGATGACGAATGCGTCGGGCGCATTGTCGCGAATGCCTTCGCCGACCGCCTTCATCACCTTCAGGTTGATGCCGAGCAGGTCGTCGCGGCTCATGCCCGGCTTGCGGGCGACACCGGCGGTGACGATGATCACGTCGGCGCCAGCGATGTCCTTATAGTCGTTCGAGCCGATGATCTTGGCGTCGAACCCTTCGACGGGGCCGCACTGCGACAGGTCGAGCGCCTTGCCCTGCGGTACGCCTTCGACCACGTCGAACAGAACGATGTCGCCAAGCCCCTTGAGGGCAGCGAGGTGCGCGAGCGTGCCGCCGATATTGCCGGCGCCAATCAGCGCGATCTTCTTGCGGGCCATCCAATCCCTTTCCGTAACGTGAGGTCGTGATTGGAGAGGTCGGGTACGCCCTTTGGTCGGTCGGCACAAGCCACTAAAGGCGCATAGGACGCTTTTAATCGATAAGCGTTCGCAATAGCAATAAGGCTGTCACTCGGCGCCATGGCCTTGTGCCAGATAGTCCTCGGATCGCATTTCCTCGAGCCGGCTGACGGTTCGCTGGAATTCGAACCGTCCGTCGCCAACGGGGTAGAGATCGGCCGGTTCCGCATCCGCCGCGGCGAGGAGCTTCACCTTATATTCGTAGAGCGCGTCAATCAGGCTGACGAAGCGTGCGGCCTCGTTTCGGTTCTCCGGGCCGAGGACGGGGATGCCGACGAGGATCACGGTGTGGAAGCGGCGCGCGATGGCTAGATAGTCGGCGCTGCCGCGCGCTTCGCCGCACAGCTTCTTGAAGCTGAAGACGGCGACGCCCTTCAGCGATTTTGGGACGCGCAGCGAGCGGCCCTGAACGATGAGGTCCTCGCTGGGCACGTGGTCGCGATCTTCGGGCGGATAGTCGGTGAGGCGGAAGAACGCTGCCGACAGTTGCGCCGTCGCCTCCGGCCCGTTGGGCACGAGCCAGGTGTTTTGCTGGCCCAAGCGATCGCGGCGGTAATCGACCGGGCCGTTGAGCGCTAGCACGTCAAGCCGCTCCTGGATCAAGGCGATGAAGGGCAGGAAATGCTCGCGGTTGAGGCCGTTCTTGTAGAGGTCGGTAGGGACGCGGTTGCTCGTCGTCACCACGGTCACCCCCGCCTCGATCATCGCAGTGAACAGGCGCGAGAGGATCATCGCGTCGGGCGAATTGTTGACGATCATCTCGTCAAAGGCGAGCAATTGCGCTTCCTCTGCCAGCGCGGCGGCTACGGGAAGGATCGGGTCGCCCGCCTCCTTGCGTCGCTCCGCCGCGATCCGGCCGTGCACCTCCAGCATGAACTCGCCGAAATGGACGCGGCGCTTTCGGGCGACGTTCACATTGGCGAAGAACAGGTCCATCAGCATGGATTTGCCGCGGCCGACGTCGCCCCACATGTAGATGCCGCGCGGCGGAATCACTTTCTTGCGGAAGAAGCCGGTGGTGCGGGGATGTTCGAGCTCGACGGCCAGCGAGTCGAGCCGCGCCGCCGCGGCGGCCTGTTCGGGATCGGGCCGCAACTCCCCGGCGGCAATCAGGGCTTCATAGGCGTTGAGAACTGCGGCCACGACAAACTCCGTTGGGGGAAGGGGGCTCCCCACTGCGCCGACATGGGAGCGCCGGCGAGTTTCGCGCAGGGGCGTGCGGACGGATCGTGCCTGAGGTGCCGGTCCGCCGCGGCCGCGCGAGTATTTTGCGGGCCCTTTAGGAGATTGTGCGCCGCGAGACCAGTTAACGCTTCGTCGGCTTCCGGATCGTGCCGGAAAACTCCGCCACCGGGCCGTCGCCCTGGACGACCAGGCCGCGCATGAACAGCAGGCGGCCGGTTTCGCGCAGCAATTCGACCTGCGCCTCCAGCGGGTCGCCGATCTTTCCTGCGCCGACGAAATGCGTGTTCAGGTCCAGCGTCACCGCGGTGCCCGCCTCGATCAGGCCGAAGCTGCGCGCGGCGGCGAAGAGCGCGACGTCGATGAACCCGAGCATCGCGCCGCCGTGCACATTGTTGCCGAGGTTGGAGTGGCGCCGTTCGGGCAGCATGCGGACACGGCAGGTGCCGTCCTCGACGCGGACCATCATGTCGCCGAGGAAGGTATTGTAACGATCCGAATTCTTGAGGCCCCAGCGGTGCCACCCGGGATGGTCGGGATGTTCCTCGTACAGAAATTCCGGCTTGTCAGTCATGGCGCCGCTTGTCCTGAGCGTGTCGGCTGGCGTGTCAGGGATGACACGGCGGGGGCGTGCGTCGGGAGGACCGGCACAAGCGGGCGAGATGGCTCCCGACAAAAAGAAGGGAGCCGTGCGGCTCCCTTCTGGATGCGTGGATCAGAGAACCCGCTCGACTTCCATCTTCTTGATCTCGGCGATCGCCTTGGCCGGGTTCAGGCCCTTGGGGCAGGTGTTCGCGCAGTTCATGATCGTGTGGCAGCGATAGAGGCGGAACGGATCCTCCAGGCTGTCGAGCCGCTCGCCGGTCATCTCGTCACGGCTGTCGGCCAGCCAGCGATAGGCCTGGAGCAGGATTGCTGGCCCCAAGAACTTGTCGGAGTTCCACCAGTAGCTCGGGCACGAGGTCGAGCAGCAGGCGCACAGGATGCACTCGTAGAGACCGTCGAGCTTTGCGCGGTCCTCCGGCGACTGCAGTCGCTCCTTGCCGGCGGGCGGCGGGGTCACCGTCTTCAGCCAGGGCTGGATCGAGGCATATTGCGCGTAGAAGTGCGTGAAGTCGGGGACCAGGTCCTTGATCACGTCCATCGCCGGCAGCGGGGTGATCTTCACCTCGCCCCTCACGTCCTCGATCGCGGTGGTGCAGGCGAGGCCGTTCTTGCCGTCGATGTTCATCGAGCAGGAGCCGCAGATGCCCTCACGACACGAACGGCGGAACGTCAGCGACGAATCCTGCTCGCTCTTGATCTTGATCAGCGCGTCCAGAACCATCGGGCCGCATTCGTCGAGATTTACCTCGAACGTGTCGTAGCGCGGGTTCTCGCCGCTGTCCGGATCGTAGCGGTAGATCTTGAAGTTGCGCATCGTCCCGCCCGGTTCAGGCGAGGGAATCTTGCGACCGCCCTTGATCTTGCTGTTCGCCGGCAGGGTGAATTCGGCCATTTTCCGTTCCCGCTTCAGTCGGTTGAGGACTGGGCGCGCAAACCGCTCCAGTCGAGGTTACGCGTCAGATACATAACACCGGCCAAGGCCGCAAACAGAAGCAGCGATCCGATGAGCAGCGAATAGGCTTCGAGGTTCAGCAGGACGTAGAGAATGGCGTACAGCGCCGCCAGCAGGGCCGCGATGTAGCCTGCGCGGCGCCAGCTGCGGAGGACCGCAGCGGAATAGCTGGTGAGGAGCGCGATGATCGCCCCCGCCGCGATCAGATAGGCCAAGGTGAAGCCCACGACCTCCGCAAAGGCGAGCAGGAGCGCGAAGAACAGCACCAGGCCGGCGCCGACCAGCAGATATTCGACCGGCGACACGCGCACTCCGCCGATCACGTCGAACAGCAGAAAGGCGAGAAAGGTGAAGCCGATGAACAGGAAGCCGTATTTCACCGACCGGTTGACCTGGCTGTAGAGATCGACCGGGGAGACGAGCACGACGCGGGCCTCGTAGGCGTTGGCCGGAGTCGCCACTGGCTGACCATCGGACAGGTCGGGGCGCGACTCGGGCACGACATCGCCGGACGAGACGAGGCTGCGCCCCAGCGCCAGATTGCCGACGCGCCAAGTGGCGGCGAAGCCGTCCGTGTTCACGCTTTGCGCGGTGGGAAGAAAACCGCCCTGGAAGCTGGGATGCGGCCAGGTGGAGGTCACGCGCCAGCGCGTGTCCCCCGCCTGCGGCGCCAGCGCGAGCCAGCCATTGCCCCGGAACGCGAAGCTGTACTGCACGCGGAGCGGCCGGCTGCGGATGCTGCCGGCGTCGAGCCAGGTGAAAAAGCCGGCGTTGTTGGTCGCCGGCGAGCCCTTTCCGGGTTGAAGGCGCAGTTGCTGGCCATCCACCGACACCATCGGCGGCCGCCCGAACAGTCCGCGCGGATCCTGCAGCCCGAAGCGGAGTTCCGCGCGATCGAAGGCGAGTTCGTCGGGGGTGATCCCGAAGCGGGCGAGATCCGGTGGCAGATCGAAGCGCGCGGTGCCCGTGGCCGCGGCCTCGAACACGACGGCTTCGTAGATCGACCGGCGCCGTCGTTCGGGGGTGAGTTGCGTGCTGAGATCGGCGACTTGAGGGGACAGCGTCAGCTCTCGCCAGACCTGAGTGGTGCGGGTGACCTGACGGCCGCCCTCCGTGACCGTCTCGGCGGCTTGGGCCTGATAAGGGATGACGAGCACCGGCCCGGCGATCGTCTGCGGCCCGCCCCAGCCTCGCGCTATCGAGGCGCGGGCCGTGGCGGACTGATCCTGCCGATCATATACCAGCAGGTAGACGGCAAACAGCGGGATCGCGAGCAGCATGGCGATGAGGATTGCCATGCCCAGCTTGCGCCCGGGGGTCGGGTCTTTGCTCATTCCGCCTCGCTCGGTTGCCGGTTGCTTATCCGGCGGGCGCGAGTGCGTGACAAGGTGGAGATGGGCAAGGTGGAGGTGGAAGGCTGCCCGGGCAGCGTCAGATCAGGTCGAGGACCAGCCCGAGATCACGCGCCTCTTCCGCCTCGATATACCAGTTGGACGGCGCCTTTGCCTTCAGGGTTTCGAGCGTTACCTGCGAGCCTTCGACAAGGGCGGCGAACCCTTCGTCCTGGATGCGGATCGAATCCTCGATCTCGTTCAGCTTGGCCAGCAGGACGGGGGCCAGGGTGTTGAGCGGGCCGGACAGCTGGATGGTCGAATTCATCAGCCGTTCGTGGATCATCAAACGCGTGCCGCGCGTCAGGAAGCGCTTGTCGGCGGGGAAAGCGGACATGAAGGTGGCGCCGGCCGAGTAAACAGCGACCTTGCCAAGAAAAAGCGTCTCACGGCCGGTATATTCGCGCAGCAGGCGTACCGTATCGCCCATCGCGCGGGCCATTTCCGGATCGCCCCCCAAGGTTGTGATCGAGAAGATCAATGGGCCATCGGATGGTGCCGCGGCGACCTGATCCTTGAAGCTTGCGTACATGGCCTCGTCGACCGTGCCGTAAAGCTGGACATGCGGGCTGGCGAGGAGCGGATAGTTGCTGGCGTTGCCGGTGGAGTTCATGGCGACGCGAACCGCGAATGGGGCGCACCGGTTCCGAGGTGGCGGAAAATATCGCGCGCTGCGGTGGCGGTTTGGTTTCACAGCGGGGGCTAATGCTGCGCCATCAACACCGCGTTGGCCGGGCGGCCGACCGGCGCGGTTGCACTGCGCGGCGCGCGGGCGTCGAGCACCGCCAGCCAGCGCGCCGCGCCGGCGCCGATCGCGACCTGCGGCTGCGAAGGCTCAAGCCGGCCGTCGCGTTCCCACGTCGCGATGGTGCTGGTGGCTTCCTGGACGGCGGCGGCGAGCGGCTTTGGCTGGCGGAGCGCGCGATTGACGAGCGCGTCACCAAAGAAGGTCCAGTCATTGTCGGCGACACAGCCGAAGGAGCTTCGATCCGACGAGGCGGCGGTGATGATCGCGGTGGTATCACTGGAGAGGAGCGGTACGAAGACGCCGGCGTAACAGGCGGAAATCATGATCAGCCGATTGCGGATGCCGAGCTGGGACAGGGTCTGCCACAGCCGCGCCGGCGAGATCGCGCCAAAGCCCTGGTCGGCGTCATTGTAGACGATGCCGAAGCGTGCGCCGTGGCTGGTGGTGTAGAGGATCAGCACATCCTCGTTCACGTCCATAAGCTCGGCCACGCGGGCGAGCGCGACGTCGAGATTGGAAGGGGAGCCCATCGGCAACGCGCTGTCCGCCCTGCCGTCGGTACCGGCGAGGACGATCGTGCGTCCTTCGGCGCCATAGCGGCGCGCCAGGACCTTCGCCGCCTCTCGCGCCTCGCGGCCGAACACCGGGTCACTGTCCAGCGCGGCGCTGATGACGAAGGCGTCGGTGGTACCCTTGCGGTGCGGCTGCACGGTGGCGAGCATGGCGGCGAGGCGGCGATGCTCAGCCAGCTGCCACCCGGCCTTGCGATCATATTCGATCGCGCCGCCCTGATCGGCGAGCTGGACAAGTTCCGCCTCGCCACCGCGCGCAATCAGCGGGGCGGGGCGGCTGTGCTGGGGAGGGATATAGGTCTGCGCCGGCACCGAACCGGCGCAGGCGGCAAGAAAGACGGTCAGCAACCTCTTCATCGCGAGCCCCCTCCACAATGGAAGGAGTGTCGCGGTGGGCGGCGATTGGAGTCAATAGTTTACCGCCGCGCAACATTCGAAATGTTGCGCGATGTGGCCGCAGATACTTGAGTTCGTTTCCCGGCGATGAGGCGCGGCCCGGAAGGCCGCGCCATCTGCCTTAGTACACCCGCTTCTTCGGCTTGATGTACTCGGCGTCGTCGGTGAGCGTGTAATCGTGCACCGGACGGTAATCGAGCGAGCAGCTGCCGCCCTTGCCGCCCCAGCCATCGAACGTCGCGATGGTGTGCTTCATCCAGTTCACGTCATCGCGCTCCGGATAATCCTCGTGCATGTGCGCGCCGCGGCTTTCCTTGCGGTTCTCCGCGCCGCGCATCGTCACGACCGCCTGGCTGATGAGGTTGTCCAGCTCCAGTGTCTCGACGAGGTCGGTGTTCCAGATCAGCGAGCGATCCTTGATCCCGACGTCTTCCATCGACTTGTAGATCGCGTCGATCTTGGTCACGCCCTCGGACAGCAGCTCGCTGTCGCGGAACACCGCGGCGTGGCGCTGCATCGTCTTCTGCATTTCGGCGCGGATCTTCGCCGTGGGCGAGCCGCCGCTTGCGTTGCGGAAGTGGTCGAGCCGCCCGAGCGCCATCTCTTCCGAGCCCTTGGGCAGCGGATTGTGCGGCGTGTTCGGCTTCAGCGTCTCCTTGAGGCGCAGACCGGTCGCGCGGCCGAACACGACAAGGTCAATGAGCGAGTTGGAGCCGAGGCGGTTCGCGCCGTGCACCGACACGCAGGCTGCCTCACCAACCGCGAACAGGCCCGGCACAACGGCGTCCGGATCACCGTTCTTCAGCTGGACGACTTCGCCGTGATAGTTCGTCGGGATGCCGCCCATGTTGTAGTGGACCGTCGGCGTGACGGGGAGCGGCTGGCGCGTAAGGTCCACGCCGGCGAAGATCTTGCCCGTCTCGGTGATGCCCGGCAGGCGCTCCGCCAGCACCTTCGGATCAATGTGATCGAGGTGAAGGAAGATGTGGTCCTTGTCCTTGCCGACGCCGCGGCCCTCGCGCATTTCCGCCGCCATCGACCGCGATACGACGTCGCGGCTGGCAAGGTCCTTCGCGCTCGGCGCATAGCGCTCCATGAAGCGCTCGCCCTCGGAATTGGTGAGGTAGCCGCCTTCGCCGCGCGCACCTTCGGTGATGAGGACGCCCGCGCCGTAGATGCCGGTCGGGTGGAACTGCACGAACTCCATGTCCTGCAGCGGCAAGCCGGCACGCAGGGCCATGCCGTTGCCGTCGCCGGTGCAGGTGTGCGCCGAGGTTGCCGACTGGTACACGCGGCCACCGCCGCCCGTTGCCAGCACCACTGCATGGGCACGGAAGCGGTGGATCTGCCCCGTTTCCATGTTCAGCGCGATGACGCCGCGGCACGCCCCGTTCTCCATGATGAGATCGAGTGCGAAATATTCGATGTAGAAGTCCGCGTCATACTTCAGCGACTGCTGGTACAACGCGTGGAGCATGGCGTGGCCGGTACGGTCGGCGGCGGCGCAGGTGCGCTGCACCGGCGGGCCTTCGCCCATGTTCTGCATGTGGCCGCCGAACGGACGCTGGTAGATCGTCCCGTCCTCGTTGCGGCTGAACGGCACGCCGGCGTGCTCCAGCTCGTACACCGCGGCCGGGGCCTCACGCACCATATATTCGATCGCGTCCTGGTCGCCGAGCCAGTCGGAACCCTTGACGGTATCGTACATGTGCCAGGACCAGTGATCCGGCGAGTTGTTGCCGAGGCTCGCCGCGATGCCGCCCTGCGCCGCCACGGTGTGGCTGCGGGTCGGGAACACCTTGGTGATGCAGGCGGTCTTGAGGCCCGCCTCCGCGATGCCCATCGTGGCGCGGAGGCCAGAGCCGCCGGCGCCGACGACGACCGCGTCGTACGTATGGTCGATGATCTGGTAAGCGGCGGGCATCAATTTGCTCCGAAGGCGATCTTCAGGATCGCGAAAAGGGCGGTGCCGGTGACGGCAGCAGTGAACAGGTTGAGGAGGACCATGGCGACGACGCGGCGTTCGTCACGCTGGTAATCCTCGATCACCACCTGAAGCCCGAGGCGGAAGTGGTAGAAGACCGAGACGACCAGCAGGATCATCGGGATCGCGACCCAAGCCGAGGACAGCCAGTCGCGCATCGTGCCGTAATCGTAGCCGGGGCGACGGGCGAGCGAGATCATCAGCCAGCTCATCAGCAGGATGTTCGATCCCGCCGTGATCTTCTGATGCCACCAGTGATGCGGACCTTCGTGCGCGCTGCCGAGGCCGCGGACGCGGCCGATCGAGGTTCCCGTACCCATTACTTGGTTCCCACGTAGAGCCAGAAGGCGAGGGTGAGCAGCGTCGAGCCGACGAAGGTGAGCCGCGCGAGATTGCGGTTCAGCTTCAGCTCGAACGCGGCGCCGGTATCCAGCACGAGGTGGCGGATACCGCTCATCATGTGCTGGAACAGGCTGAACGTCAGGCCGACTCCGATGACCCAGCCCAGGATGTTCAGACGGCCATCCGACAGGGTGAAGACATCACGGAACGTGGCATAGGCCTCTGCCCCCGACGCCAGCGCGGCGAGGAACCAGACGAGCAGCAATGCCCCCAGTGTCGCCATCCCGCTACCGGTGGCGCGGTGCAGGATCGACACCGTCATCGCCGCGCTCCAGCGGTAATGGAGGGCGAGCGGGCCGCTGAAGAGATGCGGACTTTTGGGGCGGGCGGGTTTTGTGGCCAAGGCTACGGTTTCCTGCGGTAAGCCGACGGTTTGGCGCGGTCTATGAGACCCGAGGGCCGATGTTGCAAGCGGGAGTGACCTCCTGCGAATGAATCGCATGGCGGATGGGCGCCGCGCCTCAACCAGCACTTAACGATCAATCCCCTATGACCCGGCCGATAATGAACCGGGAGCGCAACAACTTGTCCGCCGATCTGCCAGCACCGGGCCAACTGGCCCGCTCGATCGATCTCGACACCCGCCTGCGGGCTTTCGACTTTGACGGCACGCTTTCGACCGCGTCGCGAGAGGTGTGGGACGTGCTGGAACCCGAGGTGCGCCAGATCGCCGAGGCGTATTGGGAACATGGCCGGCGGTGCTTCCACGAGGAGAAATCCTGGGTCGAACAGGACGCCGCCAGGATGATCGATCTGGGCTGTGCGTTCTTGCAGGATCGTTTCCTGCGTACCGACCAACGGGCGTGGGTCGAATCGATCGAGCGATCGGTGGCTGCCGCCTATCAGAGGCAGGTCTCACCGCTGGCGTTGCTGTCGATGATCAGCGCAAGCGATCGCGCGGCGCTGCGCGTCCTGATGGCGCGGTGCGAACCAGCGGACCCGCGCCTGCCGGTCATGATCGACACGCTGATGCGGCTGTCGGCGCTGGAAGGGGAGATCACCGTCGCGCTGTACGGCGACTATCGCAAGCACAGCTCGCAGACTGCACGCGATCGCCTGGCGGCGGATTTCCGAGGGGGAATCGCGACGACGGTCGGCGATGCGACGGCCGAGGGGGCGACGCTGCGCGACCAGGCATCCACCGCCTCCCGGTCGGCGCGAGGCGTTCTGGGGAAGGCGAGCGAGGTGGCGGCGGCGGCCGAACAATCCGCGCTGGCGATGCGCGATGCAGCCTCCACGGCCGCGGGGCTGATCCGCGCGATCGGCGATGCACGAAGCGAGGTGGAGGCGGCGGCGGATATCGCGACGCGGGCGGCGGTCCAGGCCGACGAGGCGGTCGGCGTGACGGAGATGCTGAATGACCATGCCAAGTCGATCGAGTCGATCCTTGGCCTGATCCGCGACATTGCCGGGCAGACCAACCTGCTTGCGTTGAACGCAACCATCGAGGCGGCACGCGCGGGGGACGCGGGGCGCGGCTTTGCCGTGGTGGCGCAGGAGGTGAAGAGCCTGGCCAGCCAGACGGCGCGCGCCACGGACGATATCGCCGCGAAGATCACCGCGATCCAGACCGCCACTCAGGTGACCGTGAACGCCAATGTCGGCATTCGCGCGACCGTCGACGAGGTGCAGGTGTCCGCGACGCGCATTCGCGACGCGATGGAGGCGCAGGCGCATACTGTGACGGCAATCACTGCGGCGGTCGACGAAACGGCGCTCGCGGCGGATTCCATGTCCAGCACGATCGCAGCGATCCATTCGGACACCGAAGCGGTCGCAGGTGAGATCGACTCGCTTGGCGCCGGGTTCGACCGACTGGCGGGGCGCCTGGTCCTGCTCAATCGAAGCGCCGGTGACTTTGCCGAGCGCGTGGCGGCCTGACGATAGGGCAGGATGGACGATGCCCCGGCGGAGACACGGGGCACGCGAGATAATCAAGGGGAGGAACCACGATGCCGATCTGGGACAGTGTGGCCCGTTCGATCGCGGCGCAGGTTCGCGAATATGACTGGGATGGCACCATTGGTGCCGCGGCGGCGGACATCGACGCTCTGCTGACCGCTGCCGATTGCGAGGATATCGCCCACGCATTCTGGCAGCAGTACCGGAGCCTTCCGGCGACGAAGAAGATGCTGGAGGGGATCGAGGACGTCTGGCTGCAGCGCCAGCTGGCGCGGAGCGCACGCTACATGCGGATGAAATATTCTGCGCCGTTCGATGAGCAATGGGGGCGGTCGGCCACCAAACATGCGGAGATGACGCGCGAAACGGGCGTGCCGCTGGCGGCGCTGCTTTCCGCGCTGGCCTTTGCCCATGCCCGGACGCTGGCGATCCTGGAGACTCGCGTTGACGGGGACGTGGCGCGGATGCGGCGCTTGTCCGATGTTGTTCAGCGACTGGCGCTGATCGAGGCGGATGTCATGGCGGCGCATCTTGGCCGTAGCGAGCGGGCGCAGGTGGCGGAGGAACGCGCCGCCCATGCTGCGGCCTTTCGCCTGCATATCGCCGATGCGATCGAGGGGGCGGCGGTACTAGGGGAACGCGTGCGTGCGCAGGCGGCGAGCGCCACACAGTCGGTCGGATCGATGGTCGGGCGCGGCGCCGAAGTGGCGGCTGCGGCCGGCGAGTCGGCGCTTGCCATGCGCGATGCGGCCTCGACCGCAGCGGGGCTGATCCTGGCGATCGAGGATGCGCGCGGCGAAGTGGAGGCGGCAGCCGACATTGCCTCGCAGGCGGCCGCGCAGGCGGACCGGGCGGTCACGGTCAGCGAGGCGCTGAGCGCCCATGCCAAGTCGATCGAGTCCATCCTGGCGTTGATCCGCACCATTGCGGGGCAGACCAACCTGCTGGCGCTGAATGCCACGATCGAGGCGGCGCGGGCGGGGGATGCCGGGCGTGGCTTTGCCGTGGTGGCGCAGGAGGTGAAGAGCCTGGCTAGCCAGACCGCGCGGGCCACCGACGATATCGCGGCGCAGATCGGCGCGATCCAGGCCGCAACTCAGGTCACGGTAGAATCGAGCGCCAGCGTCCGCGCGACCATCGATGACGTGAAAACGTCGGCCACCAGGATCCGGCGGGCGATGGAGGCGCAGGCGCAGACCGTGACCGCGATTACCGCTGCCGTCGACGAGACCGCGCTGGCGGCGGACGCAACCGCGGGCAACATGACCGCGATTATGCGCGAGGGGGCGGGCCTGGCACGCGACGTCGATACGCTGGGCACCGAATTCGCGGCGATCGATGATCGGCTTGCCTCGCTGCGCAGCGCGGCGGAGGAATTCAGCGCGAAAGTTGCCTGACGGTCGTTTCGGTCAACGAGGCGGTGCCGGGATGACGGGCTGCTTGCCAGCTTCTATGGACGCGGCATGACCAATGTTCTTCTTACGGGTGCTTCGCGCGGCATCGGGGCTGCTGCCCGCAGCGCATTGTCCGGCAGCGCGACGGTTCTGGGGCAGGCGACGCGCGACGCCGACGGCCTGATTGCCGCCGATCTGGACACGCCGGGTGCTGCCGCAGCCTTGTGGGCGGAAACGATCGAGCGTCTGGGGCATGTCGATGTGCTCATCAACAATGCTGGCGTGTTCGAGGCCAATCCACTCGACAGCGCGGATGACGAATGGCTTGCCGGGTGGGAACGCACGATGCGCATCAACCTGACCGGCGCGGCGCAATTGTGCCGCCTCGCGGTGCGCCACTGGCAGGAGCGCGGTGTCGGCGGGCGGATCGTCAATGTCGCCAGTCGGGCCGCCTATCGCGGCGACAGCCCGGCGCACTGGCATTATGCCGCGTCAAAGGCCGGCATGGTGGCGATGACGAAGACGATCGCGCGCGCCTATGCAAAGGACGGCATCCTGGCGTTCGCCATCTGCCCCGGCTTTACCATGACGGGCATGGCGGATGATTATCTCGCCAGCCGCGGGGGCGACAAATTGCTGGCCGACATTCCGCTCGGCCGGGTCGCCATGCCTGATGAAGTGGGCGAGATGATCCGCTGGCTCGCGCTTGATGCGCCCGAGTCGATGACGGGCGCGGTTCTGGACGTAAACGGGGCCAGCTATGTCCGCTGAGAAGGCAAATGCGTCCATGAGCGGCGCGGTGGACAGCTGGCGCGTGTCGCTGCCATGCACGCGCGCGGAAGCCGAGGCGATCGACGCGGCGGATGACCTCGCGATCGACGCCGTTCTGATGACCACCGAGGAGGTGGAGGACGATCGCGAGCGGTGGCGGCTGGACGCTTATATGGAGCGCGAGCCGGACGCGGCGGCGCTGGCGGCGATTTGCGCGCTCGTGCCCAGCGCGTCGGGCACGGCGCCAACCGTCACTGCCCTCGCCGAACAGGATTGGGTGGCGCTGTCGCAGGAGGGGCTGGAGCCGATCCGCGAAGGACGGTTCGTCGTCCATACCAGCGCGCATCCCACGGCGGCGCCGGAGGGAGGATGCGCGCTGCTGATCGACGCTGGCCGCGCCTTCGGCACGGGGCACCATGCGACGACCAGCGGCTGCCTCGCGATGCTCGACGGGCTGGCGGAGAGGAGCTTCGCACGGATCATCGACGTGGGCACGGGTACCGGCGTGCTGGCCTTTGCCGCTGCTTTCCTGTGGCCGGACGCGACGATCGTCGCGACGGACATCGATCCGGCAGCGGTCGAGGTGACGCGTGCCAACGCCGCCGCGAACGGGATCGCGGATCTGGAACTGCTGGTAGCAGACGGCGCGCTGCACGACGCGATCACGGAACGCGGGCCGTATGACCTCGTGATCGCTAATATCCTGGCCGGGCCGCTGGTTTCGATGGCGCCGGAACTTGCGGCTATTGCGGCACCGGGAGCAGCCATCGTCCTCGCCGGGTTGCTGGAAACTCAGCGCGGGCAGGTCATCGAGGCCTTTGCCGCGTGCGGTTGTACGCTGGAGGCGGTCGACCGGCGGGGGGACTGGACGATCCTGCGGCTGGCCGCTGGCGCCACGCGCTTCGTCCCCGCAACGCCGCCCGATCCCAAGGGGCGGGACGGCTGGGCGCTGGACCTCTGACCGTCCTCGGTCTTGCGTGAAGATGCGGACGGGTCAGCCCGTCCGCATCGTTCCGTGCTCCATGAACCGCTGGTGCCATGACAGCGCCTCGCCCGGCAGCGAGGGGGCATGGCGGCCGTAGGCGCCGCGTAGCGCGCGCTCATAATAATCGCGCAGGCCGTCGCGATAATCGGGATGGGCGCAGCGTTCGATCACCAGCGCCGCGCGCTGCTTGGGCGGCAGGCCGCGCAGGTCGGCCAGGCCCTGCTCGGTCACGAGTACCGCGACATCCTGCATGATGTGATCGACGTGCGAGACCTGCGGTACGATAGCGGAGATCGCGCCGCCCTTCGCCGTCGAGGGCGTCATGAAGATCGAGATGAAGGCATTGCGCGCAAAGTCGCCGGAGCCGCCAATGCCGTTCTGGATGCGCGATCCCATCACACAGGTGGAATTGACGTTGCCGTAGATGTCCGCCTCGATCAGCCCGTTCATTGCCAGGCAGCCGAGACGACGGATCAGTTCGGGGTGATTGCTGATCTCCTGCGGGCGCAGGATCATCTTGCTGCGATACCGCACCATCTCATCGTTGATCCGCTTCGCCGCGTCCGGGCTGAGCGAGAAGGCAGTGGCGGATGCCATGCGCAGGCGACCCGCGTCCATCAGGTCGAGCATCCCGTCCTGGATCACCTCGGTGTAGGCGGTCAGATCGTGGAACGGACCGTCAACCAGCCCGGTCAGGACAGCATTGGCGATGTTGCCGACGCCGGACTGGATCGGCAGCAAGGATGACGGCAGGCGTCCCTTGGTCACTTCATGCGCGAGGAACTCCAGCAGATGCTCCGCGATCGCCTTTGCCGAGGCGTCGGGCGGCGCGAAGGGGAGGTTGCGGTCGGGCGCATCGGTCTCCACCACGGCCACGACCTTGTCCGGGTCGCAGCGCAGGTAAGGATCGCCAATGCGGTCGTCCGGGCGCAGCAGCGGGATCGGCACGCGGTTGGGCGGCAGCGCCGTGCCGTAATAGATGTCGTGCATCCCCTCGAGCGCCGGGTTCTGCCAGCGGTTGACCTCAAGGATCACCGACTTGGCGCGATCGAGCCACGTCTTGTTGTTGCCGACTGAGGAGGAAGGGACGACGCTGCCGTCGGCGCGGATCGCCGTCACCTCGACGACCGCCACGTCGAGTTGGCCCAGAAACCCCTGCCAGGCCATCGGCGCGACCTGGCTCAGGTGCATGTCGAGATAGTCCATCTCGCCGCGATTGATGCGTTCACGCGCGATCGGATCCGAATTGTACGGCAGGCGAAGCTCGATCCCGTCGGCCTCTGCCAGCGCGCCATCCAGTTCGGGCCCAGTGGACGCGCCGGTCCACACCTTCACCCGCATCGGTCGCCCGGCGGCGTGTTCGGCAGAGATCCGCTTGGCGAGCGCGGTCGGCACTGCTTTTGGATAGCCGGAGCCGGTGAAGCCGCTCATGCCGACGGTGTCGCCCGCCTGTATGAACATCGCAGCGTCCTCCGCGGACATCACGCGGCTGCGCAAGGTGGGGTTGGCAATACGATCGATCACGTCTGGCTCCTCTCCGACCGCTCACGCGGGCCGTGCTGCCCTCCTCATCTTAACGTTTGCGATAAACAATAGGTGCTTTCCGTGCAGCGCTTGCACTATATTCGTTCAAATGACAGACCTGGTGCGCACACTTCGCCTATTCCTGAACCTGCGCGACCAGGGCAGCTTTTCCGTCGTGGCCCGACAACAACGATTGAGCCACACGACGGTGGCACGCGCGATCGACGAACTGGAGGAGCGATTCGGCGTGCGGTTGTTTCACCGTTCGACCCGGCGGCTGCGCCTGACGCATGACGGCGAGCGGCTGGCCGAGCATGCGTTGCGGATCCTTGAGGATGTGGCCGCGGCGGAAGCCGATCTTGCCGGTGTCGTCGCGGCACAAGGGTTGGTACGTCTTGGTGTGACGACCGCGCTCGGCCTGCATTATGCGAGCAAGCTGGTGCGACTGCGGGAAGCTCATCCGGGGCTAACGATCGAATTGATGGTGGCTGACTGGCGAGAGATGGCGGGCAATGAAGCGCTCGATCTCTGGCTGCGCGTCGGCGATGAGCCGGGCGCGAAGCGGCTGGGAGACGTGCCGCGCATGCTGGTTGCGGCGCGGGCGTATCTTGCGCCGCGCGGCAATCCAGAGGCGGCGGGCGATCTCGCCGCACACGATTGCCTCACCTATGGCTATGCGGCGCGGCCGGGCGGGTGGCCGATCGACGGCGCGACAGTTCGGCCGCGCGCCTGGCTGCGCGCGAACAGCAGCGAAGCGGTGCATCGGGCGGCGCTAAGCGGCCTCGGCATCGCGTTGCTGCCACACCTGCAGGTGGCGGAGGACCTTGCGGCAGGGCGGTTGGTGCCCGTGTTGCCGCAAGCAGTCATTCCGGCGATCCCGATCACGCTCATGACGGCGGCGCCGGCCGATCGCCTGCCGATCCGGGTGAAGGTGGTCGCCGATTTCCTGGCTGACTATTTTCCGGATGCGCGAGAGCGGGCGTAATCCTGCGTGCCGCGGGTGATCACTTCGTCGTCGCTGCTGATCTGCGCGACGGGAATGTCCGGCTGTTCGCGCAGGCTGTCGTAGAGCGGTGCGAAATCGGTCTCGACGGTGACGCGCAGCAGTTCGTCAAAGCTGGGGATGACGAAGTAATTCTGCTGGAAATCGTCGATGCGATAGTCGGTGCGCATGACGCGTGCGAGATCGAAGCGCAGCCGATGCGGCGACGGATCATCGAGCGCGAAGCGACTTTCGGCATAGCTGGAGACAATGCCCGAGCCGTAGATCCGCAGCCCGTCCGGCTCCGCGATCAGGCCGAATTCGACCGTGTACCAGTACAGGCGCCCGAGATATTTCAGCGCGTCGTGCTGCATGGCGCGCTGACCGCCGCGGCCATAAGCCTCGAGATAGTCCGCGAACACGGGGTCCGCGAGCATCGGGACGTGGCCGAACACGTCGTGGAACACATCCGGTTCCTGCAAATAATCCAGCTGATCCGGGCGGCGGATGAAATTGCCGGCGACGAAGCGGCGGTTGGCCATGTGATCGAAGAAAATCTCGTCGGGAACCAGGCCGGGCACGGCCACGACCTGCCAGCCGGTGAGCTTCATCAGCCGTTCGGACAGTTCCTCAAAATCGGGGATGCCGGGCTTTGACAGTTTCAGGACATCCAGCCCGCGCAGCCATGCGTCCGAGGCGCGGCCGGGCAGCAGCTTCGACTGGCGCGCGAAGAGCGTGTCCCAGGTGGCATGTTCCTCCGGCGTGTAGTGCGACCAGTTCTGCGGGACGGTCCAGTCCGAAGCAGCGCCCGGCGGCGGGGAGAGCACGGTGGAATGATCAGCCATTGGATCGACATAGCACAGGCCAGTCAGCCTGCAAGATGGTTACATATGTAACCACCGCCCGGTTCGGTGGCAGTGGCATCGTTTCGGTGCCACTGCCACCGTTTCCCTGCGCATCGCTGCCAGGCGGCGGTGTTACTCCGCCGCGACCCCGGCGCGGGAGAACATGTCGCCCTCCAGCGCCAGATCCTCGTTCGCCGCCGGCACGGACTTCGCCTTCTGCCGCTTGTCGAACGAATCCCAGACGTCGCTCCACTGGCCCTTGGTCGCTGCCTTGGAATATTCGGTCGCGCGGGTTTCGAAGAAGTTCGCATGCTCGACGCCGTTCAGCAGTGGGGTGAGCCAGGGGATAGGGTGTTCGTCGATCATGTAGATCGGCTTCAGCCCGAGCTGTCCCAGCCGCCAGTCGGCGATGTAGCGAATGTACTTCTTGATATCCTTGGCGGTCATGCCGTTCACCGGGCCCATCTCGAACGCGAGATCGATGAACGCATCCTCCAGCCGGATCGTCGTCTGGCACTGATCGGCGATATCGTCCTTCACCGCCTTGGTCAGGCAGTTGCGCTCCTTCACGAAGGCGTGGAACAGCTTGATGATGCCTTCGCAGTGGAGGCTTTCATCGCGCACCGACCAGCTGACGATCTGCCCCATGCCCTTCATCTTGTTGAAGCGCGGGAAGTTCATCAGCATCGCGAAGCTGGCGAAGAGCTGAACGCCCTCCGTGAAGCCGCCGAACATGGCGAGGGTGCGCGCAATATCCTCGTCATTGTCGACGCCGAACTGCTGCAGATAGTCGTGCTTGTCCTTCAACTCGGCATATTCGAGGAAGGCGCCATATTCGCTTTCCGGCATGCCGATCGTGTCGAGCAGGTGGCTGTACGCCGCGATATGCACCGTCTCCATGTTGCTGAACGCGGTCAGCATCATCTTGACCTCGGTCGGCTTGAACACGCGGCCGTACTTTTCGTGGTAGCAATCCTGCACCTCGACGTCCGCCTGGGTGAAGAAGCGGAAGATCTGGGTCAGCAGGTTGCGTTCGTGATCGGTGAGCTTCTGCGCCCAGTCACGGCAATCCTCGCCCAGCGGCACTTCCTCAGGCAGCCAGTGGAGCTGCTGCTGGCGCTTCCAGTACTCGAACGCCCAGGGGTATTCGAATGGCTTGTACTGCTTGGAGGCTTGGAGGAGGGGCATGGGTTACTCCGACCGGAAATTGTGGAAGTTCATAAAGATTGCGCGTGTGAGGGATAGATGGGGGGTCATGCCTCCATGCTCCACTGCCACATGGCGGTGGCGCTCATCGCGAGGACGGCGGCGCCAGCGAGGGCCATGATGCCGACCATGCGGAAGGCATAGACCTGACCGGCGGTGCGCGGACGGGCGAGGGCGACCAGCAGCGCCGTGCCGACGATCGCGAGCGCCAGCGCGACCGCATACATGACGGGGACCTGCCAGTTCATCGCCGCACCCGACGCGTGACATGGACGGTACGCGTGCTGCGCGCGCCGACGCCGAGGAACACGATGCCGACGAAATAGCCGAAATCATACCAGCCGCCATTGTTGGGCACGGCATAGATGGCGACGTCCGGCATGAACAGGCTGAGCACCCAGGCGGCCGGGAAGATGAAGCCGTGCCACAGGCCGAGCAGGAAGCCGGGCGTATCGGGCGTGTGCGCCACCGTGGACGGGACCTGCGTGGCGCAGCCCGCCAGGAGCAGGGCGAGCGCGACAAGGGACCAGCGCGCGATCATGCCGCCACCCGCGCGATGCATCCAAAGCGGCGATGTGTCGTTGTGTTGCCGACCCCAAGAGGAGATCCACGATGCACGATCACAGCAACATCAAGGAGCATATGAAGGTCATCGGCGCGGACGGCGTTCACGTCGGTACGGTGGATCACGTCGACGGTGAGCGGATCAAGCTGACCAAGCAGGACAGCCCGGCCACGCAGGACGGGACCGGCGCCAAGCACCACTATCTGCCGGCGGGCCTGGTGGCGGCGATCGAAGGCGACACGGTTCGCCTGTCGGCGACCGCGCAGAACGCCGTGGACATGTTCGAAGAAGCGGAATGACACTGTTCCCGCGCCACGGCGCGGGGCGAACCGGGCGCTGCCCCCGCGAGGCGTAGCGCCAGACGGGCGAGCGACGGCATGAAGAGGGGCGGTTCCGGGAGGCCGGAGGCGCCCCTTTCGATCGCTTATCGTACGATCATCATGACCCGTGAAGGGCCGCGCTGCGACGCGTTGCAAAGCTGCCCTCCGGCCCATGATCTGATCCATCCGCCGCACGCCTCTTGCCGAACCGGTACCGCGACTCTCATGATCCGTGAGCGAGCCCCGGATCGGACGGACTTGATACCGTTCTTCGCCCCGCAGTGCCACGGCTAAAATGCAATATCTGGTAATTGGCGCATCGATGCAGCCCCACATCTAGACACGGACGCGTCGGGCGCCGCGTCGCGCCAAGCCGCCTGCCGATTCGCGATGTTCGCATAATGTTCCATGGGCACTTCCTTGGGTCAAGCCGGCGCGCGTGCGCCTGCGTTGATCCCATCAGCGATGCCACGACGCACGGCGCTCGACGGCGGCTGTCAACGAACCGCTAGCATTAGCTTCGATT
>NNBT01002212.1_pt1 | contig 84327 bp, 82 predicted proteins | sample 1173831 | NCBI WGS metagenome assembly NNBT01 (sample SAMN07173936, study PRJNA388173) | plant metagenome | isolation source: symbiotic tissue sample KVJ10 | place: Norway: Troms, Kvaloya island | reverse complement strand
GTGACGGATGCGATCAACACGGTGTCGATGGGGCCGCTCGCGGAAGGCGAGCGGCCCCATCTCGCCGTGGAGGCGGTCAGCAAGGCCTATGGCGATGCGGTCGCGGTCGACGGCGTCTCGCTGTCCCTGCGCCGCGGCGAGTTCGTCACGCTGCTTGGCGATTCCGGCTGCGGCAAGACCACGCTGCTGCGGATCATCGCCGGCTTCGCCAGGCCCGATGGCGGCCAGGTGCTGCGCTCGGGGCAGAACATCACGGGTCTCGGCCCGGCCAAGCGTCGGCTCGGCTTCGTCTTCCAGTCCTATGCGCTGTTCCCGACCAAGACCGTGGCGGAAAACATCGGCTTCGCGCTGTCGCTGAACGGCAGATCGCGCGGCGAAACCCGCGCCCGCGTCGCGGAGCTGGCGGCGATGGTCGAGCTCGGCCAAATGCTCCAGCGCTATCCGGGCGAATTGTCGGGCGGGCAGCAGCAGCGCGTCGCGCTGGCGCGCGCGCTCGCCAGCGCGCCCGAGGCGCTGCTGCTCGACGAGCCGATGTCGGCGCTCGATGCCCGCATCCGCGGCAAGCTGCGGCAGGAACTGCGCGACCTCGTGCGCCGGCTCGGCCTGACCACGCTCTATGTCACCCATGATCAGGACGAGGCGATGGCGCTGTCGGACCGTGTCGCGGTCATGCGCGCCGGCAGGATCGAGCAGATCGGCACGCCGTCGGAGATCTATCACCGCCCGGCCTCGCGCTTCGTGGCGCAGTTCGTCGGGTCGTCGAACCTGATCGAAGGCCGCGTCGTGGCTGGCGGCGTCGACAGCGGCGGCGCGCTCTGGCCGGTCGACTGGCCGGCAACCATTGAGATCGGCCGGCGCGTCACCGTGCTGTACCGGCCCGAGCATCTCGCGATCGACGCTGCTGCGAAGCGGGGGCTCGCCGGGACGATCATCGCCTCCACCTTCATGGGCGCGGTCATGCGCCAGCATCTGCGCCTGGCCTCGGGCGAGACGATCATCGTCGATCTGCCCTCGCTCGCGCCTGAAGCGGCGCTGCCGATCGGACGCGCGGTCACGATCCTGGCCGATGCCCGCCATGCCGTTCCGCTCACGGGAGCAGGGGAGATCTCTATGCCGGTCGTGGCGAGAGCCGCCGCGTGAGGTCGCAGCCGCTGACCCTGCCTGGCCTCGTCGTCACCATCGTCGTGGCGGCGCTGCTCGGCATCTTCATCGCCTATCCGATCGGTTCCGTCCTGGTCGAGAGCGTCGTCATCAGGGGGGCGATGTCGCTGCCGCGCCTGCAGGCGGTGACGACGGAGGCGCTGGCGCTGCTGCCCGAGGACGAACGCCAGGGCTCTGTTCGCGGCTGGCTTGCCGCCGCCACCGAAAAGGAGCGGGTCGAGGCGACGGCGGCCGCCTTCGCGCTCGTCGGCGAGCCTGTCGCCTGGGACCGGCAGGCGCCCTATTCGCAGCAGGCGCGCGACATGGAGACGGCCCTGCAGGCCTTGGGCCGCGACGGGCGCTCGGCCATCACCGGGATGTATCCGACGGCACACATCATGCTGCACAAGCGCATCGCGCTCGCCTTCAAGGTGCGCGACGCCATCGGTCCCGCCGGCTTTGACCGCCTGCGCAGCGGGAGCGAGAGCCGCCTCGGAATCGACCATTACCTCGCGGTGATGCAGGAGCGCTATCTGCGGCTGGCGGCACTCAACAGCCTGATGTTGGCAGCGCTGACGGTGCTGACAACCGTCTCGCTGGCCCTGGCGATGGCCTATGGCATCAATGCCGGCGCCATTCCCCGGCCGAACCTGACGCGCACGCTCCTGCTGCTGCCGCTGGTCGCGCCGCCGGTCCTGGTAGCGACCGCGACGCTGATGCTGTTTGGCCGGCGCGGGCTCGTGACCTTCTCGCTGCTCGACCAGACATTGGGCCTGATCGATGCGGACCAGACCAATCTCTACGGGCTCTTTGGCGTCGTGCTGGCGCAGACGGTGTCGTGCCTGCCGGCCGCGCTGATCGTGTTCGACAATGTTCTGCGCAAGCCCAATGGCCGGCTCGACGAGGCGGCCGCCAATCTCGGCGCGGGCTATCGCCGCATCTTCACACAGGTGACGCTGCCCTTGGCCTGGCCGGCGATCAAGCGCGCCGCCGTGCTCGTCTTCATCCTGAGCCTGACCGATTTCGGCAATCCGGCCCTGCTCGGCGGCGACATGCCGGTGCTGGCGGGCGTGGTCTACGACCAGATCCTGGCCTATCGCAACACGCCATTGGCGGCCGCCCTCTGCGTCTGGCTGCTGGTGCCGCCGCTCCTGCTCTATGCCGGGCTCGAATGGTTCGGCCGGCGCAAGAGCTACGCCGTCAGCGATGCGGGCGGCCGGTCCGAACTGGCGATGCCCGCCGCCTGGCGGTTGTCGCTGACGATCGCGGCCGGCGCCGTCGGTCTCTTGATCGCGACGATCTATGTGACGATGGCGCTTGGCGCGGTCACCCGCATCTGGGGCGTCGACTGGCGCCTCACGCTCGGCCATTTCTCGGGCGCAGGCGTCGATGCGGGCCTGTCGGGCTCGGGCTATGGCAGTTCCGAGCGCGGGCTTGGACTGGTCTGGGACAGCTTCAGCATCGCGGCGATGGCGGCGCCGCTCGGTGGGCTTCTCGGCATCGTCATCGCCTATGTCGTCGAAAGGCTGCGCCCGCCGGGCCGCAGCGTGATCGCCAGCCTCGCTTTGATCCCGGCGATCCTGCCCGGCATCATCTTCGGCGTCGGCTACATCATCGCGTTCAACACGCCGCTGGGCTACAAAAGCTTGTCGCTGACCGGCACCTCGGCGATCCTCGTCATCAACGTGCTGTTCTCGAACCTGTTCGTCGGCTTCCTGGCGGCCCGCGCCGCTTTGCAGCGGCTCGATCCCGCCGTCGACGAGGCGGCGGAAAGCCTCGGCGCAGGGCTTGTCTCGCGCTTCTGGCGCGTCACCCTGCCGATGCTGCGGCCGGCTCTGCTGCTGGGCACGCTCTATGTCTTCATCGACGCGCTGACCACCTTCTCGTCGGTAATCTTCCTGATCTCGGGCCATCACAAGCTCGCTTCGGTGGCGATCTTCAACCACGCGGTCTCGGGCGATTTCGGGCAGGCGGGGGCCAAGAGCGTCGCGCTTCTGGCGCTCGCCCTCGCGGCCATGTCGCTGGTCTGGCTGGTTGAGCGTCGGCATGATCGTCGCGGGAGGCGGCCGTCTGCGAAGCCCGTCGCCTTCACCCCGGATGCGGGCTTGCGGCCGGCAACGGGAGGCGATGCGCGATGAGCGGGGATCTGGTCGCACGCGATGCAGCCGCCTTCTTCCACCAGAATGGCTCCAGCCCCTGCGTCTTTGCCCTGCATGGAGTCGACGGCGTTTGGCTGGAGGATGACGAAGGCCGCCGTCTGCTCGACCTTCATGGCAACACCGCCCACCACATCGGCTACGGCCATCCCGAGCTGATCGCCGCGCTGAAGGACCAGCTCGACACGCTGCCGTTCTCGCCACGGCGCTTCACCAACGAGCCGGCGGTAGCGCTGGCGGAAAAGCTCCTGTCCAGGTGGCAGGGGCCGCCGGCCAGGGTGCTGTTCGCCACGGGCGGCTCGGATGCCATCGAGATCGCCCTGAAGCTCGCCCGCGTCGCGACGGGCAAGCACGAGACGATCTCGGTCGAAGGCTCCTATCACGGGCATGGCTTTGGTGCGTTCGGCCTGTCGCGCGCCGCACCCGACGCCAGGCTGGGCCCGTTCCTGCCCGGTCGCCACCATGTCACGCCGTATTGGCATCAAAACGACGGCGCAGGGCGGATGGTCGAGGATATCAGGCGGGCGCTCGAGGCATCATCGCGCATCGGCGCGCTGATCGCCGAGCCGATCCGCTCCAACTGCCATGTGCCGCCGCCCTGGCTCTGGCCGCAGATCAGACAGCTCTGCGACGCGCATGGCGTCCTGCTGATCTTCGACGAAATCCCGTCGGGCCTCGGCAAGACCGGCCGCTTCTTCGCCTTCGAGCATGTCGGCGCGACGCCCGATGCGGTGGTGCTGGGCAAGGCGCTCGGCGGCGGCATCCTGCCGATCGCCGCCGTGATCGCCGATGCCCGCCTCAACCTGGCGCCCGAGCTTTCGCTGGGCCATTACACCCATGAAAAGAACCCGGTGACGACGCGGGCGGCGCTGACAACGATCGGGATCATCGAGCGCGACGGTCTCATCACCCGCGCCGCGCGGCTCGAAGAGGAGATCCGTGCGCGGGTCGCCCGGATGCGCCAGGACACCCCACTGATCGACCATGTCCGCGGCAAGGGCTTGCTGCTGGCGATCGGGCTCGATCCCGAACGCGTCAATGAAGCAAGATTGCCGATCGCCGCGGTGGTCGATCTTCTGCGCGAACATGGCTTGTCGGCGACAGCCAAGGATCAATCGAGCTTTGGCTTTTCGCCGCCGCTGACAATCAGCGACGCCGAACTCGACTGGGCGCTCGGCCGTCTCGGCCAGGCGATGGCTTCGCCAGGATGACAGACGTACCGCTCGCCTGCTTTGTTGGTGCAGTCCTTGTCGATGAAGATCTGCGGCGCGGCTCCGTTCTCCTATGAAAAGGGCTCGATGCGATCAATGAATCCAAAATCCGCATCAGGCCGCTCGACGGCCTTGCGGTCGATTCGCCGGCAAGGGCTTTGGCCTGGATCGGCGTCAAAGCCGGGGGCTACTCCGCAGCGAATCCCCGTAGGCGGCTAGCCGGTTCAGCGCGGCCTGGAAACGGTCCTTGGCTGCGCGCGTTCTTGGTGCGGAGCACGTAGACCTGATCGGCCACCGTGGCGGTGACCGATTGGCCGTCGAGCGACGGGGTCACGGAACAGCCGCGCGCGAACTCCCGGCAGGCATCCGGCACTCGAACGTTGAGGTCGTAGGATCCCGGCTTGGTAGCGACGGGAGGGGGTGTCGTAGGGGCCAAGTGCGGAGCCGCTTTATGAAAGCGGATACCCGACAAGCCCTTACAATACCAAGTCTCTTTGTCCTGCTGAGGAGAAAGAGTGGTGCCCAGGAGAGGACTCGAACCTACCGGTCAGTCCCAATCTCCATGAAAAACAAGGGAAATTCCGTCGGAGCCCCAACCATTGAGTGGGAACAATGAGTGAGAGCGTCTAAAGGTCAGAGTAGCAGGTCCAAGGGGACTTACAACAGCGTCGCGGCCTCGACGCCTGCTAATGCCGATCGTGTCCGCATTGGCTGTGGTCCGCCAGCGCCTCGATGATTGCGCAGTCGCAGGCCGTGACTCCGCCAGAGCAGGCTGCAGCGATGCGTTCCAGTTCCTTCTCCAGCGAGCGGAGCCGCACGATCTTGTGGCGCACCTCGTCAAGATGGGCGACCGAAATCGCGTGAGCTTCGTCGCATGCCATGCCGGGGTTGTCCGACAGCCTGAGGAGCGCGCGGATTCCGTCCACGGGAAAACCGAGGTCGCGGGCATGCTTGATGAAGGCCAGGCGCTCGACATGGGCGCGGCCATAGCGGCGCTGGTTGCCCTCCGAGCGCTCTGGCTGCGGAAGAAGCCCGACCTGCTCGTAATAGCGGATCGTCTCGACCTTCACGCCGGTCCGGTCCGACAGCGATCCGATCGGCATGACGCGCGCGAGGTTTTTTGCGTCCATCTCATTTTACCTCTTGAACCTGAAGTGGCTAGAGATCGTATGTAGGTTGTCTCGCAGCGCCTGCAAGCGGAGACGACCATGACAGCGACCTCGGACACCAAGCTCCAGAACCTGAGCTGGAAGGTCGGCGGGATGGATTGTGCGAGCTGCGCGGCGACGATCCGCGGCGCCGTGGAGCGCCTGCCCGGAGTCAGCGACGTCAAGCTCTCGGTCATGTCCGAAACGATGGCGCTGGCGCTCGACGAGAGCCAGACCAAGCGCGACGCGATCGAGAAGCGCGTCGCAGGCCTCGGTTACACCTTGACGGTGCTGGCGGCGACGGCGACGCCGGTCCCGGAGCCGGCAGCCACGTGCGGCTGCAGCCATTCCCACGAGCCGGCCGAAGCGGCGACCGCGACGGGGCTCCAGCGAAGTCCGGAGCCCTTGAGCTGGAAGATCGGCGGAATGGACTGCGCGAGCTGCGCTGCAACCATCCGTGGTGCGCTCGAGCGCTTGCCTGGCGTCAGCGACGTCAAGCTCTCGGTAATGTCGGAAACCCTGACGCTTGCGCTCGATGAGACTCAGACAAAGCGCGACGCAATCGAGAAGCGCATTGCCAGCCTCGGCTTCACCACCGTCGTCGTGGCGCCGAAGACGCAAGCGTCGAGCCCTGCAATCGGCGATCGTCGCGAGCATGAAAATCATGCCGGGCACGATCATGCGGGTCATAGCCATTCTCATGGCGACGATGGAGGCGCCGCGACGCAAGGGACGGCTGACACTGTCTCCAAACAGCCCGTCGATGCCGGCCACGGCCTGCCGGGCCATGTCCACGAGGCGACACCGGACGGCGTGTCCTGGTACCAGACCAATAAGGGCCGCCTCGTGCTGACGACCGGCGCGCTGCTCGGTGCAGCCTGGGCGTCCAGCCTCGTCTGGCCTGCCGCCGCGCACTGGGCCTTCATCGCGGCTTGCGTGATCGGGATCGTGCCGGTCGCGCGCAAGGCTTATGCGGCCGCCAGCGCCGGCATGCCCTTCACCATCGAGATGCTGATGACCATCGCCGCCACGGGCGCGTTGTTCATCGGGGCGGCCGAAGAGGCGGCGCTCGTCGTCTTCCTGTTCGCCGTCGGCGAGGTTCTGGAGGGTGTCGCCGCCGATCGCGCCCGGGCCTCGATCCGCGCGCTCGGCGAGCTCGTGCCCAAGACCGCGATCGTCGAGGAGAATGGCGAGACCCGCACGATCGACGCTGCCGCGCTGATCATCGGCCAGACCGTGCTGGTGCGTCCCGGCGACCGCATCCCTGCCGATGGCGAGATCACCGACGGCGTCTCCGGCATCGATGAGAGCCCGGTCACGGGCGAGTCGGTACCTAAGACCAAGAGCGTCGGCGATCCGGTCTTCGCCGGTTCCGTCAACAGCGAGGCGGCGCTGCGCGTCCGCGTGACCAAGGCTGCCGAGGACAACACGATCGCGCGGATCATCCGGCTGGTCGAGGAGGCGCAGGAATCGCGTGCGCCGACCGAACGCTTCATCGACCGGTTTTCGCGCATTTACATGCCGGCGATCGTCGGGCTCGCCGTGCTCGTCGCCATCGTGCCGCCCTTGCTGCTCGGCGGCGAATGGTCGGTCTGGGTCTATCGGGCGCTGGCGCTCCTGCTGATCGGCTGTCCGTGTGCGCTGGTCATCTCCGTGCCGGCTGCGATCGCTGCCTCGCTCTCGACCGGCGCGCGGCAGGGTTTGCTGATGAAGGGCGGCGTGGTCATCGAGGCTGCGGCCAAGACTGGCATCGTCGCCTTCGACAAGACCGGCACGCTGACGCAAGGCCGCCCGCGCGTGACGGAGGTCGTCGCGCTGGGACGGACCGAACGCGAGGTGGTGGAACTGGCTGCCTCGGTCGAGACGGGCTCAAGCCACCCGCTGGCGCTGGCGATCATCGAGCGCGCCAAGGGACATGCGATCCCGGTGCGCAATGCCACCGAGGCGAAGGCCATCGCGGGGCAGGGCGTCACCGGTACGCTGGACGGAGTTACTATCTTCGTCGGGGCGCCGCGCCACGCGCTCTCGCGAGCCAACTTCGACGACCAGGCGAAGGCCGCCGTCGAGCAGTTGGAGACCGCCGGCAAGACCGTCGCAGCCGTGATCGCGGATGGCGTCCTCGCCGGCCTGATCGCCATGCGTGACGAGCCGCGCGAAGACGCCGCCGCCGGCATCGCAGAGTTGAAGGCGATGGGCATCCGCTCGCTGATGCTGACCGGCGACAACGCCCGCACGGGAGCGGCCATCGCCGGTTCGCTGGGGATGGAGCACAAGGCCGAACTGATGCCCGAGGATAAAGTCGCCGCGATCAAGGTGCTGTCGGCCGAGACCTCTGTCATGATGATTGGCGACGGCATAAACGACGCGCCGGCGCTCGCCGCCGCCGGCATCGGCGTGGCAATGGGCTCGGGCACCGACGTCGCGCTGGAAACCGCTGATGCTGCGATCCTGAAGAGCCGGGTCCGGGACGTCGCGGCCATGATCCGGCTGGCCCGTGCGACGATGAGCAACATCCGGGTCAACATCGCCATCGCACTCGGGCTGAAGGCCGTGTTCCTCGTCACCACAGTGTTCGGCTACACCGGCCTCTGGGTCGCGATCATCGCTGACACCGGCGCGACCGTGATCGTGACGGCCAACGCGCTGCGGCTGCTCCGCTTCAACGCCGGCCGCGCCGGCTGAGCGGAAGGAGCGCGCCATGTCCGGCATGGAGATCGCCAGCTACCTGATGACGGTCGTCTACGTCATCAGCTTCCTCGCCATGTCGGCCATCCTCGCCAAGGAAGCGGGACGGCCGGTCTGGCTTTTCGGCAAAGGGCTTGAGAAGCAGGCGCTGCCGGCCACGCTGTTCCGCCTCGCCTTCGCCGGTGCGGTGATCTGGCCCATCGTGCTGACATTGGTCGGCAATCCGATCAAGGCCGACCCGCTCCAACGCGCGCTCGATGGCCCCTGGGTTGATGTCCTGGGCCATCTTCTCGTCGTCGTCGGAGCCTGCCTCGCGCTCCTGTCCCAGCGGCATATGGGCGCCTCCTGGCGCATCGGCGCGGCGGAGGGCGAGCTCGGCCCGATCGTCGATAGCGGCCCCTTCGCCATCTCGCGCAACCCGGTCTTCGTCGGCCAGGCCCTGCTCTTCGTTGGGCTCTTCCTCGTGCTGCCCAGCCTGATCCAGGGCGCGCTGACGCTCGGGCTTCTGGTCGCCATCTTCCTTCAGGTCCGTATCGAGGAACGTGTCCTTCTGCGAACCCTTGGCCAGCCCTATCGCAGCTACCAGCAGCGGGTGCGGCGTTGGCTCGGGACTCGCACCACCCCGGAAAGCACAACACCATGACGTTGCGGAAGCGACTCGGAGAAGTCCTTGGTTGGGCGGTCGCCGCCGCGGCGCTGGATCAGCTCTCGAAATGGCTGATCCTGACCTATGTCATGGCGCCGCCGCGCATCATCGAGATCACGCCGTTCCTCAATCTGCGCCTCGGCTTCAACTACGGCGTCAGCTTCGGGATCGGCCGCGACACGCTGGAGGCGTGGCCGGGCATGCTGGCCGCGTTCAAGGTCGTCGTCGCCATCGGCCTCATGGTCTGGGCCGTCAGAAGCCGGATCCGGCTCGAGCGGGTCGGTCTGGCGCTGGTTGCGGGCGGTGCGCTCGGCAATGCGCAGGACCGCTGGCGTCAGGGCGCTGTCACGGACTTCATCGACCTTCACTGGGGCGATTGGCACTGGCCGACTTTCAACGGCGCCGACATCGCGATTTCGGCGGGTGTCGGGCTGATGCTGCTGGCCGCTCTTGCCGACTATCGCAAGGCCCGCTCCGAGGCCGCATCCCCACAGCCCAATGTCTCTCCAGGCGCGCAAGGAGACCAATCTTGAGGCGGATCAGACAATGGATCGAGGCGGCTGCCGCCGCTGAGACCAAACCCTTTGCGCTGCTCTCTGGCGCAGCGGCCTGGCGCCTCGGGGGCCTTGCCGTGCTGATCGCGGCTGGTCTGCTCGCCATGGGGCAGATCCATCCCGAGCCGGTGGCGCAGCGTGGCGGCATCGCTGTCATTCATCCGTGGGCCAAGGGATCAGCGCTGAAGGGCGACCAGTTCCCATTCTACGCGACCTTCGCCAACAACGGCGCTCGCCCGGATCGACTCCTCAAGATCGAAACGGCCGCCGCCCACCACGCCATCCTGAAGGCTCTGGACACCAAGACCGGCATCGTCCGTCCCGTGGAGCTCGACGAACTCGCCCTGCCGGCGAATGGCAGGGTGTCGCTAAGGCCAGGAACGCATCAGATCACGCTGATCGGCCTCTACGCCAAGGTCGAGCCCGGCAGCTTCATCCCAGTGACCTTCGTCTTTGAGCGCGCCGGCCGCCTCTCGGCCGACATCCGGGTCGAGAACCTCGGCGAACCCGAGCACAAAGATCATATCTGAGCTCCTGTTCTACTCAGTACGCGTTCATGAGGGAGTTTCACGATGGCCACAGGGCACTCGCATGGGGCCGCTCCGACGGGCACCGCGGCAGGCAAGCACAAGAGCCGGCTGACAATGGCGCTGGGCCTGACCACGGCGTTCATGGTCGCTGAGGTCGTCGGCGGGCTCTGGACCGGTAGCCTCGCACTATTGGCGGATGCGGCCCATATGCTGACCGATGCCGGCGGCCTGGCCCTGGCGCTGATCGCGATCCGCTTCGCCGAGCGTCCCGCTACGCCGGAGAAGACATTCGGCTATGTCCGCGCCGAGGTGCTGTCGGCGCTGACCAACGCCGTCGTCCTTCTGCTCCTGACGGTCTACATCCTCTATGAGGCCTATCAGCGCTTCCAGAACCCGCCGGAGATCATCGGCGGCTCGATGCTGGTAGTCGCGGTCGTGGGTCTATGCGTCAACCTCGTCAGCATGAAGCTGCTGTCGGGAGGATCGTCAGAGAGCCTGAACGTCAAGGGCGCCTATTTCGAGGTCCTGAGCGACATGCTGGGTTCGCTCGGCGTCATCGTTGCAGCCATCGTCGTACTGGTCACCGGCTGGACGATCGTCGATCCGATCGTCGGCGCAGGCATCGGCCTGTTCATCGTGCCGCGCACCTGGAGCCTACTGAAGCAGGCCGTACACATCCTGCTTGAGGGTACGCCGCCGGAGGTCGATCTGAAGCTTCTACAGGCGAAGCTCGCCGACCTCCCCGGCGTCGTCTCCGTCGACGACCTGCATGTTTGGACCATCACTTCGGGGCTGGACGCGATGAGCTGCCATCTGGTGATCGACGACATGGCGCAGTCGGCCGGAATTCTCACGGCGGCAAGCGCCGTCATGCGATCGGAGTTCGGGCTGATCCACACGACGATCCAGATCGAGGATGGCGAGATCAGAGCCGCCGAGGGACACGTGACCCCTCTGTAGCTCTAGCGCGGCCTTTTTGGCGACACAGACGAAGAGGCGCGGGGGAACAAACGGCTGAGAGAAAATCGCGCTTGCACGTCGATGGTCAGGGGCGCGGCGATAATGCCGGGGCGCCAGAGGCATGCGCCTTGGGGTCAGCCTGATGACGGCGGTCTTCCACCTCGCGCATCCTCACCACGCTGACCGCATAGAACAGGACCGCGAGGACGACCAGGGCGATGGCCAGAGCGCCGTTGCGCGATTTCATGATGCCCTGCCTACGAGAATTGTCATGGCGCCTGTGGCGGCGAGCGCACGGCCAGCGCCTTCGACTGCAGCGAACCGGTCCATGGCGAAAGCCTTCCTTAAGGTTGATGAGGTGGCAAGAAACATCAATGAATTCTGAATCTTAGGCCTATAATTCAGGGGTCTAATTTCGCGTGAATTCAACGCGTCCTCGCTAGAAACGCTCTCAACGACACGGAGAGCGTCATGAAAAAAAGGCAGAGCGTTATCGCCGCGATAGTCCTCGCTATCGCGACTTCGACCCTGGTCACGCCAGCCTTCGCGTCCGGCAATACCGACCTTGCCCATCTCCACGCCGGCCAATCCTCGCGCACGCCGATCGGCTGGTCGCAGTTCTGCGACGACAACCCGACCGACTGCCGGACGCCGCGCTCGGCGCAGACTGTCATGCGCCTCGACGACCGGGCCTGGAGTGAACTCCTGACCGTCAACCTCAAGTTCAACCAGGCGATCGAGCCGGTCACGGACCAGGACCAGTTCGGCGTCATCGAGAACTGGGACTATGCGAAGACCGGCAAGGGCGACTGCGAGGACTACGTCCTCGAGAAGCGGCGTGAACTGATCAAGCGCGGCTGGCCCCTCTCGGCGCTGCTGATCACCGTGGTGATCGACAAGGAGGGCGGCGGCCACGCCGTTCTCACCGTCGTCACCGACCGCGGCGAGTTCGTCCTCGACAACCAGACCGACAAGGTCCTGCCTTGGTCGAAATCGGGCCTGACCTTCATTCGGCGACAGTCGCCGGACAACCAGAACGCTTGGCAGGATCTCGGGCGCTTCCTGGGTCGTCCGGACGTCGTCACTGCCGCGCTCAAGGGCTCTCGCTAGCATCGCGGCTCACCGCGTGATCAGCGCCCTGCCAGCAGCGGCGCAAGGATCTTGTCGAACTCGTCGATCGTCAGAGCGCCCGTCCGCTTCTCGCCGTTGACGAAGAATGTCGGTGTCGAGTTCACGCCGAACTCCTTGTTGGCGCGTTCCTGGATTTGACGAACCGCCTGGAACAAATCCTCGCGTTGGAGACAGGCATTCACCTTCTCCTCACTGAACCCGGCCTGCTTCATGGTTTGTGTCAGAGCATCGAGCGGCTTTTGGGCATGAGCCCAGCCCTCCTGCGTCTTGTAGAGCATGTCGACGATCGGATACCATTTCGACTCATCGTCGCATCGAGCCAGCATGAAACCCGCCGCCGAAAGCGGATCGAGCGGGAATTCGCGTGCGATGAAGCGGACCTTACCGGTATCGACGTACTTGGCTTTGAATGACGGCCAGGTGTTGATGTGGAAGTTCATGCAGTGATGGCAGGTCAGCGAGGCGTACTCGATCACCGTGACCGGCGCGTCGGCGGCGCCGAAGACCTTGTCCGGCAACGGACCGGGTTCCAGGAGCCTTGCGGAAAGCGAAGTCTGTGCAGTCGCCGATCGACCGGCGAGACTGGTAGCGATAAGCCCGGCGGACAGCCGAAGCAGCGAGCGACGCGCGATCATGGAATCCTCCCTCTGTACGTTGATCGCACCTGAAGTGACATCAGGTTCAAGCGCTTCCGGCGGTAGTCACACCGCATGTCATGCGACAGCGCGTCGCAGTGGACGGCCAAATGGCGGAATTGCGCCAATCGACGGTCGTGGCCGTAGTGGTACAGGCCAGCCTTCGCCTCCATGATCCTCTGATGGACCTTCTCACCCTCTTCGGCCTCTTCGCCGTGACTGCCATGCTGATCACCTACGCGTGCGAGGAGCGCAGTCCATCGTTCATCCTCGGCTTCGCCATCGCCTGCGCGCTGGGCTCCGTCTACGGCTTCCTCCAGGGCGCCTGGCCCTTCGGTGTGGTCGAGGCGATCTGGGCGGTCGTGGCGCTGCGGCGCTGGTGGAGCAGGCGCGCGAACGCCGATCAAGATCGGAAGATTTCTGCTTGAAGCTCAAGTGGCATGAGGTTGTATAGAACCGTTAACCATCCTTGTTGACGCTCTGTAAGCCCCGTTCGCGCAAAAGTTCTCGCATGCTCTCGTTCGCCCGCCTCTCGACGCTGCGCCTCGTCCTCGTGCTCTTGCTCGGCACGCTAGCCCTGTCCGGCTGCGTCACCGGTGAAGGCGACGATCGTCATCTCCAGCCGCTTCCGGCGCGGTTGGTCTCGGAGATGTCCAGCAAGGGCATGAGCCAGAGCGATCCCATTCTAGTCCGCATCTTCAAGAAGGAGAGCGAGCTCGAGGTCTGGAAACGCGACCGCAGCGGCGAGTACGCCCTGCTCAAGACCTATCCGATGTGCCGCTGGTCGGGTCAGCTCGGCCCCAAGAAGCGCGAAGGCGATCGACAGGCGCCGGAAGGGTTCTACACGGTCACGGCTGACCTCATGAACCCGCGTTCGCAATTCTACCTCTCATTCAATCTCGGCTATCCAAACCCGCTGGAGAAGTCGCAAGGCGCCACCGGCTCGGCGCTTATGGTCCACGGCGCCTGCACCTCGGCAGGCTGCTTCGCCATGACCGACGACGGCGTCACCGAGATCTACGGTCTGGCGCGCGAGGCCTTCGCCGGGGGGCAGCGCAGCTTCCAGGTCCAGGCGCTGCCGTTCCGGATGACGCCCGAGAATATGGCGCGGCACCGCAACAACGCCCATTTCGCCTTCTGGAAAAACCTGAAGGAAGGCTCGGACCACTTCGAGGCAACGAAGCAGCCACCCCGGCTTGCGGCCTGTGGTCGCCGCTACGTGTTCAACGCCAAGGAGGGGGCGGGACCATTCTCGCCGGCTGAGGCGTGCCCGACCTACGACATCGCCCCGGAGGTGCAGCCCTTGGTGTCACAGCGCCAGGCGCGCGACGAGGCCCGGTTCGCCGAGCTTATCGGGAGCGGCACGCCGGCGATGAGCTACGCGCATCTGGACGGCGGCATGCACCAGAGTTTCCGGGCGATGCTCAAGAGCCTCGGACCAGAGCGCATGCAGCCCATGGTCGCCGGTAAAGTCGAGATTAGCCGGCCTGACGCCGCGCTCGCCGATCCCTTCGGCGGAGACGACGCTCCCGGCCGAACGGACACGACCGGCTCTCTCGCAATTCGTTGACCGGACCCCAATTCGTGTTTCGCCGAGCCGACGACAGCCTGCATGTTGTGGAGCAATATGGGATCTGAGGGGTCAAGGCCGTCCTGCGGCTGAAAGCCTGCTGCGGACTAGCCTTGCGTCAGCGCTTCAGGTCGCGGCGCTCCACCTTGGCCAGAGGACGCCCGTACAGCACGAGTCTATGCCCGGTCAGCTCGAAACCCAGCTCCCTCGCGACCAGCGCCTGTAGCCGTTCGATCTCTTCCGACCTGAACTCAATGACTGCGCCGCTCTCGGTGTCGATCAAATGATCGTGGTGGACGTCCGATGCGGGCTCGATCCGGACGCGTCCGCCCGCGAAGCTGTGCCGCTCGACGAGCCCCGTGGCAGCGAAGACCTTCAGCGTGCGGTAGACGGTCGATAACGATATGCCGGGATCTATGGCCGCGACCCGCCGATAGATCTCAGTAACGTCCGGATGATCGTCGGCCTTGGCGACCACATCGGCGATGATGCGGCGAGGGCCCGTGATGCGCTGGCCCGCCTCGCGGCAGTGTTCGATCAACACGTCGGCTGCGTCGGACATGAATTCCTCCCTAGCCTCCTTTAATGGGAATCATTCGCAAATGCATTGACAACCGGACATGCATCCATAATCTGCTCTTGCAAATCAGTTGCATCTTAGGGGCGGCGAATGCTGGACAAGGTCGAGGGTGCGGAAACCGGCTGGCGCAAATCGCGCGGCGAGCCGTCGTTGCTCGACGTGTTCCGCAGCATCGAGGTCAAGCCTGGCGCGACATCCTGGCGGAAATTTCTTGCCTTCTTCGGCCCGGGCTACCTTGTCGCCGTCGGATATATGGACCCCGGCAACTGGGCGACCTCGCTCGCCGGCGGAGCCCAGTTCGGCTACACGCTGCTCTTCGTCGCGCTGGTCTCCAACATCATGGCGATCATCCTGCAGGCGCTCTGCGCCAGGCTTGCCGTCGCAACCGGCCGGGACCTCGCCCAGGCCTGCCGTGACGCCTATCCTCGTGCCATCGCCTGGCCGCTCTGGGCGCTGGCCGAGCTCGCAATTTGCGCAACCGACCTCGCCGAGGTCATCGGCACCGCGATCGCGCTCAACCTGCTCTTCGGCATGCCGCTCGAGATCGGCGTCGTCGTCACCGCGCTCGACGTCTTCGTGATCCTCTGGCTACAGAACAAGGGATTCCGTTGGATCGAGGCCTTCATCATCACGCTACTGGGCGTGATCGCGCTGTGCTTCGGCGTGCAGATCGCTCTCGCCGATCCCGATTGGGGGCAGGTGATCCGTGGCTTTGCGCCAACCACCGAGATTATCACCAATCCGCAGATGCTCTACCTTGCGCTGGGCATCATCGGTGCGACCGTGATGCCCCACAACCTCTATCTGCATTCGGGCATCGTGCAGACGCGAGCCTTTGGCGAGACGCTGCCCGAGAAGCGCGACGCCCTGAAATGGGCCACCGTCGACTCTACCGTCGCTCTGATGTTCGCGCTGCTGGTCAACGCCTCGATCCTGATCCTGGCAGCGGCGACCTTCCACAAGACGGGCCAGAACGACGTCGCCGAGCTCGGTCGGGCGCATGAGCTGCTGGCGCCTCTGCTGGGCCTGTCGATTGCGCCGACGCTCTTCGCCATCGCGCTGTTGTGCTGTGGACTGAACTCGACCGTGACCGCCACCATGGCCGGCCAGATCGTTATGGAGGGCTTCCTCGACATCAAGCTGCCGGCCTGGGTGCGCCGCCTCGTCACCCGCCTCGTTGCGATCATCCCGGCAATCCTGGTGACCTGGATCTACGGTGCCGGTGAGACCGGCAAGCTCCTGATCCTGAGCCAGGTCGTGCTGGGACTTCAGCTCCCCTTCGCGATCGTGCCGCTGGTCATGTTCACGGCATCCAGGAGCAAGATGGGCGAGATGGTCGCGCCGAGATGGCTGACCATCGTCGCTGCGATGATCGCGGCGATCATCATCGCGCTGAACATGAAGCTCCTCTTCGATCTGGCGACGGGCTGAGCCCGGTCACGCGATGTCGCATTGCAGGGCTGTTCGAGCCTCGCTATGCCAGCTCCGTGACCATGCGCTCGACCAGAACCGTTGTCGTCCGGGCGCTGCTCGCGCTGACGCTCGCCTATGTCCTGATCCTGCAGGGGCTGTTGGGCAGCGCCTCGGCCAGCGCGCAAATCGCCAGCGCCAGTTCGATACCCGGCCTGATGCAGACGCTGTGCTCCGGCGCCCAAGTTCCAGACGCAGCGCCGACCGACGACGACGGCCACCATGGCACGGCGCAGTCGTCGTGTTGCACCTGGGGTGCCACGCTCGCGCTCGACCCGATCGTCCCGCCGACAGGCCCGTCAGCTCCCTTTCCCTATCGCGCTCGGATAAGCCAGACTGTTGCGTTCGGACAGGTGACGCAGGTGGCGATTCTGTTCCGGGTCGCGACCACTCAAGGATCGCGAGCGCCACCCGGCCTCGACGCGTGACACGAGCGCCGGCCCAAGCCGGCATCATCACCTGTTCGAGGATCTATTCCATGACGCGATCAGCAATCGGCGCCCTCGGCGTCGCCTTGTCCCTTGCCGCTTTTGCGACCATTCCCGCCCGTGCCCACGACTATTCCGTCGGTCCGTTGAAGATCACCCATCCCTGGGCGAGGGCGACACCGCCGGCCGCCAAGGTCGGCGGCGGCTATCTCGGCATCGAGAATACCGGACCGACGCCGGACCGCCTCATCGGAGGCTCGACCGAAGCCGCTGCCCGCGTCGAGATCCATGAGAGCAGTCTCAACGACGGCATCATGCGGATGCGCGAGAAGACGGACGGCATCGTCATCCCATCGGGCCAGAAGGTGGAGTTCAAGCCCAGTGGCCTGCACTTGATGCTCGTGGAGCTCAAGGCGCCCCTGAAGCAGGGCGACAAGGTCAAGGCGACGCTGCTGTTCGAGCGCGCTGGATCCGTGGCGGTTGAATTCCAGGTCCAGGGCGTCGGCGCGCCGCAGCCGGCACCAGCCGAGCACACTGGGCACTGAGGCGCGCCATGTCGATTCTGAAATGGATCCGCTACGGCGCCTGGGCCGGCGTCGTTGTCGTGGCCTTCGTCGGCGCCGCCGTCATGCTGGGATGGTGGCGGGTCGACGGCCCCGGCCGGCCGCTGCCTGATCGCGCAGCCATGCAGGGCCTGCCGGCGATCGGCGGGCCGTTCACGCTTGTCGACCACACTGGCAAGACGGTGACCGACGCCGACTATCGCGGCAAGCCCATGGCGGTGTTCTTCGGCTTCACCCACTGCCCGGAGGTCTGCCCGACGACCCTGGTGCAGTTGGCCAACATGACCAAGCAGATCGGCGCCGTGGCGGACCGGCTGCAGATCCTGCTGATCACGGTCGATCCCGAGCGCGATACACCCGAGCAGCTGGCGCTCTACCTCCAGTCATTCGATCCGCGCGTGGTCGGCCTGACCGGCTCTCGCGCGCAGGTCGATGCGGCCCTCGCCGCCTACAAAGCCTACGCCAAGAAAATCCCGACTGACAACGGCTACACCATGGACCATTCGGCCTCGGTCTATCTGATGAGGGCCGATGGCAGCTTCCGGACCATGATCGACTATCACGAGGACGATGGCTCGGCGCTGGACAAGATCCGCCTGGTGCTCCGATGAACCTTGGCCGGCGCCGGCTCGTCCTCGCCGCCGCAGCACTCACCCTCATCATCGCAGCGGCATCCGGGATCTTCGTCGCCACACGACCACGCGTGCCGTCGTCGCCGGTCCTGTCCGGGCTGGCATTCCAGACCGCCGACGGACGTGAGCTGATGGGGGCGGCGTTCCAGGGCCGCTTCGTCCTGTTGAACGTCTGGGCGACATGGTGCCCGCCCTGCGTCAAGGAGATGCCCTCGCTTGACCGGCTTCAGGCAATGAAGGGCGACAGTTCGTTCGAGGTCGTGGCGCTGTCGATCGATCGACAGGGACTGGAAGTCGTCGCGCCTTTCTTCAAGCGGATGGGCCTCTCCAACCTCGCGATCTATCTTGATCGCGAGGCCCGGAGCATGCCGGCGCTGAGGATCACCGGACTGCCCACCACCGTCCTCATCGATCCGTCCGGGCGCGAAGTCGCCCGTTGGCCAGGTGCGCGGGAATGGGACGAGCGCTCGACGGTGTCGGAGATCGAAGAGCATATCGCCAAGGCCGGAAAGTCGACGCGATGACGGTACGTGTGAGCAGGAACGGTCAACAGAGCGCGAGCGGGCCGCATCGCAATTGCTCATTTCCTCTCGGCTGGGCTAATCATACAGTCATGATGTCAACCGGCAGATTACGGGATGCGGGGCGAGGCCTTCTGGTCGCCGCCTGCGGTCTCGTGCTCATGTTCCAGCTGATGGCCAGCGCGCTTGCGGGGAGCACGCATCTCGCCGTCAAGTTCGACGCAGGCGAGATTTCCCTCGCGGAGATCTGCGGTACCGCCCTGGATTCGCAGCGTGATCGGGCGGCTCATATCGAAAGCGTCAACACGTGCTGCGTCTGGGCGAAGTCGGTCGCTCTTGCACCGCTGACGCCTCCGCCACCGGCCTGTCTACTCCCGGAACGCGCCGAACACGCCCTGGCGATCTTCGTTCAGGGCGTGCAGACATCGCTCGCGTCCAGTCCGCAAGGGCCGCCACAGGCCACGGGACCACCGCGCCGCAGCTGAAGGGCGAGCCTCCCCTGCGGCCCGCGGCATCGTTTCGCGCAAGCCCTTCACGGCAGATCCGAGACGCCGGCCGTGAGCGAGCACGCATCGCCCATGCGAGTCCGCGCGACATGACAATCCCGTTTTCGAGGCCCGAGATTGATCGGACCAGTGTTCAGATCCAGACGGCTCGCACTGTCGCTCGTCGCCATGACGCTTGCGGCAGCCCTCTCCTATGCCGTCGTCGCCGATAGGACGCCGCGACCGCGCAACGCCGACGCGCTCATGTTCCAGCGGCTCGACGGCAGCGCCGCCGGCCTCGCGAGCTTTCGTGGCCAGGCCGTTCTTCTGACCGTCTGGGCGACGTGGTGCTGGTCCTGTCGCGAGGAGATGCCTGCGCTTGCGAGGCTCCATCGCAGCCTGGACGGTCGGCCTCCTGCCGTGCTCGCGCTCTCCCTCGATCGCGACGGCGCAGAAGTCGTCGAGCCGCTCTTGGCGCAGCTGAACGTCAAGGACCTGCCGGTCTACCTCGATCCGACCGGCGCGTCGGTGGGTCGGCTGTCGATCTCCGGGCTGCCCACCACGATTCTGTTTGGCCCCGACGGCTCCGAGCGGGGTCGCTGGTTCGGCGTGCGAGCCTGGGATGAGAAGCCGATGATCGACGAGATCGCGGTCCTTCTCGCCGGCGCCCCACAAAGGAGCGCACGCTGATGGACATCGCCGGTATCGGCATCTGGGCGGCGCTCGCGGCCGGCGCGGTCTCGTTCCTGTCGCCTTGCGTCCTGCCGCTCGTCCCTGGCTACGTCTCGTATATCGCAGGCGGCGCGGCTACGGCCGGCGGCCTGCCTTCGCGATCCTCGTCGCGGCTCAACGCCCTCGTGATGAGCGTCTGGTTCGTGCTCGGCTTCTCGACAGTCTTCGTGCTGCTCGGCGCAGGCGCGAGCGCGCTCAGCCACCTCCTTCTCGCCTATCGCTACGAAGCCGGCATCCTCGGCGGCGCGATCATCTTCATCTTTGGCGTCTTCACGACGGGGCTGGTGCGCTTTGCCTGGCTCGAACGCGAGCATCGCCTGCATATGCCGATCGAAGGCGGACGGCCCATGGGAGCCTATCTCCTCGGTCTTGCCTTCGCCTTCGGCTGGACGCCCTGCATCGGCCCGGTTCTGGGCGCCATCCTGACTGTCAGCGCGACGTCGACCTCGGCATCGAGCGGCGTCGCTCTGCTGAGCGTCTACTCGCTCGGGCTCGCGATCCCCTTCCTCCTGGCGGCGCTGTTCGCCGACGGCATGACGGCGAGGCTGCGCCGACTGCGCGGCGTCGGTCGCAGCCTGCAGATCGTGGCGGGCGGCATCATGATCCTGATGGGCCTCGCCATGATGTCGGGCCAGCTATCGACCATGGCGTTCTGGCTTCTCGAAACCTTCCCCTTCCTCGCGAAAATCGGATGAAAGGCTCTCATTCCCACATGACCAACAATGCTACCGCCGCCAGCGGACACGACCGCTGGCTCTATCTCTTCGTCGCCTGGATCATCGCAGTCGCAGCGAGCCTGGCCGCGCTCTTCATCGGCGAGGTCGTCGGCCAGGCTCCCTGCAGCCTGTGCTGGCATCAGCGCGCCTTCATGTTCCCGCTCGCGGTCTTGCTCGCCGTGGCCAGCTTCCGGGGCGACACAGGAATATGGCGCTATGGCCTTCCCCTGGCCGCCATCGGCATTGCGATCGCGGCGTTCCACAGCCTCCTCTACGCCGGCCTGATCCCCGAAGGCATTCAGCCCTGCTCGCAGGGACCCTCCTGTGCCAGCGCCGATATGACGATCCTGGGCATGCTGCCCTTGCCTTACCTGTCTCTCGCAGCCTTCGCCGCGATCGCCATCGCGCTCATCGGTTCCAGAACAAAGGCCGCGTCATGAACCGCCGTGTGATCGTTGTCCTCACCGGCGTCTTCGCCCTCGCGATCTTCTCCGGCGCCACCCTCTTCCATCGGAACGAACAGACCAAACGGGCTCAAGCCGTTGCGGCCTCGCGCGCCGAGGCGCTCGTCCGCGATCATTCGCCCGTCATCGGCCCTGCGAGTGCTCCGGTCACAATCGTCGAGTTCTTCGATCCGTCCTGCGAGGCCTGCCGCGCCTTCTATCCGCCGCTCAAGCAGATCCTGGCCCTGTTCCCGAACGATGCGCGGCTTGTGATCCGGTACGCGGCGTTCCACGAGGGGTCGGACGCCGCGGTCAAGATCCTCGAAGCGGCTCGGCTTCAGGGCAAGTTCGAGCCCGTCCTCGCAGCGCTTCTGGAGTTCCAGCCGGAATGGGCGGACCACGACAAGCCCGACCTAGAGAAGGCCTGGGCGCGTGCGAAGGACGCTGGTCTCGACATCGAGATGGGCAAGCGAGACGTGGCCCGGCCGGAATTCCAGATGACTCTGGATAAGGATGGGGCGGACGCAAAAGCGCTCGAGGTGAGCAGAACGCCGACCTTCTTCGTGAACGGGCAGCCCCTCACAGAATTCGGTCCGCGCCCACTTTACGAGTTGGTCAAGCGCGAGGTCGAAAAGGCGCGCAAATAGGCCGTCGGCCTATTGGCTCGACGAGTGGCCGCAGCCTGCGATCGTGTCGCTCGTCGACCATGACGGCGCGGGTCTGGCGGTTAGTCAAAACCGGCAATCTCGCCCACCGACATGATAATCTGCCCAGCGATCATCCCCATCTAGCCGGTGCGGGTGGCGGCCACCACGCCCATGCCTTCGTCATCGACGATTTCTACCGGGAGTGGCCCGAGCGCGTGGGCTGAGTCCGACTGACCCTGTGAACGGGCTCGAACGTTCAACACTGAGATCCATCTCCGTAGCCGTCGGCATCACTCCCGGTGTGGAGCGACGCCGACAGCTTTATGCATAGGCTCAGCGATCTTGTGGCTGTGTAAGTTCCATAACGAAGTCCTAAGACGTGGCCGTTGACGAAACCGGCGTCAGAAACGCTTCCCTAAGGCCGCCCTGCTAGAGCCACTCTTAAGCGAACTCTAGGCAGCGCGGAATGAGCAGGAATAAGGCGGATCGGGAAGGACATCTATTTGAGCCCTTGGCGAGCGCCAGCAGCGGTGCGGTCTCCGGTCCGCTGGCTGAGCTCGAAGCTTCCGGCGCGATGTCGACGCTAACCGTGGCCCGGGCGCGCTGCGGCCAGTCCGGTTCCGACGCGCTGTCGACCCTGATCGGCTGGGTCGAGGGCTATCTGATGGAGGCCCATCCCGATCTTGGCCGCACAGGCGCCGTTTGCCCCTTCACCCGCCAGGCGGCAAGGCTCGACAGTGTCCGGCTCGGTATCTGCGAGGCCAGCCCCGATAACGAGGATAGCGTGTTCACGCTGATCCGCACGAGTTTCCAAGCGCTGGAGGCGATCCCCGCAAAGCCGGCCATGGCGCATTTCCGCACGATCATCATCGGCTTTCCAGCCTGTGGCGGCGAGCGTGGCATCGCCATGCTGAGGCGCATCCAGGACCGCCACAAAGTCTATTCGCTGACACGCAACCGGATGATCGGGCTGATGCATGCTGGATCCGAGGCACCCGGCCTATGGAATCCCGATTTTAGGCCGTTGCGCGCGCCGATGCCTGTCCTCGCCATCCGTCACATGGTCGAGCAGGATGCGCCTTTCGCCGTCCGTCATCCTCTGCTTCTGCTGCCCTATCTGGTGCGGTTCCCATTCGCCGGTCTGAAGCGCATCGTCGCCCATTATAGCGGCCGTGGCTGAACGATGGCCTTGATCGCAGCAGCCCACATCGACCCGATCAAGGCATTGCCCGCGCCTGTCCCGGTGCACGATACCCTGCCGCGCGACGACGAGATCGCGATCGCGATCGTGGACAGTCCGATCGCATTCTTGGCGATGCAGGCCGAATGGGAAGCCCTGTTCGCGCGCGCTGGCCAGCCTCATCAGGTTTTCCAGAGCCATGCGGTTCTGCGGCACTGGATGCGGCACTACCTCGATTCGCGCACCAGTCTGAGCATCATCACCGGACGACGCCGGGGGCGTTTAGTCATGGCCTGGCCGTTGATCCGCCAGCGCCGTTTCGGCGTGGTCAGCCTGCGCTTCATGGGCGTTCCTGTGGCGCAGTTCGGCGATGTTCTCATCGAGCCTGCCGAGTGCGATGGGTCTCTGATGCAGGCCGGCTGGGACTGCCTGCAAAGGCTCGATGCGGACGTCCTGGACCTACGCAAGCTACGCGCCGATTCGGCACTCATGCGCTCGGGCCTCGTCGCCGGCGCAGTCCTGCGCGAGCGGCTTGAGGCCCCCTTTGCCGATCTCACCTTTCGGGTCGGGCCCGATGGACCAAGCAAGGCCTATGCATCCCGGGAGCGGTCCAACCATCGGCGGCGGTTGCGGCGGCTCTCAGAACGTGGAGTGATCGCCTTTGGGACGGTGGAGCCCGGGCCGGAGGCGGCCCGGCTTGCCGTCATCGCGGTGGCGATGAAGCGGGCTTCGCTTCTGCGCCATGGCATCGTGGCGCCGACGATCGCAGATCAGCGCTTCTCGGCGTTCTTCCACGATCTCGCTGGCGACGCCGCCGGCGGTTCGCCGCTGCACATAACGATGATCACCTGCGACGGCGCGCCGATCGGGCTCGACCTGGCCCTGGATTGTAAGGGCACCAGCTTCGGCCACGTCATCGCCACGCATCCCGAGCATGAGCGTGGGGGGGTCGGCGGAATTCTGGTGCATCACAGCTTCGCCTCCGCCAAACGTCGCGGTAACGCCATCTTTGACTTGCTAGCGCCGGCTGACGCCTACAAGCACGAGCATGCCGACGGCCTGACGGCCGTGAGCGACTTGGTACTGCCTTTGTCCTGGAATGGCCGGCTGGCAGCTAATTATGGGATGCTGAACTGGAGGCCCTTCCTCAAACAGGCCTTGCGACGCCTACCGTCGCCGCTGACACGAAGATTGGCCGCCTGGTCGTATGGCGGGAAGAGCTAAGCACTGCGCAGAATCTAAGGCGACTATCGCGACCGTCATGCGCTCGCGGCTGAGATCGGCGACCAACACGCCTGATTCCAAGTCCTGCCGGATCGCGATGATTTGCTCTTCCGAGAAACGGCTGCGCTTCACCCTCTGATCCCCTCAATAAGCCAGAGCGAACTTCAACCCGGATCAAGCCCGAGGGGCAACGTCATGTAAGCTCGCTGAATTCCGCCTCGTTGTCGTTCTACCGCGGTTCTTCGGCTTCGACATCGAGGTGCTCCATGAGAATTCCTCCACCAATCCTTCTGCTGCTCACCGCTTGTCTGGCCGCGGCCCCTTTGCCGCGCGGCACCGACGCGGCGTCGCAGGAGACGGGGGCGCCGGTTCAAGCGCAGGGACGGCCTGCCGCGCAGGAATCACGGCCGCAGGGGCAACCGGACGCGCGGTCAACCGTCCAGAACCAGCTTCTGCCGCAGCCCTCCGTCACCCGGCACGAGATCGTGCTGCCCGGCCGCACGCTGCGCTATACGGCGACCGCCGGCTCACTGCCGGTGCGCGACCAGGATGGGCGGACGCTCGCAGAGATCGCCTACATCGCCTATGTGCTGGATCACGAGACTGGCTCAGCCTCGCCGCCGCGTCCTGTCAGCTTCGCCTTCAATGGCGGTCCGGGCGCGGCGTCGGCCTACCTTAACCTCGGCCTGATGGGGCCTAGACGCCTGCCGTTCGGACGGCAGGGCGACGGGCCGTCCATGCCGCCGGTCCCGATCGACAATGCCGAGACCTGGCTCGATTTTACCGACCTCGTCTTCATTGATCCCGTGGGGACCGGCTACAGCCGCTTTGCGTCCTCAGGCGACGATGCGCGCCGGCTGCTCTGGTCGGTCGAGGGCGACTACCGGTCCCTGTCCCGGTTCATCGGCAACTGGCTGCGGCTGAACGACCGTCTGGCCTCGCCGAAATACCTGGTCGGCGAGAGCTATGGCGGCTTCCGCGCTCCCAAGGTTGCTAGCGAGTTGCAAAGCGCCGACGGCGTCGGCGTCTCTGGCATCGTGATGATCTCGCCGGTGCTCGATTTCACTTTTCAGCGCGACGCTCGCGGCTCGCCGCTGAGCTGGGTGGTCTCGCTGCCCGGCATGGCGGCCGTCCGGCTGGAGCGCGATGGCAAGCTATCACGCCAAGCGCTTGCTGCAGTCGAAGCCTACGCCTCGGGCGCCTACCTTGCCGATCTGCTAAAAGGCCCCCGCGATCGGCAGGCGGTGGAGCGGATGTCCGACCAGGTCGCGGCGCTGACTGGACTCGATCGCGGCCTGGTCCTGCGGATGGGCGGCAAGGTCGATGCCGGCACCTTCCTGCGCGAACTCGATCGCCCAAGCGGACGGGTCGGCAGCCCTTACGATGGCGCAGTGACCGGCTTTGACCCCAATCCGGACGCAAGCCGTAGCCGAGCCCCTGACGCCGTGCTCGACGCCATCACCGCGCCGCTGACGAGCGCCATGCTGAGACATTACGCTGGCGACCTGAAATGGCGTCCCGAGGGCCGCTATATGTTGTTGAATGAAGATACGAGCCGCCGCTGGAGCTACGGCCAGGGCAGGGGCGACCGCGAATCCATGCGCGAACTGGGCGGTGCGCTGGCGCTCGACCCGGGTCTAAAGGTCATCGTCGCTCACGGGTTCACCGATCTGGTGACACCGTACTTCGAGACGAAGCTTCTACTGGATCAATTGCCTACCTTCGGCGACTCCGCCCGGGTCAAGCTCGAGCTGCTCCCCGGGGGCCACATGTTCTATTCCCGTGACAAGTCGCGGATCGGATTTCGCGCTTCCGTCCGCCAAATGATGGATCCGACAGCCGAATGACCAACCGGCCTGTGCCGTGCAGTGCTCTCGCGGCAACCTTCGCGTGGTCGGACGTCGTTTATTACGGATTGTTACCGAGCGGAACGTCGAAGTTGGCGGTGCGTCTCTTGTATTGCGCACCAGAAAAAATCTGGAGCGTCGGGAGACGGTTCAAGACACGGCCATACCCATCCGCATTCGTATCCGCTTGTCCCGATCCATTCGCAGATCGCGTGAGCGAAATGCCCGTGTTGGAGGTGTGGGCTTGTGCCTGAAGCCCGCGCTGAACGCTGCCAAGAGGTGGCAGCGTAGGAGACGCGTCCGACACCCCGGTCGCATCCCCCGACTGATTTCTCAGTCAAATGAAGGAACCACGACCATGATCCGCCTGACATTGATCTCGCTCTCTTCGGCTCTCGCCATTACCGCGGCTGTTGCCCAGCAGCCTGCCGCCAAGCCGGCCATGGACCCCGGCATGCACATGAAGATGATGCAGCCGGCCGCCTCTGATTCCGCCTCCACCAAGGGCTACAAGGAATCGATGATGGGCATGATGCAAGCGATGCCGATGACGTTTACCGGCGACGCCGACATCGACTTCATGACGCAAATGAAGGGTCATCATCAGGGCGCGATCACCATGGCGAAGGTTGAACTCACCCACGGCAAGGATCCCGAAGCCAAGAAGCTCGCCACTGAGATTGTTGCGGCTCAGGAAAAGGAAATCGCGATGATCGACAAATGGTTGAAGTCTAAGGGCAAGTGACCAAGACCAAGTTCGCGGTCGACGCGATAATCCTGTTCTGATGCCGGCCGGATGCCTCACCCGAGGCATCCGGCCGGTCGTGCGCTGCAGGCACCGGTCTGTCTCGTCCTCGGTCGTATCCTCGGCCAGAAAAGACTTAACGCCATGCCAAGCTGGCTCTCCTGGCTGCGGCACTACCTCGCAACAAGTGCGATCGGCCATCTCTTATGGGAAATCGCGCAGCTTCCACTCTATACGATCTGGTCCGCCGGAACCGTGCGCGAGCAGTTGATCGCGATCGTCCACTGCACCGCGGGTGATGTCGTCATCGCCGCGTTGGCCATCGTCCTAGCGCTCGTTCTAGTTGCTGACTCGGACTGGCCGGCAAACCGCTTCTGGCCGACTGCTGCGGCGGCGCTGATGGGCGGCTTCGCCTATACCGGCTTCAGCGAATGGCTCAACACCGTGCTTCGGACCTCATGGTCTTATTCCGAATGGATGCCTGTCCTCCACCTATTCGGCTTTCGGTTGGGCATCTCACCCATGCTTCAATGGGTCATCGTGCCTGCGTTGGCGATGTGGCTCGCGATGCGCCCGGGCTCGAGCAGCCGCTTTACATCACTTGATCCCAGATCACGCGCCGCCTGACGATCCAAGGTGCGTGAGACCGTCTTCGAAAAGGGCCCGAACTTCCGGCCGCCCAACCGGACAACCGAATTGAGGCTCGCCATGAATGCCGACCACGTTGCTGCCACGGAGCCGAACACCGCATCTTCGTCGGGGCCTGCGCCAAGCGCGTTGGCGACAAGCCAAGGCCACGGCACCTCACGCCCGCAGCCGGTACCTGATGAGAAGGACCCAGTCTGCGGCATGACGGTCGATTCCGCGACGACGGCTCATCATGCCGAGTTCGAGGGCAGGCCATATCACTTCTGCTCTTCGGGCTGCCGGACGAAATTCGTCGCGGAACCCCTGAAATACCTCGCGACAGCACCAGCCAAGACGACAGCGGCTCCGGAGGGAGAGATCTATACCTGTCCGATGCATCCCCAGATCCGGCAGGTGGGCCCCGGTCAATGCCCGATCTGCGGCATGGCGCTCGAGCCGGTCGTCGTCAGCGCCGAAGCCAAGCCCAACGCCGAGCTCATCGATATGACGCGCCGGTTCTGGATCGGGCTGGTTCTGGCGGCACCCGTCTTCGCAATCGAGATGGGAGGGCACCTTACCGGGCTTGATCACCTGATACCCCGCAACCTGTCCAACTGGATCCAGTTTGCTCTGGCGACGCCTGTCGTACTCTGGGCCGGGTGGCCGTTCTTCGAGCGCGGCTGGCAGTCGATCCTGACCCGCAACCTCAACATGTTCACGTTGATTGCCATGGGCACGGGCGTGGCTTGGATCTACAGCGTGGTTGCAACGCTCGCACCCGGCATTTTCCCGCAGGCATTCCGCAGCCAGGACGGCTCGGTCGCGGTCTATTTCGAGGCCGCTGCCGTGATCACAGTCCTCGTCCTTCTCGGACAGGTCCTGGAACTGCGTGCACGTGAAAGCACCAGTGGCGCGATCCGGGCGCTGCTCGATCTAGCGCCTAAGACAGCTCGCCGCATCTTGGACGATGGGCGCGAGGAGGAAGTCACACTCGATGCTGTCGCAGTCGGGCACCGCCTGCGTGTACGGCCCGGCGAGAAAGTCCCGGTCGATGGCGACGTCATCGAAGGACGAAGCTCCATCGATGAATCGATGGTCACCGGCGAGTCGATGCCGACTACGAAAACAGTCGGCGATCAGGTCATCGGCGGCACAATGAACCAGTCGGGCAGTCTGATCATCGAGGCCAAGCGCGTCGGTCATGACAGCATGCTCGCGCAGATCGTCCAGCTCGTCGCCAAGGCGCAGCGGAGCCGCGCACCAATCCAGCGACTCGCCGATCAAGTCGCAGGCTACTTCGTACCCGTCGTCATCGCGATGGCATTACTCGCCTTTGGAGCCTGGGCGATCTGGGGGCCCGAGCCACGCCTGGCCTTCGGGCTCGTGGCGGCCGTCTCGGTCCTCATCATCGCCTGCCCCTGCGCACTGGGGCTGGCAACGCCGATGTCGATCATGGTCGGCGTGGGGCGCGGCGCCGAGGTCGGCGTCCTGATCAAAAACGCCGAAGCACTGGAGCGCATGGAGAAGGTCGATACGCTTGTGGTCGACAAGACGGGCACGCTCACCGAGGGCAAACCGGCGGTTACCGCGATCGTCGCCTCCGAGAGCTTTGAAGAGACCGAGATCCTAAGGCTGGCTGCCAGCGTCGAGAAGGCCAGCGAACATCCTCTGGCGGTCGCCATCGTGGCGGCTGCCGTCACCCGAAACATCAAGACGTCGGTGGTAACGGACTTCGATTCTCCAACTGGTAAAGGTGCGCTTGGCACGGTCGACGGCCGCAAAGTGGTCATCGGCAACGCGGCGTTCATGGCCGAGCACGGCGTCGATGTCGCGCCCCTCGCGGCGGCCGCCGACGACCTGCGGCGCGAAGGTGCGACCGCCATCTTCATCGGCATCGACGGACAAGTCGCAGGCACGATCGCCATCGCCGATCCGGTCAAGGAATCGACCCCCTCGGCCTTGGCGGCACTAAAGGAAGAAGGCATCCGGGTCGTCATGCTGACCGGTGACAACAGGACCACGGCGGAAGCCGTGGCGCGGCGGCTCGGCATCACCGAGATCGAAGCGGATGTCTTGCCGGAGCAGAAGAGCGCCGTCGTGGAGAAATTCAAGCGCGAGGGACGGGTCGTCGCGATGGCCGGCGATGGCGTCAACGACGCGCCTGCGCTGGCGGCAGCCGATGTCGGGATCGCCATGGGATCGGGGACCGACGTGGCCATCGAGAGTGCAGGCCTGACGCTGCTGAAGGGTGACCTAAACGGGATCGTGCGGGCCAGGCATCTGTCGCAGGCGACGATGAGCAATATCCGCCAGAACCTGTTCTTCGCCTTTGTCTACAACGCCGCGGGTATCCCGATCGCCGCTGGCGTTCTCTATCCGATCTTCGGCGTCCTGCTCTCGCCGATCATCGCCGCAGCGGCCATGGCACTCTCATCCGTCAGCGTCATCGCCAACGCGATCAGGCTGCGGACAATTCGCCTGTAGACCTGCCTTGGCGCATCCCGCTCCGCGTGGCCAGTCCCTCCGTCGGGTTACTGGCCACGCCCGTTAGCACAAGCATGGCCAGAATATTGATCTTCCCTGCCGCTTTGCCCTTGGCGCTCGGTCAGGCAGCGACGGGAGACGCGCTGGGCGTATAACCTGCCGCGGTCACGATCGCTTTGAGCGCAGCGAAGTCTGCGGGGCCTGTCACGCTCACAAGCTTCGAGGCGGGATCCGCGTTGACTGTGGTGCCGGGCACGCTCGTCTCGATCGCCTTCTTGATCGTGTCGGCGCAGTGCCCGCAGGTCATGTCGTCGACCCGAAAATGTAATCCGGACTGCGACGGGGTTGGGACGGTCTGAGAAGTCGCGTTCGATGGTTTCTGGCAAGAGCACATGGCTGAAGCTTCCTGTTGGTGTGCGGGTCAAAACGAGGCTGCAGCTTTCCACAGTGGTAAGGTCAAGAGGCATCTTGACCTCTTTCCGGCGCCCCAAAAATCTTGAGCCGATGTCGCCGATAGCGCTTGACCTTACCATGATAGGAAGCTCCATACCGCCTGCCATCACAGCTCGGAGATACGTTATGTCGACTGCAACGGTGGCCAGAAATACAGCCCTGTCCCCCACACATTTCGATGTTCCCGTCGAAGGCATGACCTGCGCCTCATGCGTGGGCCGCGTCGAGCGGGCGGTCCTTGCCGTGGAGGGCGTTGACAGCGTTTCGGTGAACTTGGCGACTCAGCGGGCCCACATCGCCGTCAGCTCTGGAAAAGTCGATACCGCGGCTATCGATTTGGCCATCCGAAAGGCAGGCTACGAACCGAGGGAGACCATCGTCGTTCTGAGTATTTCGGGCATGACCTGCGCCTCTTGCGTCGGACGTGTCGAGCGCGCGCTTGCGGCGGTACCGGGCGCCCTCGAAGCCACGGTCAATCTGGCGACTGGGCGGGCCTCTGTGCGCGTGCTGGGCGGCTCGGAAATGACATCAGAGCTCGTCAAGGCGGTTGCCGCCGCCGGCTACGACGCCGAACAGGCCGGAGACGCGGTGGACACCTCCGACCGCGAGCGTCGGGCGCGCGACGCCGAGCTGTCGGAACTGCGCCGTGACGTCACGATCGCGGCCATCGCGACCCTGCCGCTGCTCGTCTTCGAGATGGGCATGCACATGTCCGAGACGCTGCATCATTTTCTTGCCGGCTTGGTCGGCGAGTTCAACATCAAGGTGCTTTCGTTCTTGCTCGCCGGCTTCGTGATCGCGGTGCCTGGCCAGCGCTTCATTCGGAAGGGGTGGCCCGCGCTGATGCGCGGCGCGCCAGACATGAACTCGCTCGTCGCGCTCGGCACGACCGCCGCCTTCGTCTACTCCAGCGTCGCGACGTTCATGCCCGGTCTGCTGCCGGATGGCACCGATTACACCTATTTCGAGGCCGGCGCGGTAATCGTCACGCTGATCCTGATGGGGCGTTGGCTCGAAGCGCGCGCCAAGGGCTCGACGAGCGAGGCCATCCGCCGCCTACTGTCGCTCCAGGCCAAGTCGGCCCGCGTGCTGCGAGACGGCAACGAGATCGATGTCGCCATCGAGACCGTGGTCGCGGGCGACGTCGTGATCGTGCGTCCAGGCGAACGCATCCCCGTCGATGGCGATGTCGTATCGGGATCATCCTATGTCGACGAGGCCATGATCACCGGCGAGCCGATCCCGGCCCGCAAGCAACCCGGGTCTGCAGTCACGGGCGGGACAATAAACGGCGCGGGCGCCTTCCGCTTCACCGCCGAGAGAGTCGGGGCCGATACGCTGCTGGCGCAGATCGTGCGCACGGTCGAGGCAGCGCAGGGCTCCAAACTGCCGATCCAGGCGCTCGTCGACAAGGTGACGATGTGGTTCGTACCAGCCGTGATCGGACTGGCTCTCCTGACCTTCACGGCCTGGTTAGCGTTCGGTCCAAGCCCCGCGCTGTCGTATGCGCTTGTCAACGCCGTCGCCGTGCTGATCATCGCCTGCCCCTGCGCGATGGGGCTGGCGACGCCAACCTCGATCATGGTCGGTACCGGCAAGGGCGCCGAACTCGGCATCCTGTTCCGGCAGGGCGTGGCGCTGCAGAGCCTCAAGGATTCGACGGTCATCGCCCTCGATAAGACGGGCACGCTGACCAAGGGCCGGCCGGAGTTGACCGACATCGCCGTCACGGAAGGGTTCCAGGAAGACGAGGTGCTGCGCCTCGTCGCCTCGGTGGAATCCCTCTCCGAACATCCTGTGGCCGATGCAATCGTCGCCGGTGCGCGGCAGCGCGGGCTGCGGCTGGCTGAGCCGGCGGACTTCTCCAGCGAGCCCGGCTTCGGGGTCGTGGCATATGTCGAGGGGCATCGTATCGAGGTCGGCGCCGACCGGCTGATGCGGCGTCTGGGCCTCGATTTATCGGCGTTCGCCGCGCAGGCCGCGCAACTCGGCAATGCAGGCAAGACGCCTCTTTACGCCGCGATCAACGGAAGACTCGCGGCCATCATCGCAGTTGCAGACCCCGTTAAGGAGACGACGCCCGCTGCAATCGCCGCGCTGCACCAGCTGGGCCTGCGCATCGTTATGGTCACCGGCGACAACGCACGCACGGCGCAGGCCATCGCGCGCAGGCTCGGAATCGACGAGGTCATCGCCGAAGTTCTACCTACCGACAAGGCCGAAGTGGTCAAGTCGCTACAGGCCGGAGGCGGCCGCGTCGCCTTCGTGGGGGACGGGATCAACGACGCGCCGGCGCTGGCGCAGGCGGATGTCGGCATCGCGATTGGTACTGGGACAGACATCGCGATCGAGAGCGCCGACGTCGTCCTGATGTCCGGCGATCTGGAGGGAGTCGCCAAGGCCATCGCCCTGTCGCAGGCGACGATCGCCAACATCCGCCAGAACCTCGTCTGGGCCTTTGGATACAATGTCGTGCTCATCCCCGTCGCGGCCGGCGCGCTCTACCCAGCCTTCGGTATCCTGATGTCGCCCATGTTCGCCGGCCTAGCCATGGCCCTTTCGAGCGTCAGCGTCCTAACCAATGCCCTGCGGCTCAAGCGCTTCGACGGGTCGACGCGGGTGGAACCGAACCCGACGAGGCCGACAGAGCTAGCCGCTGCGGAATGAACTCGCCACAGTCATAGGAGACATCGACATGAACATCGGACAGGCGGCGACGGCATCCGGCGTGACGGCGAAGATGATCCGCTACTACGAGAGCATCGGCCTCATCGAGCCGCCAATCCGGACGGAGGCCGGGTACCGGATCTACGCGACCGAAGAGATCCACGAGCTTCGCTTCATCAAGCGAGCTCGCACGCTCGGGTTCTCTATCGAGGAGGCCCGCCAACTTCTGGCGCTCTGGCGCGACAAGAGCCGGGCGAGCGCCGACGTAAAGCGCTTCGCGATGAAGCACGTGCGCGATCTCGAAACTAAGATCGAAGAGCTTCAAGCCATGTCGCTCACACTCCGGCATCTCGCTCGGACCTGCCACGGCGACGACCGCCCAGAATGCCCGATCCTAGCCGATATGGCGCTCCCCGGAGACGATCAGCCGCCCCATGAGCAATAGCGGGGAGGGTCCAAGCCTAACCCCAACCGCAAGGCCTTCCGGTCCCCGCTGCCGACGTAAGGCGAGCTCCGCAGGGGAAGAAGCGCATGCCACGAGAGGCAGGTCAAACGAGCCACCAAACGGCGAGGGCCGCGAAGGCCAGCCACATAGCCACGACGAACACGAACCCAGCGCGGCTGACCGGACGCTGATCACGCTGCGATGCCGTGGCTCGAAATTCAAACATCAAAGGGCCGGGAATCAACCTGACTGCCAACATGATGCCGAGCGGGACGATGAGCAGATCGTCGAGGTAGCCTAGAACCGGTATGAAGTCTGGAATGAGGTCGAGCGGCGATAGTGCGTAAGCTGCTACGCCGGCGGCCACGATCTTGGCGAGTCTGGGGGTCCGCACGTCACGCGCGGCGATCCACAGCGCGATGACGTCGCGCTTGAGTCTGCGCGCCCATGTTTTCGCTTTCTCTAGCCATATCGTCGCCATGGGCATCCATCCGTGATCGCAAATGGCGTCGGGAGCCAGTTCAGCTACTTCACCGCGTTGGACAACCCCCAACCCTTGACCAGCCCGTAGATCGCAGGGATCACCAAGAGCGTCAGCACCGTCGAAGAGATCATGCCGCCGATCATCGGGGTGGCGATGCGCTGCATCACCTCCGAGCCCGTGCCGGTGTTCCAGAGGATCGGCAGCAGGCCGGCCATGATCGCGATCACTGTCATTATCTTGGGCCGTAGCCGCTCGACCGCGCCCAGCATGATCGCCTCCTGAAGATCGGGACGGCTGAACGCCCGCCCCTCAGCGGTGCAGCGCGCGCGGACCTCCTTCAGCGCCTGGTCAAGATAGATCAGCATGATTACGCCGGTTTCGGCCGCGACGCCCGCCAGCGCGATGAAGCCGACCGCAACTGCCACCGACATGTTGAAACCCTGCCACCAGAGCAGCCAGATCCCGCCGACCAGCGCGAAGGGCAGCGACAGCATGACGATGAGCGTTTCGGTCAGACGGCGAAAATTGAGGTAGAGCAGCAAGAAGATGATCGCTAGCGTGACAGGAACGACGATCTTGAGGCGCGCCTCGGCCCTCTCAAGATACTCGAACTGGCCGCTCCAGGCGACGCGGTAACCGGTCGGAAGCTGGACCGCCTTTGCGAGGGCCGCTTGCGCTTCGCGGACATAGCCACCGAGATCGCGCCCGGCGATATCGACGAAGATGTAGACCGCGAGCTGGCCGTTCTCGGTGCGGATCGTAGTCGCACCGCGCTTGCGCTCGATCTTCGCGACCTCGCCAAGCGGGATCGAACCGCCCGACGGCATCGTCACCTGAACCTCGCGGGCGATCGACTGTGGGTCGGAGCGCAAGTCGCGTGGATAGCGGATGGTGACGCCATAGCGCTCCCGGCCCTCGACCGTCGTCGTGACAGTCTCTCCGCCCATCGCCATCACCACCGCGCCCTGCACGTCGCCGACCGAAAGCCCGTAGCGCCCAAGCGCGATCCGATCGGGCACGATGTCGAGGAAATAGCCACCAATGACGCGCTCGGCATAGGCGCTAGTGGTGCCCGGCACGGCCTTCAGAACGGTCTCGATCTGGCGCGCGACGCCTTCCATCTTCGTCAGATCGTCGCCAAAGACCTTGATGCCGATCGGGGTGCGTATGCCGGTCGCCAGCATGTCGATTCGGGCGCGGATCGGCTGCGTCCAAGCGTTCGAGATGCCGGGGAACTGCAGCGCCTTGTCCATCTCGGCCTTGAGCGTGTCGGCGGTGACCCCTGTACGCCATTGCTCCTGCGGCCTCAGGTTGATGATGGTCTCGAACATCTCCGTCGGGGCAGGGTCCGTCGCGGTTTGGGCCCGCCCGGCCTTGCCGTAGACCGAGGCAACCTCCGGAAAGGATCGGATGATCTGGTTCTGGGTCTGGAGCAGTTCGGCCGCCTTGGTCACCGAGATACCCGGCAGGGTCGTGGGCATGTACATCAGCGTGCCCTCGTTCAGCGTCGGCATGAACTCCGAGCCGAGCTGCCGCGCCGGCCAGACGCTGACGCCGAGCACGGCGAGCGCCAGAAGGATCGTCAGCGCTTTGGCCTTGAGCACGCCCTTGATCAGCGGGCGATAGAGCGCGATCAGCGCCCGGTTGATCGGGTTCCTCTGCTCCGGGATGATCCGGCCGCGCACGAAGACGACCATCAGGGCTGGTACCAGCGTCACCGACAGGACGGCGGCGGCCGCCATGGCGAAGGTCTTGGTGTAGGCGAGCGGCCCAAACAGCCGGCCCTCCTCGCCCTCCAGAGTGAAGATCGGCAGGAACGAAACGGTGATCACGAGCAGGCTGAAGAACAGCGCCGGCCCGACCTCGCTGGCTGCCTCGATGATAATCTCGATGCGCGGCTTGCCCGGCGGTGCGCGCTCGAGATGCTTGTGGGCGTTCTCAATCATGACGATGGCTGCGTCGATCATCGCGCCGACCGCGATCGCGATGCCCCCCAGGCTCATGATGTTGGAGCCCAGCCCCAGCGCCTTCATCGCCGCGAACGCGATCAGGATGCCCACGGGGAGCATCAGGATCGCCACCAGCGCGCTACGCAGATGCAGGAGAAAGGCGATGCAGACCAGCGCGACGATGACGCTCTCCTCGATCAGCGTCATCTTCAAGGTCTGGATCGCCCGCTCGATCAGCTGCGAACGGTCGTAGACCGGCACGATCTCGGCTCCGCCCGGCAAGGTCGCGGCAATCTCGGCGAGCCTCGCCTTGGCGCGCTCGATAACGCCGAGCGCATTAGCCCCGAAGCGCTGCAGCACGATGCCGCTGGCGACCTCGCCCTCGCCATTGAGTTCGGTGATGCCGCGCCGCTCATCGGGCCCGAGCTCGACGCGGGCGACGTCGGCGAGCCGCAAGGGCGCGCCGCGCTCGGTCCGGAGCACGATGTTCTCGATATCGGCGATCGACTTCAGATAGCCGCGCCCGCGCACCACGAACTCGAACTCGGCCAGCTCGACGGTACGTCCGCCGACATCCATGTTGCTGTTGCGCACGGCCTCGCGAAGGATCGACAGCGACACCCCTTGCGCCCGCAGCCTGACTGGATCGACCACGATGGCATATTGCTTGACGAAGCCACCTACGCTGGCGACCTCGGCCACACCCTCGGCGCGAGAGGCGGCGTACCGCACCGACCAGTCCTGGACCGAGCGCAACTCGGCCAGCGACATGTCCTTGGCCATGACCGCATACTGGTAGACCCAGCCGACGCCGGTCGCGTCTGGCCCCAGCGTCGGCGTGACGCCGGCCGGAAGCCGGCGGGCAGCGGCGTTGAGATATTCGAGCACGCGCGAGCGCGCCCAGTACGGGTCGGTGCCGTCCTCGAAGATGACATAGATGAAGGAGACGCCAAAGAAGGAGAAGCCGCGCACGACGCGGGCCTTCGGCACCGTCAACATCGAGGTCGTCAGCGGATAGGTAACCTGATCCTCGATGACCTGAGGGGCCTGGCCGGGATATTCGGTGTAAACGATGACCTGCACGTCGGAGAGATCGGGGATGGCGTCGAGCGGCAGCGTCCGGACCGCATAAACCCCGGTCGCGACGGCGAACGCCGTGGCGACGAAGACGAGAACGAGGTTGCGCGCCGACCAGGCGATGAGGCCAGCGATCATGGTTTTTGTTCCGCAGGCGTCGTCTCAGCCCCTTTTGCCTCCGGCGTGCCGAGCCCGCTCAGCGCAGCTTTCAGGTTGCTCTCCGCGTCGATCAGGAAATTCGCCGAGACGACGACGCGATCGCCATCCTTCACACCCTCGCTGATCGCGACCATGCCTTCGCCGCGCTGGCCAAGCTGGACCTCGCGCGGCTCGAAGCGGCCCTCGCCAAGGTCGAGGATGACTACGCGGCGCGTGCCGGTGTCGATCACGGCACTGTCGGGGACAGCGAGGACCAGACCGAACTCACCGGAGCCGATCTCGACATCGGCGTACATGTTGGGCAGCAGCATGCCTTCGCGATTGTCGATCTCAATGCGAACTTTGGTGGTCCGCGTCGTCTCGGCTACCTGCGGATAGATCAGACCGACCTTGCCCGCGAACTCCGTTCCCGGCCGCCCGCGCAGGCGGATCGTGGCCGGCGCGCCGATGCGGATCGCGGCCAGATCGCCTTCCGGGACATCGGCCAGCACCCAGATCGTCGAGATATCGGCGAGCCGAAATAGGCTATCGCCTGACGCCATCTTCATGCCGTCGACGACGTTGCGCTCCAGCACGATGCCGTCTCGCGGAGCCGACCAGACGATCGTCAACGGCACCTTCCGGGTCCGCTCGATCTCGGCGACGATTTCAGGCTGCACGCCCAGGTTCTCCAGCCGCTGGCGCGCGCCGCCTTCGGGCACGCCTCGCCCGGAGGCGTTGAGTTCGGACACGAACTGCGCGCCCGCCGCCGTGATCTCGGGCGAATAGATCCGGACCAGACGATCCCCCTTGGCGACGCGGTCGCCGGTGGTGACCGGCGCCACCTCCTGGATGAAGGCGTCCGAGCGCGTCGCGACGACGGAGACGCGGCGCTCGTCGAGCTGCACCGTGCCGGGCACCCGGATCGGCCGGCTGATCGCCTGGCGGACGACCGGCTTGGAACGTACGCCGCTGCGCTGGATGCGTCCGGGCGAAAGCTTGATCACCTTGTCGTCGGCATCTTCGCCGGCATAGACCGGCAGGTAGTCCATCCCCATCCAGTCCTTTTTGGGTATTGGGGAGGTGTCGGGCAGACCCATCGGGTTGCGGTAGTAGAGCAATTTTCGCTCTGCCCCGGTGGTCGTGGCTGTCTCGGCGACCGTGTGCGCCGACTTTGCCGCAGCCGGATCGAAGCTAATTTCTTCGCTGGCGCTGACGGGCAGGAAGTCGCGACCGTCCTCGGTTTTACGGGGTTCGGCCGCGTAGAATGGCGCGCCGTCTGGATGGCGGTAATAGGCGATCGGCCCTGTGGCGGTGGCTGGCCCCGCTTGGGGTGCGACCGGCGATCTGGCGATGAATGCATGATGGAGCCGGTCGAGGCCGGGCAGGACGAGGCCGCGCGTTCCCGCAAAATAGCCCGCCGCGCCCACCGCCGTCAGGGCGGTGAGAGCAAGGGCGGTGAGTAAAATTCGGCTCATGGAGTCGCCTTCAGAACGAGGCGGCTCTCTATCGTGCCCTCCTCGCCCTGCACCTTGGCTCCGAGCGAGAGCCGCCAGCCGCCCTCCATGGTGAGGTTCGTCCTGAAGCTGTAGCTGCCCGGCTCGGTCGCGGGCATAGGCTCGAGCTTCGAGGCCATGGTCGCCATGCCGTCCGGTTCCATGTCGATGCGGCTTGCGAAGATCACGGCGTCGGGCACCGCCTTGCCGGTCCGCCTGTCGATCAGCCGGACGGTGACGATGACGCCGTCGCCCTGCTTCAGCTCCTTCTGGGCGAGCTGGAATTCATAATCCTTGATGTCGGCTAGCGCCGGCCTGACGAAGGCGAGCGGAAGCGCGGCGGCGAGCACGCGCACGAATTTTACGGAGACCATGGTGGCTATCCCGAATGGAACAGGCTGCCGCGTTCAGGCGCAGCTATAGCGAGGCCTTGAGCCACGCGCTCGCCAACCGCCCGGGCAGCGCCGTGCGGCCGGAACCGGCGCTGACGCGCCGGCCATGCCTCAGCTTCGGGGAGGTCTCGCTGGTGGAGCGAAGCCTTGGGTTGCGCGCTCGGCGTCGTTGCCCATAAGCCCGACGACCGCCGTGACAGGGCCAGGAAGCGCGACGGAGCTGATCGGTCCGCCGACGAAGCACTTGGCGAGGCAGAAGGTCAGCGCCGGGCAGTTCGTCGTGCAGTCCTTGGGGCCATCCTGGTCCGACGGGCAGCACGGCATACCGGCTTCCATGGTCTGCTCGACGCCGGCGGCGTCCCGCACCATGCCGGCAGTCGCAGGGCTGACATAGGCCGCGAGAACGCCGGCCGTCAGGAACAGGGCCAGGATCAGTGCGTGCGTGAGGAGCCGGCGCTTCATAAGGGAAGAATGCCATGTCAAAGGCGCCGGCAAAAGACCGGCGGCATCACCATCGCGTCAATCAGTCGTCGTCGGCCCCGTCACGCGGGATTTGGCGGGGATCAACGAGGCAGCGGCCACCGGCGCAGGCGATCCTAAGCAGCCTGTGAGAGCTCCCAAAGCAATTCGCCTCGTAGAGAAGCGTCTGCCCCAGCGGTGGGAGCGCCCTGATCGTCGCTTGCACGCAGCGGGATTCGAGAAGCGCTCTTTGAAGATCGCCGTCGCTTGCGCGACTCGTGCCTGCGCCGAGCGCGATGACGAGGCCGACGAAAAGGCCAGCCGGAATGCGGGCGGGCGTCGCTCGCCCGCCCTCGACCAAGGGGCTCACTTGGCCTTCTGCAGTTTCGTCACCGTGATCTGGCCGTTCACACGGTCGGCGTCGAACTTGATCTTGTCTCCCGATTTCAGGCCTTTCAGCATGGCCGGATCGCCGGCGCGGAAGACCATCGACATGGCGTCCATGTCGAGATTCTTGATCGGGCCGTGGTCGATGGTCAGTTTGCCTTGCGCCTCGTCGACCTTCTTCACGGTACCGTTGACCTGCTGCGCGAGGGCAGGCAGCGCGAGCGCGGTGAAGGCGAGAATGGAGATGATCTTCAACATGAAATGCTCCTCGGTCAGGCTTGCGCCTATTTGACGATGATCGTGCCGGTCATTCCGGCTTCGCGGTGGCCGGGGATGAGGCAAGAGAAGTCGAACTGGCCGGCCTTGGTGAAGGCCCAGACGATCTCGCCGGTCTTCTTCGGCGCAAGGCGCTTGGCGTTCGGGTCGTCATGCTCCATGTCGGGGTTCTTCTGCATTTCGATGGCGTGCTTGAGGTTCTCCTCAAGCGTCGCCAGGACGAGTTCGTGGTCCATCTCGCCATTGTTGCGAAGCTGGAACTTGACCTGCTCGCCGCGACGGATCTCGATCCGGTTCGGGATGAAATGCATCTTCCCGTCTTTTTCGCCCATCGAGACCTGGACCAGACGCGCCGGCTTCTTGGGGTCGCCGGGCTTGCCGTAGGCGACCTCGCCATCATGGTGGCCGGCCGCTCCCGGCCCAGCCAGCGCCGCGCTGGCCGACAGGGCGAGCGCGAGGCTCGCGAGTTTCAGTGAAGCCAGTTTCGTCATCGCTTTCTCCGCAGTTCGATGGATCGTTCAGTGGTTGGAATGAGCGCCGCCGGCCTTGGCGCCGGGCAGAGGCTTTCCGTCCGCGCCAAGCCGGGGCTTGCGCGGATCCTTGACCTGCCAGGTTGCTTGCTCTGGCTTGGCCTTGGCGGGCTCGACTCGCGGCGCTTCGGTGAGCTTCGCGCCCTTGTACTCGTAGGCGACGGTGCCCTCGGGATGCTTGTAGTGTCCGGGATCGGCGTAGTCGTTCTTCGCCAGCCCCTCGCGCACCTTCACCACAGAGAACATGCCGCCCATCTCGACGGGGCCGAACTGGGCGTAGCCCGTCATCATCGGCAGGGTATTGTTCGGCAGCTCCATCTCCATCGAGCCCATCTCGCCCATGCCGTTCGTGCCCATCGCCATGTAGCCGGGCGCGGCCTTGCGGATGCGGCTGACGAGGTCCTTCTTGGTGACGCCGATATAGGTCTTCACCGAATGGCCCATGGCGTTCATCGTGTGGTGCGACTTGTGGCAGTGGATCGCCCAGTCGCCGGGCTCGTCGGCGACGAAGTCGAAGGCGCGCATCTGGCCGACCGCACAATCGATGGAGACCTCGTCCCAGGCTGATGCGGGATCGACCCAGCCGCCATCGGTGCAGGAAACCTTGAATTCGTAGCCGTGCATGTGGACCGGATGGTTGGTCATCGTGAGGTTGCCGAACCGGATCCTGACCTTGTCGTTCCTCCCCACCACGAACGGGTCGATGCCGGGAAAGGCGCGGCTGTTCCAGCACCACAGGTTGAAATCGAGCATGGTGTTGACTTTGGGCACATAGGATCCCGGCTCGATGTCGAAGGCGTTGAGCAGGAACACGAAGTCGCGGTCGACGCGACGGAAGGCCGGGTCTTTCGGATGGACGATGAACATGCCCATCATGCCCATCGCCATCTGCACCATCTCATCGGAATGGGGGTGGTACATGTAGGTCCCCGAGCGCCTGAGCTGGAACTCGTAGACGAAGGTCTTGCCGGACGGGATGTGTGGCTGGTTCAGGCCGCCCACGCCGTCCATGCCGTTGGGCAGGCGCTGGCCGTGCCAGTGGATCGTGGTGTTCTCCGGCAGCTTGTTGGTGACGTAGATGCGGACCTTGTCGCCCTCGACCGCCTCGATGGTCGGGCCTGGCGACTGGCCGTTATAGCCCCAGAGGTAGGCGATCATGCCGGGAGCGATCTCGCGCTCGACCGGCTCGGCGACGAGGTGGAACTCCTTCCAGTCGCCGTTCATCCGCCAGGGCAGGGTCCAGCCGTTCAGCGTCGCCACCGGCTGGTAGTCCGGGCCCGAGGTCGGCACGAGCGGGGCCTGCGTCGCAGCGCTCGCCATGGTCGGCGCTTCGGGCACGGCGGCGAAGGCTGTGCGGCCCGACACGGCTGTCGCACCCGCGAGCACGAGCCCCGACGTGCCGATGAAGCCCCTACGTGACAGATCTGTCATGGCGTCTTGCTCCTCGAGGGTTCAATGGGCCGGCGCATCGCCGCCGCCGGCCGCCGCGACGACGGCGGACCCGCCGCCTCCGCCCGAGCCGCCGCCGATCAGCGCGTGCTTGAAGTCGGTATGGGCGATCCAGACGTCGCGACGCGCATTGATGCCCGCGACGTTGGACAGGATGCGGCCGCGCGCGTCGGCGATGAGCTGCGTCACGTCGATCAGCATGCCGTTGTACTGCAGCAGAGCCTCGTCCTGGATGATCTTGCGCAGCGGCAGGACGTTGGCGATGTAGTGCCGTGCGATGTCGTGGCTGGCGCGATAGGTCGTGTAGGCCTCGCGCGCCTCGGACCGGACATTGACCGCCTTCTCGGCGAGCTTGTTGGCAGCCTGCATGTAGGTCTGTTCCGCCAGCGCGACCTTGGACTGCCCGAAATCATAGATCGGGATCTCGATTTCGAGTTCGACCAAGCGCGTGCGCGTCGCCTCGCGCTCTATATCGCCATCGGCCAGAACGGTCAGCTTCCGGTCATAGATGCGGCGGCCGAGCAGATCGACGTCGTTGACGAAGCGCGTCGCCTGGGTCAGTCCGAGCGTCTTCGCTAGAAGATCGAGATCGCGGCGCGCGATCTGGACGTCGATGCGCTTGCGCAGCGCCTCGGCCTCGACGGCCTTGATGCCCGGCAGGCGCGGCAGCGGCGGCAGCGAACCCGGCAAGCTGAACTTGAGGTCATCGCCCCAGAGCCCGAGCTGACGGATCAGACGCTCGCGCTCCTGACCCCGCTGCAGGCGGGCCTGCGCGAGCTGCGCGCCGAGTTCGGCGTCGAAGGCGAACTCGCGGGCCTGGTTCAGCTTGTTGATGCCGCCCGATTCGCCGAGCCGCTTGAATAGCTGCGTCGCGGCGTCGGATGAGGCCTTCGCCTCCTGGTAGAAGGTCGCTTGAGCGTTGGCGGCAACGGCACGGAAATACTGACGTCGCGTATCGGCCGCCAGCTTCAGCACAGCCTCGGCTGCCCTTAATTGGGCGGATCGGAACCGATCCCGCGCAACGTCGGCTCGCGCCGGCAGGGTCGCCAGAGCGAAAATGCTTCCGACGATTTGTCGCTCGATCTCGAGCGACAGGGTTCCTGTCCTCGACGAGATCGAGAGGCGGGGATTCGGCGGCAGGCTGGCGATCACCATCTGCGCCTCGGCGATGCCGAGCTCGTTGAAGGCGGCCTGCAGGCCGCGGTTATTGAGAAGCGCGATCTGCACGGCGCTGTCGGCTGTCAGGGGCTTCTTCAGAAGCTGGTCGACGCGCGCCCTGGCACCGAGGGCCGTCGCGTCGTCGCCGATCTTGACGACGTCCTTGTTGAGCTCCGCGTAGGCGACTGCCTGCGCCGTGCCGACGCCGCCATCGGCGGAGAAGGACGCGCAGCCCCCGAGAATGACGGAGACGGCGGCTAGCAGTGCGAAGCGGCGAATGTCGACTACGTGGCTTCGATAGGCAGGCGACAAAGCGGGTCTCATGATGGTCACTGCTGCGGGCCCACCCGACGGTTCAGTTCGCGCCAGTTCTTCGGTTCGGCCGGCCGCATCGTGGTGACGCCGGCAGTAACGCTCTGATAGGCGATGGCCGGCACGCGTGCGACGGGGTCCGCCGGCCGCGCCAGATGGACCGGGACAGGGCCGACGGAGCAGGCGCCGAGCAAGACCCCTGACAGAGCGGTAAGAGACAGTTTTGCAGCCATCGCGATTCGCGTCGGTCCCAGAGTGTCGATGGAGCTTGGGTAGCAACCGCACGCCGCCGCCGTCCGTAACAAATTGTTGCGAAGACGACCGCGCATCATTGGAGTGAGAGCGCTATTGTCCTGCCGTCGGCCCGCCGGCGCGACCCGCCTGAAGGTGGCGAAGAAGGACGCACGTGACCGAGACCCGAACCAGTCAGGCAGCTGACGACCACGGCCATGTGCTCGTGGTGGACGATGACCCGCAGATCCGCCTCCTGGTTGCCCGCTTCTTGCAGCGCCAGGGCTACAAGGTGACAGGCGCTCCCGACGGGCGCGTCATGCTGGACGTCCTTCAGCATGCCGAGATCGACCTCGTCATTCTCGACGTGATGCTGCCGGGCCGATCTGGCTTCGACCTCTGCGGCGATGTTCGCGCGATGTCGCAGGTGCCGATCATGATGCTGACGGCGCGCACCGACGAGGGCGACCGCGTCATCGGGCTGGAGGCGGGGGCTGACGACTATGTGACGAAGCCTTTCAGTCCCCGCGAATTGCTCGCCCGCGTTCGGGCGGTCCTGCGCAGATCTCGCGTCACGCGTGGCGGCAGCGCTGGCCGAGCCAGCGAGGCCGTCGCATTCGACGGCTGGAGATTGGATCTCCGTCGGCGCGAGCTAACCTCCCCCTCGGGCACGCTGGTCGATCTTTCCACCGGCGAGTTCGACCTGCTGGTCGCCTTCGTCGAGCACGCCAATCGCGTCCTTTCGCGTGAGGCCTTGATGCAGTTTGCCAAGACCAGGAGCAGCGACGACCCCTTCGACCGGACGATCGATGTCCAGATCAGCCGCCTGCGCCGCAAGCTCGACGCTGACGCCCTGGGCGGACAGTTGATCAAGACGATTCGCGGAGCCGGGTACATGTTCACGCCGTCGATCCAAATGCAGGAAAGCCTATCGGCATGACCCGCATTCTGAAGCGCGGCTTCCCCGACACAGTGGCGAGTAGGGCCATTCTCATCCTGGTCGCAGCGCTGGTCGCGCTACACCTTGTTGGATACTGGGCCTACCGCGTCGGCGTCGACAGTCTGGCGACGGCGCAGCGCGATCGGGGGCTGGCCGAGCGGATCGTCTCGATCAAGCGCGCTATCGCCGGCATCCCGCACGAGCCGGAGCGCGACCGTGCAGCCCATGATCTGTCAAGCGCCAGCTTGGAGGTTCACTGGAGCAAAGTCAGCTTGGTTCTCGGTACAGCGCCCGTGACGGAGCGCACAGCGGCGATGGCGGCCAGGCTCAAGGAGCTCGTCCCAGACTTGGCCTCTGAATCCTTCCGCCTCGGCTTCGCCGATGACGGCGCGCTGGGCTCCGGAGAAGCCGACGCCTACCGCCACATGATGCTGGTCTCGGTTAGGCTCGACGACGGCTCCTGGATCAACTTTTCCTCGACGACAGTGCGCGCCGCCCAGCATGCGGACTGGAGCGTGATGGCTGTTACGATCTGTTTCGGCGTCGCCATCGTCGTCGTCGCCGTCCTGCTGCTGCGCTGGGCGACGCGGCCGCTGCGCGACCTTGCGCTCGCAGCCGAGCGCTTCAGCCTTGACCAGACGCCTCAACCGCTCAGTGAGACGGGCCCCGCCGAAGTGCGCCGCGCGGCGCGCGCCTTCAACACCATGCGCGAGCGCATCCAGCACCTTGTCTCCGAGCGCACGCAGGCGCTTGCGGCGGTGTCCCACGACCTTCGGACGCCAATCACGCGGCTGCGCCTGCGGTCTGAGCTGATGGAGGACGCGGCAACGCGCGACCTGGTCGACGCGGACCTCGCCGAGATGGAAAGCATGATCAACTCGACGCTGGAGTTTCTGCGTGGCGGCCTTTCGAGCGAGGTTATCAGGCCAATCGACATCGTCTCGGTGATCGAGACCATCGTCGATGACCATGCAGATCTGGGCCAGGCCGTAAGCTTGAGCGGGGTTGGCCATGGGCGGGTGCTGGGACGCCTGCTATCGCTGAAGCGCGTCTTCTGGAACATCATCGGAAACGCGTTGAAGTATGGCGGACACGTTACCGTCGCGATCGCCGAGACGCCGGCTGACTTGGTGATCACGGTCGAGGACGACGGCCCGGGCATCCCAGACGGCGATATGGAGCGTGTCTTCCAACCCTTCATCCGTCTTGAGGAATCGCGCGGGCGAGAAACCGGCGGCTCCGGCCTCGGCCTCACCATCGCACGCGCTGTCATCTCGGCACATGGCGGCGACATCTCGCTGGCGAACCGTCAGGAAGGGGGCTTGCGCGTGACGATCTCCCTGCCGCGGCTCGATCAGGGCGATCAGCGATTGCCGCAAGCCATCGTCGGAGGCGCTTCTTCGGATAGGACGCCGTCAACGTCTGCCTCAGCACAAATCTGATCGTCCTCAATGGAGAACAATATGACGACATCGCATGTGCTGGCTCTGGCGCTGGCGCTCACGGCCCTCCCAGCGGCAGCCCAGGATATTCATGTCCATCTCAGCCCGACTTGCGGCTGCTGCAAGGCTTGGGTCAAGCATCTCGAACAGGCCGGCTTCACGCCCCGCATCGTCGAAAGCCGCGACATGGCTGCGAGCAAGCGCGCCTTGCGCGTGCCGGACAAGGTAGAATCCTGCCATACAGCAGTCGTTGAGGGCTACATCGTCGAGGGCCATGTGCCAGCCTCCGATATCCGCAGACTTTTGAAGGAGAGGCCGGCGGCGCTTGGCCTCGCTGTCCCGGACATGCCAGTCGGATCGCCAGGAATGGAGGTTCCAGGCGTCGCGCCGGAGAAATTCGAGACACTGCTTGTCGGGGTTGACGGCGAGACGAGCATTTACGGCAAGCATTAAGGTGTCATCAACGGGTCGCCCCTAGCCGCTTAGATGGTCTGCTAACGTGTTTTGGGGCCGATCTTCGGCTATAAGACCCATATCGCGGCCGACGTTTTGGCTTCATCCGGGAGAGCGCGGTGAGCTAGTCGGCGCAGGCCGCTGGGGGATGTCGCCGCGCCTGGTTGCGACGCAGAACACCTCCTCCGAGGTCTGGGCCTGTGAATCAGCGCCAAAGATTGCCCCCTCGAATTCTGCCTTCAACCCGCTGACTTGAACGGCATATTGCCTGTCAGAGCGGGGTCATGATCGGCGCCGATCACGACCCCGCTTCCAATGAAGATAACCGGTCGGACGTCAGGCCCAGCCGACCGCAAGCCGGACGGTTGTAATTGACGCCGATCAGCTCGACGCACTTTTAACGGGTCGAAGAATCCGTCCCTAAGGTGGTGAGGTACACCTACTCACGGCGATCGAAGTTTGCGTTCCATCGAGTTCTCAAGTTCGATCCGCTCGTGTTCCGTCGAGCCAGCCGCCGAACCGTTTCGATAGTCACCGGCACCGCGCTCACGGCAGGAAAGCGGCCGAAACCGTTGGTGGAAATAATTGTGATTTGACAGGGTGAGCTGTATGGCCGCGATAGGCTGCGCTGAAGCGCTCGAAGTCTCCTGTGGAGGTTCTGCGAACCTTAGGACTCCGGCCACGTTTTGCCAGTAGCGTCGTTTACTGCATACGATCCAGGCACGGATGGGTCATAGCCTGGAGGGGGGCGTGCCATGTCGACAAAGCATCTCGTCGCGCTCCTGAACTCTCATATTGAGGGTAACGAGGAGCAGTTCCTTTCCATCGCGCTGCAAGTGGCCGCGCAGGAAGCCCGCCAGGGCCGTACAGATGATGCCGACAAGCTGAAGCGTCTCGTCCAGAAGGCCCGCGATCAGCACCGAAGTGGCCGGCCGGCCGGCGGGCAGACGCCTATCCCGTTGGCTCGGCCGCGGGGGGAACTGCAAGGCCTCGTCGAGAGTGCCTATCCCAAAGTGACGCTCGACAGCATGGTCCTATCGGATGATGTGCACGCCCGTTTGACCCGCGTCGTCCGACAGCAGCAGGAGCGATCGACGCTTCGCGATCACGGTCAGGCCCCGACCACACATATGCTTCTGGTGGGCCCGCCGGGCACAGGCAAGACCATGACGGCGTCCGCGCTTGCGGGCGAGCTCCACTTGCCGCTGTTCACTGTTCGTCTTGAGGCGCTGTTCAGCCGCTTCTTCGGCGAAACAGCTGGAAAGCTCCGCCTCCTGTTCGACCAGATCGCGCAGCAGCGGGGCGTCTATCTTCTCGACGAGTTCGATGCGATCGGCGCTCGTCGGGGCGACCCAAACGATGTGGGCGAGATACGGCGCGTGCTCAACTCCGTGCTGGCCTTCATGGAAGAGCGCAACTCGACCGACAGCCTCGTGCTGGCGGCGACCAATCACGTCGAGATCCTTGACGAAGCGCTGGCGCGACGGTTCGACGAAGTGATCGAATATGACCTCCCGGATCCAGCGGCCGCACGCGCAGTCCTCGAGAGGCGGCTTGGGAAGTTCAAGCTCAGCCCGAGCTCCTGGTCCGCGATCGAGCTAGCGCCCAACGGCCTGAGCCAGGGTGAACTCGTCCGCGCTGCCGACGCTGTGGTGAAGGATGCGATCCTCGAAGGCACGCCCAAGGTGTTGGCCGAGGCACTTGCCCGGGCGCTCCAGAACCGCCAGACCCTCAAGGGCAAATTCCGCCGTCCAAACGGCCGGTAGAGCGGCGACGCCCGCCGGATAGATGACGGATAATTGCTCGAGGTTGTCTGAGAATGGCGGAGCCTGATGAATTTGGGAGGCGGGAACATCCGCATATCTCGATCAACGCGTTCCGAGAGGCGACGCAATACGAGTACCCTACGCGCGCGCAACAGCGAAAGCCGCTGCGGGACGACTATGCCGCACACGCCGACGCCCTCCTAGACCAACTGAGCCAGGCCCTGGGCGCGATGCCCGCGCCCGGCGCAGATCTGCGCTTGGTGATCCAAGGCTTGAAGGCAGGGACGGTTGTCGAGGTGGTGACACGGCCGCCGGATGAGGCGTCGCGAGCCAAGGCGACGAAGGTACCCGCTGGCCTAGACTTTACCACACAGGACATTGTCGTTCTTAGAACCGAGCGCCGTGACGACCGAAGCGAAAGCGCGCTCCTGTTCGTTCCCGACGACGCGCGCGCGTTCCTACAAGGCCGCATCGCCGCTTATGGTCGCGACCCGGGAAACGCGCGCCGAACGGACATCGATCGTTTCGAGGTGCTTGAGACGTTCGTCGCCGCCCCAGTCCGCTCTCTGTTTGTCGGCGATGTAGACTTCGACGCCCCGGATATCCTCTGGTGGGAGCTATGGATTCAAGGTTGGTCGGGTAGAGCCGAGCGCGTAGCCGTGCTCGCGCGCGCAGCCAACCTAGACGTCCACGCCGACCGCCTGCTCTTTCCAGACACGACGGTCATTTTCGTCCATGCCGCGGTCGGGCGACTCACCACCTTTGCCGGACATATCCCTGGCGCGGTAGCCGAGATCCGCCGCGCCACGGGCACCATCGAACCATTCCTTGATCGCGGCGCTGGCGGCATCGCCCACCATGACTGGGTGGCAGAGCTCGCTGGACGAGTTCTGCTGCCGTCGGACGGAGCGCCGGTCGTATGTGCGCTTGACACTGGGGTGGCGGCCGAGCACCCCCTCATCGCACCCGGCCTTAGGGGCGCCTGGGCCTATGATGCCGCTTGGGGCGCTGACGATCATGCCCCGCACGGCGGCCATGGAACGGCTATTGCCGGCCTGATACTCTATGGCGACCTCGAGCCGCACATGAACGGTGCTCAGCCCATTGCGCTCACCCACAATGTCGAGTCGATGAAGCTTTTGCCGCCCAACGGGTTTCCGGCGACCACGCCGCCAAGCTACGGGGTTGTAACACAGGGCGCCATCGCGCAGGTCGAGATCGAGCGGCCGGGCGAGACGCGGGCCTTTTGCCTCGCCACCTCGGCCGTCGACTTTCCGCCGAACCGCCCATCGACCTGGAGCGGAGCGCTAGATCAGGTGGCGTCAGGTGCGATGCTGGGCGACGCTGCCGACGGCGTGCCCGCATCCGAAGCAACAAAGCGGCTCGTATTGGTCGCGACAGGCAACGTCTCCGGCGGCCTGATGGCGCACGTCATGCCCTCGCAACCAATCGAGGACCCAGCACAAAGCTGGAATGCGCTGACGATTGGCGGCTTCACGCGGAAGGAGCAACTGCCAGCTCCGCCGCCTGCGCTCGAGCCCTCGGTGCCCGCGAACCACCGCAGTCCGTTCAGCAGAGGGTCGCAGTCGCTGCCTGATGATCTGACGCCGATCAAGCCCGAGGTGCTGTTCGAGGCGGGCAACATGCTTACCGACGACGCGGGGTTCTGCGCGTGGCATGAGGCCGTCTCCTTGCTGGCCCCCGGCTCGAACGTGGCGGCCGAGCCGTTGGTGCCGTTTTGGGCGACGAGCGCAGCCGCCGGCATGGCGGGAAACTTCATCGGCCGACTCCAGGCCGCCCTGCCGGAACTCTGGCCCGAGACGTACCGGGCGCTGACCGTGGATTCGGCGGCTTGGCCTCAGCCCATCCGCAAAACGCTGATCGGCCGAGGCGCTCATTGGAAAACCGGCTCCAAAGCTGACAAGCAGAAGGTGCTGCGCGAGGTCGGCTACGGCGTACCGGACATTGATCGCGCTGTCCTGTCCGCCCGCAACGACCTGACGATGGTCGCGGAGGCCGAGATCCAGCCGTTTGCGTTCGGCGCCGATGGCCGGTCCGCAGTTTTCAACGAGATGCACTTTTACGATCTGCCTTGGCCGCGAGCGGCGCTGGAGCAGATCGAGAACGAGATTGTCACAATGAAGGTGACGCTGTCCTACTTTATCGAACCGAACCTGACAGGAAAGGCAGCGACCCGGCCTGACACATACCGCTCCTTCGGCCTGCGGTTCGCGATGAAGAAGCGCACCGAGACCGAGGCGACTTTCCGCGCGCGTATCAACGCCGCTCAGGAACGGGACGGCTCGGCCTCCGAAAAGGAGACTGATTGCTGGCTCCTCGGGCCCAAAGCTGTTCAGGCAGGATCCCTGCACTGTGACCTATGGAGGGGCTACGCCGTCGATCTCGCAGGCCACGACGCGATCGCTGTTTATCCTGTGGGCGGTTGGTGGAAGTCTCACGCAGGGCAACGGCGGGTCACTGACCGAGGACGGTATGCGCTCGTCATCTCCATCTGCGCAGCAGGTCAAGCGGTTGACCTCCATAGTGAGATTGTCGCGCAGGTAGCAGTTCGTGAAGCTGTTGTGGTTGAGCACTGACGGGAAGCCGATTTGCCCAAGCTCTGGCCCGCAAGCGGACGTTGCCAGCGACAGCTACGCGCCATACTCGTCCGCCGCACGCGGGTGCGGCGTATCGGAATGGGATATATGCGCGCCTTGAGCTATAGACCCCAAGCTGCTCTTCCGGTGACCCGGGCGTCTGCAAGTGTTCTTGTTCATGTGTCAACGGCGGGGCGTATGAATTGCAGCGTGAGACACGAACACATATATGTCTGCGTGAACATGCGGTCGCCGCATGCCCTGAGGTACCGAAGTTCGAAGATCGCTTATCATGTCACGCAAGCGACTAAATCCAAACGAGATCGCTGAGTGGGTCGCGCTGGGGTCCCACGCCGAGCGCTTGATGGCGGAGTCGCACAACGCGACAAAGGCAGCCACCATGGCGGAGATAGCGGCTGAGAACGGGATCACGGAACAGCACGTCCGGCGCCTGATCGCTGGAGTGCGCTTCATCCGCGACGTGTTCGCGACGGACCGAGAGCTTGCCCACGCGCTTGAGCGAAGCTCCTACAATTTGACCGAGATCATCGCGCGTTGGCACACACATGATGCGGTCGAAGCGTCTTGCGCGGCGATCCGATATCACCGGGCCGAAATCAGCCTTGCGGACGTCAAGCGCGGCTATGAAGGCTCGCGCCTTCAACCAGTCCCTGCAAAGACCAGCGACAGTGTGGACGTTTATCTCAATGCAGTCCGCCGCAAGATTGCGCGCCTTGATCGATGGACCGGATCCACCGAGACCGCGCCACGCCGGATCGAACCTTTTGGCTCGTTCGATCTCTCGTTTCGGCAGGACAAGAATCAAGAGCTCGGTGTCCTGGCGCCTCGCCCAAACGAGAGTGAAAAAGAAAGGGCTTCGCGCTTCGTCCATGATGCAGCGCTCATCCTGGCCGCATCGCAGGTCGGCATCACGACGATTGTAGCGATCCAGAGCGACAGGGATCCGAGGCGATATGGCCGCTGGATCAACGATCTGAAAATCGACACGTGCTCGGTGGTGGAGATGACACGCATTATCCAGGAGGACTGGACATGAGAATGGCTCGGTCAAACGACCGAGCCATTCTTAACGTCAAACTGTGACTCAGCGTTGCGGACTGGCCAGGGCATCCTTCACTAGCTCGGCCTGCTCACGCGCTACTTTCGCCTCAGCGTCGCGTCGCTTGGTCTCGTCGGCATCAAGATCGTCGGTCACTGATGCCATCGACTTGACGGGGTTGTCGTGCGCTTCTGTCGCGACCTGCTGGATAAAAGGGGAAGATGCGACCCCCCAGATCGTGCTGATGAGTTTTACGCACGTTTCGGGCCTTAATCGCGGCGACCCAAGATGGATCGACGCCTGCAGCAGGTCGCATGCGCGCCGCGCGATTTCGTCGTCGCGCGCCTTGCGCTCGTCGTTGGTCATCACGCCGTCACCGCCTTGACCTTCGCAGCGGCGATCTCCCGCCGCCTCTTTTCAACAGCAGGCGTGAAGTCACCTTCCTTCGGCATCACATAGTCGCTGCGGGCCGCCGCATCGACGAGCGCTTCGGCGAGATCGCGCTTCCCCTTCGGCGACGAGTTCTTGGCCGCGTTATAAGCCGCCTGCAGCACGTGGTGGGTGCGCGTCGTTTCGAAGATCTCCCGCACTCCGTCGAAGACCTTGGCGCGGAGCCTGTGCTCACGCGCGTTCGCTTTGACGTAACCCTTCAACGCCTTCTCGATCGCTTCGCTCATCTCAAACCCTTTCATGTCGTGCTCGGAGTCGAACGCAATGACCATATATGCACATCACGAAAGCCAGCTCAATATAATGGGTTGAGTATAATTAACGAGCATATTAAAAGGGGGTCCCCAGGGGGCGAAGCCCCTTGGGCCCGCTATAGCAGTCTGAGCCGCAAAGCGACGCAGACTGCGCGGTCCCTGCGGGGCTTAGGAAGGCAAAACGAGGTCTACCGTGTTCGACAGAACCATGCATTTGGCGACAAGCTGGGTCCGTGCCAAGCGGCATCTCGGCGCGGCCAGTGCGGGTTTGGTCGCGGCCTATATCGCGGGCCTGCGGAGCTTCGAAGGTCATCGCGTCAACAATCCGCACGCCAAGACCGACATCGCCTTGTCAGGCCTGAGCCTCCCGGACGGCCTATCAATGTCGCCCAAAGAAGTCTGGCTGCGAGCAGACCGTTTCGAACGGCGCAAGGATGGCGACTATCAGATGCGGTCGCGTAGTCTGCCCCGGATCGCAAGCCATATGAGATGCTCGTTGCCTCACGCGCTCTCGCCGGAAGCCGCCGAGCGCGTCACGGTGGCGTTCGCCACATATCTTACATCGGAGTTCGGTCTCGGCGTTCAGTACGCCGCTCACCACAAACGTGACCATCCATGGGACCACGCCCATTTCCTGATGACGACGCGGTCGTTTGCAGCAACGAATTTCGGAAAGAAGGTGCGTGCCCTCGACGGCGTGGCAACGCGCAAACGTGAGGCGGGCACCTCCGAAGAGATCCGCTACACGAAGCGAGACGGCAGCCAGAAAACCATCTCTTCCACGATCGAACACATTCGCGAAAAATGGGCGGGGTTGTTGTCGGCCGAGTTGGGCCACCCTGTCGATCACCGCTCTTTCGAGCGGCGCGGTCTCGACTTCCAGCCGGTTCCCTACGTATCACGCGGTCAGATAGAGTTTGAAAAGCGGCAGGCCCGTAAGGGACTGCACCATGGGGACTGGCGCGCAGAGCGGGCAGTTCATCTTTCCGCGCGAAAAGACCCGCAAGTGGTACCGACATTTACACCGTCGCCGGTCGCACCATTCGAAATGCTCAGCACGACGAAGATGCGCCAAACTGCTCCTGCCGTCGGACCTGACACCGCGCTGCTTCGCGCCTGTACCCGCAAGCGCCTGCAGGGCATCTCCAACAGCGTCGGCCGGAGTTCCTCGACAGCGCTAATGCTTAAGCAGTTTGTTGAGACGCTAGGCGGGACCGTGCCGGTCCTCGAATTTTACGCCAGCGAAAAACTTGCGAGACAGATTGACGGCGGACATCGTCTTGGCTGGCCGCCCGAGCAAGGCGCAGCTCCATCAACTTCATTTGTTCAGCCGATCACCGCCGTCAAAAAGGCGAAGCCAAAAGCTCCCCGCGACGTTCTGGCAGCGGGAACGTCTATGGTGTTCCTCCAAGCATGCATTCAGCACCTCAAAGCTATCACGGCGAGCATCAGCAAAACTCCAATGTCGGACCTCGCGCTGACACGTTTGGTAGAGCCGCTCCATGGAGACATGCCCATCTTGGAACTTTACGCAGCGGGGCTGCTGCGGAGACAGGTTGCACGCGAACGCGTTGTGGATGAACCGGCAAAAGCCCACAATTCGACCAAACCCATCATCCATCTCAGCCCCGCTGTGAAGCAGGATAAACCGGGAGTTGGCCGGCACAGAAGGCAGCCGCAGCCGCAACTGGACAAGAGAGTCGCTGTCGTCGAAGCAATACTTGGACAGGTCAATCAGTCCATCAAGTCCGACCTGATGGCTGCATGTCTGGAGCCACATACCGCACAATCCATTGAGAGAACGAATCTGGCGCTGCAAAAAGAGATCGCGCGTCGCCAGGACGTAGCACGCGAAGTCACTGAGCTCGGAGTCTCGCGCGCCCGCGACAAGAAGGCGGCAGCGGCGGAGGCCGCCACATTCCGATACACCTTCACAAAAAGTCTCACGAGATTCGCCGAGGTGATCGAAACGCGCGCTCGCCAGCTGGCCGAAAAGCAGGATGAGGAATTTCGCGGATGGGCAGATGGCGCGCGCCTGAAGTTAAATGCCCTGGACAAGGTCTCCGGCATCGAACCTCTCGTCCGCCTTGCGGTGATTACACAACTCGCGCGGTCATTCGATGACGAAGCGGTGGAAATGAGAGATCGGCATGAGCGCGGGTCGCTCGATGCAAACGAGAAATGGCTTAAGGCTGGGCCGAGCGCCAAACCAGTGTCGCTCCCGCGACCTCTCGCGCCGCAGATGGTAACGTCGGGCGAACTTGGCATAGGGATCTACCCGGGACTGGAGGCGGTTCACGGCGCTCGGTCAGAGGTAAAAACCTCGGAGAAAACGCGGTCACCGACGACATCGGATACAGCTCAGACCGTCGCCTTCATCGGCACTGACGATAAGCTGCTGCTCGACGAGGTCGCTGACAGATTGATGGTCGATCACAAACCAACATCCCACGCCATGTCGGTCTTGGCCAGGCTGTCGAACGAGACGGTTGAAAGCTTCTCCCATCGCTCAAAGCAGCGCCTTGCCTCGGTAGACGAGCCGGCCTCTCCGCGCGGTTGGCCGGATTTGAATGCTGATATCGCCCGCAGTAAATTTCCCGAGCTACGGCACATGCTCCAACAACGCGATGGAGTAGGGATCCCGGCAGCGATCGACGGCCCATCTTCGGTAGCTATGCGATCACGCAGGAGCCGCCGAATTGTCCGTGACCTCTTCTTGCCGGATCGGGACTGACGCCGTGGTCCGGTCGCGCGCGCACCGCGCGACATATTCCGGTTATCTCTAGTGACGCGGGAGCTGGAAACGAAGATTCTGGAGAGAAGAGCGATACGGAACTCGATGACGAGGACCCCCAGGAGCATGACCCGACGAGGGCGGCCGTGGGCCTGATCTTCGAGACGGATTATTCTTCCCATGACGACCAAGACGACCGGCGTCGACAACGCCCGCCCGGATGACGACGAGATGCGCCTGTACCAGCGCGCCTATACGAGCCACCAGCAGGCTGACAGCCTGTATCTCCGCTGGGAGGCATGCATGGCGCATGCACTCCTGCTGGAGCAGGATCCCGGCCGGATCTACGGCGACTACGGCGACCTCAACGGTCGCCAGCTCGGCGAAGGGGCCCGCTGCGCCGCGCGACGCTTCGCGGACCTCCTGGCCGAGCCGCCCGCTATGGTGGCGGCGATCCTCGAGCTCAAGATCACGATCTACGAGGCAATGGCCCGCGACGATGACGAGATGCGGCGATCGCGTGCCGCCGCCATGATCGAGATCGCGATGCACCAGGACGCCCGTGATCTCGGCATCGTGCTGACCAAGCTGCCCCTCGGCGTCAAGTCTGAAGCGGGGACGCACTGATGTCCGGCTACATCTTCTGGGATCTCGAGACGACCGGACTCACGGCCTTCGACGTACCCGTGCAGGCCGCTTTCATCCGGGTCGACGACGATCTCGTCATCCAGGACGAGGTCGTCCTGCATGGCAGGGTGCCTCAGCACATCGTGCCTGCGCCCGATGCGATGCTGGTCACGTCATTCACTCCCGACCAGCTGGAAGCCGCCCGCTTCAGTCATCTCGACATGGCGGCTGCGATCGCGCGCCTCCTGGCGTCATGGGCGCCAGCGACGATGATAGGATTCAATTCCCTCAAATACGACGAGGAGGTCCTCCGAGCCACTTTCCATCAGGCGCTGCTTCCGCCTTACCTGACCTCAGGCACCGGCTTCCGCCGCGCTGACGTCCTGCCGATGGTCCGCACGCTGGCTCAAATCCGGCCGTCGGCGATCTCGATCCCAAAGCTGGACGGCAAATCGGTCCATCGGCTGGGCGAGGTTTGTCGGGCAAATGGCATCGCTCTTGGCGAGGACGAGGCGCATGACGCGAGCAACGACGTCCGCGCCACAATCGCCCTGTTCAGGTTGATGCGCCAGCGCGCGCCCGACCTGGTCGCGACCATAATGGAGAACGCCCACAAATCTGGAGCCATCCGGCGCTTATCGGCGGGCGGCATTGTCGGGCTCGCCGACTTTGGCCGGATCGTACCAGTTACCGCTCTAATGCCGGCCCCTAACAACGGGGCGAGCTGGGCGGTGGCGGACCTGTCGATCGATCCTTACTCGTATCTCGGCCTCTCGGCACCGGACCTCATCTCGTTGATGGCCGCCAAGGGCGAGCGGCCGATCAAAACGGTGAAGGCAAACGCCCAGCCCATGCTTCTGCCGTGGTCGCCCGAGGTCACCATGGCGGCGACCTGCCGGCGGGATAGCGACGCGGTCTACAACGACCGGCTCCGGTTCATCCATGCCGATGATGGCTTCTGGCGCAACCTGACGGTTGCCTTGGCCAACCGCTTTGCCGATCGCCAGCCCAGCCCATGGCCGGAAGAGCGGCTCTATGACGGCTTCCCTTCCAAAGAGGACGTTGGCCGCGCCGCGCACTGGCACGAACTGGACTGGTCTAAGCGCTACGCGTTCGGCGAACGGCACATCGAGGATGATCGCCTGAAGGCTTTTTCGCGCGCGCTTGTCTTCGAGCACGCGCCGGAGTCCTTAACGCCGGAGCAGTGGCAGGAAGGGCGCGACTGGCTGCAGCACCGCCTGACGACGACCGATCCCGTGCCTTGGCTGACCCTCCCGGCGGCGATCAGCCGCTGCGCAGAACTGCGTGAAACGTCTGACCCGGAGCGCCTCGCCCGCATCGACGACATCTGTCGTTGGTTTGAGGGCCGCCTAGCAGAGGTGACGCGAATGGCATCGCTGCCCTCTCGGTGGGGCGGTAGCACGGACAGCGGTCTTTAGCGGCTTGAGATCAGTCAGCCAGACACGATGACAGGAGGGGCGCTGGCCGCATGGCCCGCGCCTTTTTTTTATGACGACCTGACGAGGAGGCCAAAGCCAAGAGCGGTGAGGCGAAGGGGAAAACACCCCCGGGAACTCAGGCCGACATTCCAGGACGATCACATCATGACCAAATCCCATCGCGAGCAGGCGCCAGCGACCCTGCGCGACCTCAGGATCGACAGGACCCTGCGTCCCGTCATCGACGAACTCGCCGCCGTGACGCTGAACGCGCCAACGCTGCGCGACTATGCCGGATTCTTCTCCCATCCGCCGGCCATCGTCGCGATGACCACGCGCGCATTCCAGCACGCCCAGGAGCACGAGCGCTTCATCGCGCTGACCGACGGCAGCGACCCCGACATCTTCTTCCGGCATGTCGGCCACCTCCACGCTGTCGTCCGGCTCAACTCCGTCGCCAGCATCGCGGTCGCGCTGATCCCGGCCCGGAGCGGTGCAGACCGGCATGCCCGCCGCGAGCAGGGCCACGCCATGTTGCACCGGCTCGAGGAGCCGGAAACCAACGAACTTCGGGAGGTCATCGAGATCGCCTTCGAGCTTGGCGACATCAATGCCGAAGAAGTCACTTCGGACGTTCTCTCCTACATCACCCGGCTGCTCGGGACGGGCGCCGAGAGCAAAGCCACCATCCACCGGCTTGAGGAGCGCGACACGCTGCTGGCCTATCTCAAAGCCCAGCCGGATATCGAAGCGCTGGTTCGCGAAGCACAGCATCATGACGCGATGGCCGGCCGCTTCAGGACCAGCCTGCGTCGACGCGGCCTCTCGCCGGAGGACAGGGGGCTGACGGGTGCGGCGGCTGAGGGCGCCACCCTGCAGCAGCGCATTGCGCTTGCGAGGCTGGCCCTCGCCGCGCACCTGCCCGACCGCGATGCCGCCCTCGATCACGTCTACTCGGCGATCAACGAGGCGCCGCCGCAGGTGGCGGCAACGCTGATCCTGGCGATCTCCGTTGGCGACCGGCTCCGCGACATGGCAGCCGCCCATCCGCCTCGCGGCTAGAACGCCGTTCAATAGCGCCTCGAGACCGACAGGCGGCGCCGCGGGGCGTCGCCTGTTTTCCGTATCGAGCGCGCGCGTGGAGGGCCGGACCGGCCACCTCGCGACAGGATGTTCCCGCCGCGGACTTGGGACGCGACTAGACATGACCATTCGCCGCCGCAGGGGCTCGCCTGAACGCTACATCACCGAGATGGCCGACGAGGAGGTCCTCACAGTCGCGGCGCAGGATCCGCCCGCGGCGCCGGTGCCGCCGGCTGAGCCAACGATCCCCGAGGTGGTTGTCAACGCGGCCCCGTCGGTCCCCGTCTACGACCACGGCGTCGCCCTGCGGCAGATCGAGCTACTGATCGGTCGCCAATGGCATGGTGACCGCGAAGAGTATCTCGGCTCGCCGCTGCCGAGCTTCTCGGAGTCCGACCAGCTCCGCTTCGACCGCCTGGTCGCGCTCTACCATGACCCTCAGGAGGGTCGCCGACCCCAATTGTTCGGCACCGACGGGATGGTTGCCGTCCTGGCGCAGGCGCGCCGGCTTTGCCCGGGCTTCGAGGCGGTGATCGACCTCATCATCCGCGCCACGATCCTGTCCCTGCGCACGGGCACGCCGCTCTTCGTCCCGCCGATCCTGCTGTTGGGCCAGCCCGGCGCGGGCAAGACGCATGCAAGCCAGCTGATCGCCCGCGCGCTTGGGACCGAGATCCACGCGATCAGCTGCGCCACGAACAGCGACGCACAGGCGTTGGTCGTCGGTCACCCGACGTCGTGGAAAGCCGCTCGCATGGGTCAGCTGACCGAGGCAATGGCCATGGGATCGACGGCCCAGCCGGTCGTCCTGCTCGATGAGGTCGACAAGCTCTCGACCCACTCCTCGGAGAAGCCCTACCATACCCTCCTGACCGTCCTCGAAGGCGAGACCAGCCGCGCGCTGATGGACGAATTTGTCCGCGTGCCGTTCGATCTGTCGGGCGTGGTCTTTGTCGCCACGGCCAATGATGTCGATGCGCTCCCGGACTTCATCATCGACCGGCTCACGGTGTTTACCATCGCCCCACCGCGTGACGAGGCGCTTCTTGTCGTCGCCGGGCTGATCGCCGCCAACATCGTCGCCGAGCTGCGCGGCGGCGTCGCCATGCCCGCGCAGGACGTGCTGCGTCGGGCCGCGAGGCACAATCCGCGCCGCCTCGGCAAGCTGTTGCGGCTGGCCTTCGGCTTCGCCGCCGCTGACGGGCGCGATGCGCTGACGATCGCCGACATCGTCGCGGCCGAGACGCTTGTCGCCGGCGCGGCGCTGGCGCGGCCGATCGGCTTCCTCGCCGCGAGGGGCGAACGGGACCGGGCCGGTCAGTAGCCAGCTGCATCACAGTCCCGGTGAAGAGACCCAAGACCGACGAACCAGGGGAAATCGAAGGACGCAGGCTCTGGGAAAAGAACCCCCAGGGACCTGTGCACAACCAGAAGCAAAGAAAGCTCAAGACCATGTCGACCAAGAAGACCTCGGGCAGGATCGGCCGCCCGATCCAGCCCACCCATTCCGCCGCCGCCGTCACGAAGTGGTACCCGACCGACTGGGAACACATCGGCGGCGATGACATCGCCGCCCTCCCGGCCGACGCGTTCAGTCAGTCGCGCTTCGCCGAAGCCTTCAGGGCGGGGTACCGCGTCAACGTCTACGTTGGAGCCTGCGGCCAGAGCTATGCGAACCCAGGCGTCCGCACCGGTCTCCTCGGCGTCGCCCGGGATCTGCAGCTGCCGCTCTACAAAGTGTCCTCGACACAGTGCGCCGATCCCCGTGATCGCCTCAGGGCGATGAATGCGGACCGCTACGGATCGTATCGCCAGACGTCCGCGGGGCCGATCAACGACCTCGGCTTCAACGCGTGGATGCTGCAGCAGATCCTTCCAACCCGAGCACCCAAGGCTGGTGCGCCGATCGAGCTGCAGCCGCGCGCGATCTCTGTCGTTCTCCCGGACGACCTCTCGGCCCGCGAGTTCGACAAGCGGCTCCACGCCGCGATGGAGAACGCCTCCCTCAACGGGTGGCTGGTCTCGCCGGCGGGAACGGCGCACTGCGCGCTGCTCGGCCTTGCGCCGAAGGATCTGCAGCGCGCCACGGTATATCGCTTCGGGCGCGCGACGCGGATCTCGCCCGCCGACGAGCTCTACCTCTTCCGCCCTCGCGGCGAAGACGCCGACCGGCTGCTCGCCATCATCGAGCAGATCCTCTTCGAGCACGTCACCGGCATCGCGCCTGCCGCCTGCCAGAGCTGGGCGAGCCCGAGCCAGCATGCGCTGAGGCATCACACGTCCACAGGCCCGCAGCCGGCCGTGGCCTGATCGCCCGCGCCGGGCGCTCGCCGCGCCCGGCGCTTGCTCCATCCCCATCCCGTCGCCCCTCGGCGGCCATCATCCCTTCGATCCAGAGACAGACATGACCACCGCCAGCAGCCATTCCAGCCCGATCTCCCTGCACCACATCGCCTTCGACGCCACGATCCGCCCCGTCATCGGCGAACTGGCCGCGTTGAGCCTCACGAACCCGAGCGACAGCGACTATGCCGGGTTCATCCGCAACAGCCCCTCGCTCGTCGCCATCGCGGCGCGCTGCACCCAGCGCACCGCCGAGCTCGAGCACTTCATCGAACTGGCGCAGGTGTCCGCCCCTTACCTCGTCCGCGATCACGTCGCGACGCCGCATGCCCTGGCCATCCTGAACGAGGAGGCGACGCTCGCGCTCGCGCTGCTGCCGGCCCGTACGGCTGCTGATCGGCACGCGCAGCGCGAGCATGGCTTTGCCCTCCTCCGGGCGGTCCAAGAACTCGATGACCCGACGCTCGAACCGCTCGCCCGCGCCGCGTTCGGCATCGAGACCCTCTCTGCTACCACCGCCGGGGCGGTTGCCACGAACGCTCTCGCCCATGCCGTGTCGCGGTATCGCGAGTTGGCCTCGGCCCAAAGCGCGGCGACCGTGCATCGCGTCGAGGACGCCGCATCGCTGCGCGCCTTCGTCGTCGAGGATTCGGACTTCGAGGCCCTTTACCGCGACGTCGAGCTTCACGCCCGGGCCGCCACGCGGCTGGCGGCGATGCTCGTGGACGGCGACCTCGCGCGCCAGCAGCATGACGACATCGCCATGGCGCTCGAGAGCGCGCAGCTCCAGGCCCGGATCGCGCTCCTTCGCATCGCGGTCGCTCCGGCTCACGCCGAAATCGAGCGCTGGTCCAGGCTTGCCGGCGACGTCATCCCGCACCCGACGCCGCGTCTTGCGGCAACGCTGACGCTGGCCCGGAAAATGGGCGAATCCCTGCGCGACATGCTCGCGGCGCACCCGCTCGCCTGAGCACCAGCAAGAGCCACGACAGGAAGGGGCGTCCCGCTGCGGGGCGCCCTTTTGGCTTGAGAGGGAGGAGATGCAGCCGACTGGTTGTCACCCTCACGAACAGGACTTTTCCACATGAACAACAAACTCGAGTTCCAGACCGGACCGCATGATGATCGCGAGATCCGCGAGCACGCCGATCCCATCACGGCGATCCTCGCCCGGCTTCATGACGACCCCGCGATCGCCGACATGGTAGCGCTGCGTCAGTCGAGGCCGGATCTGCGCGATGCCGCAGTCAAGGCCGAGGCCCATCGCAACGCTTACGGCTGGAGCATCAGCCAAGATAGCGTCGGTGCACTCGAATGCATCGCCCTTCTTACCATCGCCGGGGCACATGCGATGATCGTCGCGATCTTCCCTGTCGGAAACCTAGACGACGTGGACGCCAAGGTCGCCATGCAGCCCAACCGCGAGTGGCTTCAGAGCTGGCAGGGCAGCGGCGACTACGTCCGCGGGCGCATCGCACAGGCCGCCTTCCATCCGGGGCAGCTTGCCGTGCCGCCGCAGCCCGACGTCTCGGAACGGGAGAGTGCCCTTTATCCCTGGCCGGTTAGTGGGTTCGACCTGGAGGCCGAAGTCGCGAGCCTTCCCAACCGGCAGATCTACACGCCTGAGCAGCTTCCGGTGTTGGCTGCATTCGCGGCTGAGGGGATCGACATGAAGGCAGTGCTCGCAAAGGCGCGGGACTATTTCGCCGCGGCGGATCGCCTGTTCATGGAAGCACTCCGTCCGAGCCCGGCGATGCATCGGACGCGGCTCGCGGCCGAGGGCGCGCTCATCGCTGCCTATCTCTCCTGCGGGCAGATCGCAGTCTGGCCCGCGCGGCGCGGCACCGGGGATCGAGACGCCAAGCTCGCGGTGCAGGAACTCATCAATGGGCGCGCCAGGACGGCCGATCCCCTGCATATGCAAGCGGCGATCCGGCACGGATTCACCTTCACCGGAACCGTCTCCCGGGGCGCATCGCATCTGTTCGTCGAGGCGCAGTTGGGTGAGTGGGCAGGGAACGTTTAGCACGCTCGGGCATCTCGTATCGCGCGTCGGCGTCTCTGCCGGCGGACGTGCGCATCAGGGCCGTGGATGGCTGCGACGATCGATGCCGGCTGCCCACCATGCCGGCGTTTGGCAGGCCTTTGGCGGCAGGAGACTGCGTGTAAGGCCGGTCAAGGGGGCGGCGCTCTTGTGCTCCGCCCCTAGTCGCATAGAGAGCGCCGCGTAGGCCTAGTTAAAACGTAAACCGAACAGCCCGCCCGTCTCGGTGGCATCGGTCAACTTCGTAGGACATACGAAGGCGTTGATATCGAAGCCTGGGCGGAAGCCGTCGCGTGGAAGGGCGTCGGAATTCATGGTCACGATGTACTGGAACCCGACCGCCGCAGCATGATCTGCTCCTCGCTGGAGAGCCTTGGCAACCTGCCGCTCGTCTACGCCATCAAAGAGGTGGCTGTCGTGGATCAGGAACCCTGGGCCAAGGCCACGGCGCGTAGCCAGATCGGCGAGCATCAGATCGAAGCAGAAGATCTGCATGTTCGTGATGCCCTTGCTGCGCTGGGCATCGATGCGGACGTCAACGGTCGGCCCATTCGACGTCGCGCTGATCGTCAGGCTCCCAGCCTTCTCATACAGCGCGTTCGAAAGCTCTTCGAAAACGAGAATCGCTTCGGTGACGACACCCTCGCGTTCATGAAGGTCGGTCTGCAGAGCCTTCAACAGGCGCGCCCGATCGATATCGAGCTCGGCCTTGGTGCTCTCGATCCGTTCTGCCGTGACGAGCCGCTGTCGCAGGCCTTCAGCATCGGCTTCGGCCCGCCCTGTCTCTTCCTGCAACTTGGCATAGTGGTCAAGCGCGCCACCGGACTGCAGTATGCCCATGAGCTGGCGGCGACGTTCATCGAGCCGGGCCCGTTCGAGCCCGCGTCGGGCAATGCGATCCTCAGCCGACTGAAGCTCGGAAGAAAGATGGGACCGGCGGTTCTGGACCACGGCCTCGTGGAACACGGCCACTTCTTCGAACCGGCGCCCCACTGAGCCAGGCAGCACCACCCCGGCCTCCTTGTAGAGGCGATCCAGGTTCGCGATCGCCGGGGCCTGCTCGCTGGCCAACGCGTTCTGGAGCTGGAGGATGAGCTCTCGATCGATCGTGTTCTCATCATTCAGGCCGGATATCTGCCGCGTGATGATGGACGCCTCGCGTTCCATTTCTTCATATTCTGGAACGACGTTGAAGATCGCGACCTGCTCTCGCAGACGCTTCGCCCTTGCCTCGGCGATCGTCAGGCGTGTGCGGATATCGGCTGCCGTTCCGAAGTAGCGCCCCAGGCCGCCTTCCTTGGCGGCCTTGCGGAGTTCCGTCATTGCCTTTTCCTGCGTCCGCACCTCTTGGAGCTCCGAGGGGATCCGGGAATCAAGGCCTAGTAGGTATGAGACGGCGACCTGTTGGTCCCAGGGCTGCTGCTTGCTCGACTGCTGGGTCGGCGCCAGCAGACCTCCGCTGTTCTGCCGCCGGGCGAAATAGGAAAACAGCGACCGGAATGACGGAGCAAAGCGATGGCGATCTTGTTCATCGGCATCGACGGGCAGCCCGAAAAAGACCGCGCCGAGAAGCGCGCGCCACTTCTCATTGGAGAATACGAGGTCGCCGGACTTCGCATCCAGCGACGGCTGAATGGGCCAAGGCGTGGTGTCTCCCTGGAGCATGATGCGCGAGGGCTTCTTGCCGGATCGTCCGACGTCCACCGCATTGCCACCGATGTCGACACGAGTTTCGAATGTCCAAGGTGCCAGCTCCGGCGACCGGAAGATGCTATCGGCATCGGCGTTGGCGCCGAACACGAAATGGATCAGCTCGAGCAGGCTCGTCTTGCCGGCACCATTGCGGGACTGTCGATCCGACGCGCCTGCGCTCTTGTCCGCCAAGACGATGTTGAGGCCCGGGCCGAAGGTGAGGGACTTGAAGCTGGGGAGGTCGCTGCTGACGCCGTGAATCATGTCGCGGCCTTCCGTATCAATCCACGCTCCAGATCGATGGCGCCGACGAGGAATAGCAGATCCAGAGCCAGGATGAACCAGTCGTAGTTGATCGACGCCGGCTCGCCGGCGTCGCCGCGACGACGGCGCAGCTCGTCCCAGAGTCGTGACACCGTCATCGGCTCCCGCAGGCAGCCCAGGAGCTCGCCGCCAACGGTCAGGAGGGCTCTCTCGGGCCGGAGATGCTTGGTGGGCAGGATCATGCCGGCGTGCCTGAAATGGCGTCCTCGAAGATGTCGCACCGCTCGAAGAAATAGGACATCACAGCCAGAACTGCGGCCTGACGTGATGGGGGGCCGCTCATGCCGCCGGCGAAAGACTGGAGCTCGCCGAAGATCTCGTCTGGGCCAAGTGCAACCGCCTTGAGCTTGGCATAGTGCTGCCTGAAAGCCTCTGCGATCTCCTCGCCGAAGCCCGGATCAGGCCATGCTGCGAAAAATTCCTCTACCAGCTTCTCGCGCCGTCGACCTTGACGCAGGAGGCCAGCGGCGTCGGTCGACAAGGCGTTGGCTTCGAGCTTCTCCGGCAACGGCGCCGTCAGGGGTGGTTCAGCTTCGGGTTCGCGCCGCTGGATGGCAGCCAGGACGGGGCTTAGCGCCGCGAAGTCGAGCTTTTCCATCGTGCGCTGAGAGGGAACATCGCCGAACAGGTCCTGAAGCTGGTGCAGCGCCAGTCCCATGGCAATCTGGCGCAACTCCGGATCGCCCATCACGTCGATGGCAAGGCTGGGGTTCGCTGCGCGAAGGTCCACCAGCTTCTGGGTGGCCTGTGCCGGCAGCCCCCGCCCGTCGTTGTGCACGAAGCACCAGCGATGCATGCGGGAACCCCAGTGCGCGAGAGCACCGTGAAAGTCCTCATCGATCTTCGCGAGAAGCTGGGCCAGGTTCATGGCGTCAGGCGCGTAGCACTGAAAGACCGTCCCATCGCTTCCGCGGTAGCCATCGCACTTCAGGTCGCCTTTAGGGCCGTAAGGCCGCACGGGCTCGAAGTCCGCTGGAAACCCGTGGCCCATCACACGCGCAAAAAAAGTCTCGAAAGCCTTCCCTTTCTCACGCAGGAACGCGTTCTCGAACTTCAAACCATAGAAACTGATCTGCGTGTCGTCCAAATCAAGCCCGCCCAGAAACGGCATCTGAAGTAGCACTGCCTCGCCTCAAGCGCGACAGCTTCCCAAAGCGCACGCACGATCCCGACGCAACCTGCACGCTACACCGACAGCTCGACACCATGAGGCAGTAGCAGGCCGATATCCCCATCAAACCGTTCCTAAACGGCATAGCGGCGGAACCTCTTCATCGCCTTGGCCAACTCAGCAGTGGTCGGTCTTTCGTACTTGCGTCCGACCGATCCCGGCGTATGCCCGGTAATCGCGTCACGATATCTCTCCTCGATGCCGAAACTCGCGGCGATCGATTTCCAGGTGCCGCGCCAGCCGTGGTTCGGATCGACGTTTTCCCGGAGATCGGCCTTGCCGCGAATGAAGGTGGCGACACCTGATGCCCGGACCTCGGAGGCATCTCGCGATGCGGTCTCGGTGCGACCAGACACCTCGGGCGGATCGATGAAGAGAGGGCCCTTGCCGATGCTGCGGACGTAGTCGAGGAAGCCGATTTCGATGACGTGCTCGTGCAGGGGAACCGTTCGGTCCTCATCCATCTTCGTCTTGAAGAGGTCCATGACCCACACGGTGCCCTCCTTGCGAATATGGTCGGCCTCGAGGCTGACAAGCTCTTGGATGCGTGCGCCCGAGTATGCCGCGAGCCAGGGCGTCCAGCGGTTGCCGGCGGCGGACTTCGGATATCGACCCCCCATCTCGACCGCGTCAGCGGCCTTCAGGATCGAAACGATTTCCGCGTGATGGAAGCGCCTCTCGTGCTTCGTCTTCGCGGCCCTGGGCAGTTTGATCTTGAGGCCGTGGATCGGATTTTCCTTGATCCGCGCGCCGCCCTCATCCGTCATCGCGAAGTTCAACAACGACTGGACGGCGACGAGGTCGTTGTTCCTGACCGTCTTCTTGCTGATGCCCTCCTGGGTCGTGCGGTGCTTGATCCACGCGTTGACACGGTCTTTGGTCAGCGAGCGGAAGTCGGCATGGTCGTTGAAGGCAGACAGCTTCTCGATGGTCGACTGGTAGCGACGCAGCGTGGACGGCTTGACGAACTCCAGCATCGCTTCGCGCATCGCCTCGAAAAGCTGCGCGAGGCTCATGGCTCCATCATCATGGGAGGCTAGGGGCTTCGTGGCACATGACGCCGCCATCGGAGGATGAGGGGGCTCGAATGGTGGAAAGTAGGCCGGCTTTTCTTCGTCGCTGAAATCGCCCTCAAGCATACGACCAAGCGCTTTGCTGCCGGCCAGCTCCGCTCGCCGAAACTCCCATATGAGGTGCGGACGGCTGGCGTCCTCCGGCTGAACACCCTTCAGTGCGATCGCAGCATCGACACGGGCGCCGTATCGGCTCTCGAGAGCCATCGCTTCCTTCTCAGCCGAGAAGACGCCCGGAATCACCGCTGCCAAAATGGCGATGAAATCGGCTCCCTGTTCATCGAGAAGGCCTTCCAGCCACCCTTCGAGGGCTGCCTGTTGCTCTTCGGCGCTAAGATGAGGGTACGCGGCAAGAAACTGGTCGAGCTGGGAGTTCATCAGCTCGCGACGGGTCACCGCTGAAGAGTCGTCGATCTCACTGATTCGCGCACGGTAGGCGTCAGCCGACAAAGCGACCACCTGGCGTTTCGACAGTGGCGTCGGACCCGCTTTGAGCGCCTTCCAATGCTGGAGCAGGGCCTCATGAGCTTCCGCGAAGCGCAGGGCCGCCTCATCGGGATCGGATGTGCGGAGACTGACTTCGACGTAGCCGGCGCTGATGGCGACCGGCGTACGCCTGCCCGCGATGGGCAACACGACGTGTCCGCGTGCCCTATCGGCGATCTCGGAGGGAACACGGACTTTGAGGAGCCAGTTGGCGCTGGATCCCCGCTTGATCGGTCTGGCCATACGTAGAGCCATTGAGTGAGCTTCCTGAGTGAGAGTGAATCTCACGGAAACCCTCGTTTTCACTTAACCCCCTGCGATCAAACAGGAAGAAAAGTGGTGCCCAGGAGAGGACTCGAACCTCCACGCCCTTGCGAGCGCCAGCACCTGAAGCTGGTGCGTCTACCAATTCCGCCACCTGGGCAACGGCGGTTCGTTTACGAAGGCGCTGCGGGACTGTCAACGGCCCCGAGTCGATTTGTTGGAGATCGTTCGATTTTCCGGGGAGAGCGTCTCTGGCGGCGGTCGGGCGCGACCAGAGACGCTCTCCGGATCAGGCGGCGCGGCGGGTGCGGGCCTGAAGCGCGTCGGGGGCAGTGTAGCCTGCCTCCGTCCGGCTGGCGCCCTCAGAGCCCGTCTTGAACGCCGCGACGAGGTCGTTGAGCTGGCCGATGCGCGTGGACAGGGAGGCAGCCGACGCCGCGCTCTGTTCCGACAGCGCCGCGTTCTGCTGAGTCATCTCGTCGAGATGGGCGACAGCCTGGCTCATCTCGTCGATGCCCGAGGCCTGTTCACTGGACGCTGCGGAGATGTCAGCGATGGTCGCGGCGACTTTCTGCGAGGACGACAGGATCTGGCTGAGCTGGTCGCCGGCCTGGCGTACGAGCTTCACACCCTCGCCGACCTCGCTGTTGGAGGAGGAAATCAGGCCGGTGATGTCCTTGGCGGCGGCGCTCGAACGCTGCGCCAGCGTGCGCACTTCCGAGGCGACCACCGCGAAGCCCTTGCCGGCGTCGCCGGCCCGCGCCGCTTCGACGGCTGCGTTCAGCGCCAGCAGGTTGGTCTGGAAGGCGATGTCGTCGATCACCCGAATGATGTCGGAGATCTTTTGCGACGCGGTCTCGATGCGCGCCATGGCCTCGACCGCCTGGCCGGCGATGGCGCCGCCATCCTGGGCGGCCTTCATCGCCTCATCGGCGATCTCGGCTGCCTGGCGCGAGGATTGGGCCGAAGCCTTGACGGAGGCTGCGAGCTCCTCGGTCGTCGCGGCCGTCTCTTCGAGCGAGGAGGCCTGCTCTTCCGTGCGCTTCGAGAGATCGTCGGCGCCCATGTTGATCTCGCGCGCGGCGAGCCCGACATCGGCCGAGGTCACCTGGATCGTGCGCACCGTCGAGGACAGCCGGTCGACCGTCTCGTTGATCGCGCTCTTGAGGTCCGCGAACTTGCCGCGATAGGCCGAGTCGACCCGCACCGTCAGGTCGCCCCCGGCCACAGCCGACAATGCGTCCGCGAACTCGCTGGTGGCCGCATCGACCACCGCGTTGATCTCGTTGATGCCGGCGACGAGCTTCTGCATCTGCTCGTCGGCCTGGTCGATCTGCAGCCGCGCCGAGAAATCGCCATTGGCGGCCGCCGCGACGACCTCGCCGACATCCGACACGACCGCCTCCATCGACTGGGCGCGAGCCAGGCGCGCTGCTGCGGCCGCCTGTTCCTGCTGCTGCAGCATTGCGACCTGCTCGCTGCTTTCGCGCAGCACGGACACGGCGCGCGCCATGGCCCCGAGCTCGTCCTGGCGCTGGGTATGCGGCACGCTCACGCCGGTGTCGCCGGCGGTGAGCCGATCCATGACCGCTCCCAGATCGAGCAGGGGCTTGATGATCGCGCGCCGGGAAAACACCCCGGCCGCCGCAATCGACAGGCCCAGCAGGACCAGCAGGGCGGTGGGGAGAACCACCCGCATGCGGTCGGCGAAGGCCGAGGCCTCGGCTTCGAACGCGTCGCCCGCCTCTTCGTTGACGCGGCTGAAGCGCGACAGCTCCTCGACCAGCGCCGACCGGTTGCGTCGGCTGGCCTCGCTGTTGCCCCAGGCGTCGGCGGCGCGTCCGGACACCTCGAGGGCGAGCTTGGCCGTCTCGGCGCGGATCGCGGCGAAGTCGGCAACGAGCTTCTTGATCGCGTCCGTCCGCTCGCGCTCGCTTTCGGGCGCGTTGGTCAGGAAGATCTTCAGCCGCTCGTCGAGGCGGCCGAGGCCCTTCTCGATCGCGGCCACGGCGTTCTTGGCTTCGTTGGGGTTGCGGGACATGTAGGCGAGCCGGGAGTCCTCGCTGAGCTGGTTGACCGCGACGTTGAGACGTTCCGTCGCCAAGGCCATGTCGTTTTGACGCGACACGCGCTTGTCCATCGTCTCCAGGGCGGAAATGGCGATCAGCGCACCGGCCAGCGCGATCACAGCGCCAATCGAGACGATGCCGATCAGGCCGAGGATTTTGTCGCGAATTGATTTCATGATGCGTTCGTCCCCAGCCAGCCGGAATGCGTCGATATGGCAGCCTTAAGGGAGTGTGACTGAATTCCGCGTTAAGCATCCTTCGGACAGATCAGGAACATCGCGCGAATCGGGCGATCTGGGGCTGATTCTGTGCTGCTTTTTGGGGCGTCGAGTGCCTGTTGGTTGGGCGCGGTCGGCATGCGGCAGTCCGGCCGCGCCAAACATCTTTCCAGAAGGGGGGGAAATGCTTTAGGACGCTTCCAATTCAGCGAGCGCAAGGCGAGCCGACGATGGCCCAAGATTTCACCCTTCCGAGCCAGCAGCTCGTCACGGTTTTCGGCGGCTCCGGCTTCGTCGGCCGCCATGTCGTGCGCGCCCTGGTGAAGCGCGGCTACCGCGTCCGCGTCGCGGTGCGCCGGCCCGATCTCGCCGGCTTCCTGCAGCCGCTGGGAACCGTCGGCCAGATCCATGCGGTCCAGGCCAATCTGCGTTATCCGGACTCGGTCGCCGCGGCGGTCAAGGGCGCGACCGCGGTCGTCAATCTCGTCGGCATCCTGCAGGAGGGGGGTCGCCAGAGCTTCGCCGGCGTCCAGGCGAATGGCGCCCGCGCCATTGCCCAGGCCTGCGCAGCGGCCGGCATCGCGCGCCTGGTCCATGTCTCCGCCATCGGCGCGTCCGAGGATTCCGGCTCGCTCTATGCGCGCAGCAAGGCGCAGGGCGAGGCCGCCATGCTCCAGGCCGTTCCAGGCGCAGTCATCCTGCGACCCTCGATCGTCTTCGGCCCCGAGGACGGCTTCTTCAACCGCTTCGCATCGCTGGCGCGGATGCTGCCGGTGCTGCCGCTGATCGGCGGAGGCGAGACCCGGTTCCAGCCCGTCTTCGTCGGCGATGTCGCCGAAGTCGTCGCGCGCGCCGTCGACGGCGCGGTGGCGGGCGGCCGAATCTACGAACTCGGCGGGCCCGAGGTGAAGAGCTTCAAGGCGCTCATGGCCTATGTCTGCGAGGTCACCGGCCGCAAGCGCCTGCTGGCGCCGCTGCCCTTCGCCCTGGCGCGGATCCAGGCGCGCATCTTCGAGATTCTCGACACGCTGACGCTGGGGCTGCTGCCCGACGAGCTGAAGCTGACGCGAGACCAGGTCACGCTGCTCGAGAGCGACAACGTCGTCTCGGACGCCGCCATCGCCGAAGGCCGCTGCTTCGAGGGGCTCGGCATCGCGCCGGTGTCGGTCGAGGTGGTGGTGCCGTCCTATCTCTGGCGCTTCCGCAAGGCGGGGCAGTTCGACACCGCCCGCGCCGGCTGACGGGCGGCGGGCGGCGGGCGGGAGACATCAGCGGCGATGCCCGATCTCGTCATCTATGATTGCGACGGCACGCTCATCGACACCGAGACGCTGTATGGCGAGGTCAGCCTCGCCGCCTGCCACGCGCTCGGCCTGACCGATTGGACGATCGACCACTATGTCGACAGCATCGTCGGCATTCCCTGGTCCGATGGTGTCAAGGTCATCGAAGCGGCCCATGGCCGCGCGCTTCCCGCCGATTTCGAGCAGACGATCGAGGATGCGGTGGCGCTGCGCCTCGAAAGCGAACTGCGCGCGCTGCCGGGCGTGCGTGAGGCGCTCGACGTCATCGGCGGCCGTCGCTGTGTGGCGTCTTCGACCAGCATCGCGCCGCTGCGGCGCAACCTCGCCATCACCGGGCTGATCGACCTCTTCGACCCCCATATTTTTTCCGCGTCGCAGGTCGCGCGCGGGAAGCCGCATCCCGATGTGTTCCTGCATGCGGCGTCGCAGATGGGGGCGGCGGCGCGGGATTGCCTGGTGATCGAGGATTCCGTGCCGGGCGTCCGGGCGGCCCAGGCCGCCGGCATGCGCGTCGTGGGGTTCACCGGCGTCTCGCATGACAAGGCGCGCAGCGCCGCCCGCCTGACGGAGGCCGGGGCGCTGGCGGTGATCGACGATTTCGGCCGCTGGCCGGCGCTGGTGGCCGGGCTGCGCGCCTGACGGTCTGCGTGAACCGGCCCCGCGTCAGAGCATGCTGGGCAGCACGCGATCGGGCGGCTTGTGGCCGTCCATGAAGGTCTTGATGTTGACGATGACCTTTTCGCCCATCTCGGCGCGGCCCTCATGCGTGGCCGAGCCCATATGCGGCAGCACCACCACGCGGTGGTTGCGGGCGAGCTTCAGCAGGCGCGGATTGACCGCGGGCTCGCTCTCGTAGACGTCGAGCCCGGCGCCGGCGAGTTCGCCGGCCTCCAGCATCCGGGCGAGCGCGGTTTCGTCGACGATCTCGCCGCGCGCCGTGTTCACCAGGATCGCATCCGGCTTCATCAGCTTGAGACGACGCGCCGAGAGCAGGTGATAGGTCGCCGGCGTATGCGGGCAGTTGACCGAGACGATGTCCATGCGCGCCAGCATCTGGTCGAGCGAATCCCAATAGGTCGCGTCGAGCTTCTCCTCGATGCGCGCATCGAGCCGGCGGCGGTTGTGGTAATGGATCGAGAGCCCGAAGGCGGCGGCGCGCCGGGCCACGGCCTGGCCGATGCGACCCATGCCGACGATGCCAAGGCGCTTGCCGGTGATGCGCCGGCCCAGCATCCAGGTCGGCGCCCAGCCGGCCCATTCGTCGTCGGGAATCACGCGTGCGCCCTCGGCGATGCGCCGCGCCACCGCCAGGATCAGCGCGATCGTCATGTCGGCGGTGTCGTCGGTGAGGACGCCCGGCGTGTTGGTGACGGTGATGCCGCGCTGAACGGCGCTGGCCACGTCGATGTTGTCGACGCCGTTGCCGAAATTGGCGATCAGCCGCAGCTGGTCGCCGGCCTGAGCGATCACCTTCGCGTCGATCCGGTCGGTGACGGTCGGAACGAGGACGTCCGCGGTCTTGACCGCCTCGAACAGGGCGGCCTGACTCATCGGGGCGTCGTCGATGTTGAGACGGGCGTCGAACAGTTCGCGCATGCGCGTCTCGACCACGGCGGGCAGCTTGCGCGTCACCACGACGAGCGGCTTTTTCTTCGACATGGACGGCTCCTCCTCCGCTGTCCGTCGCGGCCGCCGCCTTTTGGCCTCAACCCCCCATTAACCGCAGGGCTTCAGGAATGAGGGCGGCGTGATCGCTCGGCTTCGCCCGATCTCTAAGTGGCGTGGCGGCGGATGACAACATGACCCTTCGCCGGGGGGCGGACGACTGTCCGGTAGCGGAATGGAGATCGGACGGATGGCGGGTTTGTCGAGAGGCGGCGTATGGGTCGGGCTGGTGTGGCTGGCGGCCCTGGCGGGCGGGCCGGCGGCGCAGGCCCAGGACCTGCAGGCCGGCTCCGTCACCGGGCTGCCCGTGCCGCGCTATGTCAGCCTGAAGACCGATCGCGTGAACCTGCGCGAAGGCCCCTCGAAGGAACACCGCACCCGCTGGGTCTATCAGCGCGCCGGCCTGCCGGTGGAGGTCGTCGCGGAGTTCGAGACCTGGCGGCGCGTGCGCGACGCTGATGGTGCCGAGGGCTGGGTGCTGCACAGCCTGCTGTCGGGCCGGCGCACGGCGCTGGTCGCGCCCTGGTCCAAGAACAAGGACGAGGCTTTCATGCTGCGCAAGGAGGCCGATGAAGGCTCCGCCGTGGTGGCGCGGGTGCAGCCGGGCGTCATCGCCAATGTCAGCGCCTGCGCCAATTCCTGGTGCCGGATCAGCATCGCCGATACGCAGGGCTATCTGCGCCAGGATCGGCTCTGGGGCGTCTATCCCAATGAAAAGGTCGACTGAGCCGCTGGCTCAGCTCGGCTGGCCGGGCGCAGCGTCGATCTTGCGCAGGCGCACCACGACATCGACGCGGGCGATCTCGTAGCCCGCAGGCGGCTCGGGCAGGGCGGCGACATCGACTGCCGAGGCGGGAATGTCGATCACCGTGTTCTCGCCGTCGACGACGAAATGGTGGTGTTCGCTGTTGTCGGTGTCGAAGAAGGTCTTGGCGCCGTCGATCGCCAGTTCGCGCAGCAGGCCGGCCTGGGTGAACTGGTGCAGCGTGTTGTAGATCGTCGCCAGCGAGACGGGGATCTTCTCCTTCATCGCCTCTTCGTAGAGCATTTCGGCGCTGATGTGCCGATCGCCGCGGGCGAACAGAACCCAGCCGAGCGAGACGCGCTGGCGCGTCGGACGAAGCCCCACGCGCCGCAGGCGCTGGCGGATGTCGTGGAACGGGCAGCCCTTGCGCGCGGTCGAACCATAACCTTCGCTTTGGGACATCAGATCGCTCATCGCTGCTCGCCCGGACTCTCGCCTGTGGTGACGGCTTGGACGTCACATATGCCTGCTAGATTAGACTTGATGTAAGGCTTTGATCGGTCGGTCGCAAGCTTCGCTCGCCATCACGGCGGGCATGCGCCTGCCAGGACGGGCGCGGTCCGCCCTTTCGCTTGGGCGTGGCGACGTGTTAGGCACAGCCCGCAGATCGCCGTCGTCAGGCGGCCGGAACGGAGCGGACTGGGTATGCAGCGGCAATCGTCTTTCAGCTACGAGGAGATCCTCGCCTGTGGTCGCGGGGAACTGTTCGGGCCGGGCAATGCGCAACTGCCCCTGCCGCCGATGCTGATGTTCGACCGCATCAGCGAGATCGCCGAGGATGGCGGCCCCAACGGCAAGGGCTTCGTGCGGGCCGAATTCGACATCAAGCCCGATCTCTGGTTCTTCGACTGCCACTTCAAGGGCGACCCGGTGATGCCGGGCTGCCTCGGCCTCGATGCGCTCTGGCAGCTCACCGGCTTCTTCCTGGGTTGGCTCGGCCTGCCCGGCCGCGGCCGTGCGCTCGGGGTCGGCGAGGTCAAGTTCGCCGACCAGGTGCTGCCCTCGGTCAAGCAGGTCGTCTACGGCGTCGAGTTCAAGCGCGTCTTCAAGTCCAAGCTCGTGCTCGGCATCGCCGATGGCTGGCTGGAGGCCGACGGTAAGCGCATCTACACGGTCAGCGACATGCGTGTCGGCCTGTTCAAGCCGGACGCTGCCTGAGGAAAACCGCGTTGTGGCCTTGCGCGGGTGATCGGCGCGGTCCATTTGCGCGGTATCGACGATAGGCGCACCGGATGAGCTTCATCCGGACACGCGCGATGAAGCCGGAGAAGCAATCATGAGACGCGTGGTCGTCACCGGGATGGGCATCGTCTCATCCATCGGCAACAACACGCAGGAGGTCCTGGCCTCGCTGCACGAGGCCAAGTCCGGCATCTCCTTCATGCCCGACTTTGCCGAGCACGGCTTCCGCAGCCGCGTCGCGGGCGTACCCACGCTCGACCCGTCGACGGTCCTCGACCGCCGCGCCATGCGCTTCCATGGCGGCGGATCCGCCTGGAACCAGGTCGCGATGGAACAGGCGATCGTCGATTCCGGTCTGGAGCCGACCGAGATCAGCGATGAGCGCACCGGCATCATCATGGGCTCGGGCGGCCCGTCCACGCGTGCCCTGATCGACGCCTACGACAAGGCGCGCGAGAGCGGCTCATCCAAGAAGGTCGGCCCCTTCGCCGTGCCCAAGGGCATGTCCTCGACCGCCTCGGCGACACTGGCGACTTGGTTCAAGATCAAGGGCGTCAATTATTCGATCTCCTCGGCCTGCGCGACCTCCAATCACTGCATCGGCAATGCCTATGAGCTGATCCAGTGGGGCAAGCAGGACGTCATCTTCGCCGGCGGCTGCGAGGAACTGGACTGGACCCTGTCCGTCTTGTTCGACGCGATGGGCGCGATGTCGACCGACTACAACGACACCCCGGCGCGGGCCTCGCGCGCCTATGACGTCAACCGCGACGGCTTCGTCATCGCGGGCGGCGCCGGCGTCGTGGTTCTCGAGGAACTCGAGCACGCCAAGGCGCGCGGCGCGAAGATTTATGGCGAGATCGTCGGCTATGGCGCGACCTCGGACGGCTACGACATGGTCGCACCGTCCGGCGAGGGCGCCGTACGCTGCATGAAGATGGCGCTGCAGGGCGTCACCGCCAAGGTCGACTACATCAACCCGCACGGCACCTCGACCCCGGTCGGCGACGCCAAGGAGATCGAGGCGATCCGCGAGGTCTTCGGCGCCGGCGACAAGGCTCCGCCGATCTCCGCGACCAAGTCGCTCACCGGCCATTCGCTCGGCGCCACCGGCGTGCAGGAGGCGATCTACTCGCTGCTGATGCTGAACAACGACTTCATCTGCGAGAGCGCCCATATCGACGAGATGGACCCGGCCTTCGCCGACATGCCGATCGTGCGCAAGCGCATCGACAATGCAGGCCTCGGCTGTGTTCTCTCGAACTCCTTCGGCTTCGGCGGCACCAACGCCACCATCGTGATGAAGAAGCTCGAAGCCTGAGGGTTCGCCGATGCTGTTCATGGTGATCGAGCATTTCGACCAGGCGCGGGTGAAGGAGATCTACACCCGCTTCCACGAGAAGGGCCGGATGATCCCGGACGGCCTGACCTATGTCGACAGCTGGATCTCGGCCGACTTCGCGCGCTGTTTCCAGGTGATGCAGTGCGACGACGTCACCAAGCTGCAGGAATGGGTGCTGGCCTGGGGTGACCTCGCCCGCTTCGAGATCGTGCCGCTGGCCTCATCGAAGGACACGGCGGCGGCGGTGAAGAAGCACTTGTAACGCAAGCGTCTAGACGGATATACCTAGCGTCTAGACGAGGAGGCGAGCGTGGCGTTTCACATCCGGGATGCTGAGGCCGACAGCGCTGTGCGCGAGCTGGCCGCGCGTAAAGGAATAAGCCTGACGGATGCGGTCAAGCAGGCCGCTCAGAACGAGTTGCGACTGATGGATCAGGATGTGCCTTTCTTGGAACGCATCCGCGATATCCAACGTCAAGCCGCAGCTTATCCACGGACAGGCCTGAAGGCGGACAAGGCGTTTTACGACGATCTGTCCGGGGACATCTGATGTATATTGACGCGTCGGCGCTGGTGGCCATCATCGTTGCGGAGCCCGAGGCCGACGAACTGGGCCTGGCGATCCGCGCTTCGACAACTGGCCGTGTGACGGCGCCGATCGCAATCTACGAAGCCACGCTCGGTGTCGCCCGAGTATTGTCTTGCCCTGTCGCCCGAGCGCGTCAACTCGTGGTCGGGCTTTTAAAAGCAATGTCGGTCGTCGTAGCTCCGATCGACGACCGACATGCCGACGCCGCACTCGCTGCCCATGAACGATTTGGCAAAGGGCAGCATGCTGCAAAGCTCAACATGGGCGACTGCTTCGCCTATGCCGTGGCAGCAGAGGCTGCCTTGCCGATCCTGTTCAAGGGTGACGATTTTAGCCTGACCGATCTCCCTTCAGCGCTTCCTCCCTCCTGAACAACAAGCCGAAACGGTTCTCATGCTCCCCCTCATGCACAACAAGCGCGGCCTCGTCATGGGCGTCGCCAATCAGAATTCGATTGCCTGGGGCATCGCGCGCACCCTGCACGCGCATGGCGCGCAGATGGCCTTCACCTATCAGGGCGATGCGCTGGGCAAGCGGGTCAAGCCGCTGGCCGAAAGCATTGGCTCGACGCTGGTCCTGCCCTGCGATGTCGAGGACATCGCCACGGTGGATGCGACCTTCGCCGCGATTGACGAGGCCTGGGGCGGGGATCCGGAGCGCAACACGCTCGACTTCATCGTCCACGCCATCGGCTTCTCCGACAAGAACGAGCTCAAGGGCCTCTATGCCAACACCAGCCGCGAGAATTTCTCGCGCACCATGGTGATCTCCTGCTTCTCCTTCACCGAGGTGGCCAAGCGGGCCGCCGAGCGCATGCCCAAGGGCGGCAGCATGATCACGCTGACCTATGGCGGCTCGACCCGGATCATGCCGAACTACAACGTCATGGGTGTCGCCAAGGCGGCGCTGGAGGCCAGCGTGCGCTATCTCGCCGGCGATTTTGGCCCGCGCGGCATCCGCGTGAATGCGCTGTCGCCCGGCCCTGTGCGGACGCTGGCCGGCGCCGGCATCTCGGATGCCCGCGCCATGTACTCCTGGCAGCGCGCCAACTCCCCGCTGCGCAAGTCGGTTTCGCTGGACGAGATCGGCGGCTCGGCGCTGTATTATCTCTCGGATCTGTCGGGCGGCGTCACCGGCGACATCCACCATGTCGATGCCGGCTATCACATCACCTCGATGCCGGTGCTCGACGGTCTGCGCGCCGCCGACGAGGCCGGAGAATAGGGAACCCGCAGGCAGGCCAGCGGGTTCTCCTTCCTTTAACAAGGAGATTCAGCATGGTCACGGTCAGCTACGAAATCGTCGAGCATGATGGCGGCTGGGCCTACAAGGTTGGCGACGCCATTTCCGAAACGTTTCGCTCGCATGAGGCTGCTCTGAAGGCTGCCAAAGATGCTGCCGCGCGGCAGACGCTCGCCGGCACGACGGACGGCATCGTCTACCAGGACAAGGACGGCCAGTGGCACGAGGAACTGGCCGACGGGCGTGATCGCCCGGCGACCAAGGTTGTCGATCACCCCTGACGCTGCAGGGCCTACCGCGCTGTGAAGAAGGTCAGCAGGACCTTGCCCTTCTCGCCGATCAGGCAGAGGAAGCGGCGCGGCTTGTCGGATTTGTCGGTCCGTAGATAGGCCTCGCCCATGACGATCCGCGTGATCGGCGTGTCCTCGACCTTTGTCTCGGACACGGCGACCGTGGCGCCGTCCTCATCGATATAGATGTCCTTGATCTCGGGCTCGCGCGCCGAGATCGTGGTCAGGGCGGCGGATTTGCAGGCGGCGATCTCGGGAGAAGCGGGCTTCTCGGACGGAGCGCCCGAGGTCGGGCCGGCGGTCTGCGCGAGGGCAGGGGCCGCCAGAAGCGTCGCGATCAGAACAACGGTGGGTGTCAGGCGCGTCATCAGGGGCACTCGCGTGTCGGGTGCAGCCTCAACGCGCGAGAGGGGCGGGGGTTCAAATCCCAGTGTCATCCCGCGCGCTCAGCGCGTGCGGGACGACACCGGTCTGAGGCGTCCCTCAGAGGCCGAGCTTCTTCTTCCGCTGGCCGAGCGTGCGCAGGCGCAGCGCGTTCAGCTTGATGAAGCCGGCCGCGTCGCGGTGGTCGTAGGCCACGGCGCCTTCCTCGAAGGTGACCAGGTCCTGGTCGTACAGCGAATAGGGGCTGGAGCGACCCACCACATGGACGCCGCCCTTGTAGAGCTTGAGCCGCACCGTGCCGGCGACGAACTCCTGGCTCTTGTCGATCAGCGCCTGCAGCATCTCGCGTTCCGGTGAGAACCAGAAGCCGTTATAGATCAGCTCCGCATATTGCGGCATGATCTGGTCCTTGAGATGGGCCGCGCCGCGATCGAGCGTGATCGATTCGATGGCGCGGTGCGCCACAGCCAGGATCGTGCCGCCGGGCGTCTCATACATGCCGCGCGACTTCATGCCGACAAAACGGTTCTCGACGAGGTCGAGCCGGCCGATGCCATTGTCGCGGCCGAGATCGTTGAGCTTGGCCAGCAGCGTGGCCGGCGACATCTTGACGCCGTCGATCGCGGTCGCGTCGCCCGTCTCGAAATCGACGGTGATGTAGGTCGGCTTGTCGGGCGCATCCTCGGGCGAGATCGTGCGCGAATAGACGTAGTCGGGCACCTCCTGCGCCGGGTCTTCCAGCACCTTGCCCTCCGAGGAGGCGTGCAGGAGGTTGGCGTCGACCGAGAACGGCGCCTCGCCGCGCTTGTCCTTGGCGATCGGGATCTGGTGCTGTTCGGCAAAGGCGATGAGCTGCTCGCGCGAGCGCAGGTCCCATTCGCGCCAGGGCGCGATCACGACGACATCGGGCTTCAGCGCATAGGCGGTCAGCTCGAAGCGAACCTGGTCGTTGCCCTTGCCGGTGGCGCCATGGGAGACCGCATCCGCGCCGAGCTTCTCGGCAATCTCGATCAGCTTCTTGGCGATCAGCGGCCGCGCGATCGAGGTGCCCAGCAAATAGACGCCCTCATAAGCGGCGTTCGCGCGGAACATTGGGAAGACGTAGTCCCGGACGAACTCTTCGCGCAGGTCCTCGATGAAGATATTCTCCGGCTTGATGCCGAGCAGCAGCGCCTTGTCGCGCGCCGGGCCGAGCTCCTCGCCCTGGCCGAGATCCGCGGTGAAGGTCACGACCTCGCAGTTGTAGGTGATCTGCAGCCACTTCAGGATGATCGAGGTATCCAGGCCGCCGGAATAGGCGAGCACGACCTTCTTCACGCTTTTATCGGTCATCGTTGTCATCTTCCTGCTGCTGCGCCACCCCGGCCTTGCGGGCCGCTTTTCGAACGCAATGGCGCACTATCCCAGCCCCGGGGGCGACGCAATCGGAACCTTCTGATCGGTCGCGCGTCCTCGCGTGATGGATCGGTGTTGATGACGCCGGCTCATTGACGTTTGGACACCCTCCCCATCTTGCAGTCGCGCGTCTCGGGGCCCAGACTCTGATAGCGCGACGCCAACCCTCGACACCGACTCGGAGGCTGAATGCCGAATCGTCCTGTTCTGGACTTCTGGTATGAGTTCGCATCGCCCTACTCTTATCTGAGCGCCCTGCGGATCGAGCCGCTTGCCGAAGCGGCGGGCGTGACGCTGCGCTGGCGCCCCTTCCTGCTCGGGCCGATCTTCGCGGCCCAGGGCTGGTCGACATCCCCCTTTGCGCTCTACCCGAGCAAGGGCCGCTATATGTGGCGCGACGTCGAACGCCGGGCCGGCCGCAACGGCTTCTCGCTGGTCAAGCCCGAGACCTTCCCGCAGAATTCGCTGATCGCGGCGCGCCTGGCCCTGGCGGGACGAGAGGCTGGCTGGATGCCGGCCTTCTCGAAGGCGCTGTTTCAGGCGGCGTTCGGCGAGGGCCGCAACATCGCCGAGGAAGCGGTGCTGAACGCAGCGCTCAAGACGGCGGGCGCCGATCCCGGCGTCGCCTTTCCGGCTTCCCGCAGCGAGGAGGTCAAGGGCCGGCTGCGCGCGGAAATCGAATATGCCAAGTCGATCGGCATCTTCGGCGCGCCGACCTTCGTCACCGATGATGGCGAGGTCTTCTGGGGCGACGACCGGCTCGAGGAAGCGCTGGACTGGGCAAGGCACGGCCGCTGACGGCGGTGCTCCGCGGGAACGCTGGCCTCAGGGGCTGGCGCTGCCGCCTCCGGGCGGGCGGGCCCAGGGGCCGCGTACGGCCGGGTCGATCCCCGCCGCCGATTCCTCGACCATGGTCTGCAGATCCTGCCGCTCCGCGATGCGGGGCGGGTGAGGCGGCATCGCCGGCATCCGGCCGCCGGCGGTCTGGACCAGCGCCTGAACGCGCTTGGTGACGGAAGGATGCGTCGAGAACAGGTCGGCGAAATCGTCGGGGTCGTTTTCGAAGCACATGTCCATCACGCCAGACGGCACGCCCTCGATATCCGCGCGACCGGCGATCTTGAGCAGGGCCGAGATCATCGCGTCGGGGTTCTTGGTCAGTTCGACGGCCCCCGCATCGGCCAGATACTCCCGCGAGCGCGACAGCGAGAGCCGGATCACCACGGCCAGGAACCAGGCCAGCGCGATCACGGCGAAGCCGATCAGGATCGCGACGCCGCTGCCCTTCTTGGAATCGTCCGACGAGACCCGCACGCGCCCGAGATTGCGGAACACGATCTCCCCGACGAGCGAAATGATGCCGGCAATGACGACCGCGATGATCATCAGCCGGACGTCGCCATTGCGGATATGGGTCAGCTCATGGGCGAGCACGGCCTCGACCTCGGCATCGTTGAGCTGGGCCAGCAGGCCGCTCGTCACCGTGACCGTGAACTGCTTATCATTGACGCCGCTTGCGAAGGCGTTCAGCGCCTCGCTCTCGACGATGGCGAGCTTGGGAACGGTCAGGCCGCGTGAGATGCAGAGGTTCTCGAGCATGCGGTAGAGCTTGGGGTTGTCCTCTCGCGACAGCCCTTTCGCGCCCGACACCGCGCCGATCAGGCCGACATTGATGCGGAAGCCGATGAAAACCCACGCCCCCGCGGCGAGCGTGGTGAAGGGCAGCCAGCTCCAGAAGGTTCGCCCGGCCTGCGCATAAGCGGTCGTCCCGCGCGGCACGCCGCCATAGCCGTAGCCCACCAGCAGCAAGCCCCAGACCGTGACATAGACGAGCAGGAACAGCCCCGCGATCAGGAATCCGGACCGGATCCGGTTGTTGCGCATATGGCTGTAGAGCCCGAAGGCTTGGCCCAGCATCGCCGCCGCCCCGTCCGCCGCCTGCGGCGTCGCTTCAGAACTTCACGCTCGGCGCGACCTCGATCTGGGCCCGGGCGGTTTCGCCGACATCGAAGAATTCGCGCTGGCTGAACCCCATCTGGGGGGCGAAGAACACGGCCGGGAAGGCCTGGATCGCGGCGTTGAACTCGCTGACGGCGTTGTTGAAGAAGCGCCGTGCCGCCGCGAGCTTGTCCTCGACATTGCCGAGATCGACCTGGAGCTGCTGGAAATTGGCGCTCGCCTTCAGGTCGGGATAGGCCTCGCCCAGCGCGAGCAGGCGTCCCACCGCGCCCGAAAGCTGCTGCTCGGCGGCGGCCTTGTCGTGAACGGAGCCTGCGCCCTGCGCCGCATTGCGCGCCGCGATCACGGCGTCGAGCGTGCTCTTCTCATGCGTGGCGTAGCCCTTCACCGTCTCCACCAGATTGGGGATCAGGTCGTGGCGCTGCTTGAGCTGCACATCGATGTCGGCGAAGGCCTGGTTGACCCGCTGCCGCATCGCGACGAGCCCGTTATAGGTCATGATCAGATAGATGGCGGCGGCCGCGATCAGCCCCAAGACAACCCAGCCCATGGCGTGCTCCTCAAGCGCAGGCGAAATCCTGCGCCAGCCTCGCATGAAGGACGACGCCGGGGAAGCGCGGTGTCGGAGGGAGATTCGGGCGCCGGTTGCGACCTTGGCCCTTGGCGCGTCCGGCGCGTGCAACCCATAATTGTACCGACGGGCTGTGTGTTTTCTTAACCATTTCGAGCCAGTTTGCCAGACGTAACGTCAACGCGATTCAGCGACAAAAAACTGGGATCAAGACCCGTGAAAATCCCGTTCTACCATCAGAGCACCGAAAAATCGGGCGAAGCGGCCGCCATTCGGCGATCGCAGGCCGTGATTGAATTCGATTTGAACGGTACCATCCTCGATGCCAACGAGAACTTCCTTAAGGCCGTCGGCTATCGGCGCGAGGAAGTGGTCGGTCAGCACCACCGCATCTTCGTCGAAGACAGCGAGCGCGCGTCCAAAGACTATAGCGAGTTCTGGGCGAAGCTGAATCGTGGCGAGGCGATCGAAGTTCCGTGCCTGCGGATAACCAAGGACGGCCGGCGGATCTGGCTGCTGGCAAACTACACGCCGATCCTGAACCGCGCCGGCAAGCCTGTGAAAGTGATCAAGTTCGCCTCTGACATCACCGCGCGCCGGGATGCGATGGCGAATCTGGAAGGCCAGATCGCCGCCATTCGCAAATCCCAGGCGGTCATCGAGTTCGACCTTACGGGCACCATTCTCGACGCCAACGAGAACTTCCTCGGGGCCGTCGGCTATTCCCTGGCCGAGATCAAGGGCAAGCATCACCGCCTCTTCGTCGACCCCGCCGAGCAGAACAGCGCAGCCTATCGCCAGTTCTGGGAAAAGCTCGGGCGTGGCGAATATGACGAGGGTCAGTACCGCCGGGTCGGCAAGGGCGGGCGGCAGATCTGGCTTCAGGCGACCTACAACCCGATCTTCGACGCCATGGGCAAGCCCTGCAAGGTCGTGAAGTTCGCCACCGACATCACCGCCAACAAGCTGGTGCAGGACGCGTTGCGCGCCGCCGTCAGTGATACGCGCGGCGTGGTCAGCGCGGCCATGGCAGGGGACCTCACCCAGCGGATTTCGCTTCAGGGCAAGATCGGTGAGATTGCCGAGCTTTGTGGCGGGGTCAACGAACTGGTCGATGCCTTCGCCGATGTCATCCGCACGGTCACGACGATCTCGCAGCAGATCATCACCGGCGCCGACAGGATCGGTCTCGGCAGCCGCGACCTCGCCAAGCAGGCGGAAGAGCAGGCCAGCAGTCTCGAAGAGACGGCAGCCACGACCGAGGAACTGGCCGCTTCCGTGAAGCGCAGCGCCGAGCGCGCCCGGGAGGCGACGAGCCTCGGCGACGCTGCCAACGGCATCGCCAATCGCGGCGGCGGGGTCGTCGGCGAAGCCGTCGTGGCGATGGAGCGTATCGAGAAGGCCTCGACCGACATCGCCGAGATCATCACGGTCATCGACAATATCGCCTTCCAGACCAATCTGCTGGCGCTGAACG
>NNBT01002666.1_pt1 | contig 85545 bp, 82 predicted proteins | sample 1173831 | NCBI WGS metagenome assembly NNBT01 (sample SAMN07173936, study PRJNA388173) | plant metagenome | isolation source: symbiotic tissue sample KVJ10 | place: Norway: Troms, Kvaloya island | reverse complement strand
ATCGTCGGGGGCGATCGTGCCGCTGCGGATCGCGGCGACCAAGGCGGCGTCGAGCTCGTCGCGGGTGCCGTCGCGGTGCAGCAGCGCACGCATCCGCTCCACCGCACGGGCGTCCGCCGCCGGGCTGAGCGCCATGTCGCGCGCGGCGATCTCCAGCGCGTTGCGTGCGACGCGCAGGCCAAAGACGCTGGCGCTGCCATCGACCGGCAGCCATTGCGCAACGCCCGCCACCAGCTCCTGCGCGGTCGGGTGCGTGATCATGCCGCGTTCCTTTCGATGATCGCCACGATGTCCGCCTCGGTTTCCGACAGGCGCCGGCCGATCACGCCGCGCTCCGGCCCGGCGCTCGGGTCCGAGGCGAAGCTTGCGTACATGCCCATCGTCATGACGCCCCATTTGAGGCTGCCGAGCATCGACCAGAAATCGACTCGCGCCGCGCTGATCGGCTCGCCGCCCGCCTCGGCATAGCCATCGAGCAGGTCCTGCACGTCGCCGAAACCGCCGACGTAGCGATCGGGCCGGCCGAACTTCCAACTGTTGGTGCACAGCCATCCCAGATCCTCGGCCGGGTCGCCGACATGCACCAGCTCCCAGTCGAGCACCGCGACGAGGCCCTCGTCGGGATCGACCATGATGTTGCCGTTGCGGAAATCGCCGTGGACGAAGCGGGACGTCACCTTCTCCTTCGGCAGCCGCTTTTCCAGCCAGCGGAACGCGGCCTCGATCGTCGGGCGTACCGCGCCGGTGGCGCGCCACGTCGCCTCGTAATTGGCAAGGGTGGTTTCCGCGTCGGTCTGGTCGAGGCCATCAAGCGGCGCGACCGAGTGGATGCGGGCGAGCGCCGCGCCGCATTGCCGGGCAAGCTTGCCGCGCGCCGGCTCGAAGGCGGGATCGCTGGTGATCTTCTTGCCCAGCGTCTCGCCGGCCACGCGGTGCATGACATAGGCCTCGTCCAGCCCGTCGGCCTCCTCGTCGCAGACATAGGTGACGATCGGTGCGGGAACGCCCGCCTCAACGGCAAGCGCGATCGCCTCCGCCTCGCGACGCAGCGGCGGTTTCGAGACGGCGGAGTTCATCACCATCCGCGTGCGGCGGCGAAGGATCAGCGGCGTCTTCGCCTCGCCCTCACCCACCGCATCGAACGCCCATGTCTCCATGCTCGCGCCGCCGGTCAGCCGTACCAGATTCTCGACCCGCTCAGCCCCGGGGGCCATGCGCGGTGCAAGCGCGGACAGTCGCCGCGCCAACTCGTCTTTCGAAAGCCTCTCCGCCATCGCCCCTCGGCTTGTTTGAATTAGGGGCTTTAAAATCCGTGAGAGGCCGCTACGCAAGTTAAAAGAGTCGACTTAATTCGGGAGAGGGCCATGGATTTCGGATTGCCGCAGGATCTGCTCGACTATCTCAAGGAGCTGGATGCGTTCATCGAGGCGGAGATCAAGCCGCTGGAGGATGCCGACGATAACGTCCGCTTCTTCGACCACCGCCGCGAATATGCGCGGACCGATTTCGAGGCCGGCGGCCTGCCGCGGCACGAATGGGAAGAGCTGATGCGCGAGGCGAAGCGCCGCGCCGACCAGGCGGGGCATTTGCGCTTCGCGATGGATCCCAAGTTCGGCGGCAAGGGCGGGTCGAACCTGTGGATGTGCGTCATCCGCGAATATCTCGCTGCCAAGGGCCTCGGCCTCCACAACGATCTGCAGACCGAACACAGCATCGTGGCGAACAACCCGTTCGCCAAGATGTTCGACGATTTCGGCACCGAGGAGCAGAAGGAGGAATTCATCACCGGTACGCTGAACGGCACCCGCCGGGTGACCTTCGGTTTGACCGAGCCGTATCACGGCTCCGACGCGACCCATATGGAAACGCGCGCGGTGCCGGAATCTCGCAACGGCGTGCCGGGCTATGTCATCAACGGCGAGAAGATGTGGACGACGGGGATGCACGTCGCGACGCATTGCGCGCTGTTCGCCCGCACCAGCGGCAATGACGGCGCGGCGAAGGGCATCACCTGTTTCCTGGTGCCGACCGATGACGAGGGCGTCCAGATCGAGGAATATCTCTGGACCTTCAACATGCCGACCGATCACCCGCGCGTCAGCTTCAAGGACGTATGGGTGCCGGAGACGACGATCTTCGGCGATCCGGAAAACGGCCTCCCCGTCGCCCAGGCGTTCGTGCACGAGAATCGCATCCGCCAGGCTGCGTCATCGCTGGGCGCAGCGACTTACTGCATCGAGGAATCGATCCGCTACGCCCGGCAGCGCAAGCCGTTCGGCGAGGATCTCGCCCGCAACCAGGCGATCCAGTTCCCACTGGTGGAGCTCGCCACCCAGGCCGAGATGCTTCGCCTGCTGATCCGCAAGACGGCGTGGGAAATGGACCAGATGCCGCACCATGAGGTGGAAAAGCGCCTCTCGGACAAGGTGTCGATGTGCAATTACTGGGGCAATCGCCTCTGCTGCGAGGCGGCTGATCGCGCGATGCAGGTCCATGGCGGCATCGGCTATTCGCGCCACAAGGCGTTCGAGCACATCTACCGCCACCATCGCCGCTATCGCATCACCGAAGGCGCGGAGGAAATCCAGATGCGCAAGGTGGCGGCCTTCCTGTTCGGCTACCTCGGGCCGCGCCGGCAGGAGTTCAAGGAACTCGACTGGAGCGATGTCGACTATCGCAACAGCCAGATCCGGCCGCGTTCGGGCAAGCAGGCGCTGGGCAGCGTGTTCTGATCGACGGACCGCCCCCGCCGCTGCCGCCGCGCGTTGGTGCGCATGGCAGCTGGCGGGGCGGGCCAACCGCGCGCCGAGCGGACTTGCGGCCCCGCCGCGATCGGCATAACATCTGTTACGTTAGCGCGCCCGACGAGGCGCCCATGGGAGAGGGAAATGCTCAAGACGCGGTTCACCGAGGCGTTCGGGGTCGACTATCCGATCGCGCAGGGCGGCATGCAGTGGGTCGGCAAGGCGCATCTCGTCGCCGCCGTTGCGAATGCCGGTGCGCTCGGTTTCGTCACGGCGCTGACTCAGCCCACGCCGGAGGATCTGGCAAAGGAAATCCAGCGGACCAAGGATCTGACCGACAAACCGTTCGGCGTGAACCTGACGATCCTGCCGACGATCACGCCGCCGCCCTATGCCGAATATCGCCGCGCGATCATCGAAGGCGGGATCAAGGTGGTCGAGACTGCCGGCTACAAGCCGCAGGAGCATATCGACGATTTCAAGGCGCACGGGATCAAGGTGATCCACAAGTGCACCGCGGTCCGCCACGCACTGTCGGCCGAGCGGATGGGCGCGGACGCGATCTCGATCGACGGTTTCGAATGCGCCGGCCACCCGGGCGAGGACGATATTCCCGGCCTGATCCTGATCCCGGCAGCCGCCGACAAGATCAAGGTGCCGATGCTCGCCTCGGGCGGCTTCGGCGATGGACGCGGCCTCGTCGCCGCGCTGGCGCTGGGTGCCGACGGCATCAACATGGGCACGCGTTTCTGCGTCACGCAGGAGGCGCAGATCCCCGACAGCTTCAAGCAGCAGATGGTCGAAAATGATGAGCGGGCGACCGACCTCATCTTCCGCACGCTGCACAACACCGCCCGCGTGATGAAGAACAAGGTCAGCCAGGAAGTCGTGGCGATCGAGCGCAAGGGTGGCGCCGAGTTCAAGGATATCCAGCATCTGGTGGCGGGCGCGCGTGGCCGCGCGGCGATGGAAAATGGCGACACGCAGGACGGCATCTGGTCGGCCGGCATGGTGCAGGGCCTGATCCACGACGTGCCGACGGTGAAGGAACTGGTCGACCGCATCGTGGCGGAGGCGGAGCAGATCATCGAAGGCCGGCTGCAGTCGATGATCAGCCGCTATGCGGAAGCTGCGGAGTAACAAAGGTTATTGATTTCGATCAGTTGCGCGGTTCGTTCGGAACAGGCATTTGACCTTCCTTTACGGGTTCAAGGGAAGGTCATGGCGAGCTTAAGCGAGCGGGCCGCGCCCGAATTGACGGAATGTGATCGCGAGCCGATCCACATTCCCGGAGCCATCCAGCCGCATGGCCTGCTGCTCATCGCTGATCCCGAAACGCTGCGCGTCCTGGCGGGGGCCGGTGCGCTGGAAGAGGTATTCGGCACCGACTGGCTGGGCGCACCGCTCCAGCAATTGCTGGCACAGGACGTCGCCGCGCGGCTGGACAATCCGATCGCGGGGCCGGGAGGCACGATCCGCGGCACGCCGCTGATCGTCGACGATCGCGCCTATGACGTAGCGATCCATCGCGGCGCCGACCAGGTGATCGTCGAACTGGAGCCGACCGGCACGGAGCCGCTGCTGGCCGGAGACATCCTGTCGTGGATGGACGTGATCGCTGCCGGGTTCGAGCGGGCGAGCAATCTCCAGATGCTGTGTGCGCGTGCCGCGACTGCCTTTCGCGCACTGACCGGCTTCGACCGGGTGATGGTGTACCGCTTTCTTGATGACGAAGCGGGCCGTGTCGTTGGCGAGGATCGGGACCCCGCGCTCGGCACCTTCATGCACCATCACTTTCCGGCAGCGGACATTCCGCGCCAGGCGCGGGCGCTCTACGTGCGCAACCGCGCGCGCGTGATCCCCGATGTCGGCTATTCGCCCGCGCCGATCCGTCCGGCACAATATAGCGGCACCGACCTCAGCGACGTATCGGTGCGCAGCGTGTCGCCGATCCATGTCGATTACCTGCGCAACATGGATGTGGGCGCGTCCGCGTCGATTTCGATCGTCAAGGATGGGGTGCTGTGGGGCCTGATCGCCTGTCATCACCGCACCGCCAAGCTGATGCCGATCGATATCCGGATGGCGGCGACGACGCTGTCCGGTGGCCTCGCACGGCAGATTCGCGCCAAGGAAGAAGCCGAAAGCTATCGCGAGCGGCTGGCGCTGCGCGCGGCGGAGGATTCGCTGGTGCCCGCGCTGAAGCCGCCGCTAACGCGCGCGGTGAGCGACCGGCACGATGATCTGCAGCGGATGCTGGACGCCGACGGCGTGGCGCTGGTCCATCCCAAAGGTGTCGATTGCTACGGCCGGTGCCCGTCGAAGAGCGAGGTCGAGGCGATTGCCGAATGGCTGGGCGAGCGCAACACGACCGAGGCCTATGTCACCCACATGCTGCCGAGCCAGTATCCGCCGGCCCAGGACTATGCGGACAAGGCCAGCGGACTGCTCGCGGTGTCGGTGCCGGAAGAGAATGCGACTATCCTGTGGTTCCGCGCCGAGCAGGTCGAGGAGATCGAATGGGCCGGCAACCCGCACAAGGGCATAGGCCATGATCCACAGGCGACGCTGACGCCGCGCGCGTCGTTCGAATCGTGGCGTGAGACGGTGCGCGGACGCTCGCGCCGCTGGACGCTGGAGCAGGTGGAGGCAACGCATCGCCTGCGGCGTGCTTTCCGCGACGCGCGCGATTCGCGCGAGCGGCAGCGGCTGTTCCAGGAACTGGAGCGTGCCGTCGCCGACAAGGACAACGCGCTGGCGCAGAAGGACGTGCTGATGAAGGAGGTGGACCACCGCGTCCAGAACAGCCTTCAGCTCGTCTCCGCCTTTCTCTCGCTCCAGGCGCGTGATGCGGGGCCGGGCCAGGTCGCCGACCAGTTGATCGAGGCGCGCTCGCGCCTGTCGGCGGTGGCGCTGGTGCACCGGCGGCTATATCGTGACGACCAGATCGAGACCGTCGATCTTGCCCGCTATCTCGATGAACTGGTGCAGGATCTGCGCGGCTCACTGGGCCAGGAATGGGCTTCGCAGATGACGATCGACCTGACGCCGTTGCTGATCCCCACCGATCGCGCGATCAGCGTCGGGCTGGTGGCGTCGGAACTGGTCATCAACGCGACCAAATACGCCTATGAGGGCGGCACCGGGCCGATCGACATTTCACTGGAGCAATATCGCAACCGCTTCCGCCTGATCGTCGCGGATCATGGCGTCGGGGTGACGGGCGACCGCGTCGGCTTCGGCAGCCGGATGATGCAGGCGGTGATCGGGCGGCTGAACGGAACGCTCGATCATGCCGACAACAGCCCGGGCCTGCGCGCGATCCTGACCGCGCCGATCGAGGACGACACAGACTGACGGGGGACGGTCGCGCCGCGCCGGGTGGTGCGATCGTGTCAGATGGCGGGGACGCGGGCGGCCGCCTCGTACAAGGCAAAGGTATCGAGCGCGCCGGCGATCATGGCGGCGTGCCAGGCCTCGTCCTGCGGCGCCGCGGCCGCATCAATCGCAGTGCGGATCGTGCGCCACTCGCCTGGCTGATGCACCGCCGACAGATAGGCGTGCGGGAGGCCGGCGCCGACGCGCTTCGCCAGGATACCGCCGCCGAGCCGCGATCCCTCCACCACATATAGGGCGCCCCATGCCGCCGCCTCGCCGCCGGAGGCGGTCTCAATCGGCAGATCGACGCTGGCGCCCAGCGCCGCAAGGTCAGCGGCGAGCAACGGCGTGCGACGACGAAGCGCGCGCCATATCTGCGCCGCGCGCGCCTCTGCCGTCGGCAGCGCGCGGGCATGCGCCAGCAGCATCGCGCGATATTCGGACGGATCGGCAAAGTCGTAGCCCGCAAAGGCCGAATCGACCGAGTCATGCGCGGCGGCGGTGGCGGTACGAAGCAGGGAAATGGCAGACATTGCCGGCGCGATGCCTGATCGGGAGGCCGGCGTCGAGCCAGTCTATGGTACGGGTGGTCGGACTCGAACCGACAATCTGTTGCCAGAGGCGGATTTTGAGTCCGCTGCGTCTACCAATTCCGCCACACCCGCGTGTCCGGAGGGCGCCTTTGGCATGAACTGGGCGTGCCCGTCCAGCCCGCGATCAGGCTCGTTCCCACTTTATCGTCAGGCTTGGCCACTGGCGCTACGCAACGGTGGTCGCCGCGGGAATGAACGGGGCTATCAGCCCGGGAAGCGCATGGTCCGCGGCTCGGCCTGGTCCGACGCGCGGGCGCCAAGCGGCTTTCGCGCGCGCTGCGGATCGATCGGCCGGTCGAAGGCGATCCCTGCCCGTCCCTCGGTCTGCCACGCCACGCGGCCGGAGACGAGGCCAATCCCGCGCAATTCGATCTGCACCGCAGACTCAGGCGACACAGGTTCGGGCAATTCCGCCATCAGGCCGCCGGCAGAAAGATTGCGAACCCGGACCGACAGGTCGTTCGGCATTCCTTCCACCTTCAGACGCGCCAGCAGCAACAGGCTGTCCCGACCACGATCGCCAGTGGCAGGCGTTTGGGAATCGTCGAGGAAGATGCTCGCGGAAGGGGAGTCCATGGGCGAGGATTATTCCAGCATGCGTTTACGAATTGCAAACAAACAGCCGTCAGACTGTCCCATTTAGGACCAATCCATCGTCTTTAGCCCACGACCGGCGGGGTGGATGATCCCGCCGGGACCGCAGCGGCTCAATCCTCGCGAGAGACCTTTTCGTTGCGCTCGTGCCGTTCCTGCGCCTCGACCGTCATGGTCGCAATCGGCCGCGCCTCAAGCCGGCCCAGGCTGATCGGCTCCCCGGTCACCTCGCAATAGCCATATTCGCCATCATCGATCCGGCGCAGCGCCGCCTCGATCTTGCCGATCAGCTTGCGCTGGCGATCGCGCGTGCGCAGCTCGATCGACCAGTCAGTCTCGCTCGACGCGCGGTCGTTGAGATCCGCCTCGCGCAGCGAATCGACCTGAAGCTGTGACAACGTGCCCTGCGATTCTCGAAGGATCGCGTCCTTCCAGGCCAGTAGCTTGGCCCGGAAATATTCCTGCTGTCGAGGGTTCATGAACGGTTCGTCCGGGCTTGGACGGTAACCGTCGTCGTTTGCAGCCCCTAGGTCTGCTGGGTCTATCTGATCCACGCGATTGTACGCCGTCGCCATCGACCTATCTCCCCGCCCGCGTCAGGGTGTCGTAGCACCACCGCGCCCCGGAAGGGGCCTATAGACGCGGAGCAGACAACCGACAAGCACTCGCAAGCGTATAAAAGTGCTTATTTGATATTCGGTTGCGACGACATGAACGAATTAACCGATCGCTGGATGTCCCGGAGTGACACGTCCGCCCCAAATTGTGCGCTGCACCTCATTTTTTTCGCGGTTATTGGATACAGGGACGAACCATTGCTGTTGTGTTTAAGGCTTTGTTCGGCACCTTGAGCCCACAAGGGCAGCAACGCTTTTGAAGAACAGGTGGCCCCTGGCCTCCAGCAGAATGAGAAAGTGACATCATGTCGGTGCGGATGGCTTTGGCGAAACTCTGCGCGTGCACCGTTGGCGGTGCAATCGTCGGCGGAGGCGCAGTGCATGTCGCCCAGACACAGAAAGCTCGCAGTTCCTATACCAAGTTCGTGAAGCAGGCGCCCAAGAAGGTCGTCCGGCGCCCACGGCCGACAACCCCCGTACGCCGAGTCGTTCAGGCTGCCACGCCGCCGACCTGCGCGCCGGCCGTGGTGACGGTCGCGTCGCAGGCAGCGCCCGTTCCGGTGCCGCTGCCCCCGGCCCCTTCCGTCGTGTCCGGCGGCGGTGAGGTCGCGCCGATCGTCGGTGGTGGCTGGGGCGGTGGCTTTGGCGGCGGCGGCTTCTTTGCCGGCGGGTTCTTCGGCGGATCGGGCGGATCGGGCTCCAGCGGAATCGTGATTTCCTCGACGTCCAGTTCGAGCGGCGGGTCGACCTCCACGTCGTCGGGTGGCTCGTCCACCTCGACCGGCGGCTCCTCGACGTCGACCTCCACTGGCGGCTCGTCGACGTCCACCTCGACTGGCGGTTCGTCCACCTCGTCATCGACCTCTACCGGGTCGTCCACCTCCTCCTCGACATCGTCCTCCACCTCGGGCTCGACGTCGAGCTCCTCCTACGGTTCGTCGTCCAAGGGCTGGGGCTCATCGTCCAAGGGCTGGGGCTCGTCCTCCAAGGGGTGGTCTTCGAACGGCGGGCATCCCGGCACCAGCAGCGGCAACCCGTCGCCGGTTCCTGCTCCGCCGATGATGATCCTGTTCGGCGCAGCGGCGGCAGCGCTGATCGGCCGTCGTCGGTTCGTGAAGAAAGCGCAGCCGGCGGACTGACGCGGCAATCCCGCAGCGCCTGCCCTGACACAATGAAGGCGGCGTACCCGTGGTGGGTACGCCGCCTTTCCTTATTGCCCGTGAGGGCCTGGCCTCAGGCGTCGAGCAATGCCTTTTCGATGTCGGCGATCGGGTGGCCGGTCAGATCCTTGGCCAGTTCGCCCGACAGGCGATCGGTCACTTCCTTGTGGTAGTGTTTGCGCAATTCGCCGAGCGTCTTGGGCGGCGCGATGACGATCAGCGAATCATATTCATTGGAGAACGCCCGCTTCTTCAGCAGTTCAGCCGCGTCCGCGGCAAAGCGATCCTCCTCGAGCTGATGATAATCGGTCTCACCCAGCGAGCCGCGCGAGGGGGCGAATTGCGCGCCCGCACCTTGCGCATGGTTGGAACCGTTGCGCGCGATGGAGGGCGCACCGGGACCCGACTGCGTGGAGGACGCCCGGCCTGCCTTGTCGGTCTTCTGATCGAGATCCGACGGGTTGGGCCGCTCCTCGGCATGTTCCACGGTCAGATTGGGGTCCACTTCATCGCCTTCGTTGCGCAGGAAGAGCAGCTTGCGGCCATCCGCGACCAGAACGACGGAATTGTACGGCACGTGCATGAGCAAGGTCTCCTGTTTTGCTTGTCATGAGAAACAACGCGCCGCCGCCGGGCCGGGTTGCCTCACTGATCGCTGCCCGGCATAGCCCCGCGCCATGCTCGACATTCGCCTGATCCGTGACGATCCCGCCGCCTTCGACGCCGCCATGGCGCGCCGTGGCAAGCCGGCGGATGCCGCCACCATCCTCGATCTCGATCGCCGCCGCCGCGAGGTGGTGACGGAGCTTCAGGTCGGTCAGGCGCGCCGCAACGAGGCGTCGAAGGCGATCGGCGCGGCCAAGGCGAAGAAGGACGAGGAAACCGCCGCCGCTCTGATGGCGGAAGTCGCGACGCTCAAGCAGCGGCTGCCCGAGCTGGAGGCAGAGGAAGCGCGGCTCGGCGGCGCGCTCGACGGCCTGCTCGCGAGCCTGCCCAATCTGCCGCTCGCCGACGTGCCCGAGGGCGCAGACGAGAACGACAATCAGCTCGTCCACGAACGGGGCCAGCGCCCGACGTTCGATTTCGCGATCAGCGAGCATGATGCGATCGGCCCCGCACTCGGCCTCGATTTCGAGACCGGCGCTTTGCTGTCCGGCGCGCGTTTCACGCTCGTGCGCGGCCATGTTGCGAAACTTGCTCGTGCGCTCGGCCAGTTCGGCCTCGACGTGCTGACGCGCGACTATGGCTATGAGGAAGTGATCCCGCCGCTCCTCGTACGTGACGAGGCGATGTTCGGCACCGGCCAGTTGCCCAAGTTCGCCGAGGATCTGTTCCGCACCACCGACGGTCGCTGGCTGATCCCGACCAGTGAGGTCAGCCTCACCAACATCGTGCGCGAGAAAATCCTCGCCGCCACCGATCTGCCGTTGCGCTTCACCGCGCTCACCCCGTGCTTCCGCTCCGAGGCCGGCGCGGCGGGGCGCGACACGCGCGGCTTCATCCGCCAGCATCAGTTCGACAAGGCCGAGATGGTCTCGATCGTCGAGCCCGATCAGTCGGAGGCGGAACATGAGCGGATGACGGCGATTGCCGAGGACGTGCTGACCCGGCTGGAGCTGCCGTTCCGCCGCATGAAGCTGTGCACTGGCGACATGGGCTTCTCGGCCGCCCGCACCTACGACATCGAGGTCTGGCTGCCGGGGCAGGATCGCTATCGCGAAATCTCGTCCTGCTCCACCTGCACCGATTTCCAGGCCCGCCGCATGAACGCGCGCTTCCGCCCGGAAGGCGAGAAGAACACGCGCTTCGTCCACACGCTCAATGGCTCCGGGCTGGTGATCGGCCGAACGATCGTCGCCATCCTGGAGAATTACCAGCAGGCCGACGGCTCGGTCGCGGTGCCCACCGTGCTTCAGCCCTATCTTGGCGGGCTGAACCGGCTGGAGCCGCGGCCCGTCCAGGGTTAATGCAGCGGTAATGACGAACCGTATCCCGCTTGCGCTGCCGCTCGCGATCGCGTTGGCGGGATGCATCCCTTCGGTCGACCGCCCGATCCGGCCAGCGCCCGCTGAGCCCGGCAGCAGCCCCACGCCGCACCGGGGCGGCGCGGCGCGTCCGCAGGATGAGGTGGAGCAGCTCCCCGCCCCGCCCCCGGCCTGGGAGCAGCGCGGCGTGGCCGGTGACGCGCGGCAGGTCGCCGAGCAGAGCTATGTCGTGCGGTCTGGCGACTCGCTGCGCGCCATCGCCGAGCGGACCGGCGCCGGATCGGAAGCGATCGCCCGCGCCAACGGCCTGTCCGCGCCGTTCGTCATCTACGCCGGCCAGCGGCTGCGCATCCCCGGCGGCCGCTATCACTTGGTGCGCTCCGGCCAGACCGGCATCGCCATCGCGCGCGCCTATGGCGTCGAATGGTCGCACATCGTCGCCGCCAACGACCTTAGCGAACCCTATATCCTGCGCACCGGGCAGCGTATCCTGATCCCGGGTGACGCACGCCCGCGCAGCGCCGCCGAGCGTGCCGCCGCCTTCCGCCTCGACATCGATGACATCATCACCGGTGGTGAGCCGGCGATCGCCGAGAACCAGGCACCGGCCAAGCCGGTCGCGACGCCGCGCCGTGTCCTGCCCGCCACCGCGGCGGTCGCGCCGCCCACCAGCAGCCCGGGCCGCTTCATGTGGCCGGTCGACGGTCGCATCGTCGGCCGCTTCGGCGCCGGCGCCAGCGGCCAGCGCAACAACGGCATCAAGATCGCGGTGCCGACCGAAACGCCGGTCCGCGCCGCCGCCGACGGAACCGTCGCTTATGTCGGCGACGGCATCGCCGCGCTCGGCGGGCTGGTGATCATCCGCCACGGCGAGAATTGGACCAGCGTCTACGGCCACGCCTCCAAGCTGCTCGTCCAGCGCGGCCAGGCGGTGAAGAAGGGCCAGACGATCGCGCTGTCTGGCGACACCGGCTTTGCCGATCAGCCCGAACTCCATTTCGAGCTGCGCAAGGGCCGCAGCCCGGTCGATCCGGCGACTCAGCTCCCCCGGAAATAGCCGGTACGCGCCTCCTGCTTGCGGGCAGGGCCGGGTGCGGGCATGTGCGGCCCGTTATGACCGATCATCAGTCCGATCTCCTCCGGGTCCTCACCGACCGCGGCTACATCCACCAGATGACCGACGCGGCCGCGCTCGATGCGCTCGCCACGAAGCAGGTGGTGCCGGGCTATATCGGCTTCGATCCGACCGCGCCGTCGCTCCACGTCGGCAGCCTCGTCCAGATCATGCTGCTGCGCCGTCTGCAGCAGACCGGGCACAAGCCGATCGTCCTGATGGGCGGCGGCACCGGCAAGATCGGCGATCCGTCGTTCAAGGAAGAATCGCGCCAGCTGCTGACCGAGGACAGGATCGGCGCCAACGTCGCCTCGATCCGCCGCATCTTCGAACGCTTCCTGACGTTTGGTGACGGGCCCACCGACGCGGTGATGGTCGACAATGCCGACTGGCTCGACAAGCTCGAATACATTCCCTTCCTGCGCGAGGTGGGCCAGCATTTCTCGGTCAACCGGATGCTGTCGTTCGATTCGGTGAAGCTGCGGCTCGATCGCGAGCAATCGCTCAGCTTCCTCGAATTCAACTACATGATCCTGCAGGCCTATGACTTCCGCGAGCTGTCGCAGCGCCATGGCGTGCGGCTGCAGATGGGCGGCAGCGATCAATGGGGCAATATCGTCAACGGCATCGAACTCGCCCGCCGCATGGACGGGACCGAAGTGTTCGGCGTCACCACCCCGCTGCTCACCACCGCCGACGGGCAGAAGATGGGCAAGACCGTCTCGGGCGCCGTCTGGCTGCACGAGGATCAGCTGCCGCACTTCGATTACTGGCAGTTCTGGCGCAACACCGATGATCGCGACGTCGGCCGCTTCCTGCGCCTGTTCACCGACCTGCCGGAGGACGAGATCGCCCGGCTCGAAAAGCTCGAGGGCGCGGAGATCAACGAGGCGAAGAAGATCCTCGCCAACGAAGCGACCGCCATGTGCCGCGGCCGCGAGGCAGCGGAACAGGCCGCCGAAACCGCCCGCAAGACCTTCGAGGAAGGCGCCAGCGGCGACGCCCTCCCCACCTTCGCCGCCAGCGGAGAGGTGGCGCTGGTCGACGTCCTCGTCGGCCTCGGCTTCTGCGCCTCCAAGGGCGAGGCGCGCCGCCTGATCAAGCAGGGCGGCGCACGCGTTGCCGGCGAGAAGGTCTCGGACGAAGCCGCCATTGTGGCCGCAGGCGGCGAGCCGGTCCGCATCTCCGCCGGCAAGAAGCACCACGGCCTGCTCGTCGCAGGCTGACGCAGCCGGGACGCCCCTCTATTCTGCGCGTTGCCGAGGCTTCACGGGAATGCGCAGATAGGTGACCCCATTGTCCGCCGCCTCGTGGAAGCGGCCGGCGCGGATGTTGACCTGGATCGACGGCAACAACAGCCGCGGCACGGCGAGGCCGGCGTCGCGCTGCTCGCGCATGGCAACGAACGCGTCCTCGCTGACCGCGTCATGAACATGCACGCTCGATCGACGCTGCTCGTCCACGGTCGTTTCCCAGCGATATTCGTCGCGACCGGGCGCCTTATAGTCATGGCACAGGAACAGGCGCGTCTCGCCAGGCAGCGACAGCAGCCGGCGGATCGAGCGATATAAAGTGCGGGCGTCGCCACCCGGGAAGTCGGCACGCGCGGTGCCATAATCGGGCATGAACAGGGTATCGCCGACGAACGCGGCATCACCGATCAGATAGGCGACATCGGCTGGCGTATGGCCGGGCACGTGCAGCACCTCGACGGCAAGGTCGCCGATCTGGAAGCGCTCGCCGTCGTCGAACAGGCGGTCGAAATCCGATCCGTCGGTCTTCAATTCCGTCATCGCGAATACTGCGCGAAAGATGCGCTGCACGTCGCGGATGTGCGCGCCGATGCCAATCCATGCGCCTGTATGCGCCTTGATGAATGGCGCCGCGGACAGGTGATCGGCATGCGCATGGGTCTCGAGCACGATCGCGATCTGCCATCCGTCCTCATCGGCAAAGGCGAGGATCCGCTCTGCGGACCGGGTATCCACCTCGCCGCTCGCCAGGTCGAAATCGAGCACTGGGTCGATCACCGCCGCGATGCGCGTGGCCGGGTCGCCGACGAGATAGCTGATCGTGTTGGTCGGCTCATCGAAGAAGGCCTTGATAAAAGGCTGGGTCATATTCGGCTCCATCATGCCTTGCATATGTATTAGCGCTCTCTAAATTAGCGATATCTAATGGAGAAGCAGATGCTGAAGCCGCCGATGGATCTGGCGACGTTCGAGGAAAAGGCCGGCCAGGTTGCCGACACGCTGAAGGCGATCGGCAATCCCCGGCGGCTGATGCTGCTGTGTAAGCTGGTCGAGCATGGCGAGGTGACGGTCACCACCCTCGCCCGCGAGGTCGGCCTGTCGCAGTCCGCCTGTTCGCAGCATCTCGCGAAGATGCGGGACGAAGGCCTCGTCGCCTTCCGGCGCGAGAGCCAGACGCTCTGGTACGCGATCGCGGATCCCCGCGTCGAAACGCTTCTCGCCACCCTCTACCAACTTTACTGCAAGGACGTTGATTGATGCTTCCCACCCTGTCCCCGCGCGACGCGCGCGTCGCCCTCGATGGCGGCGCGCGGCTGGTCGACATCCGCGGCGCTGACGAATTCGCGCGCGAGCGCATTCCCGGTGCGGTCAATCTGCCGCTCGACCGCGTTGCCACCCTGCGGCGCGAAGAGCGCCCGGTGATCTTCCACTGCAAGTCGGGGATGCGCACGGCTGCCAACGCCAGCGCGCTCGCCGCCGCTGCCGCAGGCGCCCCGGCCTATATCCTGGATGGCGGCGTGGATGCCTGGCGCTCGGCCGGGCAACCGACGGTGGTCGATCGCGCCCAGCCACTTGAGGTCATGCGGCAGGTGCAGATCACGGCAGGCATGCTGGTGCTTGCGGGCGTGCTGCTGGGCCTGTTCGTCACTCCCGCCTTCTTCGGCCTGTCCGCCTTCGTTGGTGCCGGCCTGATGCTCGCCGGGGCGACCGGCTGGTGTGGGATGGCGAACCTGCTGCGCATGATGCCGTGGAACCGGCGCGCCGCGAGCTGAGCCGCTCATAACCGCCGCCGCCATCCTCGCCACGCTCGCGTCCGGCGCGGCGATCGGCCTGATCCTGGCGCTGGTCGGCGGCGGCGGGTCGATCCTCGCCGTGCCGTTGCTCGTCTATGTCGTCGGGACCGGGTCTGCGCATCTCGCGATGGGGACGGCGGCCGTTGCGGTCGCCGCCAGCGCGCTGGGCAGCCTTACCGGCCACGCCCGCGCGGGCACGGTAAAATGGCCTTGCGCTGCCGTGTTCGCGGCGGCGGGCGTCGCCGGGGCGAGCATCGGTGCGGAACTTGGCAAGGCGATGGAGGGGGAGCGCCTATTGGCATTGTTCGGCCTGCTGATGGTCGGCGTTGGCCTCTCGATGCTCCGCCCCCGCAAGTCTGCGCCAGCGCGGGACGTTCGCCTGTCGCGAGAGTCCGCCGCGACGCTGCTGCCGAGGCTGATCCCGATTGGCCTTGGCGTCGGCCTTGCAGCCGGCTTCTTCGGTATCGGCGGGGGTTTCCTCATCGTCCCGGGCCTGATGCTGGCCACTGCCATGCCGATCGCCAACGCGGTGGGAACCTCGCTCGTGGTGGTGAGCGCACTGGGGCTGACCACCGCAGCGTCCTACGCCACCTCGGGCATGGTCGACGGGCCGATCACCGCGCTGATGATCGCGGGCGGCGCGATCGGCACCGTAGCCGGAATGGCCGCCGCTCGGGCCCTCGCCACGCGCAAGGGTCTGCTCGAACGCGGCTTTGCCGTGATGGTCATCGCTGTCGGTCTATTCGTCGCGCTGACCTCATTCTGACGGCGCCGCTTGCCCGCGCATCCGGGACGCGGCGCGAAATCGTTGATCAGCCCGATCGCAGCAGGGCGACGCCGGCGTCGCGCTCGAACAGATATAGCGCCACCCGCGCCGCCTGCCCGCGCGCGCCGGAAAGCCCGCCGTCGCGATCGATCAGCAGCCGTGCGTCATCGTAAGCGATCGGCAGCAGCTCATTGAGCAGCTCCGGGGTCGCCAGCCGGAACGCCGCCTCGCCCGATTGCCGCGTGCCGAGCAATTCGCCGCCGCCGCGCAGCCGCAGATCCTCCTCGGCGATCATGAAGCCGTCGTTCGTCTCGCGCATCAGCGCCAGTCGCGCGCGCGACGTCTCGCTCAGCGCATTGCCGCGCAGCAGCAGGCAGCGCGATTGCCCGCCGCCACGCCCCACCCGCCCACGCAGCTGGTGAAGCTGCGCCAGGCCGAAGCGGTCGGCATGCTCGATCACGATCAGCGTCGCATTGGGCACGTTCACGCCCACCTCGATCACCGTCGTCGCCACCAGCACGCCAAGCTCGCCGCCGGCGAAGCGCGCCATCACCGCGTCCTTCTCCGCCGGCCGCATCTTGCCATGCACCAGCCCGACGCGATCCCCGAAGCGCCCCGCCAGCGCCGCCGCCCGCGCCTCGGCGGCGGCAAGGTCGCTCTTCTCGCTCTCCTCCACCAGCGGGCAGACCCAATAGGCCTGCTTGCCCTCCGCCAGATGCCGGCCGAGCGCGTTGACCACCTCGTCCAGCCGCTCCTCGCTGATGACGCGCGTTACCACCGGCTCGCGCCCCGGCGGCATTTCGTCCAGCCGGCTCTGGTCCATCTCGCCATGCTGCGCGAGGACGAGCGTGCGCGGGATCGGAGTCGCGGTCATCGCCAGCAGGTGCGGCGTCGTCTTGCCCTTGGCGGAAAGCGCCAGCCGCTCCGTCACGCCGAAGCGATGCTGTTCGTCCACCACCACCAGCCCCAGATCGCGGTAAGTCACCGCATCCTGGAAGATCGCGTGCGTGCCGATCAAAATGTCGATCGATCCATCCGCCAGCCCCATCAGCACGCCCTCGCGCGCCCGGCCCTTGTCGCGCCCGGTCAGTACCGCGATGTTCACCGGCAGGCCCGACAGCGTCTCGCGCAGCGTGTCATAATGCTGCCGCGCCAGGATCTCGGTCGGCGCCAGCAACGCGCCTTGCGCACCCGCCTCCACCGCGATCAGCAGCGCGAGCGCGGCGACCAGCGTCTTGCCCGATCCCACATCGCCCTGCAGCAGCCGGAGCATCGGCGCGTCCTGCGCTAGGTCGCCCTCGATCTCGCGCGCCGTCCGTGCCTGCGCGCCCGTCAGCGCATAGGGCAGCCGAAGCATATCGCGCAGCCGCCCGTCGCCCTTCAGCGCCCGCCCGCGCCGACGCCGCGTATCCTGCCGCACCAGCGACAGCGCCAGCTGGTTGGCGAAGATCTCGTCATAGGCGATCCGCGCCCGCGCCACCGCATCGGCCGGATCGGCATGGACGCGCGCCAGCGCCTCCTTCCACCCCGGCCAGTCGCGCTGCGCCAACAGCCCCGGCTCGATCCATTCGCCAAGCTCGGGCGAGCGGGCGATCGCCTGCTCGACCAGCCCGCCCACCCGGCGCGACGTAATCCCCTCAGACAGCGGATAGATCGCCTCGCGCTCGCGAAAGCTGTCCTCGCCATCCACGATCTCCGGGTGGATGATCTGCAATTCCTGGCCGTATGTCTCCAGCTTGCCGGAGACGCGAACCGGCTCGCCGACGGTATAGAGCTTGCGCACCAGCCCGCTCGATCGCCCGAAATAGACGAGGCTGACGATATTGCCGTAGCCGTCGGCGGCCTGCACCCGCGTCGGCCCGCGCGGGCTTGAAGACGCGCGGATGTCGCGCACCGTCAGCGTGATCGCGATCGTGCGCCCCGCGTCCTGCGCCATCAGCTCGTCGCGCGGCAGGCGATCGATCCAGCCGCTCGGCAAATGGAACAGCACGTCCACCACCCTCGCAAGGCCAAGCCGATCCAGCGGCTTGGCCAGCCCTGCCCCGACGCCCTTCAGCGCGGTGACTTCGGCGAACAGTGGATTGAGGATATTGGGTCGCATGACTATCTCTTGCGCCACGCCTAGCCGTTCGCATCGATCCTGTCAGGCGAGCGGATGAATTATCGTCGCCGACCGTGCGAAACCACGGCCGGCCAAGTGTCGTTGGAGCCCCTGATGGATCAAGAAACTCGTTTGCGGCGCACCCGCTTCCGCGCCTGGCACCGGGGCACGCGCGAGGCCGATTTCATGATCGGCGGCTTCTTCGATGCGCATCACGCCAGCTGGTCCGAAGAACAGCTGCAATGGTTCGAACGCCTGCTGGAGGAGCAGGACGTGGACATCATGGGCTGGGCGATCGGCTCCATCCCCTGCCCGCCCGAATGGGAAGGCGAGATGATGCAGACGATGCGCCGCGTCGATTTCGCGCTCGCCACCCCGGGCAGCCAGCCCGGCGCCTGACCAAGCCCCTACCTGCCGCCGCCCGATACGAACGGACCCGCCTTTGCCCGATCTGAAGACGATTCTCTCCGCCAAGACGCCGCTCACCCTCTCGGGCGTGCCGACCGGCTTCCTGCCCAGCCTGCTCGCCGATCTCGCCCGCGCGGCGACGACGCGGGCGGTGTTCATCGCGCCGGACGAAGCGGCGATGCGCGCGATCGCCGGCACCGCGCGCTTCTTCGCGCCGGAGATCGAGATCGTCGAATATCCGGCATGGGACTGCCTTCCCTATGACCGGGCCTCGCCCTCCCTGCGCGTCATGGCGGAGCGGATCGGCGCGCTGCACAAGCTGCAGGCGACCCCCAAGACGCCGCAGCTCGTCCTCACCACCGTCAACGCCGCCACGCAGCGCACGCTCACCCCGTTCCGCATCCGCCAGCTGGTCGCGAACCTGAAGCCGGGTGAGCGGATCGCGCGTGACAAGCTCGCCGCGCTGCTTTCCGCCAACGGCTATGTCCGCACCGATACCGTCCACGATGCGGGCGAATATGCCGTGCGCGGTGGCCTCGTCGATCTCTTCCCCTCGGGCGAGACGCAGGCGCTTCGGCTCGACTTCTTCGGTGACGAGATCGAGAGCGTGCGCACCTTCGATCCCGCCGACCAGCGTACCACCGGCAAGATCCCCGGCTTCACCCTCCTCCCCGCGTCCGAGGCGCTGCTGGACGAGGAAAGCATCAAGCGCTTCCGCAGCCGCTATCGCGAAACCTTTGGCGCCACCGCGACGGGTGACCCGCTCTACCAGGCGGTCAGCGAAGGCCGCCGCCTGGCCGGCATGGAACATTGGCTGCCGCTGTTCGAGGAGCGGCTCGAGACGCTGTTCGACCATATCGGCGAGGACGCGCTGGTCGTCCGCGACGGCGGCGTGAAGGCCGCCGGCGAGGCGCGGTTCGAGGCGGTCGCCGATTATTACGAGAACCGCAAGCGCGCCGAGGCAGCGCAGCCCGGCAGCTACCGCGCGCTTCCCGCCAAGACGCTCTACATGCCGCCCAAGGAATGGGAGGACGCGCTCGCCGCCGCGACGGCGCATGTCACCACGCCGTTCCACGAGCCCGAATCCGCCACCGTGGTCGACTTCAACGTCGACGGCCCGCGCGATTTCGCGCCCGAGCGCGCCGCCCATGCCAATGTCTATGAGGCGGTGGTCGATCACCTGAAGGCGCTACGCAAGGAAGGCCGCACGCCCGTCCTCGCGAGCTACTCAACCGGCGCACGCGATCGGCTCGGCAATCTTCTCAAGGACCATGGCCTCACCGGTGCGAAGGCGGTTGAAACATGGCAGGAGGCGCAGGGCGTCGGCGAGACGCAGACCGCGCTCATCGTCCTGCCGCTCGACCACGGCTTCACCGCACCCAACGTAGCCGTCCTCACCGAACAGGACATGCTCGGCGACCGGCTCGTGCGCCGTGCCAAGCGCCGCAAGTCCGCCGACGCCTTCCTCGCCGAACTCGCCACGCTCTCGCCCGGCGATCTCGTCGTCCACACCGATCACGGCATCGGCCGCTACGTCGGGCTGACTCAGGTCCCGGTCGCCAAGGCGCCGCACGACTGCGTGCAGCTGGAATATGCCGGCGGCGACAAGCTCTACGTCCCGGTCGAGAACCTCGAGGTGCTCAGCCGCTACGGCTCCGGCGAGGAAGGCGCCAGCCTCGACCGGCTCGGCGGCGAGGCGTGGCAGCGCCGCAAGTCGAAGATGAAGGAGCGCATCCGCGAGATCGCGGGTGAGCTGATCGCCACAGCGGCCCTGCGCGCGCTTCGCCAGGGCGAGGTCGCCGAGCCCGACAGCAGCGGCTACCCCAGCTTCGTCGATCGTTTCCCTTATCAGGAAACCGACGATCAGGACCGCGCGATCGAGGAAACGCTGGCCGATCTCTCCGCCGGCAAGCCGATGGACCGGCTGATCGTCGGCGACGTCGGCTTCGGCAAGACGGAGGTCGCGCTGCGTGCCGCCTTCGTCGCCGCCATGGCCGGCATGCAGGTCGCGGTCGTCTGCCCGACGACGCTCCTCGCGCGCCAGCATTACAACAATTTCATGGCCCGCTTCGAAGGCTTCCCGATCCGCATCGGCCGCCTCTCCCGCCTCGTCACCGCGGCGGAGACCAAGCGCGTCAAGGAAGGGCTTGCCGACGGCACGATCGACGTGGTCATCGGCACCCACGCGCTGCTTGCCAAGAACGTCGACTTCAAGCGCCTCGGCCTTGTCATCGTCGACGAGGAACAACGGTTCGGCGTCACGCACAAGGAACGCCTCAAGACATTGCGCGCCGACGTCCATATCCTCACCCTCACGGCGACGCCGATCCCGCGCACGCTGCAGATGGCGATGTCGGGCCTGCGGGAGCTGTCCGTCATCCAGACGCCGCCGGTCGATCGCCTGGCGGTGCGCACCTATGTCATGCCTTGGGACCCCGTCGTCCTGCGCGAGGCATTGCTGCGCGAACATTATCGCGGCGGCCAAAGCTTCCTCGTCACGCCGCGCGTCGCCGACCTCCCCGACATCGAGGAGTTCCTGCGCAAGGAAGTGCCTGAAATTCGCTACGTCATCGCGCACGGCCAGATGGCGGCGAGCGAGGTCGAGGAGCGGATGAGCGCCTTCTACGACAAGAAGTTCGAGGTGCTCGTCTCCACCACCATCATCGAAAGCGGCATCGACATCCCGTCCGCCAACACGATGATCGTCAACCGCGCCGACCGCTTCGGCTTGGCGCAGCTCTACCAGCTGCGCGGCCGCGTCGGCCGGTCGAAGACGCGCGCCTATGCCTATATGGTCACCCCGCCCGAACGGATGATGACCGACGCCGCGGAAAAGCGTCTCAAGGTGCTCAGCGATCTCGACAGCCTCGGCGCCGGTTTCCAGCTCGCCAGCCACGATCTCGACATTCGCGGCGCGGGCAATCTGCTGGGCGACGAGCAGTCCGGCCACATCAAGGAGGTCGGCTACGAACTCTACCAGTCGATGCTGGAAGAGGCGATCATGGACGCCAAGGCCGGCGGCCTCGCCAGCCGCCCGCGCGATTTCTCGCCGCAGATCACCGTCGACACGCCGATCCTGATCCCGGACGACTATGTCCCCGATCTCGACCTGCGCATGGCGCTCTATCGCCGCCTCAACGAGCTGGACGAGAAGCGCGAGCTGGAGGCGTTCGCCGCCGAGATGATCGACCGTTTCGGGCCGCTGCCTGAGGCGACCGACAATCTCATCAAGGTCATCGAGATCAAGATGAACGCCAAGAAGGCGTGCGTGTCGAAGATGGACGTCGGGCCGAAGGGCGCGCTCGTCAGCTTCCACGACGATACGCCGCCCAACGTCCCCGGCCTGCTCGCCTATGTCGACAAGCTCGGCGGCATTGCGAAGCTGCGTCCGGATTCGAAGCTGGCGCTCACCCGCAACTGGGCCGATCCGGCCGCACGTCTGCACGGCGCGCTGCAGCTGTCGAAGGGGCTGGCCAAGGCGGCGGGGTAATCCCGCCGCTATTTGCGCCCGAACAGCTTCTCCACGTCGGACAGCGCCAGCTTCACCCAGGTCGGGCGGCCATGGTTGCACTGTCCCGAATGGGGCGTCGCCTCCATCTCGCGCAGCAGCGCGTTCATCTCGACAACCGAGAGCACGCGGCCGGCCCGCACCGATCCGTGGCAGGCCATGGTACCGGCCACCGCATCGAGCCGCTCACGCAGCGATAGCGCCTCGTCGAACGCGGCGAGTTCATCGGCAAGATCGCGCACCAGCGCGGCGGGATCGCCGCGGCCGAGCAGCGCCGGGGTCGCCCGTACCAGCATCGCTCGGGGGCCGAACCGCTCCACATCCAGGCCGAGTTCGCTCAATTCCGCCGCGCGCGATTCCATCCGGTCGCATGCCGGCTCGTCCAGTTCGACCACCTCGGGGATCAGCAGCGCCTGCGCCGCCACCCGCCCGCCCGCCAGCGCGGCCCGCATCCGTTCCAGCACCAGCCGCTCGTGCGCGGCGTGCTGATCGACGATCACCAGCCCGTCCGCCGCCTCGGCCACGATATAGGTTTTCGCGACCTGCCCCCGCGCGACCCCCAGCGGGTGATCCCCGGTATCCGGCAGCGGCGCCGTCGCCGGCTCGGCACGTGCTTGCGGCGGCGGCGCGAAGAAGGTCGGTCGCTGGTCACGCACCACACCGCTCCCCACAAAAGGCGCGTCGCCCGGAGTAACAGCCGCCTGCCCCTGCCCGCCAAAGAGGGCCGATGGTTCCGCCCCGCCGCCACTCGGCTCCGGACGAAACATCGCCATCGCGTCGGCTGGCGCGCGATGCGCCACGCGATGTCCGGCCATGTCGAGCGCGCGGCGTAGGCCGGACACGATAAGGCCGCGCACCATCGCCGGATCGCGGAAGCGAACCTCCGTCTTGGCCGGATGCACGTTGACGTCGACTTCGCTGGGCGGAACGTCGAGGAACAAGGCGACCACGGCGTGCCGGTCACGCGGCATCATCTCGGCATAAGCGCCGCGGATCGCGCCGGTGAGCAACCGATCCTTCACCGGGCGCCCGTTGACGAACAGATATTGGTGATCGGCAACGCCGCGATGGAAGGTCGGCAGGCCAGCGACCCCGCCGAGCACCAGCCCCTCGCGCTCCATGTCGATCGCAACGCTGTTCTCCTTCAGCGCGCGGTCGGTGAGCGCCGCGACGCGGGCGGGGCGATCCTCCGGCTGGAGCGCCGCAAGGACGCGGCGGCCATCATGTTCGAGAAGAAAGGCGACGTCCGGCCGTGCCATCGCAAGACGCCGCACCACGTCCAGGCAGGCGGCATATTCGCTGCGGCCCGAGCGCAGGAACTTGCGGCGGGCGGGCACGCGCGCAAACAATTCCTCCACCATGACCCGTGTGCCCGGCGGCAACGCGGCGGGGCCGTCCCCCACCACTGCGCCATTGTCGATGACGCGCGACCAGCCATCGGCGCCGCGCACCCGGCTTTCGAGCGTCAGCCGCGCAACGCTGGCGATCGAGGGCAGCGCCTCGCCGCGGAACCCCATCGTGGCGACCTGATCGATCTCATTGGTGGGAAGCTTGGACGTGGCATGGCGTTCCAGCGCGAGCGCCATATCGGCCGCGGTCATGCCGCAGCCGTCGTCGATCACCTCGATCCGCGACAGGCCACCCTCTGCCAATCGCACGGTGACTCGGGTGGCGCCCGCGTCAAGCGCGTTCTCCACCAGTTCCTTCAACGCACTAGCCGGTCTTTCCACCACTTCACCGGCGGCGATGCGATTGATCAGATGTTCAGGGAGGCGACGTATTGACACCATCAGCCCCCTAGCCCAATCGGCGCCATCCCGCGACCCCGTGACAGCACGATCAAAGCCCTAGAAGCGACTTGCGGCCGCGGCGGCGGGATGATTGATGTACCTCGCTCCGGCGACTCGGGGACGGAATTAAGCTGAACATGGCCTTCTCGCGTTTCTTCAAGTTCATGTCCCATGACATGGCGATCGATCTCGGGACTGCGAACACCGTGGTCTATCTTCGTGGCCGCGGTATCGTGCTCAATGAACCGTCCGTTGTGGCGGTCGAGACGATCAACGGCATCAAGAAGGTCAAGGCCGTCGGTGAAGACGCCAAGTTGATGATGGGCAAGACGCCCGGCAACATCGAGGCGATCCGTCCGCTGCGCGATGGCGTTATTGCCGACATCGATGTCGCCGAGCAGATGATCAAGAGTTTCATTTACAAGGTCCATGGGCAGCGCAAGTTCATGCGCTGGCCGGAGATCGTGATCTGCGTGCCGTCGGGCTCGACCAAGGTTGAGCGCCGCGCGATCCGCGACGCGGCGTCCAACGCCGGGGCCAGCCAGGTGTGGCTGATCGAGGAGCCGATGGCGGCCGCGATCGGCGCCGACATGCCGGTGACCGAACCGATCGGCAGCATGGTCGTCGATATCGGCGGCGGCACGACCGAAGTCGCCGTCCTGTCGCTGCGCGGTCTCGCCTACACCACGTCGGTGCGCGTCGGCGGCGACAAGATGGACGAGGCGATCGTCAGCTACGTACGCCGCAACCACAATCTGCTGATCGGCGAAGCCACCGCCGAGCGGATCAAGCAGGAAGTGGGCATCGCCAAGCCGCCCGTCGATGGCATCGGCATGACGATCCACATCAAGGGTCGCGATCTGGTGAACGGCGTGCCCAAGGAAATCCAGATCAACCAGGGCCAGATCGCCGAGGCATTGTCCGAGCCGGTCGCCACGATCGTCGAGGGCGTTCGCGTGGCGCTTGAGAATACCGCGCCCGAACTCGCCGCGGACATCGTCGATCAGGGCATCGTGCTCACCGGCGGTGGCGCGCTGCTGCAGGGTCTGGACGAGGTGCTTCGCGACGAGACTGGCCTGCCGGTGACGGTGGCGGAAGATCCGCTGACCTGCGTCGCGCTGGGCACGGGTCGCGCGCTCGAGGATCCGATCTATCGCGGCGTGCTGCAAAGCGGCTGATCTGAAGGAATAGCGAATGGCGCCGCCGCGGGACCGGCGCCCGGGTTTCTCGCGACGGGCGCAATATACGCTCTTTATGAGCTACATCCTGGCCGTCGCGGGAGCGCTGGTCGGTGCGGTGTTGCTCATCCTGTCGCAATTCAATCCGCCCGCCTTCGCCGCGCTGCGGTCGGCCGCGACCGAGGTCACCGCGCCGGCTTCCACCGCGGGGGCCGCGGTCGTGCGCGGCATTGCCTCCGTGCCGGAGACGATCGCCACCTATTTCCGCGTCCATAACGAAAATGCCGCTTTGCGCGCCGAAGTCGCCCGCACCAGGGAGGCGCTGACCCAGGCGCGGATCATCGTGCGCGACAATCGCCGCCTGCGCGGGCTGCTCCAACTGCGCGAGGCGACGCCCGATACCGTGGCGACGGCGCGGATCGTCAGCTCCAGTGCATCGAGCACGCGGCGCTTCGGGATCCTGAACGCCGGGCGCTGGCAGGGCGTGCGGCCCGGCATGCCGGTGCGCGGCCCCGACGGGCTCATCGGCCGCATTGTCGAGGCCGGCCCCAATTCAGCGCGCGTGCTGCTCACCATCGACGCGGAAAGCGTCATCCCCGTGCAGCGCATCGGCGACGGGCTGCCCGCCCTCGCCGCCGGGCGCGGCGATGGCCTGCTCGATATCCGTTCGGTCGGCACCACCAATGCGCGGCTGAAGCCAGGCGACCGCTTCATCACGTCCGGCATCGGCGGCCTCTACACCCCCGGCGTGCTGGTCGCCCATGTGCTGAAGCCGGGCGCCGACAGCGCCCCCGCCAAGCCGTTTGCCGAGGCCAATACGTTCGATTTCGCCATCGTCAGCGCGCCGTTCCTGCCGCCCCCGCCCCCGGCGCGGCCCGACCCTGCCGACCCCCAGGCAACCGGCAGCCAGCCCGTCGGGAGCGCGGCGGCGCAGTGAGCACTGCGCCCAAACCCTTCCAGGCGCCGATGCAGCAGTCGCCGGCGCGTGCGCTGCCATGGCTGACCGTCATGGGCGGCTCCCTGGTGACGATCATCCCGGTGGTGGCAACGCTGCCACTGCTGCCGCCGTTCGGCCTCCTCATGCTCCTCTCGTGGCGCTTGCTCGCGCCGCTTGCGCTGCGCCGCTGGGCACCGGCGCTGCTCGGCCTGTTCGACGATTGCCTCAGCGGCCAGCCGCTCGGCAGCGCGATGCTGCTGTGGACGCTGACCTTTTTCCTGGTCGATTTGTTTGATCAGCGCACCATCTTCCGCGCCTTCGCACAGGATTGGCTGATCGCAGCGGTGGGTATCGCCTTCTGCCTGATTGCCGGTCGTTTTCTGGCCACCCCCCTCGGCGCGCAGGTCGATAGCGTGCTAGTGGTCCAGATCATCGTGTCGATTCTTCTTTTCCCCCTAGCCGCGCGCGCCGTCGCCTGGGTTGATCGCCGTCGCGTTGCCGAATGAACCGGACACCGCGGATCGCCACGGAGGCGCAGCAGGGCTACACGTTTTCGCGCCGGGCTTGGCTGCTCGGCGCGATGCAGATCGGCGTGGGCAGCGTGCTGGCCGGTCGAATGGGCTGGCTGTCGATTGCCGAGAACGAACGCTACAACCTGCTGAGCGAGAACAACCGGGTCAACATGACCCTCATCCCGCCGCGTCGCGGCTGGCTGGTTGATCGCCATGGTCACGCCATTGCGGACAACCGCACCGACTTTCGCGTCGACCTGATCCCCGATCGGATCGTTGACGAGGAACGGACGCTGGCGGCGCTTCGTGATCTCCTGGCGCTGACCGACGACGACCTGCTGCGTGTCCGCGCCGACCTGAAGCGGGCGGCGGGCTTTCAGCCGGTCAAGGTGGCCGAGAATGTGAGCTGGGAGCGGTTCGCGGCGGTGCAGGTCCGCCAGCCCGAGCTGCCCGGAGTCGCGCCCACGCGCGGGTTCGCGCGCAACTATCCCGCTGGCGCCGCCGTCGCACACCTGACCGGCTATGTCGGGGTCGCCACGGCGGAGCAGTACAAGCAGACGCGCGACCCGCTGCTGCTGACACCGGGATTCAAGGTCGGCAAGGACGGCCTTGAAAAGACGATGGAAAATGAGCTCCGCGGCAAGCCCGGGGCAAAACGGATCGAGGTGACGGCGCGCGGCAAGCTGGTCGCGGAGCTTGCCACCCGCCCCGACGTGCCCGGCAAGACGCAGAAGCTGACGATCGATTCCGGCTTGCAGGAATATGCCGCGCGCCGGCTGGGCACGAACTCCGGCTCCGCGGTGGTGTTCGACTGTCACACGGGCGAGATGCTCGCGATGGTCTCCATGCCGGCCTATGATCCCAACAGCTTCTCCGACGGGATCAGCCACATGGAGTGGAAGATGCTGTCGGCGGACGATCACGTCCCGCTGATGAACAAGGTGACGCAGGGGCTGTATCCGCCGGGTTCGACGGTGAAACCGATGAACGGCCTTGCGCTGCTGGAAGCAGGGATCAGCCCCGACGAGCGGGTGTATTGCAGCGGAGCGATGCGGGTCGGCAGCGGCGTGTTCCACTGCCACAAGCGGCGTGGGCATGGCCCGATGGACCTGCGCGGCGCCGTCGCGCAGAGCTGCGATATCTATTTCTATGAGATGATCCGCCGCCTTGGTTACGACAAGGTGGCGCCGGTCGCCCGCTCGCTCGGCATGGGCGAGAAATTCGACTTGCCCTTCGCGACGCAGCGCTACGGCACCGTGCCCGACAGCGTGTGGAAGGAGCGCAAGTACAAGACGAAGTGGACCGTCGCCGACTCGCTGAACGCATCGATCGGCCAGGGCTATGTCCTGTCCAATCCGCTCCAGCTTGCGGTGATGGCGATGCGCATTGCGTCGGGACGGCAGGTCCAGCCCAGCCTGTTGATGGATCGCGTGCACCGCAACGCCCCTTTGCTGCCGTACAAGGAAGAGCATCTTCAGATTGTTCGCGAATCGATGTGGAAGGTGGTCAATGGCGGCGGCACGGGCGGCGCCTCCCGCTTGTACCTGCCTGGCATCGATCTGGCGGCGAAAACCGGCACCGCCCAGGTACGCCGTATCACCATGGCCGAACGTCGTACCGGCGTGCTGCGCAATTCGCAGCTTCCCTTCAAGCTGCGCGACCACGCCTTGTTCATCTGCTTCGCGCCGTCGGACAAGCCGCGCTACGCCGCGGCCATCGTGCTCGAGCATAACGGCCACGTCATCCGCAACCTCGACACGCCAATGATCGGCAAGGACATCATGACCTATCTGTTTGACAAGGAGCGTGCGCTGAAGGCGCTCGCCGAGGTCGAACCGACATGGGGCGGCGACATCCGGACGCGCATGGCCGCGCAGGAAGCCGCCTACCGCGCCGCCGCCAATGCGCCGTCCCCGGCGCAGGGCGCCGCCACCGAAACCGACGCCCCCGCCCCGACGCGCGCGCCGGCCGTTCGCCAGGCGACCGACGCCTCGAACGCGGCGCAGGAGGCGACCGTCAGCGACATCGCCAACGGCGCCGGTCCCGCGAGCGTCGGCACCACCGAACCATCGGATCCACAATGAGCCGACCGTCGATCGTGCCTGCGCCGCTGGCGCGGCTGCCGTGGCGGATGCTGCTGCTGGTGATCGCGCTTGGCGGGTTCGGCCTCGTCATCCTCTACTCCGCCGCCAGCGGCAACATGCGTCCCTGGGCACTCTCTCAGGGAATTCGCTTCGTCATCTTCCTGTGCGGGTCGATCGTGATCTCCCGCGTGCCGGAGGACGTGTGGCGACGTGGCGCGCTGCCCGGCTATGTCCTGATCGTCATTCTGTTGTTTGCGGTTGAACTGCTCGGTGCGGTGCGCGGCGGCAGTCAGCGCTGGCTGGATTTCGGCTTCATCAGGTTGCAGCCGTCGGAGCTGATGAAGCCGGCGATCGTGCTCGCCTGCGCGCGCTTCTACGAGCTGTTGCCGCCCAACGAGACGCGGCGCTTCGGCGCGATCTGGCCGGCGGCGATCCTCATCGGGCTGCCGGCCGGCCTGGTCATGCTTCAGCCCGATCTCGGGACGGCGCTCATGATCACTGGCGGCGGCCTGACGGTGATGTTCCTCGCCGGCGTCCCGTTGCGCCTGTTCGTCGGCGGCGCGCTCGGCCTCGCCGTCGCCGCGCCGCTTGCGGTGACCTATCTGCTCCACGACTATCAGCGTAATCGCGTGCTCATCTTCCTTGATCCCGAGAGCGATCCGCTCGGCACCGGCTATCACATCAGCCAGTCGAAGATCGCGATCGGCTCTGGCGGCATCACCGGCAAGGGCTTCCTCAACGGCACGCAGAGCCACCTCGATTACCTGCCGGAGGGGCACACCGACTTTGTCTTCGCGACCATGGCGGAGGAATGGGGCCTGCTCGGCGGCCTGTTCATCATCGTCGCTTATCTGATGGTGATCCGCTGGGGCATCAACGTCGGCCTGCGCGCCCGCACCCGCTTTGCCAAGCTCACCGCGGCGGGCCTCGCGACGACGATCTTCTTCTACGTCGCGATCAACCTGGCGATGGTGATGGGCCTCGCCCCCGTGGTCGGCATCCCCCTGCCGCTCGTCAGCTTCGGCGGATCGGCGCAGATGACCGTGTTCCTGTGCCTTGGCATCCTCATGTCGATCGACCGCAGCAATCGCGGCGAACAAAATTGGTGAAACCCGAAAAAAGTGGTTGCGTCCCGCCGGAGCAATGCTAATGACGCGCCTCCCGGCGGCGAGGCACCAGCCTACACCGGAACGGACGCATAGCTCAGTTGGTAGAGCAGCTGACTCTTAATCAGCGGGTCCTTGGTTCGAGCCCAAGTGCGTCCACCACCCTCCTCCGAATAGTTTCAATGCCTTAGGGCGCAACGCTTCGGTGGAGTGGCATGTCCGGCTGAGATGGCAGCCCCCCCGATCGGGCGCGGACCGGCCGGATAATTGGTTCACCAATCCCCAACACCACCACTCCCCGCCCCGCTACGGGCAATTGCGCAATGCATGTTGCTGCGGGAGGGGTGATGACTCCTGCGCCGCATCCGTGACGGCGACGAAGGAAGGGCCAGCCATGTCCAAAATCACCGGCACTGACGCTCTGATTTTCCTGGCGGCCATCGGCCTCTGTCTGGTGGTCCTGCTTTACTTCGTTCTCTGACGCGGTCGCCCCCGCCCTAAGGCACGATCGCAATCGTATCGACAGCCGCCCGGACCCGATCGTCGTTTTGCGTGCCCGGCCCATTGACTTGCCCGCCTCGCCGCTCGTACCTGTCAGGCGATTAGGTCGATCGACTTAATCCATACCGATCGCGCTGCCCACGATGGCCGCCGACGGCAGGAGAGCGTGCATGACATACGACCTCATCATCGTCGGGGGCGGCATCGGCGGGTCGGCGCTGGCGGCGACCATGGCGCGCGCCGGCCGGTCCGTGCTGCTGCTGGAAAAAACGACGGTCTATGAGGACAAGGTGCGCGGCGAATGGATCGCGCCGTGGGGAGTGACCGAAACCAAACGGCTCGGCCTTTACGACACATTGGTCGCCGCGGGTGGCCATCACCTGACCAGCCACGTCACTTATGACGAGACGCGCGATCCCGCTGCGGCGGAGGCGGCGGCGATGCCGCTCGGCATGTTCGCGCCCGACGTGCCAGGCCCCTTGTGCCTGCGCCACCCCGTCCATTGCCAGACGCTATTCGACACCGCCGCCGCATCGGGCGCGACGGCGCATCGCGGCGTCACCATCACCTCCATCACGCTGGGCGCATCGCCCGCGGTCAGCTACGTCCTCGATGGCGTCGAGCATGCGGCGCGTGCCCCGCTGATCGTCGGGGCCGAGGGGCGGCAATCGGGGGTACGCCGCGCCGCAGGGCTGACGTTGCATCAGGACAAGCCGCACCATTGGTTCGCCGGGCTGCTGGTGGATGGCGTCGCGGGCTGGGACGACACGCGCCAGGCAATCGGGACGGAGGAGGATTTCGGCTTCCTCGCCTTCCCGCAGGGCCAAGAGCGAATGCGCGTCTATGGCGGCTGGTCGCTCGCCGATATCAAGCGGTTTGCCGGCAAGGACGGGCCGACGCGCTTTCTCGAGGCGTTTCGAATGAAATCCGCCCCGCATAATGAGGCGATCGCTGGCGGCACCCCCGCCAGCCCGCTGTTCGCCTATTACAATAACAGCAGCGCCGCGCAGCAGCCCTATGCGCCCGGCGCCGTGCTGGTCGGCGACGCCGCGGGCTGGAACGACCCGATCCTCGGCCTCGGGCTGTCGATCACCTATCGCGACGTTCGCCTGGTGAGCGACATCCTCAAGGAAACGCCGGGCACGAGCGCGCCCGACTTCCGCCCCTATGCCGAGGAGCGGGCCGAACGGATGCGCCGGCTGCGTATCGCGGCAGAGATGCAGGCGACGCTCGACATGGAGTTCGGCGAGGCCGCGCGCGCTCGGCGCCACCGTTACTATGAGGCAAGCGCCGCTGATCCAATGCTCGGCCTCCACGGTGTGGCGACGCTCGCCGGGCCGGAGGCCGTCCCGGCAGAGATTTTCGAGCCGGCGCATGTCGCCCGCGTGGTGGGGGCCTGATCGATGGATATCGCGCGCTACAATGCCGACTGGCTGGCCGCCTGGACCGCCAAGGACGTCGAGGCGCTGCTCGGCTTCTACGCCGAGGATTGCCGCTATTTCGATCCGCAGACAGCGGGCGGGATCACCGGCCACGATGCGCTGCGGGCGTATCTGACCGGGCTGTTCGCCGCGACCCCGCCGATGACCTACACCCCGGACGAGACCTGGCCCATTCCGGGCGGCTTCTGCGGCCGTTGGTATTGCGATGTTGAAGGGGCGGGTCGGATGCGCGGGTTCGACATGGTCCTGCTCGATGGCGACAGGATCACCCACAACGAAGTCTATGTGCACCAGCTGCCACAGGAATAAGAGGGAGGGGATCGATGCAGTTCGATTTCAACGAACAACAAAATGAATTCCGTCAGGAAGCACGGCGCTTCCTGACGGCGGAATGCCCGCCGGACCGCGTGCGCAAGGCGCTGGAGGGTGGCGGCTTCGATCGCGACCTGTGGCGCGGGGTGGCCGAGATGGGGTTCCTCGGCATCGCCATCCCGGAGGAGCATGGCGGCCTTGGCCTTGGCTATCTTGAGCTGTGCGCCGTGGCGGAGGAATTCGGCCGGGCGCTGGCGCCGCTCCCGATCCTCTCCTCGGTCTACCTGGTGGCAGAGGCGATCAAGTCGTTCGGCACGGCCGAGCAGCAGGCGTCATGGCTCCCCCGCATCGCGGCCGGCGCAGCGATTGGCTGCGTCGCCGCCGCGGAGGGTGAGCGACTGAGCGAGACCTCGGTTCGCACGACCTTCGCGGGCGGCACCGTGTCGGGCAAGAAGGCTCCGGTACTCGACGGCGAGATTGCCGACGTGGCGCTGGTGCTGGCGAAGGAGGGCGATCGGCTGAGCCTGGTGCTCGTCGATCTCGCGCAGAAGGCGGTCGAACGGCGCGCGCTCGACACGATCGATCCCACGCGTGCCCAAGCCGAACTGACCTTCAACAGCGCAGCGGCCGAGCGGCTCGGCGAGCCGGGCGAGGGCTGGTCGCAATATCAGACGCTGCTCGACCGCGCGGCGGTGCTGGTGGCGTTCGAGCAGATCGGCGGCGCGGACCGCGCGCTCGAAATGGGCCGCGACTATGCGCTGGAGCGGATGGCCTTCGGTCGCCAGATCGGCAGCTTCCAGGCGATCAAGCACATGCTGGCCGACATGTACGTCTCCGCAACGCTCGCCCGGTCGAACGCTTATTACGGTGCCTGGGCGCTTTCCACTGGGGCGGCCGAACTGCCGCGCGCGGCAGCGACGGCGCGCGTTTCGGCCACCAACGCCTTCCGCCATTGCGCGAAGAACAACATCCAGGTGCACGGCGGCATGGGCTTTACGTGGCAGATGGATTGCCACCTCTACTACCGGCGCGCGAACCACCTCGCGCTCGCGCTCGGCAGCCAGCCCGACTGGGAAGAGAAGCTCGTCAGCCGCCTGGCTGCCGCCAACCAGCCGATCGCCGCCTGAGCCACGTAACGGACAAGACCGGAGGCCCCGTGCCATGAACTTCGACGACACTCCCGAAGAAGCCGCCTTCCGCGCCGAGGCTCGCGCGTGGATTGATGCCAATGCCCCCAAGCACCTGTACCCGATCCTTTCGGGGTCGGGGCACGGCACCGCCGGCGACATCGCCGATTTCGACATGCTGGCCGAGAGCAAGGCGTGGCAGAAGAAGAAATATGACGCCGGCTGGGCGTGCCTTCACTGGCCAAAGGAATATGGCGGGCGCGGCGCGACGCCGATGCAGCGGGTGATCTGGAACCAGGAGGAAGGCGTCTATGCCACCCTCTCCTTCACCTTCATCATCGGTCAGGGCATGTGCGGCCCGACGGTGATGGCGTGGGGGCGTGAGGAGGACAAGCAGGCGCTGCTGCCGCCGCTCGCCGCGGGTGAGGACATCTGGTGCCAGATGTTCTCCGAACCGTCGGCCGGCTCGGACCTCGCGGGCCTTCGCACCCGCGCGGTCAAGGATGGTGACGAATGGGTCATCAACGGGTCCAAGATCTGGACCTCCGGCGCGCATATCTCGCAATATGGCATCCTGCTGACCCGCACCGATCCCAGCGTCGCCAAGCACAAGGGGCTGACGATGTTCTGGGTCGACATGCGCTCGCCCGGCATCGAAGTCCGCCCGATTCTTCAGGCGCACGGCCAGTCGGGCTTCAACGAGGTGTTCTTCACCGACCTGCGCGTTCCCGACAGCCAGCGGCTGGGCGGCGTGGGTCAGGGCTGGACGGTGTCACTGACCACGCTGATGAACGAGCGGCTGTCGATCGGCTCGGGCATGTCGACCGGCTTCGAGACGCTGCTCGATTATGCCGTCCGCGCGCCGGGTCGCGACGGCGGCCGGCTGGTCGATGATCCATCGATCCGCTCGCGCCTCGCCGATTGGGCCACCAAGGCCAGCGGCCTGAAATACACCTCGATGCGCGCGCTGACCGCCTTGTCGAAGGGACAGGAGCCAGGCCCGGAGAATTCGATCGGCAAGCTGGTCGCCGGCGCGACGAGCCAGGATATTGCGACCTTCGCCATCGACCTTCAGGGCGAGGCCGGCGTGCTGACAGATCCCGCACAGGCGGCGCATGCGGCACGCTTCCAGGCGACGCTGATGCGCAGCCCGGCAACCCGAATCGAGGGCGGGACGGACGAGATCCTGCGCAACATCATCGCCGAGCGCGTCCTTGGCCTGCCCGGCGACGTGCGCGTCGACAAGGACGTCCCGTTCGAGAAGATCCCGACCCGCGCCTGACCGGGCGCGCGGGTCAGCGACCGTCCCCTGCCCCCGGCAGGGGACGGGCCGCGCTCTTGGCATGGCAAATGGTCCGTGTCCTTGCTCCCATCTGTCGCCTTGAACGTTGAAGGGCGATACGAATGAGCAAGAAAGGAACCTTGCGTGATCCGTGCTTCCGTTGCCGGCCTCCTGCTGGCCGCCTCCCCCGCCGTTGCGCAGGAGGCTCCTGACGATCCTTCCTGCGCGAATGTCCGGGTCGCGATCCCGGCAGAGCTTGCCGCCTGGTCGAAGCAGACGCCCGTCGCGGCAGGGATCAAGGCCGGCGGCGGCGCATCGGTGACGCCCGGCCAGGCGCTGCTGGTCGCGCTTCATCCGGCGAATCTCGTCACACTGGCGCCCGTGCCGAAGGAAAACGGCGGCCATGCCGGAACGCTGACGCTGACCGTGCAGGAAGCAGGCAATTACCGCGTGGCACTGGGTGGACGCGCATGGGTCGATCTGGTCGACAAGGGGCGTGCGCTCTCCTCCAGCGCGCATGGTCATGGCCCCAAATGCACGGGAATTCGCAAGATGGTGGACTATACGTTGAAGCCCGGTCGCTACACGATCCAATTGTCCGGCAGTCAGGCGGACAACATGCCGCTGCTGGTGGCGAAGGTCGGCTGATGCGGATGATCGCCCTCGCCGCCGCGCTCCTCCTTCCCACCGGCGTCGCCGCGCAGGATGTTCCTGCGGCTGCACCGGCCACCACCAGCGCTACGCCCCCTGCTCCGGCAAAGGCAGCGACCACGATCGTCACGCTGTCGACCGCGGCTGGCCCGATCATGCTGGAAATCGAAACGGAGAAGGCGCCGGTCACTGCCGCCAACTTCCTCAAATATGTCGATGGAAAGCGGCTGGACGGGACGGCTTTCTACCGCACCGTGAAGGTGCAGGCGGAACCGCGCTACGGCTTCATCCAGTTCGGCACCCAAAACGATCCCAAGCGCACGCTGCCGCCGATCGCGCATGAGCCGACCAGCAAGACCGGGCTCAGCCATGTCGATGGCGCCATCTCCATGGCGATGGCCGAACCCGGCACCGCGCGCGGCGATTTCTTCATCATCGTCGGCAACACGCCGGCGATGGACGCCGACGGAACGAACCCCGGCTATGCGGTCTTCGGCCGCGTCGTGCAGGGCATGGATGTCGTCCACCGCATCATGGACATGCCGACATCGCCAACCAAGGGAGAGGGAATCATGAAGGGGCAAATGCTCGAACCGACCGTTCCGGTCACCGCCGCGCGGCGCACGCCGGCCCAGGCGAGCAACCCGCAATGAGGGCGATGACACTGTCGGCGCCCGGCGGCCTCGATCGCCTGAACCTCGCCGATGCATCGGATCCGGGCCAGCCCGGCCCCGGAGAGGTTCGCGTCACGCTTCATGCCAGCTCGCTGAACTTCCACGATTATCTGGTGTGTTCGGGCAAGTCTCCGGCTGCCGATGGCCGTATCCCCCTGGCGGACGGCGCCGGGGTGGTGGAGGCGGTCGGCGAAGGCGTGACCGAGTTCAGCCCCGGCGATCACGTCGTCTCGGTCTTCTTCCCGGACTGGCAGGCCGGACCTGCGCAGGTGAGCGATTTCCGCCGCGTACCCGGCGACGGCATCGACGGCTTTGCCCGCGATGCCGTCGTACTGCCGTCCACCGCCTTTACCCGGGCACCGCGCGGCTGGAGCCATAAGGAAGCGGCGACGATCACCACCGCTGGCCTCACCGCATGGCGCGCGTTGATCGTCGACGCCGGACTGCGCGCTGGCGACACGGTGCTGCTGCTCGGCACCGGCGGTGTGTCGATCTACGCGCTGCAGATCGCCCATGCGATGGGCGCTCAGGTCATCGTAACCTCATCCTCCGACGAGAAACTCGCCCGCGCCCGCGAACTCGGCGCGGATCACGTGATCAACTATCGCAACGAGCCGCAATGGGGGAGAAAGGTCCTCGAACTCACCGGCGGGCGCGGTGCGGATATCGTGGTGGAGGTGGGTGGCCCCGGCACGCTGGGGCAATCGATCGAGGCGGTTCGCATCGGCGGCCATATCGCGCTCATCGGCGTTCTTACCGGAATGGGTGGAGAGGTGCCGACAGCCTTTCTGATGGCCAAACAGGCCAGATTGCAGGGGCTGATCGTCGGCAACCGGCAGGAACAGCAGGATTTCGTCCGCGCGTTGGAGATCACCGGCATCCGGCCGATCATCGACCGGACGTTCTCGCTCGACGATCTGCCCAACGCCTTCCGTCACCTCGAATCGGCAAGTCACTTCGGGAAGATCGCCGTCGCCTGGTGACGCCCGCTTCCTGATGGCCGACCCCGCCGGCGCAATGGCCGACTTGCGCCGGCGGCGATCCGTTCTAGGTACGAACCAAGGAAAGGATCGCCCATGAACGCTCCCCTCATCCGTGACGATTGGCAGGCCGCTGGCGTGGCGCAGCTCGACGACACGATCGCCCTGCGACGCGCCATCCATGCCGAGCCAGAGATCGGCCTCCACTGCCCCAAGACGACCTCGAAGCTGAAGGCGGCGCTTGCCGGCCTGCCCCTAGAAATTCACGACAGCACCTCCACCACAGGCTTCATCGCCATCCTTCGCGGCGGCCGTAGCGGCGCGGGCGACAACACCCGCACCGTGCTGTTGCGCGGCGACATGGATGCGCTGCCCCTGTCCGAAGACACCGGCCTGCCCTTCGCCTCCACCATCCCGGGCGCGATGCACGCCTGCGGCCACGACGCCCACTCTGCGATGCTCGCCGGCGCCGCGCGCGCCTTGTGCGCGCGGAAGGAAGAGTTGCCCGGAACGGTGGTCTTCATGTTCCAGCCCGGCGAGGAGGGCCACCATGGCGCCCGCTGGATGATCGATGACGGGCTGCTCAACGTCGCGCGCGCCGACGCGGCCTTCGCGCTCCACATCTTCCCCAACGCGCCCGCCGGTGTGTTCGTCGGACGCGAAGGCCCGCTTCTCGCCTCCACCGACACGCTGATCGCGACGATCCGTGGCAAGGGCGGTCACGCCGCCATGCCGCACGATTGCATCGATCCGATCCCGGTCGCTTGTGAGATCGTCGCCGCGCTGCAGAGCTTTGTCGCGCGCCGTATCCCGGTGTCTGATCCCGCCGTCCTGACCATCACGCAGATCCACGCCGGCAGCAGCCACAACATCATTCCCGATGAAGTGAAGCTCATGGGAACGCTGCGCACCCTGTCGGATGCGACCCGGGAGAAGGCACGTGCCGCCTTCCATCAGATCGCCGGGAACATCGCTGGGGCGCATGGCTGCGAGGCGGATACCAGGATCGAGGAAGGCTATCCGGTCACCTTCTGCGACCCGCGCGCCACGGCGATGATCCGTGAACTGTCACAGGACATCTCCGGGGAACGCGGCTGGACGACCATGCCGGCACCGATGATGGGCGGGGAGGATTTCTCCTACGTCCTGCGCGAAGTGCCCGGCGCCATGGCGTTCATGGGCGTCGCGCCGGAGGGCAGCGACCCGCGCACCAATCCGCCGCTGCACAATGTGAAGATGACGATCGAGGAGCAGGTCATGGCCAGGGGCGTCGCGATGCACTGCGCCTTGGCCGACCGCTTCCTCAGTCGTGGTTTCGATTAAGGCTGCGCCGTGTTGCCCCTCCCGCCATTTTCGTGTTCAAGGACATTGAAAATCTGACAGATGGAGCCGCTTCACAAGGCGGCAGCCAGGAAAACGGCTTCCGGCGCGAATGACCAATTAATTGACACTTCGCGTCCGGAAGGATGGGATCAGGGTCTTACGACCGGTGCAATCATTATCTGACAGCTCCGCGTGCGTTCGAGTGCCCGGATTCATATTGTCGCCTGTGCGCGCTTCAGCTTTTTACCCAGCGGTGGAGCCGGATGTCTCACCTCGCCCTGAACCTTCGTAGTACCGCTTCCATTCAGACCTGACCAGGTCCCGGTCGATGAAGAGCCGCCGGCCGAGCAGCTTGCTGAGGCTGATGACCTCGCCGCGGCGGGCAGCTTCCTCGAACATCCAGCGGAGCTTGCGCGGCGTGAACGTCGCGTGTGTCTCGGCTTCCTCAATCAGCGCGGCACGTGTGCGTGGGAGCGGGTAAGTTTGGAGCATCGACTGCAGCCCGGGAACACCTCGCGTCAGCATGCCCTGAGTAACCCTTGCCGGCGGAGTCTTGCGCCTTAGCCGCTCCCCTACGGCGCGGATCTCTTCAACGATCTTGTCGTCGTCTCTAAGGGCGCGGGCTTGGGGTTTCATCTCCGGCCTTGGAGGCTTGGCCGTGGATTTATGGGCAAGCCTTCTGGCAGCGTCCGCCCCGGAGCCGTCCTCGCGCGCCTCGAGGAAGGTGGTCACCAGCGCGCGGCAGACCGGCTGGTTCTTGAACATCAGGCCCGAGAAGAGACCGTAGATCCAGTGGAGGCCCTTGCGACCCTCGAACGACTGCAGGCGCGGCCAGAGGGATAGGACGTCACCGAAGTGGTGGTCGAATTCAGCGATCAAGCCGACCATGTCGACATGCTTGCCGACGATAAAGCCCTTGCGTCGGGCAAGTGCCTTGAAGTCGGTCTCCGGCGACCAGACGTTTCGATGGTCCTGGCTGCCGAGCATCGAGTGACCGTAGCTGGTGATGTCGCGGTATCGCATCATCGCCTCGCCGCTGAATGGGAAGGCGATCGCCTGCGCGTCGCCCCTGTGATCGGAGGCGGGCCTGTAGGTCATGTCGCGACCCCAGGTGACGTCGACATCGCTGGCGAGAAGGATTCCGCCATGTTCGAGGCAGATGAGACTGGTGACAAGCTGATGCCTACGAAGCCAGATCGGTGTTCCGTAGAGCCGCCGGCTCACGTCGTCGCATTCGGGGCAGTAGCGCAGGCGGTCAGGCCAGGGCAGGACCGCACGCGTGCCCTTCAACGTCCGCTGGATATTCTCCCCCGCAATCATCCGCCTTGCCAATTCGTCATACTCCCCTCGCTCCCGAAGGGCTGTGTGGAAAGGCAGCAGGGTGTGATCCCTGACTATGTCGCTGACGGTGAGCGGAAGATCCAGACCGACAGTATCAGCAAGGCGCCCGATCTGCAGCGGCAGGTCGTAGGAAAACTTGATCGACTTCGTGCCGAACAGATTCTCGTTCACGCGCCCCGTTCGGAGACGACCCCAGCGCCCGTATCTCGCAACCACCGAATAGAGCAGCTCGTCCGGGTGGAACTGTGGGAGGAAGGCCAGTGGCAAGGCATCTCATCGCGAATCGGGGCGCACCATCCTTGACCACCGATCCTGAATTTTTCGTCCAGCCGAAATGCCGTCTGTGCCGCTACTCCTTCGACGAGCTGAATGAACAGCTCTTCCAACCACGAAGCTGCTTCAGCACGCGATGCCCACCACGCATCGCCGCTTCGCCTCGCGGAGCAGTTCGGCCAGGTTCGCGTCCCCGCTCACCACTCACGATGGCAGGCACGCTCTGTCGGCATGGAGCGCGGTCGATGCCCACCGGGCGTATCGATCGCGCGCCCGGCGACGCCCGTCGTCGGCTCGCCGCCATAAGCTATTTCATTCAACAAGGCGGCGATGCAGCCGCGGCCTGGCGCTAAGCCGACTGCGACGGACGCGCTCGCGTAATCTGATCGCGCCATCGCGCCGCGCTAGCGTCGGCTCGCTATCCTGCGGTCACGAGCGCTCGCAGGTTCGAGATGATGGTTCGCCCGAGCTGGCCCGCTTCTATGGCGCGCAGGGAAGCCAGCTGGTTGACGGTGTCCGATACGGAAGGCGGACGAATTGGGGTGCCGTCGATCTCCACGAAGGGGCCATCGGTCTCGGTCAGGAGCCGGTCCAGCGGAAGCGCCGCGACGAGCTGGCGGTGCTTGGGTGAACGCAGCATCTCGCGATTGATCGAGAAGTAGCAGCCGAGCGCGGCGGCGCGTCTCGCCTCCGCGGGAGTGCCGGTGAACCAGTGGAGGATGACGCGTCCGCGGTCCTGCGGCAGCGCGGCTTCGATATGGCCCAGCAGCTTCGGGACGGCGCGCACGCTGTGCACCGTCAGGATCTTGCCGCCCTGCTCGGCGCAGGCCCGCAGGATGCGTTCGAAGATCCGCTCCTGCTCGGGGAAGCTGCGGTAGAAGCGCGGGCCTGCGTCCAGGCCGATCTCGCCGACGTAGCGCGCGTCCGGCAGCAGCGCCTCGAACAGCGGCAGCTCGCCCGCGCGGTCGGCCACCAGCTGCGGATGCAGCCCGAGCGCCACGCGGACGTGCCGCGACCGCGAGGCCAGCTCCCGGTTGCGCTTCCAGGCCTTGGGCGTCGTGGTGACGGCCAACGTCGCGACCCGTTCCCGGTCGCATTCGGCGATCACCGCGGCGTGGTCCCGATACAGGTCGAGATGGCAGTGGAAGTCCACCCAGCGCGGCGGCTGACGGGTGGTCGCAGCGGTGGTCATGATGGCTTGGCTTGCACGCCTTCGAGTAGACGTCCGACCTCGCGCAGGCCAGCGACATAAGTCGCCTCGTAGTCCGCCAGCCTGCCGGGATGGTCCGTCAGCGGGCCGGGACGATGTATGTCGAACGCGGCGCGCGCCGGCTTCTTGCCCAGGCGCGACAGCGCGAGCTGGAACGAGCGGACGTGTCCGCCCTCGGCTCGCCGCGTGTCCAGGGTTCGACCGTGGAGGTCTGCGACTTGGTATTCGGTGTCGTCGGGGCCCCAGCCCTCCAAGATGGCCGCGCGCCGGATGAGGCACGGCACGCAGTAGCCGCAGTGCTTAGGCTGTCGGTCTGGCTTGTTCTTCGCGAAGCGGGCATTGGCGGGGGCCGAGCACGACATGGTGTTTCTCGCCTCGCCCTTGAGGAAGCCGAGGTCCGCGCAGCCCTTCGCCATCTGGCCCTTCGTCTGGAACGCGTAGGGATTGTGGAGCGCGACGCTCAGCCCCAAGCCTTGGAGAAGCTCCTCGAAGCGGGCCATGTAGAACGGGTGCGTCGTCCGCGTGCTGAGCGCGCCGAGCCGCAGCGGATCGAGCGGCACGTTGAGCGAAATGAGGCCGTTCTCGGGAACGTGGACGACCGCCTGTCCGCCGATCGCATCCGCCGCCGTGGCAGCGAGGGCGAAGAACAGGAAGGAGCGGCCGCGCAGCGTGTTCTCGACCGAGAAGTCGTCGACGACGTCATTCGGGAAACCGACCCGCGCGCGGACGTGGTGGATGGTCGCGCCCGGGAAGCGCCGCTTCAGCGCCTGGCCGCAATAGGTCTGATGCTTGCTCGTGATGCCGTCCCAGTAGTGGCTGACGAGCAGCGGCGACTCGCCTGCCGCGAGCAGGTCGATGGCGCCGATGAAGCTGTCGAGGCCGCCCGAGAACAGACAGACGCTCGACGGCGTCGCCGTGCGCAGCTTCGTGGGCGGCGTGGCCAGGGTGGGCATGGACGCGACCCGGTGGCGGAAGTTCACGCCCCAGTGGTCGCCGGTCAGGAAGTTCAGCGTCCTGACGATCAACGGCGCGAGCCCCTCCCAGCGTGCCGGATCTTGAACCGGGAGGTGCAGGTCGATCTCGCGCGTCCAGGCGTCCTGCGCGTCGGAGTCGCGCGAGATGCGCGTGTCGGCGGCTGTGATCGCGGCGGCCAGCAGCGCTAGATCCACCGCGGTCTCGCTCGGGCACAGCCCGACGTCGCGGAGTTGGTCGAGCGCCTGCCCCAGGCCGTAGCCGACGTGTCCGAAGCCATCGACGAACGATATCTCGGTGACGTGCGTTTCCGCTCGCGTCGGGGTGATCGGCGCAGTGTCGGCGGTTCCGAGCCGGCCGACGATGCTGTGGTGCCTCATGCTGCGGCCTCGCCTGCTGCGGCGACGAGTTCGAACGCCGCTTCGTATATCTGGTTCACCACGACCTCGATGTCGCGGTCCGACATGCGCTCCACGCCGTCCAGTCGCCCGGCGAGCTGACCGCGCGTGCAGCCGGTGACGAAGTCGTGGAGTTGGGCCTGCGCGTTCTCGACGGCCGCCACGCTGTCGGGCAGCGTCACGCCGCGGCCGCCCAGGTCGGCCATGACCCGTCCCTCGATCGAACGGGCCACGAAGTCGAGGAAGAACTCGCCCATCTGATCGGGGGTCAGCGTGTCGAAGCTGCCGATGCCTGCCTCGGCCATGTCGCCGATGGTCTCCAGCATAGCCTGGCGGGCGATCGCCTCGTCCACCGCGCCGCCCGGTGGGCACACGAATTCCAACAGACCGACGAAGACTTCGGCCGCCGGCCGACCCGCGAGCCCCGCCAGGTTCAGCTGCCGCAGGGTCTCGGCGGGGCCAATGGTCGCGAAGTTCCGCACGACCCCGAGCAGACGCGCGCCTGCGGCGCGCGAGGACCCCATCCGCCTTGCCGCCCTTCCCGCGCCGCCCGTGCCGTTCCGCACGTAGCTGGACAGCGCGCTGCCGAGCGCGCTGCGGCTTCCGGTGCGGGCGAAGCGCGAGAAGCTGCCGCGCGCCCCGCCAAGGCCGCCCGCTCCGCTGGTGTCTGGACGCGGGGGCGCTGGCGCCTGGGGCTGCGCCGGCGCAGGCGCACCCGGCTGCCCCGGACTGGTGGGCTGACCCGGTGTGGCCGGCGCAGGAGCCGCTGGCGCTGGCGCTGGTGCGACGCCGGGTGCCGGGTCATCGACCCAGGAAGGGACCAGCCCGCTGGACGGACCGCCGTAGCCTTTCGAGGTGCCCACGGCTCAGTTCCGTCGGAACTGCGACACCGCCTTGGCGGTGGCTTGGAGAGTAGCATTGTCCGTCTGTTCGGCCCAACCCTGGACCAGGGTCTGGAACTCGCCGGACACGGCGGCGTCGGGGAAGCATGTGCCCCAGCTGGACACGGCCCACGCGCCGATCTTCGGAACCGGAAGCTCGCGCAGAAAGTCGAGCAGCCGTCGCTGCAGAGCGGGGTGCAGCTCGACCACTTTGATCAGTCCATCGATGCCCTTCGGCTTGGAGGTGAAGCTGTCCTCCTGAAGGACCCGTCCGCGAATGGCTTCGAACACCTCCTCGGGCTCGGGCCCGGTCAGCTTGCCCACCTGATCCGACGCGCCCCGCACCATCAGCGTTGGGCCCATCAGCTTGTCGACGAGATCCTCGAGATGGCTGGCGGCGACGAGGCCGCCGAGCGAGCTGCGCTTGTCGCGCGTGACGAACACGTATGGCCGCAGGTCGTGGTCGGCCAGCGCGGGATCAATCGCCGCCCAGGTCTTCGCCCACTCGTTCTTCATCCATTCGTCCGCCTCGGCTGGCAGCGGTGCCGGTGCGGGCCTGGTCGCCTTGCGCGATCCCCGGGCGGCAGGTTTGTCGTCCTCGTCCGCCTGCAGGGCCGGTTCGCGCACCGCGGCCTCGAACCGGGCGAGCGCGTCCGGCTTCCCGTCGGGGGCGTTGGCCGCAAGTCTGGCGAGCTGCTCGTAGAAGTCGGGATAGAAGCGTTCGGCGAGCATGATCTTGGCGAGCACCGGCCGCTGGACTTCGGCCCCGAATCCGCGCTCGTCCGCGATGGCGTGCCGCAGCATCATCGAGTTCAGGAAGCGCTTGATCTGCCGCGGATTGCCGCGCGTCCCCTCGCTCAGGATCTTCGTGACGTGCGCGCTGATCACCAGCGCCTGGTCGACGTCCGGGGGAACGGTCCCCTTGAGGGCCGTCTCGACGGTCTTTCTGTCCAGGCCCCTGCTCTTCCAAGGGCGCTTCATGTCCTCGCGCGCCGCTTCGAGCAGAGCCAGGAAGCCTGGGTCGGTCGACCCAAGCGCGTTCTCGGCCATCAGCAGGGTGATGTAGACGCGCGTCTCGGCGAGCCCCAGCGCGGGGATGCGGAACGGCACCTGGATGAGCTTCTCGAGATAGTTGCGCGCGTAGCTGACAGGCCCCGAGCTCGGCGGCAGATCCGGGAAGTGCTCGCGCACGGCATATTCGATCATCAGCTCGTCGGCGCCGATGACGAAGGCGGTGCGGTCGACGAACAGGAACAGTCGGATCGCCTCCAGCGTGGCGATCGCGGTCTTGGGCAGGCAGCGGTCGAGATCGTCGACGATGACGACGAGCTGGTCGATGTCGGCGGCGTCGAGCAGCTCCTCGAACTCCTTGCGGAAGGCGTGGATGTGCTCGGGCAGGTTGTCGGTGTCCCTGGGCGCCTCCTTCAGGAAGTCGCCCGCCTTGCCCGCGAGCTCCATCACGTCGTCCTTCGAGACGTGGTCCTGCGGCTTCGCGATGAAGGCCGTCGCCATGTCGTATAGCCCCTTCACCTGGTCGAGCGTAAGAATGCCGGTGGTGGCCGTGAACGCGAAGCCGCCGGCCTTGCGGGCGAGCTTCAGCCAGTCGACGCGCTTCAGCACCTTCTTCGCCGCGTCAGCGACCTTGGTCGAGTTCGGCCGGGCGCGTCTCAGTTCGTCGACGATGGTTTCGATCACGACGGTCTTGGCGTCCTCGAACCCTTCGAACGTCCAGCCGTTGAACCACAGGCACAGGACGCGATCATCCTTGGCGAAGGCGCCTTCAAGCATCTTGAGCACGCTGGACTTTCCCGCGCCCCAGTCGCCATGCACCCCGATGGTGACCGGCGATTCCGGGGTCTTGCGGATCAGTTTCACGACTGTCTTGGCGATCGCCTCGTAGTAGAGGAGATCGGTGGCGGTCTCTTGGTCGTTCAAGAACATCTCGATCTGCCCCCCGGCGCAGCTACAGTTGATCGGCTGCGCCTCCTTCCCCCGAGCGGATGAAGCACTATTCCGCCGCGGCTCGCAATGGGCCGGTAACTGTGCGAGATCGGCTGCATCCGAAATGGCCGAAGTTGTCGTGACGGTTTCTCACCGCCTCCACCTGAAGTCGGAAGGAACGACTGCATCTGATTGCCAGTGTTGCGCGCGGCCGGTATCTCGACGGGATGCTTCGCGCCGGAATGATCAGGTTTGCCGTGCTGGTGCTGCTGGGCGCGTTCGTCCTGACGCGCGCCGGACCGGCGTGCGCCTCGATGCTCTCGCCGTCGGCGATGCTCCTCGAAAGCGCGAAGGCGTCGGCCCCGAGCAGCTGCCACGAGGCGCCGCATGGCAAGCCGGCGAAGGGCCAGGGACAAGATGATGGCGGATGGACGGCCTGTGTGACCGGCTGCGTGGCCGCGACTGCGGACGCAGCGATCGGGTCTCTATCTCCTGCGACGCTCGAAACTTTAGTGCTGGCCTTGGTGCAGGGGCTGGACGGTCTGGAGGGTGGACCGGCTCCGCCCCCTCCGCGCGGGCTGGTCGTCTGAACGATCAAGCTCAATCAAGGAATCAAACACATGAAGACGTTGAAGATCATGGGCGCCGCGCTGGTGCTGACCATCTCGGGCGCCGCTTCGGCGGCCGCGGCCGACTGTTGCAAGGACATGGCCTGCTGCAAGGAAGGCTCGGACTGCTGCAAGGAGAAGGACGGCAAGAAGTCGGACTGCTGCCATGACATGAAGAAGGGCGGCGACCATGCCGGCCACGACATGTCGGACACGCCCAAGAAGTAATGGGCGGCGGGGACGGCGGAAGCCGTCCCCGCGCTTTCAGGCCGCGCGCAGGTGCCGGTGCTGCCCGGCGCAGCGGTGGGTCTCGACGGTGACGTGGACCAGCTCCTCGTGGATGGTCACCCGGGCGGCGTATTCGGCTGGTGACACCGGCTCGTCGGCGACGAGCGAGACGATCGCGGCGAACTTGCCGGGTCCGACCTGCCAGACGTGCAGGTCCGTTATGACGGCGTCGCCGTCCTCGATGCCCTCCCGTATTTCCTGCTCGAGCCCCGGATTGGCGCTCGCGTCGACCAGCACCCGCCCGGTGTCGCGGAGCAGCCCCCACGACCAGCGGGCGATGACGACCGCGCCCACGACGCCCGTGGCGGCGTCCGCCCAGCTCCACCCCAGATAGCGGCCCGCGATCAGCGCGACGATGGCGAGAACCGATGTCAGGGCGTCGGCCAGGACGTGGAAGTAGGCCGAGCGGAGGTTGTTGTCGTGGTGGGCGTGTCCGTGCGCGTGCTGGTCGCGACCATGATGGTCATGGGCGTGCGAGTGACCGTGGTGGTCGGCACCCAGCAGCCACGCGCTGACGAGGTTCACCGCCAGCCCAAGGACTGCGATCCACAGCGCTTCGGCATAGGCGATCGTCGGCGTCTCGAAGAGACGCGCGACCGACTCGGCACCGATTCCCAGCGCTATCAGCGCCAGGACCAGCGCGCTGGCGAAGCCGGCGAGCTCGCCGACCTTGCCGGTCCCGAACGTGAACCGGGGGTCGGACGCGTGACGGCGGGCGTAGCCGTAGGCTAGCGCCGCGACGCCCAGCGCGCCCGCGTGGGTCGCCATGTGGAAGCCGTCGGCTAGGAGCGCCATCGAGCCGGTGAGCCAGCCGGCGACGATCTCGACCACCATCATCGCGGCGGTGAGCCCGACGACGTAGCGCGTCCTCCTCTCGTTCGCCGCGTGCGCCTCCCCCAGGAAGACGTGGTGGTGCGCATGCTCGCTGCGGGCATCGTGATGCATGATTCAGCTTCCGTGACGCGCGAAGACCCGGCGCCCCGCTGGCCCGAAGGCGACCACGTCGTAGGGCTGCGCCTTCATGCCCGGCATCTCCATGCCGGGCGACCCCATCGGCATCCCCGCCACGGCGAGGCCGCTCACCCCCTTGGGTCGCGTGGCGAGCGCGCGCTTCATGTCGGCGATGGGCACATGCCCCTCGAACGTCATGCCGTCGATCACCGCCGTATGGCAGGACGCGAGATCGGCCGGCACGCCACGCGCCTTCATGAAGGCCGGCCGCTTGGCGTCGTCGATGACCCTTGCGGTCCGACCGAACTGCGCCTTCACCTGCTGCACCCATTTCTCGCAGCACGGGCAGCCCGGGTCACGGTGCATGAGGACGGGATCGGCGGCGATGGCGGCCACGGGGATCGCGAACGCGAACGCGGCGAATACCAGGTGCGGGAGCTTCATGTCGGACTCCAAGGTTGCGCCCCGCGGTCCCGCGGTCCCGCGGTCCCGCGGGATCGCCGGGGCGTGATGCCTGCCTATTGCGCCCGCTTTCCGTGCGCGCGCAACCAGGCGTTCAGTTCGGCGACCTCCTTCTGCTGCATGGCGACGGTCTTGGTCGCCATCTGCTGCACCTTCTGGTCGCGCGTCTGCCGGATGACCATCTGGGACATCTCGATGCCGCCCCGGTGGTGTTCGATCATCTTGCGGACCCAGGTCTCCGTCGCGTCGGTGCCGACGGCGGCCATCATCTTCTCGTGCATCCGCATCTCGGCCGGCGGATATGGATTCGCAGGCGTCGCCTGCATCGCCACACCACCCGACGGGTGGTGGCCGGCGTGGCCGCTCTGCTGCGCCATGGCTGCGCTCGCGGTCAGCGCGACCACGGCGACGCAGCTCAGGAATGATCTTTTCACGCGAATTCTCCTGTTGCCCCGCTCACACGTCATACGCGGCGCCGCAGCCTATCCCTCTGCTGCCCGGCGTCTTTTTCGCGGCCAGCGCAGATACAGCAGGATGGTCCCGGCGATCGCGAGCAGCAGCCCGCCGGCCGCGAAGGCCTTGAGCCAGGGCGTGTTGAAGTCCTCGTGCTCGCTCCAGTCCATGATGTGGAGGGCCCAGAAGAAGTCGTAGAACCGCCAGGTTCCGGTGCGGACCGCCGCGATGCGCCCGGCATCGTCGACGTAGACCCGCGTCTCCTCGCTGTCGGCGACGGTGACCTGCCACGCCGGCAGCCGCCCCTTATACTCGGTGCGGGCGGATGTGACGCGGGCGACCTGGACGCAGGGCCTGGGCCGGCCCTTGTATGCGGCCGACGCGATACGGCCTGCGGTCGCCGCGTCGATGGCGGGCATCCGCGCCCCCGTGGCCGGGTCGTGGAGCCGCAGCTCGCCCGATGCCGTCTCCAACTCGACGACGGGCCGTCCGAGCAGCAGGCGATGCCGCGCGCTCCGCAGCGGCGTGCCCGCCGCGATCCGGTCGAGCGGCGCGTAGGCCTGCGCGGGCAGGACGCCCCCGGCATCGCGCTCGACCAGGTGCTCGCCGCGCACGCGTTCGATCGGCAGCAGGCTCATGACCAGCCCGCTGGTGAACCACAGCAGCAGCTGGACGCCGATCACCAGCGCCAGCCACCGGTGGAGCCGGCTCGCGCCGATGTGCAGCCGTGTCCTCGTGCTTCGCATCGTCCCCCTCGCTCCCGCACGCCTTACTAGCGGGCGAGTATGCCCTTCATCTGGTCGATTTCCTGCTGCTGCGAGCGGATGATGTCCTGGCACAGCGACTTCAGCTCGGGATCGCGCAGCGAAGCCTCGCGGCACATCAGGATCGCGCCCGAATGGTGCGGGATCATCGAGCGCAGGAAGGCGGTGTCGCCGATCGTGGTCTGGGTGCGGATCAGCGCGAAGCTCGCGACGAACACAATCGCCGACCCGATGAGCAGGGCGGCGTTGGCGCGCTTCGACGGGAACATGTGCGGCATGGCGGCGATCATCAGCACGACCATCGGCGTGACCATCATGAGCGCCATGTAGAGCATGTTCAGGTTGTTGAAGAAGCTGGACAGGCGGTCGATCATCACGAACATCACGAAATACATGATGACGCCGCCCACGAGCGTCTGGACCGCGAGGTTCACGTAAGGGTTCTTCATGTCGTCACTCCCTGTTGCCCCGCTCTCCCCTCCGCTCAGAACCAGGCGCGGATCCCCGCGACGACGCTGAAGCCGCCGGTGCCTTCGCCCGCCGCGCGCCTGTAACGGGCGGTGTCGCCGAAGCTGCGTTCCCATGACGCGCCGACGTAGGGCGCGAACTCGCGACTGATCTCGTAGCGCAGGCGCAGCCCCGCTTCGGCGTCGGTCAGCCCCGACCCGAGACGGCTGGACGGGACGTCCTGCGCGGAGAGGTTCAGTTCGACGCGGGGCTGCAGGATCAGCCGCTGGGTTATCCGCTGGTCGTAATAACCCTCAAGCCGGCCAAGAAGGTCGCCCCCGTCGGACAGGAACAGCGCGCCCTCGACGTCGAACCAGTATGGCGCGAGGCCCTCGAAGCCGACTGTCGCGTAGGTCCGGTCCGGGCCGTTACGGAAGTCCTGGCGGACGCCGGCCTGCAGGTTGAAGTAGGGTCCGACCGCGCGGCTGTAGAGCGCCTGCACCTCGCCTTCCGCGTCCTCGCGGAAGGTGCCCTCGCCCTCGCTCTTCATGGTCAGCCGGTTGATGTCCCCGCCATACCATAACTCGCCGTCCCACCTGTAGCCGTCGCGGCCGCCGCGGAACTGCACCTCGGCGAGGTTCAGCATCAGCTGCGAGAACGACATGCCGCCATGCTCGCTGCGCAGCGTGGCGCGCGCAGGCGCCATCGCCTCGCGACCCCAGACCCTGTCGGCGTAATTCGGATCGGGCGCTTCGGGTGCCGGCGCGTTCCCGGCGGGAAGTGCCGTGCCGCCGGTCCCCATCCCAGGCGACGGCTGCGCACTCGGCGACGCTTGCGGAACGCAGTGGCCCATCGCCGCATGTTCGGGCGGACAGTTCGGACTGTCGGTCGCGGCCGCCGGTGCGGCCGGTTGCGCCGGGGACTTCGGGGTGCAGTGCCCCATCGCGGCGTGCTCGGGCGGGCAGGACGGATCCGCCGCGCCGGCCGATGGCCGCGCGGGCGGCAGGGCCGTGGCAGGGGCGGTCGGCGCCGCCCGGGTCGCGGGCGTGCAATGGCCCATAGCGGCGTGCTCGGGCGGACAGGCGGCATCCATCGGGCCGCCCGCCGCGGCCGTGGAGCGTCGGGTCTCGGATCGCGGCGCGGGCTTCGGGGCCTTGGGTGCGGGCGCCTTGTCCGCAGCCCTTCGCGGCGTCGCCTCGGGCTCCGCCGCAGGCGCGGGCATCGTCGTGCCGGGCACGTGCCGCGAATGGTCCATCGTCTGTGCGGCGGCGGGTGCGCCCGACGCGAGCGCCGTCGCGCCGCCGGCGGCGAGGAGCAGGGTCTTCATGCCGCGTCCCCCCCGCGTGGTCGGACCGAGACGACCTGCATCATGCCGGCGTGCATGTGGTATAACATGTGGCAGTGGAACGCCCAGTCGCCGACCGCGTCGGTGGTGACGTCGAACGTCGCGGTCCCGCCCGGCTGGACCTGGATCGTGTGCTTGCGCGGCGCGAACTCGCCGTGCCCCGTGACGAGTTCGAAGAAGTGGCCGTGCAGATGGATCGGGTGGCCCATCATCGTGTCGTTGACCAGCGTGATCCGCACGCGCTCGTCCTTGAGGAACGGGATCGGCTTCTTGACCTCGCTCAGCTTCTCGCCGTCGAACGCCCACATGTAGCGTTCCATGTTGCCGGTCAGGTGGATTCGCATCGACCGGTCGGGCGCACGCACGTCCGGGTTTCGGTCGACCGCCATCAGGTCGGTGTAGACGAGCACCTTGTGGCCCACGTCCTCCAGCCCCTGGCCGGGCTCGCCCATGCGGTCGACCGGCATCGGCGAGATCGTCTGGACGGTCGGCGTCTTCTTGACCTCGGGCGCGACCGAGAAGTCGCGCATCGAGTGCTTCATCCCGCCCGAGCCGGGGTCCATGCCGGCATGCTGGCCGGCGGCCGCGGGCGCAGGCGTCCCGGTCGCTGGCGCGGGCGTGCAGTGGCCCATCGCGGCGTGCTCGGGCGGGCACGCGGCGGCGGTGGGAGCGGCGGTTGCGCCCCGGCCCATGGCGGAATGGTCCATCCCCGTCATCGAGCCGCCAGAAGCGGCCGCGCCGTGGTCCATCCCGGCCATCGAAGCGCCGGAACCGTGGTCCATGCCGCCCATGTCACCCATGCCCATGTCCTTCATGTCGGCGAGCGGGCGTCGGCGCAGCGGCGGGACGGCGGCGGCCATGCCCTCACGCGGCGCGAGAGTGGCGCGCGTCATGCCGGACCGGTCGACGCTCTCGCCGACGATCGTGTAGGCGCGATCGTCGACGGGCTGGACGATGACGTCGTAGGTCTCCGCGACGGCGATCTGCATCTCGTCGACGGCGACCGGGCGGACCGGCAGGCCGTCGGCCTGCACGACGGTCATCTTTAGGCCAGGGATGCGGAAGTTGAAGGTCGTCATCGCCGAGGCGTTGATGATCCGCAGCCGCACGCGCTCGCCGGGCCGGAAGAGGCCGGTCCAATTGTCGCGCGGGCCATGGCCGTTGACGAGATAGGTGTAGGTGCTGCCCGTCACGTCGGATACGTCCGTGGGGTCCATGCGCATGGCACCCCATTCGAGCCGTTCCTTGGCCGACTGGTCCTTGCCGGCGAGCAGGCCGGCCAGCGTCTGCTTCTGGAAGTTGAAGTAGCCGCCCTGCTGCTTGAGCTTCTTGAAGATGATGTGCGGGTGCATCTGGCTGTGGTCGGACAGCACGATCACGTGTTCGCGGTCCGACCGGATCGGATCGGCGTCCTTGGGTTCAATAACAAGCGGCCCGTAATGGCCGAGCTGCTCCTGCAGGCCCGAATGACTGTGATACCAATAGGTGCCCGACTGCACGATCGGGAACTCGTAGGTGAAGGTCGAACGTGGTTTGATGCCCGGGAAGCTCACACCTGGCACGCCGTCCATGTGGAACGGGAGGATCAGGCCATGCCAGTGGATCGAGCTGTCCTCGTCGAGCGTATTCTCTACGTGCAGCCGGACTTTCTGACCTTCCCGAAGACGGATCAACGGCCCCGGTATCGTCCCGTTGATGCCAATGGCGTGGCTGTCCCTGCCGTCTATCTTCATCATTTGGTGTGCGATGCGCAGATGGATGTCTTCGCCGGACACCTGCGGCAGGTCGCGCGTGATCCCCGCGCTGTTGGTCTGCGCCCAGGCAGGGAACCACGCCGACAGCGCCGCTCCCCCTCCGGCGACAGCCGCGCCACGCAGCAACTGCCGCCTATCCAAACTGCTCTTCATCTTTTCCTCCACGCGGGGACTGCGCGCTTCCATTGGTTACGCGGGCGAACGCGGAACCCCTCCAAAGCTGGGCAAAAATGTTGGTCGTGGCGCCAAGATGGCGTCTGACATCGTGTCAGGGTCAAGGGCTGGGCGCGCTCAGCGTCCGGTCTGCTCCGAAAGGCGTATGCGCGCTCGCCGCAGGCGGGTCTCAACGGCCTTCTCGCTCACGCCCAGCGCGGCAGCCGTCTCCGCCTGCGACAAGCCTTCGATGGTCCGCAAGACCAGAACCTCGCGTAATGTTGCTGGCAGATTGGTGATCGCGCGCGCGACATGCTGCAAGGCTTCGCGATCCTCGGCCTCGACATCATGCAAAGGCCGATCCTCGACGACGCGCTCGGCAGCATCATCCAATGGAAGCGCGAAGGCAACGAGCCGCCGCACGGCGCGACGTCTACCCCAGTCTCGGCACTTGTTCAGGGCGATGGTCGTAAGCCACCCGCGCATCGGCTGGTGGGGATCGTAGCGCCGCAAGGCGCTATGAGCGGAAACGAATGTTTCTTGCACCAGGTCCAGGGCTTCGTCGGGATCGCCGATACTGGCCGCGACGATCCGAAAGATTGGTTCACGGTGGCGACCCAAGATCTCGGCGAACGCCGCTGTTCGCCCCGCAATGCATAACGCGGCTAGTTCACCGTCGGAAAGGCTGGAAAGGTCGAGGGTCACCGCGCGTCGGCGGTCAGCGCTTTCACCACTGCCTTGTCGAACTTGGCTGCCTGGTCCGCGCGAAGGATGGCCCGCATCGCGAAGATGTGCGCCAGTGTTTCCTTCTGGAGCTCGCCCATCGCGACATGGCTGCGGTCCACAGCCTCGTTGACCCGAGGTCCGGCGGCATGCTCCGCTTCGATCGCGGCGGCGAGCCGCGCATTGTCGGCCCGCAGCTCCATCTCGAGCGCCTTTCGACGCAGTGCGAACTGCCGCTCGAGTGTCTCCAGCTGTGCATGCTGGGCAGCGTCCAGATCGAGCCCGTCGTGGAGCAACGCGTGAAGCTCTGTTTCCGCCGGCAGGGGAGCGGGTGCGAGCCACCGCGCCGCGAACACTCCGGCGACGGCCGCCGCGAAGGCTATCAGGGCGACAATCGCGATGCGGGCGATCCTCATCAGCTGCCAACCAGCAGTGTCGATGGCGCGAGCGCCCAGGCGGGATTGAATGTGGGCGCCTGCGCGTGCGCAGGTTTGATGGCGCCGCCGGCGAAGCCGACGCCAACCGCGACGAGCGCGGCCACAGCACTGGTCGCCAGGAAGGTGTCCCGACGGGGTATCGGTGAGGCCGCGATGTGGTCGAGCACTGCCGCGGAAAGTTCTTCGAGGCCTGGATGGGGGGCTTGCGCGGATATGCGCGCAAGCAGTTTGTCTAGATCATCGTTCATGGTCGTTGCCTCGCTCCCCGCGTAACCAGATTACGCATAAGTGCCTGCCGCCCCTCATGAACGGCTCAGATTTCAGTCGAGCGTCAGCGCGCGTGTCGGTTGGTCGGTCCCAAGGGCAGCGTGCCGTGCGCGCGTATATTCATCGACGGAATTGGTCCTTGACCCTGACATGATGTCAAGCCCTATCTAATCGGACATCGGAGGAATGCCATGACGACTCATGCTCATAACGATGCCGCACAGGGTCCGGGCTGCTGCTCTGCTGGTCCCACCAAATCCAGCACGGCCAAGGATCCGGTTTGCGGGATGACGGTCGATCCGCTGAAGACAGCTCATCATGCCTCGCATCTGGGCGAGGACTATCATTTCTGCAGCGCTGGCTGTCGCGCGAAGTTCGTTGCGGACCCTGACCGGTATCTCTCCCCCGGTGCAGCCGCGCCTGACGCATCACCAGGCGCGATCTACACCTGTCCGATGCACCCCGAGGTTCGTCAGGTCGGACCCGGATCGTGTCCCATCTGCGGCATGGCGCTCGAACCCGAAGCGATCACGCTCGACGATGGTCCGAATCCCGAACTCGCCGACATGTCCCGCCGCTTCTGGATCGCGCTCGTTCTCACTGCCCCGGTGTTCATCCTGGAAATGGGTGGCCATCTTACCGGTCTTACCGCGATGATCGGCCAACACGTGTCGAACTGGGTGCAATTCGTGCTGGCCACTCCGGTCGTGCTCTGGGCGGGCTGGCCTTTCTTCGAGCGCGGTTGGGCCTCTGTGAGGTCGCGCAACCTCAACATGTTCACGCTGATTGCGATGGGGGTTGGCGTCGCCTTCGCTTATAGCGTCGTCGCGGTGCTGGCGCCTGGGATATTCCCGGCAGCGTTCCGCGGGCACGACGGTGCTGTGCCCGTCTATTTCGAGGCCGCAGCCGTGATCACCGTGCTGGTTCTGCTCGGTCAGGTACTCGAGTTGCGTGCCCGGGAGCGCACCTCGGGCGCGATCAAGGCGCTGCTCGATCTCGCGCCGAAGACCGCGCGCCGCGTGCGCGACGACGGCAGCGACGAGGAGGTCACGCTCGACCTGATCCAGGTCGGCGACCGCCTGCGGGTTCGCCCTGGCGAGAAGGTGCCGGTGGACGGCGAACTGCTCGAAGGGCGCGTGGCTATCGACGAGGCGCTCGTCACCGGCGAGTCTATGCCGGTCACGAAGGAGCCGGGCTCCCAAGTAATCGCCGGCTCTCTCAACAAGACCGGCGCGTTCATAATGCGCGCCGACAAGGTCGGCACCGATACGCTTCTCGCGCGCATCGTCCAGATGGTGGCCGAGGCGCAGCGCAGCCGTGCGCCAATCCAGCGCATGGCCGATCGCGTATCCTCCTGGTTCGTGCCTGCGGTGATCGTGGTCGCGATCGTCGCCGCCGCCGCTTGGGCGCTCGTCGGTCCTGATCCACGGCTCGGCTATGCGTTGATCGCGGCGGTGTCGGTGCTGATCATCGCTTGTCCCTGTGCGCTCGGTCTCGCCACGCCGATGTCGATCATGGTGGGGGTCGGCCGGGGTGCCCAAGCGGGGGTGCTGATCAAGAATGCCGAGGCGCTGGAACGCTTCGAGAAGGTCGACACGCTGATCGTCGACAAAACCGGCACGCTCACCGAAGGCAAGCCCGCCGTCACTCTCGTCCGAACCGCCCCCGGCGTAGATGAGGCCGAGCTGCTACGGCTTGCCGCAAGCGTCGAGCGCGCGAGCCAGCACCCGCTCGGCGAAGCGATCGTCCGCGCCGCGGAGGATCGCGGGCTCAAGCTCACCGAGGTCGAGGACTTCGACGCGCCGATCGGGCGGGGAGTCACGGGCAGGGTCGACGGGCGGGAGCTTTTGCTCGGCGGGCCGCGACTGATGCGCGAGAGCGGCATCGACTTGACGGCGCTTGCGGCGGAGGCGGAAGCCCTGCGCGGCGCGGGCGGAACTGCCATCTTCGTGGTCGTCGATGGCGCGCTTGCCGGGTTGGTCGGGGTTTCCGATCCGATCAAGGCGAGCACGCCGGAAGCGGTGCGCGCGCTTAAGGCGGAGGGCATCCGGGTCGTCATGATGACCGGCGATAATCGCACGACCGCGATGGCGGTGGCCGCCCGCATCGGGATCGACGAAGTCGAGGCCGAGGTGTTGCCCGAGGACAAGGCGGCGGTGGTAAACCGGCTGCGCGAGCAAGGCCGCGTGGTCGCGATGGCGGGCGACGGCGTCAACGACGCTCCTGCGCTTGCCGCGGCCGAGGTCGGTGTGGCCATGGGCGCCGGTGCGGACGTTGCGATCGAGAGTGCGGGCGTGACGCTGCTTCAAGGCGACCTGAACGGGTTGGTGCGCGCCCGGAAGCTATCGCGGGCGGTGATGCGCAACATCCGGCAGAACCTGGTATTCGCCTTCGCCTACAACGTGGCGGGGGTGCCGGTCGCGGCGGGATTGCTTTATCCTGTGACCGGCATGCTTCTGTCGCCTGGCCTTGCCGCGCTTGCGATGGCGCTGTCCTCGGTCAGCGTGATCAGCAACGCGCTCCGGCTGCGGCTGGTGCGGCTTTGAACGGGAAGGTCACGCACTCACCATGAATATCGGTCTGGCCTCGCAGGCGAGCGGCGTCTCCCAGCGAATGATCCGTCACTACGAGACAATCGGATTGATCCCTCGCGCCGCTCGCCGCGACAGCGGATACCGCGATTATTCCGACGCCGACGTGCACCGGCTAAAGTTCATCGCGAACGCCCGGGACCTCGGCTTCCCGATCGAGGAGATCAGCAGATTGCTCGATCTTTGGCACGACCGTGGCCGGTCGAGCGCGGAGGTGAAGGCGCTGGCAACCGCGCGTGCCGAGGAGTTGGCACGCAAGGCGCAGGCTCTCGAAGCGATGCGTTGCACGCTGCTCGACCTGGCCGGCCGCTGCCACGGTGATGCCCGGCCCGAATGCCCGATCCTCGACTCGCTGGCGACCGGGCAGAACTAACGGACCGGGGAATCGCGTTTCTCGATCCCGCGAAGCGGTCAGGCGGCGCCCGAAGGATCAAGGGTGCCGAGCCATGCGACGAGCGCCAGCACCGCAATGGCACACAGGGTTTCAATGGCGAGGCTCCGCCGAAGCGCTGCCAGTGCCGCAGGGTGGTCGTCGGCCGCCATCGCCCGCTCGAAGCGAGAAACGAGCCGGAAGCGGTTGCTTGCGGCGAGCGCAAGCATCGCGCCGAACAGCACCAGCTTGGCGATGAGGAGCTGGCCGTAGAGCGAAGCCGCCAGGGCACCGAGGCCGGGCCAGCCAACGAGGCCGATGACGTTGATCAGCCCGGTTACGACAAGCACCCCAACAACCATTGTTCCGGTCCTGGAGAAACCCACAAGCACTCGGTGCGATACGACTAGATAGCCGCGATCCATCGACCGCGAGGGGCGAAGCAGGAGCAGCAGCATCGCGACCAACGCGCCGACCCAGACGCCGGCGGCGAGGAGATGCAGAACGTCGGCAACAAGCCGGAGCCATCCGAACACACCCTCGCCTGCGGCGCCATGTCCGCCCCACGCGAGTGTTGCGAGTGCGACCGCTCCGGCGATGCCGGCAAGCACCCCGCCAGCTTTGGCGGACCGCTCGGACCGGAGCAGCCAAACCGAAGCTAAAGCGGCGAGCAAGGCGGCTATTCGGAGCTGCCAAGCGGTTCCGTTGCTTGTCCCGAACAACAAGATATCGAGGGTCTCGGGGTCAGGCGACGACAGCGCCGTCCCGGCCAGCCCCGCCGCCAGTGACAGAAGTCCAACCGCCGACAGAAGGATTCCGCCGATCGACGCGCCGGCCACTACCGAGGTAAACGGAAGCAATGTCCCCGAGACGCGCTCCAAGCCACGGAGAGCATAGAGGCTGAACGCGGCGATGCCGAACAGCATCATCAGGTCCAGATAGAGCAAGAACCGGACGATGACGGTAAGACCGTCCATCGTTCAGCGCACCTCGAAATCGATACTGCCCGTAATTTTGTGAGTGTCGGCCGAGACCACTTGCCAGTTCACCTTGTAGCTGCCCGCGGGGAGCGGCCGCGCCAGGGTGACGGAGAGCGTCTTCCCATCTGCTTCGATTGCGGCGCGGCCCTGCATCGGCATCGGCGGGTGGTTCGCCATGCCAGGCATGCCGATCATGACGACCTGAGCGGTAGAGAGTTTGGGGAAGAGACGTTCGGAAAAACGGAGCTCGACCTTGGCGGTGGATTTCACGGAAGCCTTCGCCGCCGGCGTCGAAGACAGCAGTTTGGGATGCGCAGCGGCGGGAACGGCAGCAACGACGAGCGTGGCGGCGATGAAGGACGTCGTAATGCGCATGATGTAGCCTGGCTCCATTGGGCCGGCACAGAAGCCGGTATCGAATATACGCGGCGTCGCTTCTTCTCCCTCAAGCCAGGACCATAGCTCGGTGAGATACCCGTGTCAGCGACGGAGCGGTCAAGGCCTGGACTCGCCATTGATCGCGCCGCGCAGGTCGGCCGGGATCGGCATGGCCTCGAAGGCGCTGACGTTGGAGCGGCCCGTGTTGCCGACCGGTATGCGCCCGGTCAGCGAGCCGATCGGCGCCAGGGCCAGCCGCAGCGTCTGTCCGGCGATCTCGCGCAGATCGCCCATCCGAACGGCGTAGCCGAGCATGTTCCAGTGGACCCGCATGTGCAGCGGAAGATCCGGCTGCGACAGTATGTGGGCGCGCTCGAGAGCCCACCAAGCGGCACCGGTGTCTCCGACGGCGGCCGACGCGTCGTGGCGCTCCAGTTCGAGCCCGACGAGTTCACGCCGTCTGGACTGGGCGAGTTCCGGCATCATGCTGCTCCGCTCTGCAGGACTTGGGCGCGACGTCCGCCGCTCAGCTCGGCGCGCGCCTGCCGGATGATCTGGACGCCGCCCGAGATGCCCAGCGCGGCCATGGTCCCGGCGACGATCAGGTCTGGCCAGGCGGTGCCGGTGCCGAACACGCCGGCGGCGGCGAGGACGACGGCGACGTTGCCGATGGCGTCGTTCCGCGAGCAGATCCAGACAGAGCGCATATTCGAGTCGCCGGTGCGGAAGCGATAGAGCATCAGCGCCACGGCGGCGTTGGCGACGAGAGCGGCCACGCCAACGACGCCCATCACCTCGGCCTCGGGCGTGCCGCCGTGCCATACCGCCCAAGCGGTCGTGGCGAACACGTACATGCCCAGCAGTGCCAGAGTGCCGCCCTTCAGCAGGGCCGCTCGAGCCCGCCACGCGAGCGCCATGCCCGCGACGCCGAGGCTGATCGCGTAGTTGGCGGCGTCGCCCAGGAAGTCGAGCGCGTCCGCCTGGAGCGCCTTCGATCCGCCCGCGACGCCCGCTGCCATCTCGGCGACGAACATGGTTGCGTTCACGGCAAGCGCGATCCAGAGCGCGCGGCGCCACGACGGGCTGTTGTTGGGGTCGGGCTTCCCCGACGCGCAGCTGCTGCAGGTCATTTCCACCTCGTGCGACTCGACGTGGATGGGTATATGGACCCTGTAGCAACTATAGACTCAAGGGGTTTCGTGGCCGACCTGACGATCGGACGACTGGCGGCAGCGACCGGCGTGAAGGTGGAGACGATCCGCTATTACGAGCGGGCGGGCCTGATCGTGCCGCCGGCCAGGACCGGCGGCAACTACCGATCATATTCGACAGGCGATCTCGACAGGCTGCGCTTCATCCGGAAGACGCGCGACCTTGGCTTCACGCTCGAGGAGATCAGGGCGATGCTGGACCTCGCCCGCCAGCGCGATCGGTCGTGCGAAACCATAGACGTGATCGCGTCCAAGCATCTGGCAGACGTCGATCGGAAGATCGCGGACCTACGAGGTCTGCGCCGTGAGCTCTCGGCGATCATTTCGAGCTGTGCAGGCGGGACTGTTGGCGAATGCAGGATCCTCGAGGCGTTCGCCCCCAGTGGTCCGTCGTCATAACCACCCCCTATTACCGGGTCAGCTTTGCGGGCGCGCAGGAGCGGCTGGTCTGCTCGCACCATCCGGGTCTAGCTTCCTGCGAGGTGGCGGTAACAAGGGCGAAGAACTAGAACCGAAACGCGCGTATCGCTTGGTTCCGTTCTGACGGAAGAGGACGGGCATGGAAATCGCAAGGCTCGAGATCGAGAACTTTCGCGGCATTCGCGAAGCATCAATCGCGTTCGGGCGCCACAGCGTTCTCGTCGGTGCGAACAACGCAGGCAAGACTACGGTGATCGAGGCGCTTGCGCTTCTGTTCGGCCGCGACCGCATGGTGCGCCCGCTCACCGAGCATGACTTCTTCGGCGGCTGCCCGGCACCGGCGGATCGGATCAGGATAGTCGCCACCGTCGTCGGGTTCGAGGGGGACGAACCCGCCGATCATCCCGGCTGGTTCCGTGACGACCGCGCCATCGTGAAGTGGTGGGACCCGGCCAGACAGACTTTGCATGCCGCTCGCGGCCAGCCGGATTGGCGGCTCGCGTGCCAGGTCGCACTGTGCGCCAGGTTCGATCAGCCATCGCTGGAGGTCGAGACCCTTCGTTACTTCCACGATGACGACATGATGGAGGATCCGTTCCTTGATGAGGTGGTCACGCCGATCCCGGCCCGCTTAGTCCGGGAGCTCGGTTTTTTCCTCATCCCGGCGAGCCGCACCTGGGATCGCATGATCTCCTTCGGGTCCGAGCTGTTCCGGCGCGTGGTCGCCACGTCGGCGGGTCAGCCAGCCGACTCAGTCATTGGCGAGCGAAACCGCCTGCGGGCGCCAGCACAGCCGCTTGAGGACGATCCGCAGCTGGAGCCGATCGTCGCCCAGCTGAACGCGGAGCTCGGCGGCTTTTTTCGGAGCCAGCCACGGCTGCAGCTGCGCGTGACGGCGACGGACAGCGACGGGCTGCTCGAGGCGGTGATCCCGCATTATCTCCATGACGATGCGGATCTCGGCCTGCCGGCGCGCCGTCACGGGAGTGGTCTTGTCTCGCTGCAGCACCTGCTGCTCCTGCTCCAATTCGGACGCCAGCGCGCCGCCGCCGGCGAGGGGTTCTGGATGGCGTTGGAGGAGCCCGAGCTACATGTGCCACCGGCGCTTCAACGGCGACTCGTTCACAGGATACAAGCGCTCTCGACCCAGACGTTCGTCTCCACGCACTCTCCAATGATCGCCTCGATCCCCGATCCACGGACGGTTCTGATCCTCCGCAATTCCGGAGGAACGCTGACCGCCGAACCCCTCCAGATCGGTCCGCTCGACCAGGCGGTCCCGAATTCGATCCGCAAGCTGTTCCAGCTCAACCGGATGGAAACGATCAACGCCCTGATGCACGACGCCGTGGTGATACCGGAGGGGCTGATCGATCATGATTGGCTCCGGCTGCTGGTGCGCGCGGTCGATCTTGCGCAAGATTGGAGCCCCGAGACCGAGTGCCGCTTCGGCTGCCATCTCGGCGTTATCCCGACCCATGACGGTGCGGTGGTGGCGACCTATGAGGAATTGCGGCGCCTTCATCCCTCACTGGTGCCGCTGGTGGACGGCGACGGTGCGGGGCGCGGCTATGCCGAAACGCTGGCGGGTGGGGGCGAACCGCCATCCACAATCCTTCGCTGGCCCGACGGATGGGCGATCGAGCACGTCGTGGGCTGGATACTCGATGCCGATCCCGAAGGAGTGGTGGCCACACTCGCCGATCTCATCGATCCCGGCGTCGCCGACGTGCGCGCACTGATCACCAGGCTCGCCAGCAAGGACCGTGCGGCGCATGGATTGAAGGACGACCGCATCGCCTATGAGGCCGTGGCCGGTGCCGTCGGGGCGTCACCCGCGTGCCGTGCGCGGGCGCGGGATCTGCTGAACGCGCTATCCACGGCCGCGATGGGCGGCGACACGCCGAGGTTCACCTCCGAGCTTGGTGGCGATGCGCGGGTCCGGATCTTCCGCCCTTGATGTTCGCGGTCGAGGGAGGTGCGGGATGCGGCAAGACGCATGAGCTGATGGCAGCGTTGAGCCGCGTGCTTGAGCGCGCGCCGCTCGCACCCGGGCAGCGAGTGCTGGCCCTGACGTTCATGCAGGGCGCGAAGCATCGGCTGCACGAAAGGTTGCGCAGTCTGCAAGGGCTCGCAGGCCGTGCCGAGTGCGCCACCATCGACAGCTTCGCCTGGCGGCTGGTTCGACGCTGGCGTGGCTTGCTGACGGTGCTCGGCGTCGGTGCGATCCATGAGGAGGACTACGACGCGCAGTGTGCTGCCGCGGGCGTATTGCTGGAGCGCCCCGAGGTCGTGGGCTGGGTGGCCGCCAGCTTCCCGATCGTGCTGGTCGACGAGGCGCAGGATCTAAAGCCCGAGAGGCTGCGCATGGTTGCGGCCCTGTCAGACGCTGTCGAGATGCTGGTCGCGGCCGACGAGTTCCAGTGCCTCGACGCTAACTTGCGGCCGAACCCGTTCGTCCGATGGTTGCGCGGTGCGACCGAGCCGCTGGTGCTCGACCGGGTGCGCCGGACGCGGGTTCCGGGCCTTCTCGACGCCGCCGCCGCATTGCGCGCAGGGCGCGCGCCCAGGTCACAAGGGACTTTCAAGATCATCGCGTCCCGAGGTGACAACCAGGCACCGTCCTTCGTCTCCAACGCCATCGGCTGGGGGCGCCCCCCGGGCGGAACGGTCGCGCTGATCACCCCGTCACGCGCTGGGCCGTTCGCGACCCACGTCGTGCGCCGCGTCGCAGAGCGAGCAAGCGGTAGGGGCTTCGGCCCCTATCCTATCAGATGGGAGCGTTCCGACGATGAGGACGCGGAGCGGTTCCTCGCGACCTTCGTGCTCGCGGGCACGGTGTCGATGACCGACGCGATTGCGGCCATCGACGCAGCTGACACGAGCGGACCGATGCGGGCAGCCCGGCAGTGGGTCCTGCTCCAAGCCCGCGCAGGCGGCCAAGCCGCGTTCACCCGCGAAGAGATCGCGGCGGTCGTAAGGCGCGAGGTGAAGATGCGGCGTCGGCGTCATGCTGGTGCAGAGCACCGCATGGCGGCGATGACGGTGCACCAGGCGAAGAACCGCGAGTTCGATGGCGTGGTGGTGCTCTGGCCATATCAGCTCGGTGGCGACGACGAGCACCGGCGGCGGCTGCTCTACAACGCGGTCACGCGGGCAAGGAACTGGTGCACGGTTGTAGTCCAGAACGAGAACCTGCTCGCCACGGCACCGTTCGCGTGAGCCCCGATCGGGAGACGCGCCTTCTCACCAAGCGTGGCCTTTATGTCTTGCCCAAGACGGCGGATGCCAGGTCAGCGACGGGCGCCGACGTCCGGCCTGCAGCCTTCCGTTCGGAGTAGCGATCCACGAGCTGGGTGGCATGCGGCCGCATTAGGACCGTGAACCGCACCAGCTCCTCCATCACGTCGACGATGCGGTCGTAGTAGCTGGATGGCCGCATGCGCCCCGCCTCGTCGAACTCCTTGTAGGCCATGGCCACCGATGACTGGTTGGGGATGGTGAACATCCGCATCCACCGCCCGAGCAGGCGGAGCGTGTTGACCGCGTTGAACGACTGCGAGCCGCCGGACACCTGCATGACCGCGAGCGTGCGGCCCTGCGTCGGACGCATGCCCTTCATCTCCAGCGGGAGGTGGTCGATCTGCGCCTTCATGATGCCGGTGATCTGCCCATGCCGCTCGGGGCTGCACCAGACCATGCCCTCGGACCAGAACGAATGCTCCCGCAGCTCGTGCACGGCTGGGTGGTCGTCGCCCTTCACCTGATCGGGCAGAGGAAGGTCAGACGGATCGAAGATGCGGGTCTCGGCGCCGAACCTTTGCAGCAGGCGTGCGGCTTCCTCGACGGCCAGCCGCGAGAAGGAGCGGTCGCGCAGCGAGCCGTAGAGCAGCAGAAATCGAGGCGGCGGCATGTCGTTGCCAAAGCCTTGGGCCGGGTGGCTCAGGACATACTCCTGATCGAGGGCAGGCAGCAGGTCCGCGTCTGACAGTCGGCGCAGCCGGTTCATGCGAGATCCTTGACGAGATAGGTTGCACTTGCCGGGCAGAGGGAGGCGAACTGGGCAGTTGACGCGATCGCCGGCGGTGCCTGGCCGCGATCCGCATCGTTGTAGCCGAGGCTGCGGAAGAACGGTGCCGCGCCCGTTGTCAGCAGGTGGAGGCGTTCGACGGCGTCATCGCAGACCTGCTCCAGCCGGCGAACGAGTTCGCGCCCATGTCCCTGGCCTCTGCGGCTCCGCATCACCACCAGCGACCTGAGCAGCCGGTCGGGACCTTCTCCCTCCAACCCCACGTAGCCGATGGGACCATCATCGTCGGAAAGCCGGAAGAACAGTCTGCCGGCCTCGTCGAGGTCGTCGACGGGAAGGCCGGCAACCTCCAACTGGAGGCGCAGGACGTCGCGGCCGGCGGGCGGAACGTCGGTGAACACCATGCCTGTCATGCGTGCGCACCGGACTCGTACCATCCGCGTGTCCGCTTCACGATCGACACCACCGAGAGCATCACGGGCACCTCCACCAGCACGCCCACGACTGTGGCCAGCGCGGCGCCGCTGTTCAGGCCGAAGAGGCTGATCGCCGCCGCAACCGCGAGCTCGAAGAAGTTGGACGCGCCGATCAGCGCGGCGGGTGCGGCAACGCACCACGCGACCCCGAACCGGCGGGACAGCCAATACGCTAGGCCGGCGTTGAGGTAGACTTGGATCAGGATGGGCACGGCGAGCAGCGCGATCACGGCGGGTTGCGCCAGGATCTGCTCGCCCTGGAAGCCGAACAGCAGCACCAGGGTTGCGAGCAGGGCGAGCAGCGACACGGAACCGAGCCGCGCGAGCACGCGATCGAGCGCGCCGTTGCCGCCGCTCGCGAGGACGGCGCGGCGGACGATCTGAGCCACGACCACCGGCACGACAATGTAGAGCGCGACGGAGATGAGCAGCGTGTCCCAAGGGACGGTGATCGCGGCGACGCCGAGCAGCAGCGACACCAGCGGCGCGAACAGGAACACCATCAGGACGTCGTTCAGCGCGACCTGGCTAAGCGTGTAGGCGGGTTCGCCGTCGCACAGGTTCGACCAGACGAAGACCATCGCCGTGCACGGCGCGGCGGCGAGCAGTATCAGGCCGGCGATGTAGGATGGACCTTGCCCCGCCGGCAGCAGGTCGGCGAACAGCCATCCGATGAAGAAGGCGCCCAGCGCCGCCATGCTGAACGGCTTAACGGCCCAGTTGATGAAAAGGGTGACGCCGACGCCGCGCCAGTGCTGGCGCACCGACCCGAGCGAGCCGAAGTCGATCTTGAGCAGCATGGGGATGATCATCAGCCAGATGAGCACGGCGACGACGAGGTTCACCCGCGCGACTTCGGCAGCGGCGATCGCCGCGAAGGCGCCGGGCAGCAGATGCCCGAGGCCGATGCCGGCCACGATGCAGAGCGCCACCCAGAGCGTCAGGTATCGCTCGAATGTGCTCATGCCGGTCTGTTGAACCTCTGAAGCCAGCGACGCCATCAGGCGACGCGCTGGCCGGCGGAGTCGACGACCTGCTCGCCGTCCTCCTTCGCGAAGGCGCGCCGCTGCGGCTCGGGCAGAAGGTCGAGCACGGCTTCGGACGGCCGGCAGAGACGAACGCCGAGTGGCGTGACGACGAGCGGCCGGTTGATCAGCATGGGGTGCTCCATCATGGCGTCGATCAGCCCCTCGTCGCTGATGCTCTCATCGTCCAGGCCGAGTTCGGCATAGGGGGTGCCCTTTTCGCGCAGCAGCTGGCGCGGCGTCAGGCCGGCACGGCCGATCAGGTCAACGAGCAGCGCGCGGGCAGGAGGTGTCTTGAGATACTCGACGACGTGCGGCTCGGTGCCGGCGTTTCGGATCATGGCGAGCGTGTTGCGGGACGTGCCGCAGTCGGGGTTGTGGTAGATGACGACGTCGGTCACGCGGATCTCCAGGTCAGCAGCAGGCGAGTTCGGTAAGGAGCGGCTCGCACAGTTCGGCTCGCCCCTGGCAGCAGTCCTTGGCGAGAAAGAGCATCAGCGCGCGCAGCGCGGCGATGTCGGCGCGCTGGACGAAGTTGCGCCCGCGCTTCTCGGATGTGACGAGGCCTGCCTTGGCGAGAACCGCGAGGTGGGTCGAGAAAGTGCTTTGCGTCAGTCCGGTGCGTGTCACCAGCTGGCCCGTCGTTAGGCCATCCGGCTCATGCGCGACGAGAACCCTGAATGCCTCAAGCCGTGTCGGGTGGGCCAGCGCGGCTAAAGCAGCGAGGGCTTCATGATTGGTCATTCATCGGGATTACCCGATGATACTGGTCTGATCAAGAAGGATCGGTTTTCACCGATTGGTCACTGCGCCTGCTCCTCTACACGCCGCGCGAACCAGCGGCCCTGAGCCGACCGTCAGCCTTATCGCGCCCGCAATCCTTCTTGCGGCGCAATACGGGAAGCTGCTCGATCGCCAGCAGCGGGGAGGCGCTGGAACCGGTGGCGAAGGTGCTGGAGCGTAGCGGGGCGAGCCAGATCAACGCATGGCCGAACATCCGGTGATGGAACCTGTCTCGAACGCCTGCGAGAGCAGCCGGCCCTTACTCCCACCTAGATGCGGCGGTGCGTCGCCGCCGTGAGCGGCTAGGTTCACGCTGAGGCGGATGTTCGAGACTTCGCCAGCTTCGGTTTTCGGCAGGCGTTGAGGTCCCCTTCGAGATCGTCGCAGATGGCCGCGCAGCCATCGCAGCAGTCCTTGATGAGGAAGACGGTGAGCTGCCGGATCGCGTCGGGCAGCGCCCGGTAGAAGATGTTGCGTCCGGCTCGCCGGGAAGTCGCCAGCCCGGCGTGCGACAGGATCGTCAGGTGGCTGCTCATCGTGTTTGACGGGGTGCCGGTCCGCTCGGCGAGGTCGCCGGCGGTCATCCCTTCCTCCCCTGCCCGCGCCAGCAGCGAGAACACGGCTAGCCGGGTCGGTTGGGCCAGCGCGCTCATTACGGTGATCGCCTTCATCTTTTCCATTCCTCTAGAGTAGACGAACCGTCGTCGGCCGCAACGTCTGATGCTTGGACGCCATGAGGCGTGATTCAGATCGGGACAGCACAGCCGCATATTTCGATATATCTCGAAAGGTTGAACTGTTATGACCCTGTAGTTACTTCAGGGTTGCGCAGGTCCCGCCGCCGGGCCGCGTCCCGGTGCAGCAGCTGGCGGCATGGAGATGACGAATGGAAGCGACATTCACGGGCCGTGGTTATCGCGCCGCCGTCCCCGCCGCGCCTTTCTCCTACGAGGACCCGCTCGACCCCGACTCCCCCGCAGACATCGCAACGCCCACGACGCGGCGCGCGCTGATCCGGCTCGCGCTCGTGGCGGCCGAGACCGGGGCACGGTTCCAGCGTGAAGGCGTCGCCCACGACCCAATGAGCTGGCTCCTGGCACCTCGTGCCCTGTTCCACGGGGCAAGCGCGATCGATGCGTGCCTGCACCGGGAGGGCTGTCTGCGCGGCCTGCTCGTGCACGCGCTGTCGCTCGGGCTCGACGCCGACCCGCATGCGGTGGATGCCCTCTCTCCCGCCGATGATATCAGCGCGAGGCGTCCGGAAATGCCGGACGACGACGATGCAGGCGATGGCGGCGACATTGGCGACAAGGCCAGCGTGGCGCGGCTGTTCACCGCCACGGTGGTGGCGAACCGCGGTGCGGAAACGGTGCAGGCGTTCCATGCGTCGATCGCCACCGGCGAGGCCGAGGTGGCTGGCCGCCTGCGCCAGCGCCTGGGCCCTGACGCCATCCAAGCGCGCATCGCCGCAGGCTTCGACGCAACCGATCCGCTCGTCGTGGCGCTGCTGTCGCCGGCGATCAGCGACACGCTCACGCTGATCGCCGCCGATCCGATCTCGCCGCTCGCCGCCGGGCTCGACCTCAACGTCGAGCAGCGGTTCGTCGGCTGATGCTCCCGGGCACCGCAACTACCAGCGAAGGGGAGCTCCGCATGCTGAAGCAGCATTCAGACGCCGCACCTGATGTAGCCGGCGAGTTTCGCCTGCTTCGCCGTCTCGATGTGCGCGAGGGCGAGACTGGCGCCGGCGGTCGCGTCAACACCACGATCGGCGTGGTCGTCGACGTCGAGACCAGCGGCCTCGGCGCTGACGACGTCATTGTCGAGCTCGCGCTGCGCCGGTTCCGGTGCGACCCCGATGGGCTGATCGTGAAGATCGATCGCGGCTACTCGTGGCTCGAGGATCCCGGTCGCGAGCTGCCCGCGGACATCGTCAGGCTGACCGGCATCACCGACGCCGATCTCGCCGGTCATCGAGCGCTTCGCCTTGCCGACATCGGCCGCCGCAGCCGGGACCGCAGCGTGATCATCCGCGAGCGGCACGTGCTCGTGGGCACTGATGATGCGCCGGCGCGGCTGATGGTGTTGTGGGTCGGCGCAACGCAGGTGGCGCTCCTAGATCTGCTCGATGCGGCCTCGCGTCCGCAGCTGATGGCCTCGACGGCGGTAGAGGCCGCCATCGTGGCCGAGACCTGGACTGTCGACGTAAACCCGATCGAGGTCAGCCGCGCCGTTGGGCGCGTCCTCAGCAAGAAGGAGATCGAAGTGCGCGATGAGCTGTGGAAGCTCATCGAACCCCTGGTCACCAACGTGCCCGCGATCTTCGACCCGGTCCAGCGCGGCCGCCTGATCAGCGTCCGGGTCGTCGAGACGAAGCGGTCGCGCAACACCATCAAGGACAAGCTCGACCGCTACTGGCGTGGGGGCATGCGCATCGCAGCACTCATCCCCGACTTCGCCTCACGCGGGCCACGGGGCTCACTCCCCGCCTTGCCGGGCGGCAAGAAGCGCGGACGTCCCGCGGGGCCGAACGGCGAGCCCCACGTCGACGTCACAATCGCCATCCAGAAGGCGTTCCAGCGTGCCGTCGATGCCGAGCGCAAGGTGGCGAAGAACCGCTTCACGCCCCAAGGCGCCTACAAGCGCTTCACCGATATCGAGTGCATGATGGCCGAGGAGGATCCCGACACGGGCGAGATCACCTATGTGCCCAAGCCGGAATACCGCAACCTCCCGGCCCCCAGCTACCGACAGTTCAAGTGGTGGTTCGATGGCACCAACCAGAAGGAGCGGGTCGGACGCAGACAGAAGGGCGACGCGCTCTGGGACAAGGATCATCGGGCGACCCTCGACACCTCGGCCGCACAGACCTGGGGCCCCGGGTCGCGCTTCCAGATCGACGCGACCATCCTGGAGGTGGCTCTGCTGTCGCGGCATCGCGCCGGTGACATCATCGGCAAGCCGGTGCTCTACGTCGTCATCGACGTCTGGTCGCGATACATCGTCGGCTTCTACCTTGGCCTCACCAACGCGTCGTGGGCCGGTGCGGCGATGGCGCTCGCCAATTGCCTCGAGTCCAAGGACGAGCTGCTCAGGCGGCATGGCTACGACCCCTCGAAGTTCGCCTGGGAATCGCGACACCTGTCCGCGGCGCTCCTCGCCGACGGCGGCGAGCTGAAGTCGCACCGTGGCGACGTGCTCGCCAGCGAGTTCAACTGCACGGTGGAGACCGCCGCCCCCCATCGCGCCGACTGGAAGGGTATCGTCGAGCAGCGCTTCAACATGACCAACGTCCGCATCGGACCATACGCGCCGGGGCACGTTGACATCTCGTATCGCGGTCGGGGTGCCGAGGACTACCGCTTCTCCGCCCGTCTCACGCTCGACGATCTGACCGAAATTCTGATCGGCCTTTTCCTTGAATACAACAACCACCACGAACTGAAGAATCTAGACTTGGACGCCGACGTCGACGCTGCCCGGGTGCCCAAGGTGCCGCTGGACCTGTGGCGCTATGGATTGCGGACCCGCGGCGAACCAAAGTCTTATGATCACAACTTCTTCCGCTTCGCCATGATGGCGAGCGCTGAGGTTTCGGTGACACCCAGCGGGATCGAGTTCCGGGGGCGGTTCTACAGCTGCCCGGAACTGGTGGCCTCCGGCCTGCCCGCGAAGGCGCGGGACGGTCGCCGGAAGGTCACGATTTCGTGGGACGATCGCATCGTCGGCGAGGTTTACTGGCACAACCCGAAGTCGCCGACGGGATACTACGTCTGCCGGCTCACGACGAAGAGCCGCAACGCGGCGGAGCAGGATCGCAGCTTTTGGGAGCTCGACGACGCCGATGACCGTCGGAAGGGCGAGGCGCGCGATCGCAAGCACGACAAGCGTGGGGATCGATCCGCCCTGACGCACCGGATCGAGGAAGTCGTGAAGCGCGCGGAGGAGGCGTTCGCGGATGGCCCCAAGCGCGATGACGGCGAGCGTGTCCGGGACCTTCGCGGCAAGCGTCGGGCAGAGCGGGAGGACGACGCGGCGACGGAGGCCCCGCCCCTCCACGATCCCGCCCCCGTGAGGTCCGGCAGCCACCTCAGGCTGGTGCGGACCGACGATGAGCCGTCGGCACCCGACTATTCGGAAGTCGGCCTGCATGATTTTGAGGACGACGATGATGACTGACGATCACGTGCCCGGCACGCTGGAGGAATACGCGAACAACCCCTTCATCAAGCACCTGCCGACCGAGCCGGAGCTGGACGACATCAGGGTCGCTCTGGATAAGCCGCCGCGCCATTCGCCCACCGATCTCGGGTTGCGGCCCGGTCAACGCTGGCATTGCGTGATGCGGCTCGCCGAATACTCTCAACCGACGAATCCGGCGCTCCAGTTCGGCATGTATCTCGATCTGATCATCAAGCGCGGCTACGTGGGTCGGGACCCGACCACCACCGATTACGTCCGCGGTCTGGAGCGGGCGGTGGAGCTGGAGGACAAGGCCGCCGCCGGTGCCAGCTGGACGAGCCTCGATCTGCTCCCGCAGACAGACACGTCGCTAGGCTTCGCAGCACTCGGCATGCCAGGTGGTGGGAAGACCCACACGGTGAAGCGCGTGTGTGCTCGCTATCCCCAGGTGATCAAGCACACCGATCCCTTTCTCCTGAACCAGATTGTCTGGCTCCGCGTGGAATGTCCGCCAAGCGGTTCGCCGAAGTCGCTCTGCGAGTTCTTCTTCCAACAGGTTGATAGCGCCTTGCGAAGACAAGGTGTGCCGTCGCGATACCAAGACCAATACAAGGGCAAGACACTCGACGTGATGATGGCTGGCATGGCTCGAGTCGCGACCCTGCACGCGATCGGCGTTCTGATCGTCGACGAGATCCAGCACGTGAAGCGGGTGAAGCAGGACGTTCAGGCATCGGTCCTCAACTTCCTCGTCACGCTGAGAAACTCGATCGGCATCCCCGTCGTGATGGTCGGGACTATGGCTGCGCAGAGGCTGCTGCGCCGGACGTTCCACGACGCGCGGCGTGGCGATGGCATGGGATCGATCTATTTCGAGCGCCTGCCGCCCGGTCCGAAGAACGGTCCGGGCTTCGGTCCCGAGTTCCGCATGTTCGTGAAGCAGATGTGGCGCTGGCAGTGGACGCTCCAACCGACGGAGCTCGACGACGCCATCCTCAAGGCGATGTACGAGGAGACGCAGGGCGTCATCGACCTGATGGTGAAGCTCTTCATCCTTCTCCAGTTGCGCCTGGTGATGGCCGGCTCGAAGCGCAAGTTGCCTGAGGTGATCACGCCGTCGCTCATCCACGACGTCGCCAGGGAGCGGTTCCGCATCGTCGCGACCTACGTGTCGGCTCTGCGCGAGAACGACCCGGAGAAGCTGGCCGAATTCGAGGACCTGATCGACTTCGAGAGGGAGTTCAACGATTACGTGCAGGGCATCGGCTTTCGGCTTGAGGCGCCCGTATTGGCCGAGAGCCACGGGGCCGGCCCGGGCACCGCGGCCGGGGTGACCGGGGGCGTGGCGGACGAGAGCACCTACGAGATCCTGCTCGCCGCGCAGGGCATCCCTCCCGATCGGCGGGAATGGATTCTCGGTAAGGCGAAGGAACTGGCGCTGGGCGACGAGCTCGGAGCGATGATGCTGGCGATGAGCCAGGCGATCGCCGCCGATCGCGCGCTGCAGTCGCCCGCGAAGAAGACCAAGCTCAAGGCAGCGGAACCTATCGACGGGGATTCGCGCGCCGACCAGAAGCCCGGGGAGACGGCGGAGGACGTCTACGCCCGGCTGGAGGCGGCGGGGCATGTCGGTTTCGCCGACGATCCGTGACGCTGCCCCGCCTCGCCTTTTTCCCGGCACCGCGGACGGGCGAGCTGCTCTACTCCGTATTCGCGCGTCACGCCCGTTGGGACTCGGCCGGGCCGAAGGCCACGATGCAGACGCTCTTCGGGGTGCCGGGCGCCATCGCGTCGATCGACCTGCCGAACCGGCTGTCGGCGCTGGAGGGACGTCTGCCCGACGGATTGACCATCGATGCACTGATCGACGGCCACACCCTCGCTCCATACTATTGCGCCTTTCTGCCGGCCGAGGTTCGCGGAGCGATACGCAATGCCATGCGGGGCGATGGCGGCAATCTCCACCTGATCTCGGGGATGGCCGCCTTCCGGTTGGCCCGGGTGACCCGGCTCAGGTTCTGCCCCGACTGTCTGCCCGAGATGGTGGACCGTTGGGGGAGCGGGCACTGGCGTCGTGACCATCAGCTGCCGAGCGTTCTGGTCTGCCCGACGCACGGCACCGTCCTGCGCGCCAGCACAGTAGACGTTTCGACTGGCAACAGGCATGGCTTCATCGCGGCGACTAGGTCCTGCTGCCCGCCAGATGCGCCGCCGGTCACGCACGCGCCGTCCGACGCCGAGGGGGAGGTGCTTCTCCGCCTTGCGCGCGCTAGCGCCGCGCTTCTCGACCGCGGCGACGTCGGACCCGTCGATTTTGATGAGGTGACCGCCTTCTATCGCGGCGAGCTTCGACTTCGGGGTCTGATGCGGTCGCGTCTGAAGGTAGACCAAGTCGCTCTTGGGGAAGCGTTCGCTGCCCGGTTCGGCACGGTTCTCGGCCGCTTCCCCGGGCTCGCGAAGGCTGGCCGGGGACAGGGAGAATGGCTCGCCACGCTGGCCCGGCGTCAGCGCAAGGCGGCACATCCGCTGGAGCATCTGCTGATGCGGGATCTGCTCGGCTCCCGGGAGAGGCAGGCCGATCCATGCGGACCAGGGCCCTGGCTGTGCCGCAACCCGCTTGCGGATCATCATGGTCAGCTGGTGGTCAACGATCTCAGGATCTATCGCAACAGGCAGGCGTCGGTCGCTGTCTTTTCGTGTGGCTGCGGCTATCGCTACACCCGATCGATCAGCGCCGCCGGCGAACTCGGCCGATGCCGCTTCAAGGAGTTCGGGCCGCTGCTGCGCCCGGCACTCGCCGATCTCGTGGCGGCAGGGGCGACGTTAAGGAGCGTGGCGAACCGACTCGGTGTTGATCCGAAGACTGTGGCCTCGCTCGCCGCAGAGTTGTCGATCGACACTACGTGGAGCATCCGGCCGTCAACGCGGGCGACCCGACCGCTTGCCGCTGCGGCGTCGCCTCCCGCCAAGTCACGCTCCACGCGGCGAACGAAGCCCGGTCCTCGCCGCGACTGGCGACGGCTCGACGATGACCTTGCTGAACGCGTCGGACGCGCTGCGGCCAGGGTCCGTTCGTTCGCGCCGCCCGCGCAGGTAACGGCAGCGTCGCTCGAGCGTGAGCTGCTCGGCCGCCGCGGCTGGATCGGCAAGCGGCGTGACAAGCTGCCGCGCACCATTGCCGCGATCGATGGGCATGCCGAGGCGCTCGGCGCTTTCCAGCTCCGCCGCGTCGACTACTCAATTGCGCGGATGGTCGCCGACCGTCAGCCATTGAAGCCTTGGGCGGTGATGCGAAGCGCGGGTGTCAGATCTGACATGCTCGTTATGATCCAACAGCGCATCGCCGCATACGATCAGTTGGATGCCGCTCGACAGTCAGCCTAGGCACCGACTCCGCACTGGCGACTTCATCAAAGCCAGCCTCTCCCAATGCCGTTCAGGTGTCACACAATAATTAGCTTTGTCAGCTAATGATTATACTGTCAGGCAATCATTAACCCTCGACATTTCGGCGGCAGGAGGGGCTACGATCATTCCACGGTCACCGATTTGGCAAGATTACGCGGCTGGTCCACGTCCGTGCCCTTTGCGACCGCGACATGATACGCCAGCAACTGGACCGGCACCGCATAGACCAATGGTGCGATCAGCGGATGCACCTTGGGCATTTCGATCGTCGCGATCGTGTTCTCGCCCGCCTGTGCGATACCATCGGCATCAGAGATCAGCACAACCTGAGCGCCGCGTGCCTGCGCCTCCTGCATGTTGCTGACGGTCTTGTCGAACAACGGACCGGACGGCGCGATGACGACCAGCGGCACCGCCTCGTCGATCAAGGCGATCGGCCCGTGCTTCATCTCACCCGATGCGTAACCTTCCGCATGGATGTAGCTGATTTCCTTTAGCTTTAGCGCGCCCTCCAGTGCCAGCGGATATTCCGGTCCGCGGCCCAGGTACAACACGTCGCGCGCAGCTGCGATCTTCGGCGCCATCGCCTCGATCTCGGCATCGTGCGCGAGCGCCATGCTCATGGCCTCGGGCACGTGCTGCAGCTGCTTGACGATCTCCGCCTCGTTCGCCAGCAGGCCACGGGCGCGCGCGAGGTTCGTGGCAAGTGCGGCCATGACCGCGAGCTGACAGGTGAATGCCTTGGTGGAGGCGACACCGATCTCCGGCCCCGCATGCGTCGGCAGCAACAGATCGACCTCACGCGCCATCGAACTGGTCGGCACGTTGATAATACCGCCGGTCGTGACGCCGCCTGCCTTCATGTGGCGCAGAGCAGCAAGCGTGTCCGCGGTCTCGCCCGACTGCGAAATCACCAGACCGAGCGTGTTGGGCAGCAGGACGGGATCACGGTAGCGATATTCGCTCGCCACATCGACCTCGACCGGGATGCGGGCCAGCCCCTCGATCCAATATTTGCCGATCATGCCGACATAGCTGGCCGTGCCGCACGCAACGATGACGACGCGCTCGACCGTCGAAAGGTCGAACTCGATGTCCGGCAGCGAGACCTGCGATTCCAACGGGCGGAGATATGAGCGGAGCGTCTGCGCCACGACGACCGGCTGCTCGTAAATCTCCTTCTGCATGAAGTGGCGATGGTTGCCCTTATCCATTAGCTGGCCGGAAGCGCCGGAGTTGACGATCGGGCGTGACACGCGCTGGTTGGCGCTGTCGTACACCTCGACCTCCTCATGGGTGATGGCAACCCAGTCACCCTCTTCCAGATAGGCGATCCGCTGCGTCAGCGGCGCAAGGGCAAGCGCGTCCGAGCCCAGGAAGTTCTCGCCATCCCCATAGCCGACCGTGAGCGGTGCGCCGAGGCGGGCACCGAGCAGCAGATCCGGGTGTGTGCGGACCATGACGCCCAGCGCAAAGGCGCCATGGAGCCGCGGCAGGACAGCCGCCAGCGCGGCACGCGGCTCTGCGCCATTCTCGACCTCACGGGCGATGAGATGCGCGACGACCTCGCTGTCAGTCTGGCTGAGGAAGGTGCGTCCCTCCGCGATAAGTTCGTCGCGTAAGGGCTTGAAGTTCTCGATGATTCCGTTGTGCACGACAACCACATCGCCAACGATATGGGGGTGTGCGTTGTCCTCGGTCGGTGCGCCGTGCGTCGCCCAGCGGGTGTGCGCAACGCCGCTCTCGCCGCCCAACGGCTCCTCGGCCAGCCGCTGCGCCAGGTTGCGCAGCTTGCCCGGCGCGCGGCGGCGATCGAACGAACCATCAGTCACGGTGCAGATGCCGGCGGAGTCATAGCCACGATATTCCAGCCGCTTCAAACCATCCAGGAGACGATCAGCGGCCGGCTCCTTGCCGATTATTCCAACAATCCCACACATCTATCGAGATTCCTTCCGAGCACGCATCACGTTCCTGAACTTCGCTGCCCAACCGGGCTTTTCGGTCTGCGGCGGTCGCACGAGCGCCAGCGCATCGGCCTCCACATCGCTTGTAACGGTAGATCCCGCTGCCACGATCGCGCCATCGCCGATTGTCACCGGTGCTACCAGTGCCGAGTTCGAGCCGATGAAGGCGCCTGCGCCGATCCGGGTCTTGTACTTGAAGAAGCCATCGTAATTGCACGTGATCGTGCCGGCGCCGATGTTCGCGCCCGCGCCGACCTCCGCGTCGCCGAGGTAGGTCAAATGGTTCGCCTTGGCGCCCTCACCCAGCACCGCCTTCTTCATCTCCACGAAGTTGCCGACGCGTGCGCCCTTTTTCATCACCGCGCCTGGCCGCAGCCGTGCATAGGGGCCAACCGATGCGCCCTCGCCGATCGTCGCGCCTTCGACATGGCTGAATGCGTGGATCACGACCTTGTCGGCCACGGATACGCCAGGGCCGAACACCACATTGGGCTCTACAATGACGTCTCGGCCAACAACCGTGTCGTAGCTGAACCAGACGGTCTCAGGCGCGATGAGGGTGACGCCATCGTCCATCGCCTGCTTGCGCCGGCGTTGCTGCCAGACCAGTTCGAGTGCGGCGAGCTCAGCACGGCTGTTCACGCCGGTCACTTCCTCGGCATCGGTTTCGATGACCGCAGAGGAGCGGCCGTCGGCGCCCGCCAACATCACGATATCCGGCAGATAATATTCGCCAGCAGCATTGGCATTGTCCACGCGCCGCAGCAGATCGAACAGGTCCTCCGATCGAACCGCCATCAAGCCTGAGTTGCAGAGGGTCTCGGCGCGTTCCTCCGCTGAGGCGTCCTTGAACTCCACCATGCGCGCGATACGACCCTCGGCGTCGGCGATCACACGCCCGTAGGCACCCGGATCGGACGGGCGGAAGCCCAGGACGACGACAGCCGGCGCTTCCTCGGCATGCAGGCGATCGATCATCCGGCGCATCGTCGCTTCCGTCACAAGCGGGACGTCGCCGTAGAGGATCAGAACGTCACCGGCGAACCCGGCCAAAGCCTGCTCGGCCTGCTGCACCGCATGGCCAGTGCCAAGCTGCTCCTGCTGCTGCGCGACGGCCACGCCCAGCGGCACCACCGCGGCCTCCACCTGTTCGCGCCCCGCGCCGACGACCACGACGGTTTTTGCCGCGCCCAGCCCCTCCGCCGCAGCCAGCAGATGATGCAGCATCGGCCGCCCCGCGAGAGGATGGAGCACCTTGTGCGTGTCAGATTTCATCCGCGTGCCCTTGCCAGCGGCAAGCACGATTACGGCGAGAGGTCGGCTCGTCATGGCGCGCCTGTGCCATCGTCGGCTTGCCAATTCCATAGCGAGCCGTCACCCCGCATGACGATGGAACGATTTCACTTCGACACGGTCGGTTTCGACCTCGACGGCACGTTGATCGACACAAGCGGTGACCTGGCTGCGGCGGTCAATCACGCGCTAGCGCAGGACGGCCGGCCGCCGCTCAGCGTCGACGCGATCAAGCCCATGATCGGGGGTGGCGCACGCCATATGCTCGCCCAGGGGCTGGCCGCGACCGGCGGGGGTGCCGACCCCCTTCTTGATCAGCTGCACCGCGTCTTGCTCGAGTATTACGAGGCCAACATCTACGTTCACAGCGTACCGTTTCCCGGCGCTTTGCGGGCGCTGGACGAACTTGCACGAAGGGGCGTGCAGGTCGCGGTCGTCACCAACAAACTCGAGCGTTTCGCGCTTGAGGTACTCCGCGACGCCGGCCTGCTTGATCGGCTGACCTGCGTGATCGGCGGGGACACGCTGGGGCCAGGCAAGTCAAAGCCGGCGGCCGATCCGATTCTCGAGATGATCCGGCGATCAGGCGGCGGAACGGCAGCATTCGTCGGGGATTCGATCTACGATGTCGCCGCGGCCCATGCGGCGGGCATTCCGGCGGTCGCCTGCCGATTCGGCTTTCTGATGCAACCGGTGGAAGAACTGGGCGCCAACGCGATCATCGATCATTTCGACGAGCTCGTCCCCGCGTTGAACGGGCTGCGGTAATGGTAACATCCCGATTGATCTGGCGGCTGATCCTTCTGGCCGCCCTCGTCTTTGCGGTGACCATGGCGCTGCTGCCGCACCCGCCGAAAGTGCCGATCGATAGCGACAAATATCAGCACATGCTCGCGTTCGGCACGCTGACGATCCTGTCGGTCCTCGCATTTCCACAGACACCGTTGCTGCGGATCGGCGAGCGGCTGTCCTTTCTCGGCGCGATGATCGAAGTTGTTCAGTCGATCCCGGCGCTCCACCGCGACTGCGACATCATGGACTGGGTGGCCGACACCGCGGTCATCATTGGCATGCTTGTCGTGGTCGCGATCAGCCGACGGCTCCGTTCTTCCGCCACTTGATCCACAAGTGCCGCGCCAGCATCAGCGGCGGCATCCGCAGCGCGTGGGAGCGGACGTAAAACGTCAGCCGGGTGGCAGGGTGGATGGCGCGACCCCAGCCATCGCGACCGAGCAATCGTCGCAGGTACAGCCGGTCGGTCACTTCCGTCCGGCGAAATGCAAGCGGCACGGGCGTGTCGAACAGGCGATGCGTCAGGCGAAGTGCGCGCGCCAGGACCGGGGAGACGCCGTGGTCCCGCGCCCGGGCCGTAAGCCGATCCCAATAGCCGGGATCGTCATCGGCGAACTCACGCAACAGACGATCGATGTCCCACAGGTTGCGCAGTCCACCGGCGAGATCGCCATCCGCCAACAGGTGAATGGCGGCGTGCAGCACGACATCCTCGTTCGACAGCATTGCCAGACCATTGCCCAGCGGCCGCGCTCCCTCCAGCAATCGCGCGGCATCCGGTCGCAGCCGCGCCGTCAACGGCAGGATCGTGTGGTGCACGTCGATCATCCGGTCGCGCTCGCGATGGATCATGGGGGGCAGTTCATGCATCCACCGCCGGTAGTAGCTGTCGTCATAGGGATCGGGCTTCACCCACGCCCATCCATGCGCCAGCAGCGCCGCCTCCACGTCTGCAAGCGCGGCAGCGGGAACGAGTATGTCGAGATCTCCGATCGCTCGCCCGCTTCCCGCCGCAAGGCCCGCGGCAGCGAAGGCCGTGCCCTTCAGCAGGATCAGCGGCGCCACGACACCTTCCAGCGCCCGGCGCGCCATTTCCGCTTCCCATAACGCCTGCCGACGCCCCTCCAGCGAGGTCGCCCTGGCATCGGCCAGGATGGCCGCCACGCGCGGCGGCGCCAGATCGCCGACGCGGCAGGCCAGCGCTCCCATCATCTGCTCGGCCAGCGCCACGGCCAATAGCGCCGTCCACCTTCGGTCATCGAGGCCGGGCGCTCGTGATGGATCCACGAGGACGGCGATCAGGTCGCGCGCCGCGCTCACCAGAGATCCTCGATCATCGACGCTGCGGTCTCAATATCGGGATAGTCGATCGCCGCGCGAGTAACGCCCCTCACCAGTCCGGTTAGCGCGCGATAGCCGCGCTCGCCCAGGCCCACATAATTGGTCGAAGCCTGCGTCAGCCTGACGAACGCTTCCCCTGCCCCGACGGGCCGCTGATCAGCCACGTGGCCAAAGCGGGGAAACAGCAACAGCGCCGGCGTCGCGGGAACGTTCGCCATCGCCAGTGCCGCGCCCTCGGGAACGAGATGCTGGATCGTGCCCTTGGGCGTGTCCGTCATCGCCGGTCCCCAGCGGCCATCCGGTAGCGCCGCCTTCACGACCGGGATTGCAGCATTCTTCACGCTCACCGGCCGCGGGAATGGCCATATCGCCCCGGTATCCGGATCGACGAGGACGAACTCATCGGCCATCAGCCGCCATCCGCGCGCCTGTAGCAGCGCCGCGAGGGTCGACTTGCCGGCTCCTGACTCGCCGGTCATGACCACTGCCCGTCCGTCGCGCTCCACCGCAGCGGCGTGGAGCAGGAGGAAGCGGCGCAGCCCCAGCGCCAATTGCAGGTTCATCGCCATCTCCGCCGCCAGCAACCCCTGCGGCAAGGGGAGCGGGGCGGCATCCGGAATGACGAAGTCGCCGGCGATGCGCACGGCGGGGCGAAGGAACCGGCGCCAGGGCCGCGATGGCTCAAGACGAACGGTAAAATCAGGCACCGACACGTCGGTCGGATAGTCGCGGTACAGCGTACGCATCTGATCAAGCGGCCGCCGCCATGCCGATCCAATCCGAAAGCTGACCGGTCCAACCTGAACGCGGAATTCGCTGGTCATGCGCGCTCGATCAAGCCGGTGACCGCAAGCTCATCAAGGAGCGCGATCAGTTCCGCGCGACCGCCTTCCACGATGTCGAACGCGGCCTCAATCTCGGCAATCGCCATCCAGCGCCCGGCAAGTACCTCCAGCACCTCAGGCACTGGCGATGCCACCAGGTGCGTCATGCCGGATGTACGGTGAAACAGCGCTACGATGTCGTCCAGCGGCGTGACGATCAGGTCGGCCGCCGGCGGCGCGCGATAGCGCGTCGCGTCCACTGGCTACCGCCGCGGCATCTGCAACGAGGCAAAACAGGTGAACCCCGTCGTTCCGCTCCGCAGGCTCTGGACATATTTCAGATAGGCGCGGCTGCGTTCGTAATCGACACCCGGCAGGTTGCCGCCAGACGCCAGCGCGCGCCGAATGTCCTCGCCCCTGAGCGGTCGGCCGGGCGGCGCATAGGCGCCCGGGGTGCCCGGCGGTACCACCTTGCCATTCTTATCGATGAAGCTGCCCGCGCGGCCCGGATCGGGAACGGGAATATCGCACGTCATCACCGAGCCGTAGGCTTGCGCCATTGCCGGGCGGATCGACACGATCGCCACCGCGCCAACGGCACCCAGGCGCAGGGCGCGTCGCCGCCCGGGCTGCTCGGGTTGATCCTGATCGCTCATGACGGGCACCTATCCACAACCGAGCCCTTCCATAATCCTAATGCCGGCACAAGCATCGCCGCGGCAGCGTGTCGTAGCGGGACACTGCCGGCGCGCCCCGCCAGCACCCTCGTACGTCGCGCGGCGCTCACCAGCGTGCTGGACAATCGTTCTTTCGCGTCCATAACTGACCGCAACTGCGTCATTCGCCGCCAAGGGACCTATGGACGAGATCATCTCTCCACGCGGCTGGACCGCGCTTGCCATCGTCGTTGTCACCGCCGTCATTCTAGGCGTCATCGGTGCGGGACTGGATGCTGTGGCGGTCAGCATCGTCGGCGGCATTGTCGCGGTGCTGACGATGACGGGCGGCGGCCAGCATGCGGGCGAACATCCTGCCGGATCGACCACGCCCGCGCCGTTTGGCGAAATCGAGCCGGTGCTGGATGCGCTGGCCGAGCCGATCCTCATCCTGGAGGGGCCACGGGTCGCCCACGCCAACAAGGCGGCCCGCGCATTGCTGGGCGCGCATATTATCGGCGAGGACGCGCGCACCGGCATCCGCCATCCGGCCGCCGCACGGCTGCTTGGCGAGGATGCCGCCGACGCCGTCGCGTCGCTCGCGGGCCTCGGCGCGCCGGATCAGCGCTGGGAAATGCGCCTTGCCCCGTTCAGCGACGGTCGCCGCCTCGTCCATCTTTCCGACCGCAGCGGCAGCCATGCCGCAGAGCGGATGCGGGTGGATTTCGTCGCCAATGCCAGCCATGAGCTGCGCACTCCCCTCGCCTCGATCCTCGGCTATGTCGAAACGCTCGCCGACACCGCGGGCGAGGATCCGGTAACGCGCGCCCGCTTCCTCAAGATCGTTTTCGACGAGGCGCAGCGAATGGATAGGCTGGTCGACGATCTGATGAGCCTGTCTCGGATCGAGGCCGACAAGTACCGTGCACCCGCCAGTTCGATCGACCTCGCGGCCCTGGTCGACAGGACGCAGCAGGAGCTTGCCGATGCGCATGACGGCCGCGGCAAGGACATCATCCTTGAACACGATCCGGGCGAGATCATGGTGCAGGGCGATGCCGCGCAGCTTTCCCAACTGCTGCACAATCTGATCGGCAATGCGATGAAATATGGTCGGCCCGGCACGCCGATCCGCGTCTCGATCACCCGGGCCGACGACATGGTTCGGCTGGTCGTCGCCGACCAAGGGGAAGGCATCCCGCCCCAGCACCTGCCGCGGCTTACCGAACGCTTCTACCGTGTCGATCCGGGCCGTAGCCGCTCGATCGGCGGGACGGGTCTGGGCCTGGCAATCGTCAAGCATATCGTGGAGCGCCATCGCGGCCGGCTCGATATCGCCAGCCAGGTCGGCGAGGGTACCCGCGTCACGGTCATGCTGCGTGCGGCAGGTTCCGTTACTCTACCGATTGATGCGCCGGGAGCCGCTGTCATCAAGCAGTAATGCTCGTGTCACACAGGCGCGAACGCCGCGTCGTGCGGCGCTCTCGGGATGTTGAATGATTCGCGCCGCTGTGATCGTCGCGCTGCTTGCGCTCTCTTCCGCCTGCCATGACCAGGCCAGCGGTGGTGCTGGCGCGCGCGCGCAGATCAAGGCGGTGGGATCGTCCACCGTCTATCCGTTCACGACCATCGCGGCCGAGCAATATCTGGCCAACAATCCGGATGCGCGCCCGCCGGTAATCGAATCCACCGGCACTGGCGCTGGCATGCGCCTGTTCTGCGCCGGGATCGGCGCCGCTTACCCCGACATCGTCAACGCCTCTCGCCGGATGAAGCGCAGCGAGTTCGAGGACTGCCTGCGCCACGGCGCAAAGGAGATCCTGGAGGTGCAGATCGGCATCGATGGCGTCGCCTTTGCCGAAGCGAAGAACGGGCCCAAGATGGCGCTTACCTCGGCGGACCTTTACCGGGCGCTCGCCGCTACGCCGGGGGGCAAGCCCAACCGCTATCGCACCTGGCGGGACGTCAATCCGGCGTTGCCGGCCATTCCGATCCAGATTTACGGTCCGCCATCGACCAGCGGCACACGCGATGCGTTGGCGGAGCTCATCATGGCGCAGGGCTGCCTCGACACCGATCCCGAAGCGCGGCGGCTGAAGGAGACGGATGAGGATGGGTTCAAGGCACGCTGCCAGCGCGTGCGCGAGGACGGCGCCTATATCGACGCCGGCGAGAACGATAATCTCATCGTGCAGAAACTGACCGCCAATCCCAATGCGATCGGCGTGTTCGGCTATTCCTATCTGGAAGAGAATGGAGGATCGGTCGTGGGTGTGCCGATCGGCGGCGTTGCGCCGACCACCGAGACCATCGTCGACGGCCGCTATCCCGGCGCCCGGCCGCTCTACATCTACGTCAAGAAGCAGCACATGGACGCCGTGCCCGGGCTCCGCGCCTTTGTGCAGCAATATACCGGCCTTTGGGGTGCCGGCGGGCCGCTCGCGCGTCGCGGGCTGATCGCTGCGCCTGCCGAGGTCCAGCAGCAGTCGGCCGACCTGGTTCGCACCGAAACCCCCATGGCGTCGGACGCACTGAAATGAGCGCTGGCGCATTGCTGTTCGTCATTGTCGCGTTGGGCCTGATCGCCTGGTTTGTCGCGCGCGCCCGCGCCGCGGCCTTCCGCGTGGGCGGCACGCAGCGCTTCAGTGCGCTGCCCGGCCACCACGCGTCCTATGTGGCGCTCTGGACCCTGGTGCCGGCGCTCGTCTTCCTCGGCATCTGGTGGTTCGTGTCGCCGGCACTGGTCACCGATGCGGTGCTGGCGACGCCCGCCGCGGCCGCTCTACCGGCGGCGGGCTTCGAGCGTGCGGCAATCCTCTCCGAAGCGCGCAACCTGTCGCGCGGTGAGGCATTTGGCGCGTTCCACGATCTGGCGGAGGTGCTCGCCCCAGCCTACGCCAGCGCGCAAAGCCGCTACAATTGGATCGGCACGATCTTGGCGGCGGTGCTCGCCTTCGCCGGCTTCGCCTATGCCTTTGCGCGGGTACGTCCGGGCTTCGCCGCCCGGACGCAGGTGGAGCGCATCGTCATGCTGCTGCTCCTGCTGGCGTCGCTGATCGCCATCCTGACCACCGTCGGCATCGTCGGCAGCCTGTTGTTCGAAAGCGCGCGCTTCTTCTCGATCGTGCCGATCACCGATTTCCTGTTCGGCACCCACTGGTCGCCGCAGGTCATCGACCCGCGCGATCCCGGCGCGAGCCTCGGCGCCGTGCCGTTGTTCTGGGGCACCTTCTTCATCGGCGCGGTGATCGCGATGCTGGTCGCGATCCCGTTCGGCTTGATGAGCGCCATCTACCTGACGCAATATGCCCGCCCGGCGACCCGGCGGTGGATGAAGCCGGTCCTCGAAGTGCTCGCCGGTGTGCCCACCGTCGTGTACGGCTATTTCGCCGCGCTGACCGTCGCGCCCGCCGTGCGTGATTTTGCCGTGTCGATCGGCATCACCTGGGCAAGCAGCGAAAGCGCGCTCGCCGCAGGGCTCGTCATGGGCGTCATGATCATCCCGTTCGTGTCGTCCATGGCCGACGATTCGCTGGCCGCGGTGCCCGGTTCGATGCGCGACGGCAGTTTGGCGCTGGGTGCAACCCCCTCCGAAACGATCAGCCGCGTGCTGGTGCCGGCCGCGCTGCCGGGAATCGTGGGCGGCGTGCTTCTGGCGGTGAGCCGGGCGATCGGCGAGACCATGATCGTCGTCATGGCCGCCTCTGGCGTCGCGCAACTCACGCTCAACCCGTTCGCCAGCACCACCACCGTGACCAAGCAGATCGTCGACCTGCTGACCGGCGAAGCGGAATTCGACAGCGCAAAGACGCTGGCAGCCTTCGCGCTGGGCCTGACGCTGTTTGTCGTCACGCTGCTGCTCAACATTTTCGCCCTCATGATCGTGCGGAGGTACCGCGAGGCTTATGACTGATCGCGCGCCCACCGACTGGCGGACCGACGCCATGCGGCGCCGGATTGCCCGCCGCTACCGCTCCGAACGTCGCTTTCGCGCGCTTGGCCTTGGCGCCATCATCATGTCGGCTGGATTCCTGGCCTTCCTGATCGTGACCATGCTGGCGCAGGGGCTGGGCGGGTTTACCGAGACGCGTCTCGCGTTGCCGATCAATTTCGCCGCCGCTGACCTGCAGGTGCAGCCGAATCAGCTGCGCGGCAATCGCGCCGATCTGGCCCTTGCCGGCGCCGGGCTGGAAAGTGTCGTCGATGCGGCCGCGACCGCGGCGTTCCCGCGCGAGGGCGGCGCTGCGCTGCTGTCCGACGGCGCCTGGTTGCGGGTGCGCGATGCGGTGAAGGCGAATCCTGCCCTGCTGCGCGGCACCGCCGTGGTCGAAGTGCCCGTCGCCAGCGATATCGACATGGCGTTCAAGGGCGATGGCACCCCCGCCGCCCGAAAGACCGTCACTGCGCTCGGCGATCATTTGTCGCGCGGGATCAACTGGGACTTCTTCGTCAATGCCGACGCGACCGATCCGACCCGCGTGGGGATCTGGGGCGCGCTCAAGGGCTCCCTATTGACAATGCTGGTCACGCTGTCGCTCGCGTTTCCCATTGGTGTTCTTTCCGCGCTGTACCTTGAGGAATATGCGCCCAAGAACCGTTGGACCGACCTTATCGAGGTATCGATCAACAATCTGGCCGCCGTCCCCTCGATCATCTTCGGATTGCTTGGACTGGCAGTGTTTCTGGGCACCTTCGGACTGCCGCGATCGGCGCCGATCGTCGGCGGGCTTACCCTCGCGCTGATGACCATGCCGGTGATCGTCATCGCGGGGCGAAACGCGATCAAGGGGGTGCCGCCGTCGATCCGCGACGCCGCGCTCGGCATCGGCGCCAGCCCGGTACAGGTGGTCTTTCACCACGTCCTGCCGCTCGCGCTACCCGGCATCCTGACCGGCACCATCATCGGCATGGCGCGTGCGCTTGGCGAAACGGCACCGCTGCTGATGATCGGGATGCGCGCATTCATCGCCGCCCCGCCGCAGGGCCTGACCGATCCCGCCACCGTGCTTCCGGTTCAGATCTTCCTCTGGTCCGACGAAGTCGCGCGCGGCTTCGTGGAAAAGACATCTGCCGCTATCATCGTCCTGTTGGTCGTGCTGCTCTCGATGAACGGCCTGGCCATCTATCTTCGCAACCGCTTCGAGACCCGCTGGTGACCCACAAGATCACGGCCCGTGACGTCAACGTCTTCTACGGTGACAAACAGGCAATCCGTCACGTATCGATCGATATCGATC
>NNBT01002083.1_pt1 | contig 89722 bp, 79 predicted proteins | sample 1173831 | NCBI WGS metagenome assembly NNBT01 (sample SAMN07173936, study PRJNA388173) | plant metagenome | isolation source: symbiotic tissue sample KVJ10 | place: Norway: Troms, Kvaloya island | reverse complement strand
GACATGACCCGTCCTGTGGAGCGGCTCTCGGGTGGCCAGCGCCAGGCGGTGGCGATTTCGCGGGCGCTGCGCTGGAACGCCGAGATCATCATCATGGACGAGCCGACGGCGGCGCTCGGCGTTAAGGAAAGCGCGCTGGTGCTCGACCTGATCCGCAAGCTCAAGGCCGACGGGCGCACCGTGATCCTGATCAGCCACAACATGCGCGACGTGGTGGCGCTGGCCGACCGGGTCGTGATCATGGGTGCGGGCCGCAAATATGTCGACCGGCCGATCGGCGATCTCAAGCCCGACGACATCGCTCATCTGATCATGGCCGGCAACGCGAAGGCGGCGTGAGCCGATGCGCGAAGCCATCCTCATCGACACCGACCCCGGCCAGGACGATGCGGTTGCGCTACTGCTCGCCTTTTCCGCGCGCGACCGTCTCGACCTGCGCGCCATCACCACGGTCGCGGGCAATGTCCCGGTGGCGCAGACCACTGCCAACGCGCTGCGCATCCGCGACCTCGCCGGGGCCGATGCGGCTGGCGTGCCCGTCCATGCCGGTGCCGAGGGGCCGCTGCTCTTCCCGCTGGAGACGGCGGAGTTCGTCTGCGGGCCGGACGGGCTTGCCGGTGCCGACCTGCCCCCACCCGCGAGCGCGGCCGCGCCGGGCCACGCCGTCGAGGCGATCATCGCGATCTGCCGCGCCGCGCCCGAAGACGGCGTCACGCTCTGCCCGCTGGGACCTCTGACCAATCTGGCGCTCGCCTTCCGGCTGGCGCCCGAGATCCTCCCCAAGGTGAGGCGCATCGTCCTGATGGGCGGGGCGCTCGGCCTCGGCAACATGACGCCGGCGGCCGAGTTCAACGTTCATGTCGATCCCCATGCCGCCGCGATCGTCTTCGGTTCGGGGCGGCCGATCGTGATGATGGGGCTTGGCGTCACGCTGCAGGCGATTGCGAGCCATGAGCAGGTCGCGCGGATCGGTGCGCTCGGCACGGCTACCGGCCGGGCCGTCCATGGCATGCTGATGCGCCCGCGCCCTGGTGGGCTCGGCACGGCCGGCCACCCGATGCACGACCCCTGCGTCATCGCCTTCCTGCTCTGGCCGGAGCTGTTTTCGGGGCGCGACTGCTTCGTCGAGATCGAGACCGGCGCGGGCTCCCTGCGCGGACGCACGACGATCGACTGGAACGGGCGGCTGAAGCGCGAGCCCAACGCCCATGTCGTCGCGACCGTGGAGGCGACGACGCTGTTCGAGCGCATGATCGAGCGCTTGGCCATTTTGCCTTGAGAGGACTGTGATGCCCCATCTGGTCGAGGACCTGCGTGCCGAGGCGGAATCCGCCATCGCCGCGATGCGCGAAGCGGCGCTGGCCGCCCGCCATCTCCATGCGCGGGCCGAACTGATGCGCCACATGCTGACGACGGCGCGCAAGGTAAAGGACAGACCGAAGGCGGAGGCTGTCGAGACCGTCGTGCGCGAATGGATGGACGCCTGGAACCTCGACCGGCACGACTGGCCGCAGATCGCGCAAGAGATGGAGGCCTTCACCGCCGCCTTCCACGACTACGCCAACGATCCGTCCGACCCTCTCGATGCGCGGCTGCGCGAGGCTTGCGCGGCGCTCGATGCGGCTCTGGCGAAGCAGGACAGCTCGATTTCCGAGCAGATGGCCTTCCGCTCGCAATGCGCCCATCGCTGGTGGGAGCTGGTCGCGCCGACGCCGGCCGACCTGCCCGGCGCCAAGCCACGCCCCTCGATGCCGGAGCTGCACCGCGATGCGCCGTTCTGGGAGTCGGGCTGCGCCGATTTCTGCCGGTAGGCCCTCTCAGCCCGGCAGGAAGGCAATGCGGCCGTCGCCTTCCCTCACCGTCTCGATCGGCACGCCATAGAGCTGTTCCAGCCGCTCCGGCGTCAGCAGTTCCGCCGCCCGGCCGCTGGCGATGGCCTGCCCCTCGCGGATCATCAGGACGCGGTCGGCATGGCGCAGCGCCTGGTTGGGATCATGCGTCGTGAACAGCACGCCGAGCCCTTCCGCCGCGAGCCGGCGGATCTCCTGCATCAGCCGGCCCTGATTGCCGAAATCGAGGCTGGCGGTCGGCTCGTCGAGGACGATATAGGCCGGCTCCTGCGCCAAGGCGCGGGCGATCAGCACGAGCTGGCGCTCTCCGCCGGAAATCTCCGTATAGGGCCGCTGCGCCAGCCGCGTGATGCCGAGGCGCTCCAGCATCGCGGCGGCGACGGTATGGTCGCGGGGCGAGGGCGCGGCGAAGAGCCCGGCATGGGCGCTGCGCCCCATCAGCACCACGGCCTCGACGGTGAAGGCGAAGGTCCCGGCATGGGCCTGGGGGACATAGCCGAGCGCGCGCGCCCGTTCCGGCGGCGAGAGCGCGGCGAGGGGGCGGCCGTCGAGCAGCAGCGTGCCGCTGCGGGCCGGCAGCAGCCCGAGCAGGGTCTTGAGCAGCGTGGTCTTGCCGCTGCCATTGGGGCCGAGCAGGGCCAGCACCTCGCCGCGGGCAAGCGAGAGCGCGATATCGCGGCCGATGACGCGCTCGCGATAGCCGTAAACCAGATCTGAGGCGGTGAGGCTCACGACCAGCCTCCGCGGGCCGAGGCGAGTAGCCAGATGAAGAAGGGCGTGCCGATGACAGCCGTGAGGATGCCGAGCGGCGTCTCGACCGGGCCGGCCGTGCGCGCCAGCGTGTCGATGACGAGAAGATAGCCGCCACCGAGAATCGCGGCCGTCGGCACCAGCCGGCCGAAATCCGGGCCGACCAGAAAACGCGCGAGATGCGGCACCACAAGCCCGACCCAGCCGATGATCCCGGCGGCTGCGACGCTCGCCGCCGTCACCAGCGTCGCAGCGACGACGATGGCCAGCCGCAAGGGGCCGGTTCGCAGGCCGAGCGCGCGGGCTTCCTCTTCCGGCAGCGACATCGCGTTCATGCGCCAGCGCAGCGCCATCAGCACGGCCGACCCGGCGAGCACCGGGCCGAGCAGCGGCACGAGATCCGAGCGGTCGGTGCCGGCCAGACTGCCGAGAAGCCAGAAGGTCATGGCCGGCAGCTGGTTGTACGGGTCGGCCCAGTATTTGATCAGGCCGATGCCGGCGCCGAGCAGCGAACCGACGACCACACCGGTGAGAACCAGCACGAGGACGGGATCACCGCGCCGGATCGTCGAACCGACAGCATAGACCGCGCCCACCGCCAGCAAGCCGCCCACGAAGGCGGCCAGCTGGATCGCGAACAGCCCGAGTGAGAGATAGATACCCAGCACCGCCCCGAGCGCGGCGCCCGAGGAGGCGCCGAGGATGTCCGGCGAGACCAGCGGGTTGCGGAACAGGCCCTGGAAGGCGGTGCCCGCCACCGCCAGCGCCGCCCCGCAGAGCAGCGCCGCCAGCACGCGCGGGCCGCGGATGTTCCAGATCACCGTCTCGAGCTGCGGCGCGAGTCCCGAAGGCTGGCCGCTCAGGCCCGACCAGAGGATGCGCGCGAGATCGCCCGGGCCGACGGGAAAGCGCCCGAGGCCGAAGGCGAGCAGGATGGCGAGCGCCAGCAAAGCGAGCGCGATGGCGTTGCCGCGCAGGAGCGAGGGGCGCATGGGGTCAGGGCCGCCCTGACGGTGTCACGGCCATCACCCCCGCCCCGCGAGGATGCGGTCGAGCTGCGGCTCGCTCGGCGTGACCTGATAGAACAGCGTGTGGAAGTCGCGCGCGATGGCGCGGATGTCTTCCGGGAAGGCTTGCGGATAGAGCAGCTTGGCCAGCCACCAGAGTCCGACCATGCGGTTGACCGAGGGCGGGAAATCGACCCAGCCGAAGGGTATCTTTGGCGAGAGATGGACGCGGCCGGCCTTCACCGCCCGCACACCGGCCCAGGCGGGATCGCGGCGCACGCTCTCGGAGAAGGCGAGGTCGATGGTGACGATCACCTCCGGGTCCCAGGCCAGGACCTGTTCGAGCGAAACCTGCGCGAGCCCGCTGCCGGGCTGGTCGGCGACGTTGCGGGCACCGAGGAAAGAGAGCGTCTCGACATTGATCGAGCCGCCGAGCCCCGTCTCGAGGCCGCGCGGGCCGCGGGCATAGTAGACGGAGGGACGCTGTTGCGCCGGGATGCCGACGATGCGCCCGCGGATTGTCGTCATCGCGGTCTCGCACCAGGTCGCGAGCGTCTCGGCGCGTTCGCTGCGGCCGGTCAGCCGGCCGAGGATGCGATAGCTCTCGGGGATCGCACCGAACCGGCCGTCGAGCAGCGCATAGGGGATGCCGGTCTGGCCCTGCACCCGCTCCGCCAGCTCGACATAGGTGCGGCCGGTCGAGCCGGCATCGACGATCAGGTCGGGCTTGAGCTGGAGCACGGCCTCGAGATTGGCGCTGTTGCCGCGTCCGGTGATGCGGCCGATCTCGGGACGGTCGCCGATGCCGGGCAGCAGGAATTCGCGCTCCTCGGGCCGGTTGGCGCGCGGCCAGCCCAGCAGCAGATCGGGCGCAAGCGTGTAGAGCTGGATCGCGGCAGGCGGGCCGGCTGGGAAGACGCGCGTGACGATGGCCGGCACGGCAACGTCGCGGCCGGCGCCATCTCGCACCGTTGCCGCTTGCGCCAAGCGGGGGCACGCCGCGAGCGCGGCAAGGCCGGTCAGCAGGGTGCGGCGGTCAGGACGGAGCATGGCCGGGCTCCGGTCTCGCGCTGTGCAGGCAGCGATGCGGCTTGATGTCGAGCAGCGGCGTGCCGTCGAGGCAGTCGAGCCCGCGCACCAGCAGCGCGCCGTCCTCGACCCCAAGCAGCCGCACGCGCGAGAGCGCGATCGGGTTGGGCCGGACGGGGGAGCGCAGCGCAAAGGTCCCGAGCGGCGCGCCGCCCCGCGGCGTCTGCGTGACGAGGTCGCGCCGTGCCTGATGCATCCAGTAGAGCAGGTCGAGCCAGGCGAAGCCCTCGATCCCTGCGAGCGCGGCGCGCCAGGTGTCGTCGATCTCGACGCGGCAGACCGGGCCGGTCTCGGCGTCGCCCTGGCGCGGGCACTGGTCGCGGGTTGTGAAGGGCGTGCGTAAGCGGCCGATGAAGACGAGATGCGCGTCCTGCCGGTCGGGCAGGGGCGCGCTGGTCTCGCCCGGTCGCGTCGCCTGCCAGTCCATCGCCGCTCTCCGTTCAGCCGCCCTCGCGCGGGAGCGTCGGCGCAGCGAAGCCATGCCGGGCCAGGATGGCCTGTCCCTCCTGCGAGAGGATGAACATGGCGAGCCGCCAGGCGTTTGGCGAGGCCCCGTTCATCACGGTCAGCCCGTATTCGGCCCCCACCGCGAGGTCCGGGGGCAGCCGCACCAGCCTGATGCCGGTCTGTTCCTTCGCGATCGGCGCCGCATTGGTGCAATAGGCCAGGAACAGGTCGGCCGCGCCGCTGGCGAGGTTGTGACCGTACACGTTGACACCGTCCGGCGCCGGCGCGCTGCCGGGCCCGCCAGTGAGCTGCAGCGCCTTGGCCTCGAGTGCCGCCCTGGCACCGGGCTTCACCGCCTCGGCCCGCGCGAAGACCTGGAAGGCATAATCGCCCGACGGGTCGGCGCGCGGCGTCGAGGTGCCGAGCTTGATGCCTAAATCGAGCATGCGCTCCAGCAGGGTTTCAGGCGTCACCGCGACTTCAGGCCGGGCGAAGGCGCAGAGCTTGTTGCGGGCGAAGAGCACGACAGGGCTGGCGAGACCGGCCTGCGCCAGCACGCGCGGATTGCCGAGGTCGGCGGAGGCGAAGACCTCCGCCGTCTCGCCCTTGGCGATGCGGTCCTTCAGCAGGCCCGAGGCGCCGAAGACTGGCTTTACGGCAAGTCCGCTCTGCGCGGTGAAGGCCTGCGTCACCTCCGTGAGCGCGGCCCGCAGGCTGCCGGCCGCATGCAGCAGGACGGGCTCCTGCGCGCGGGCTGGCGAGGTCGCGAGGCCGGCCATCAGCACGAGGCCGATGATGAGGGAGCCGCGCATGAGGTCACGCGCCCGCCTGCGTCGCATTCGGGAAGAAGAGCTGCTGCCCCTCGATCTTGTAGTCGGCGACCGCCTTCTGCCCCTCGGGGCTGACCAGCCAATTCACGAAGGCCTGCCCGTCATTGATCTTCACATGCGGGTGCTTGGCAGGGTTCACCGCGATGACGCCGTACTGGTTGAACAGGCGACGGTCGCCCTCGACCGCAATCGTGAGATCGCCGCGGTTCTTGAAGGAAATCCAGGTGCCGCGATCTGCGAGCACATAGGCGCCCATGCCGCCGGCGGTGTTGAGCGCGGCGCCCATGCCCTGGCCGATCTCGCGGTACCAGGCGCCCTTCTTGGCCTCGAGATCGACGCCGGCGACCTTCCACAGGGCGAGTTCGGCCGAATGCGTGCCCGACTTGTCGCCACGCGAGACGAAGGGCGCGCCCTTCTCGGCGACCTTCACCAGCGCGGCGGCGATGTCCTTCGTGCCGGCGATGCCCGCCGGGTCGGCCTTGGGGCCGATCAGCACGAAGTCGTTGTACATCACCGGCTTGCGCTCCAGCCCGAAGCCGTCGGCGACGAACTTCTCTTCCTGCGCCTTGGCATGAACGAAGACGACGTCGGCATCGCCGCGCCGGCCGGTGTCGAGCGCCTGGCCGGTGCCTTGCGAGACGACGCGGACCTCGATGCCGGTCTTCGCCTTGAACAGCGGCAGGATATGGCCGAACAGCCCGGAATCCTGGGTCGAGGTGGTCGAGGAGACCGTGATGAAGCGGGTACCAGCCGCGGCCGGGGCCGATGCGGCCGGCGGCGTCGCGGTCGTCGTCTGCGCCAGCGCGAGGCCGGTCAGGGCGGCTGTGAAACCGGTAGCGATCAGAAGGCGTCGGGTCGTGGTCATGGTCGTCTCCTTGGGTTTCTTATGAGGTAGGGCAGGGGTCACCAGATCAGTTCGCCGGCGAGGAAGGCGCGCGCCTCTGCAGAGGCCGGCCCGGCGAAGAAATCGGCGGCGGGAGCATCCTCGATCAGCCGGCCGCGATGCAGGAACAGCACGCGTGACGCCAGTCGCCGCGCCTGGCCGAGATCATGGGTCGACATCAGGATGGTGATGCCCTCCGCCACGAGACCGGCGAGCAGTTCCTCGATCTGGCGGGTGGCTGCCGGGTCGAGCTGCGAGGTCGGCTCGTCCAGGAACAGCAGCTCGGGCCGCAGTGCCCAGGCACGGGCGATGGCGAGCCTTTGCTGTTCCCCGCCGGACAAGAGCCGCGCCGCTTGCGTCGCGCGGTCGGACAGGCCGAAGCGGGCCAGCGCGGCTTGGGCGCGTTCCCGGCGCTCCGGGCCCGCCACACCGGCCGCCGCCAGCGCATGGGTGATGTTGGCCTCGACCGAACGGCGCAGCATGATGGGCTTCTGGAACACCATCGCGTGGCGCTTGCCGCGGCCCTGCGCGCCCGCCGCCCAGTCGATCCGGCCGTGATGGGGCGTCAGCAGCCCGTGGCAGAGCCGCAGGGTCAGCGATTTGCCGGCGCCATTGGGGCCGAGCAGGGCGGTCAGCCCACCAGCGGGAACGGCGAAGCTGAGGTCCTCGATCAGCGTGCGGCCACCGCCGAGGAACGACACGGCGTCGACCGACAAGGGCAGGATGGAGGCGACATCACGCATGGTCGTCATCCCGCATAGCGGGCGCCGATGCGGCTGGCGCCGAAGGCGACCGCATTGATGGCGAGCGTCAGGACGATCAGGACCAGACCGAGGCCGAGCGCCAGGGGCAGGTCGCCCTTGGAGGTTTCCAGCGTGATCGCCGTGGTCATGGTGCGGGTGTAGCCGGCGATGTTGCCGCCGACGATCAGCACCGCGCCGACCTCGGCGCTGGCGCGGCCGAAGCCGGCGAGCAGCGCCGTCGCCAGGGCAAAGCGGCCATCGAAGAGCAGCGTCGGAATGGCGCGCACGCCCTCCAGCCCGACCGAGCGGAGATGATCGCGGTACTCGCCCCAGAGATCCTCGACCGTCTGACGCGTCAGCGCGATCACGATCGGCAGCACCAGGATGATCTGCGCCGCGATCATCGCGGTGGGCGTGAACAGCAGGCCCAGCGGCCCCAGCGGCCCCGAGCGCGACAGCATCAGGAAGACGAACAGGCCTGCCACGACCGGCGGCAGTCCCATCAGCGCGTTCAGGCAGACGATGACGGCCGAGCGGCCCGGGAAACGCGCCAGGGCCAGCGCCGCCCCCAGCGGCAGGCCGACGAGCGCGGCGATGAGCACCGCCGTCAGCGTCACACGCAGCGACAGGCCGACGATCGCCAGAAAGCCGGGATCGAGCCCGACAATCAGGGCAAAGGCGGCTGTGAAAATCGCTCCGAAGTCCAATCCAGCTTGCTCCCGCCAATGCCGCCGTCCTGCAGAGACTTGTCTTTCTTAGAATTCAATGCGACCAAATGCCAATCTCGTAACAAGCGCAGGTTGGTGCATGTCTGTGCATGATCATATCTATCTGACGACCGAGGAGGCTGCGGGTTACCTTCGGTTGAAGGAGCGCAAGCTCTACGAGCTCGTTGCCGACGGCGCCGTGCCCTGCACCAAGGTCAGCGGCAAATGGCTGTTTCCCCGCGCAGCGCTCGATCGCTGGCTGGAGGCGGGGCTGGCGCGCCCCGATGGCATGCAGGCGGTCAGCCCGCCGCCGATCATCGGCGGCAGCCAGGATTCGCTGCTCGAGGTGGCGGTCCGAGATTCCGCCTGCGGGCTCGCGCTCTTGGCCGAAGGCTCGCAGGCGGGTCTCGACCGGCTGGTGCGCGGCGAGGTCGCGATCGCCGCCATTCATCTCCATGCGACGCCCGACGACGACGAGGCCAATCCCGCGGCGATCCTTGCGGAGCCGGGGCTGTTCGACGCGGTCGTGATCGGCTTTGCCCGCCGCGAGCAGGGTCTGCTGGTCGCGCCGGGTAATCCGCTGGGCATTGCCGGCGTGGCGTCGGCCGTCGAGAAACGTGCGCGGTTCGCACGGCGGCAGGCGGGAGCGGGCGCCCAGCTCCTGCTGGACAGCCTGATCACGCGCGAGGCGGTGCCGCAACAGGCGATGGTGCTGGCCGAGGGCATCTGCGCCACAGGCCAGGACCTGGCGCTCGCCATCCGCACCGGTCGCGCCGACTGCGGCATCGCCTCGCGCGCCGTTGCGTCCGCCTTCGGGCTCGATGTCCTGCCGCTGGTCTGGGAGCATGTCGATCTGGTGATGCGCCGCCGGACCTATTTCGAGCCGGCGACGCAAAGACTGCTCGCCTGGATGCGCGGCCCGGCGATGCTGGCCCGAGCGCGCGAACTCGGCGGCTATGATCTCGCGCGCAGCGGTGCGGTGCGGCTCAACCGCTGAGAGCGCCCGTCAGGTCAGGGCGCCGCGCGCCGCGACCGGCCAGAGCGCCTCGACATGGGCGTCCGGCGTGTGCAGGCCGCGCACGCAGACATACCAGTCATGGAGATTGACGGTCGGGTCGCAATGGCCCGGCACCAGCAGCAACCGGTCGCCGCGATGGGGCATGGCGATGGGGTCGCCCGTCAGCACGCCATGTTCGTCGGAGGGCTTGGTGTAGACGATGCCCTCGCGCCGATAAGGGGTCGGCATGCCCGAGTCGATCGCCGCTGCCTTGTGCCCGGCATCGACCACGGCGCGGTCGGGAACTGGCTTGCTGATCACCCCCGTCAGGATGAACAGCGCATGCTCGAAGGTGCGGAAGGGGCTGCCGTCGGCTTGCCGGTTGCGGGCGTAGTCTGCGTCCATGAAGATGTAGGAGCCGGCCTGGATTTCGTTCCAGATGCCGGACTGGCTCTCGATCTCGAACGTGCCGGTGCCGGCGCCGCTGACCACGCCGCAGGCGAGCCCGGCCTGCGACAGCCGCTCGACCGTGTTGCGGGCGCCCAGTCCCGCGCGCTCGATCGCCTCGCGGCGCTCGTCGATCGAGCGCATGTGCTGCGCGGTGCCGTGATAGGCCTGAAGGCCGCCAAACCGCAGCGAGTTGCTGCGCGAGATGGCCTCGGCAAGGCGAACCGCGGTTTCTCCGGGCGCGACGCCGCAGCGGCGGCCGCCGACATCGATCTCGACGAGGACGTCGAGCACGACATCCTGGCGGGCGGCCGCTTCGGCGGCCTCGCGCACGCCGTCGAGATGGTCGACGCAGAGGCTGATCTTGGCCTGGCGGGCGAGCTTCGCCAGCCGGTCGAGCTTGGCGGCGCCCGCGACCTCGTTGCTGACGAGCACGTCCGTCACGCCGCCCTCGACCAGGATTTCCGCTTCCGACACCTTCTGGCAGCACTGGCCGACTGCGCCGTGGGCGATCTGGCGCAACGCGATCTCGGGGCTCTTGTGGGTCTTGGCATGGGGGCGCAGCCTGACGCCATGGCCCTGCGTATAGGCCGCCATGGTGACGAGGTTGCGCTCGAAGGCGTCGAGATCGAGGATCAGGGCCGGGGTGTCGATGTCGTCGAAACTCTGGCCGGCCTGGGCCGGCGGATGCAAGGGCATGGGTGTCGCGCTTTCCTGAATCGGTGGCGGCCGAGATGAGTCGCGGCATGGGACGCCAGCTTCTTGTCTGGAGCAAGACCCGAGGCGCGCATGGCGATCGGCGGGCCGCGGCGGCGTGTTGGCCCCTCGCCACTCGCCACGCGCCATGATAGGTCGCGCGCCATGAAGATTGGCCGCGTCACCGACGACACCTTCGCGCTTCTCCTCCGCGTCTGGCGCGAGCAGGCCAAAGCCTATCTGCCGCAGATGGCGATGATCCTGGCCCTCGTGGTGGTGATCGCGGCGACGACCAGCTTCTATCCGCTGCTGATCAAGGCGGCCTTCGACGCCTTCGCCGATCCGCTGACGGCGGAGTCCACGGGCTTCGTGCGGCGCATGGAGCGGCTGGTCTCCAAGTCGATCGGTTTCGAGATCGGCGTCGTCAACGCGGTCGCCGTCGTCGTCGTCATCGTCACGGCGGTGAAGGGCTTTTCGCTGCTGGCCCAGACGGTGATGACCAACAGCGTCGTCAGCCGGATCGAGGCCGACATGCAGACCGCACTCTACCGGCATCTGATCCGCGCCGACCTGGCGCAGCTCCATCGCGAGAACCCGGCCTCGCTGACCCAGCGCTTCACCACCGACTTTACCTTCGTCAAGGAGGCGCTGACCCGGCTGATCAACATCGCGGTGCGCGACGTGCTGACGGCGATCGCGCTGATCGGGGCGATGTTCTGGATCGACTGGCAGATGACGCTGGTGGTGGTGATGATCGCCCCCATCGTGGCGCAGCCGATCGGCAAGATCGGCCGCAAGCTGCGCCGCATGGCGACCTCGCAGCAGGAACAGACCGGGTTGATGGCAAGCCTGGTCACCGAGAGCCTGCAAGGGGCGCGCGCCGCCAAGACCGACACGCTGGAGCCCTATCTCGAGGCGCGCGCGGCGGCGGCCTTCGAGAGCATCCGCGCGCTCAAGATGAAGGCCGCCAATGCGCGCGGCCGGCTCGATCCGCTGCTCGAGGTCGGCGGCGGCATGGCGGTGGCCGGCGTGCTGGCGGCGATCGGCGTTCGCATCACCTCTGGCGGCTCCACCGTCGGCGATTTCACGGGTTACGTCTCGGCGCTGCTGCTGGCGGCCCAGCCGCTGCGCTCGCTGGGCAACCTCAACGCCATTGTTCAGGAGGCCGGCGCCTCGCTGAAGCGATACTATGCGCTGCTCGACGAGAAGCCGCTGCTGACCGAGCGACCCGATGCGCGACAGCTGCAGGTGGGCGCCGGCGAGGTCGCGTTCCGCAACGTCCGCTTCCGCTATCGTGACGATGCGCGCGCGCTCGAAGGTATCGATCTGGTTGCGCAGGGCGGCCGCATGACGGCCCTGGTCGGGCGTTCGGGCTCGGGCAAATCGACGCTGCTGGCGCTGGTGCCGCGCCTCTACGATCCCACGGAAGGCCGTGTCGAGATCGACGGGCAGGATCTGCGCGACCTGACGCTGTCCTCCCTGCGCGCGCAGGTCGGCGTCGTCAGCCAGGATGTCGTGCTGTTCGACGACACGGTGCGCGCCAACATCGCCTTCGGGCGGCCGGGCGCGAGCGACGAGGAGATCGTCGCCGCCGCCAAAGACGCCGCCGCGCATGATTTCATCATGGCGATGCCGGAAGGCTATGCCTCCTCGGTCGGCGAGCGCGGCCAGAACCTGTCGGGCGGCGAGCGCCAGCGCATCGCCATCGCCCGCGCCATCCTCAAGGATGCGCCGATCCTGCTGCTCGACGAGGCGACGAGCGCGCTCGACACGCAATCGGAGCGGCTGGTGCAGCAGGCGCTCGGCCGGCTAATGAAGAACCGCACCACGCTGGTCATTGCCCATCGGCTCTCGACCGTGCGCGACGCCGATCTGATCGTCGTGCTGGAAGAGGGCAGGATCGTCGAAACCGGCAGCCACGAGGCGCTGCTGGCCCGCGATGGCGCCTATGCAAGGCTGTACCGCCTGCAGTTCATCGAGAGCTGAGACGGCCCGCCGGGGCGGGTTTGCGTCGCCGGCTGTCATCAAATCCTCATGAGCCGTGCGGATTCTCCGGCGATGGCTGATTCGATCCTCCGGCTCCATGCCGCCGTGCTGACCGCTCGCTCGCTGGACCCGGCCGTGTCCCGTACGGCGCGGCTGGCAGGCGAGGGGCTGCCGAAGATGGCCAAGAAGCTGGCGGAGGAGGCCTTCGAGGTCGGGCTCGAGGCGGTCCAGGGCGACCGCGAACGCACGATCCTCGAAAGCGCCGATCTGATCTACAATCTCGTGGTGCTGTGGAGCGAGATCGGCATCGCGCCGGACGATGTCTGGCGGGAGATGGACCGGCGCGAGCAGATCTACGGCATCGCCGAGAAGCTGCCGAAGGCGCGCGGCAAGCCGGCGCGGCGGTTCGCGTCGCAGCCCTTGCCGCTGGTCGCGATCAAGCGCTGACGTCCGCCTGACCCATTCGCGGCGTGCCGATGGGCGAGGCGCGGGGCCGTCGGGGATGCAGGACATAAGTTTCGCCGCCTCCGAAATTTCAGGGTTGCCAAGACGCGGGAGAGCGGCTATCTCCGCCCACATCGGGCCACACGCCAAGCGCTGTGGCCCCGGCACGCGCCCGTAGCTCAGCTGGATAGAGCATCAGACTACGAATCTGAGGGTCAGAGGTTCGAATCCTTTCGGGCGCGCCATTACTTAGCTCTTATGAGAGCTCCGATTTTACAGACTTTTTACAACGATTTTACAATCGGTTGTCAGCTCCCGGAACCGGGCCGTTTGGCCTTTGCGCGAGCCCTTTTTGCATCAACCCTTTGCTGTGCCGACTGTGCCAATGCACGGCGTTGCGCCTGGCGTCGATAGATGCGGGCGGTATGGTCCGTCGCATGCTCTAGCTGGGCCATGATCTCCGCATCACTGGAGCCGGATTCGGCGAGTTCGACCCCGCGAGCATGTCGAAGTCCGTGCAAGGACAAGCCCAGGCGCATTTTTCCTTTTGCCGCAAGGCGCAAGTTCAAACGCTCGACCGCCCGAGAAAGCGCGCGTTGGGTCCAGCAATTGCCATCCTCATTGTAGGTCACGGTCATCGTCCGATTGGGCGTCGAATCGATCAGATGCGTGAGGCGCTCATCCTCCGGCTTGTCGCAGAGCACTTTGCGCTTTTCGGTGATCCACAGCAGTCGAGGATAGGGCTCACCGTTCTCGTCCAATCCCGTGACCCGCGCCGAAATTGGAAGTTTACAGATGGTCCCGCGCCGAAACCCGCCCCATCGACCTAATGCAATCGCTCTAGCCAGTCCCGGCGCCTTGCGCCGAAGGGCCTCGTCTATGGCCGCTTCGACTTCGACATCTTCCCAAGCCGGGTGAGACTCGCCGGCGTCGTGGGGGCGCGCCACCTTTCCGATCGTACTGAACGGGTCTCCGATGATCCGGGCGTCTTGAAGCGCGGGCTTTAGGGCGTTCTTGAGAACTTGCCGACGGTCATTAGCGGCCTTGTAGCCAAGAGCAGCCCAGGCATCGATGAGATCGCGCAACCAAGGCACGGAGACGTCTGTGAGGAGGACGTCACCACAATCCTCTCGGATCTCTGTGGCCATGCGCAGGTATTCTGCCTGCGTGCTCGCTGCGAGCCCTCGAAATGCCGCCGACGGCTTGGACTTCTCGCCGTCGCCGGCATAGGCCAATACCATGCCGCCAACCGATCCTTGGACAATGGCCGGCGCTTTGAGCCTGCTGCTCAACGCCTGTAGGATCGCATCGACCTCAGCACGCAGTTCCGGGCTTCCGTCTGGCGAGGCTAGCGGACCCTCGCGATGATCGCCTTTGCGGAAGTAGAGACGGACCTTCCCATCGGGAGAGATCACGCGTTGAATGTATCGGATCTTAGCGATGGAATCGGTCACGGCTTCGCTCTCGGATCTTCTGAATTGATGCTTGGCGACGTGCCTCGCTGGCCTCCTTCGCCGCTTCGTACGGGCGCGGAGCCAGAGAGGCCGCCTGGTTGCCAGTTTTCGGGGGTAAGGAATTCACCCACTCGTCGATCTGGTGTCGATTCCAGCGCGTCACCGCCGCAGACAATGCGACCGCAGGGACAGGGCAGATCTTACGGAATGTGACGGGCGAGACGCCGAGATAAGCGCAGGCGAGTTCGAGGTTCAGCAGAAGGGGCCAGGCTCCCAACACGCGGACGTGTTGAAGCCCTGGCGGTTCAGGCGGTTCTCGCCGAAAATCGACGTCCATCAGGCAAAGTCCACGGCTCCGCCGCGCCGTGGGCGCAGCTACCGTGCTTCACTCGATTTCGCCCGGGGATAGCACTCTGCCACCGGCACGGCTGGGTCGCGGGTCTCACGCGCATCCAGCGGGATACTATCACCGTAGACCCCGAATTCGTTCCAACAACCGCGGCGGCGGTTGGATATGCCAACCGCGACCAAGACCCACCGGAATGCCTAGCCATACGGCCCCCGGCGGCCAGTATGACGCTGCCAGTCACATCGAACAGGCGGCAGCAACCCTTTTCGTCCGGAAGGCAAAGGGGCGAGGTATCCTAGTGTGGGGGAATCTCGCTGGCCTAGACCCTGGTGCCCGAATCGATCTCGATGCAATTGGAACGTACCACGAACGGCTCGTTTCCCGAAGTTGCGACTCTAATGGTCACGCGCGCCGCTTGAACCCTTGGTTAATCGAGGTCCAACCCCAGTTGGGCCGATCGTTCGCGGCATCGCGGACGACGAAGTCGTAGACGATGTGCTCGACGATCGAGAGAAGGCGCCCGCCATCGCGGCGCGGCTTGAAGATATAGATCTCGTCAGCGCGGCTGACCCGATCCCCCTCCCCGCCATTGTAGCTCGTCAGCCGCATGGCTTCACGAGGATCCCGCCCTATGGCTGCGCAGTGCCTCCGGCCAGCGGGAGACGCAATCCAGTTCCGGAGCTCGGCGGTGCGCAGCCTTTCGTGGAGCTCCTTCTCGAACGCGATGACCGACAGTCCCTGCGGCATCCTGACCCTGAGGACTCGCGGCCGGGCCTCGATGGGGGCACCCTGGAGCGGTTTGCGCGAGGGGTGGATGAGGACCAGGCGCCATTTGTCGAAGCCTGGATCACTCGCAAGGCCGCCCTCAGCCTCGTAGACGCCGGCATACCGTTCGATGTTGATGTCGTCGATCCGGTCCATCGGATTGTCGGAAGACGTCGCCGAGATCTTGAAGAGCGGCAGCACGAAGCGCTGCCCCAGTCCATGAAGGCCAGTCGGATGCTCGGCCGCCGCCAAGGTCTCGCCGGAACCCGCCACGTAGACATAGGCGAGCAGGCCGGGCCGATAGGCGTCCGCGAACCCCGAGTTCACGAAGGCCGATACCGGAAGGGTCTCGAGGCCCTCGCCGCCGATCGGCGGCCACCTCGTGTCGACGTAGTGCGTGACAGCGGCCTGGCTTCCCTCGTCGCGAATGCGACGGGCCGGAGCTGGTCCTGCCTTTCCGCTGATGATCGTGTCGTTGTTCATGGTCTTTATCCTGTCGAGATGGGCTCCCGGGGGTATTCCCGCTCACACCCTCACTCCCCTGACCGCTCCTCCTTCGGCTTCGGCGGGACGAACCCGATCGGCCGCCTAGTGCCCTGGCTCCCCGCCTGAATGACTTCACCAGCGGCCGTGACATCGGCGACGGTGAGATGGCGCCGCCCGGCCTGTGCGGCGAAGCCCAGCGCCAGCGCAACGAGCCGGCGGATGCCGCGCGGGTTGGTGCTGGCGAGCCGCGCTACGACCGTCTCATTCGGCAAAGCGAAGGCACCACCATGAGCGTTTATGATCTCGACGGCGATGCGGCTGGCGATCGCGCGCAGCGTGGCGCCGTCCGGCGGCGTAATCGCGACTACCAGGAACCTGTCCTGAATGAAGCCTGGCAGCACCTCGATATCGTTCGCGGTCGCGACGATCAGGCAGTGCGACAAGTCGAACGGAACGCGCAGATACTCGTCGTTGAGGGCGCAGGCGTTCTCCGGCTCGAGCAGGGTCAGAAGGCTGTGGAAGGGCTTCTCGCTTGAGTGGGTAACGAACTTGTCGACCTCGTCGAGCAGGATCAGCGGATTGGCGGTGTCGCCTGCGAGGACCGCTTCTGTCAGCACGCCCATGCGCGCGCCACGCCAACTCGCCGGGTGACCGATCAGGAGCGCTTGCGCATCGGAGTTCGTAGCGCAGCTGAAGGCATGCTGCTCGACGCCGAGCGCCGCGGCGAGCCGGCGGGAGAAGTGGGTCTTCCCCAGCCCGGGCGGACCGACGAGCAGGATCGGAGGCAAGGCGATCGCCGTGCCGGCCACGGCCGACAGCGCCACGGCCCGCTCGATTAGCGCGATGACCGTCACGAAGCCCGGGCATTCTTCGCGCAGCTTCGCAAGGCGTTCCGGCGTATCGTCATCCGCCGCCACGAGATTGCGCAGCGGCTGCTCACCGGCGAGTGCGCGCAGCCGTGCGAAGCGCGTCTGCTCGTCGCTGGAGGCTTCGACGAAGGGCGTCACGGTCTCGTCGAAGACGTCGCCGCGGGATTGGGCCAGCCTGAGCTGCTTCAACAGCGCTGGCTTGTCGAAGATCGCGAGCGAGGGTCCGCGCGGTGGCGCATCAGATGCGGCATCGTGATCGTCATGATTTGACTCCGGTTCGAACGTCCCGCCATCGGGACGTTGCCGGCGCAGATGGCTGAGCAGCGCCCCGTTCTCATCGTGACGCCAAGCCTCGGCGAACTCATCCTCGGCGCCGTCGGAAGCTGCGGAGGTCTCGGTGCTCATGACCGGCCTCACAACTCGACACCGCTGAGGCGCGTGACGAAGGGAGGACCCTGCCGGGCGATCCGCCGCCCGACACCGAGCGCGAGCTCGACGAGTGCCCGCATGTGATCAGGATCGGCGGCGCGCTCGCAGATCAGGCGCTCGACCGCCATCTTCGTGACGAGGTCGTCGTGGCTGCGCGCGGGCCAGAGCCCGATCCGGCAGAGCCTGGCGTAGGCGAGGATCAGCGCCCCGCGCGTGGCGCCATACCAGGATGGCCCTGGGTCTTCCGGTTCCGACCACGCCTCTATCGAAGCGAACAGGGCTCTGGCCTCGTCCAGCAGCACCCGCAGATCAGGCGGAGCGCCGAACCAGGCTTCCAGCGCATGCGCGTCTTCGAGGACGTACACGCCTGCTACCGAGCCGTCGCAGGCTCCGGATTCCGGCAGGATCGCGCCGCTGAAGCGTTTGGCCGCCACCGCCAGCTCCGGCGGGACACGCGCACCGACCGCGAAGCGGTGGCCGCCGTCGCCAAGGGATCGACCCAGGGCCCGTTCCATCAGCGCTAGATCGTGTACGCCTCCGCCAGAGTCATAGGTCCGCGACCGTTCGTTCGAGAGCATCACTCTGGTGAACCGGTCCTCCGGCGATCCCGCCGGGATCAGGAGCACGGCGATCTCGCCGGCATGGGCCAGAACGGCAAGCGCATTGGCGGTGTTGACGCGATACTCGAGCGAAGAGGGATCAGCCTCGGCCAGCGCAAGGAAGCGCTGATATTGCCGCGCATGCGCCAGCGCCCGCCCATGCAGGTCCAGAAGAGGCGGCAGCCGCTCGAGTAGCGCGGCATGGCGTTCGAGTGCATCAGGCAGATCAGGCAGCAGAGCGTCGAACCCGGCGAGCTCGTCGAAGACGGCAACCGTGCAGGTGGAGAAGGCGAGATCGCGCAGAGATGGAGTGGGAATGTTCATGATCGGCTCGGTCCTTGGGGTCGGCCTTTCCGCCCCTTCGCGATCCGACCTCCGTCATGACGAAAGGCGCGTCGGTGAAGACGCGCCTTTTGCTGTTCGGCGGAATACCGCGACGCGTCTGTCAGCCGCGCTCATCGATATTGAGGAAGCGCGAGCTTTGGCCGGAAACCGTCTCGCCCTGGCCGAAGGCGATCTCCCACAGCGCGCCGAGCCGGTCGGGATCGGCATCGCGGGCGCGGACGAGATCGCGCGCGGCGATTTTGGCAGCGACGTCTGGCTGGGTACGGGCCGGCCACAGCGCGACGCGCAGAAGGCGGGCATAGGCGAGGATCAGCCCGCCCTCGATCGCATCGGTGGCAATGCCATCGGGCTCGGCGACGTCCCGCAGCCGATCGATCAGATTCAGCAGATGACGAACTCCGTCGAGAAGCCCGGCGAGATCGGGCGCCGCAGTGAAGTACGCCTTCAGGCTTTCGGCCTGCTCCAGGGTGTGAACACCGGGAGCGCCGGGGCTGGCGACCCTGGCCGGCCGAAGCGCGCCCGCGCGGCGGGCCATTGTCTCGATCAGCTCGAGTACCGCGTCGCCGGTCTCCGGCAGCGTCAGATGCTGTGGGCGTCGCGGCAGTTCGCCGACCGCCCGGCGCGCGAGCGCGATATCCTCGCCATCGCCATGACGGTGAGCATGGCGAAGCAGTTTGCGGGCGAACTGCTCGCGCGCCCAGGCGTCGTCTTCCGAGCGGGCCGGCAGCAGGAGCAGCGCCAGGTTCGACGCGTTGGTCATGATCGTGAGCGCGTTGACGACGTCGATCCAGGTCTCGACCTGGTGCGGCTCGCGGGCGATGAGCCCGATGATGCGGCGGACCTGCTCGGTATGAGCCTGGCCGCGGCCCTTGATCTCCAGCAGCGCGGGAAGCTGGCTACGGAAGAGCGCCAGGCTCTCGATCTCGGACGGCGCCTCGGGAACGAGGCGCTCCAGCCCGGTGAGGTCGTCGACGACGTGATGCAGGGTCGCGTCGATGGCGATGGTGCTGAGCAGTTCGTCGCGGCGGGTCTTGGTGTTCATTGTAATTCTTTCGAGTCCTGTGGGGTGACCTGCTCGTGGCAGTCGCTTCCCTGCTTCTTCCGGAATCGAAAAGGCAGCGCCGGTGTCGGCGCTGCCGCCCTTGTCGTTGCGTACGCTGCTCGGCTGTCAGACAAGTTCGTTGAAGTCGAAGACCAGGTCGTCGCGGGCATCGACCGGCAGCGACTTGACCCACGCCGCATCCGCCGTGACGTGCCTGACCGCTCCCTGCATGTGCGGAGGATCGCCGAGTTCGCCACGCAGGTTGATCAGCGCGACGATGTCTCGCTTCGTCGCGAGCGCCGCACGGGTGTGAACCGGCCAGATCATGACCTGCGCCGCGGCGAGGTAGCCAACGATGCGGGCGCCTTCGGCCGCTTCCATCAGCTCGCTCGCGTTCTGGGGCCCGCGCCCGGCGAGCGCGATCAGCCGGTCGCAGGTCTCGAACATCTTCTTCGCCCGCCGCAGCAGGTGATCGAGATCCGGCGCGGCCTTTGCGAAGCCGACCCAGGCGGCGATCTGGGTGTGGGCGTGCACTGGCAGGCCTCCGCGCAGCTCCAGACCCTCGGTCAGGTTCCAGCGCTCCAGCGGCCAGGTCGACAGCCCACGCTGGTCGCCTTGAGGACCGGCCGGTGGCGGCGGCAGCATCAGCGCGGGAACGGCGAAGGCCGCGCGCTTCCAGCGGACGCGGCGCGCCAGCGTCGCGTCCATCGTCGAGACGTAGGTCTTGTCTCTGGGGTGGTGCACCGCTCCGATCTGGTCGGCCAGCGCGAGCTTGGCCTCGGCGCCGTCGAGATGATCCGCCGGCCAGATCGCGGTGAGCGCAACGAGGCTCAGGCTCATGATCTGCAGACCGGCGCAGACACCCTCGGCGAGGTCGTGCTCGATCTCGTCGAACAGAGAGATCCGAAACTCCTCGCTCTGCAGGCTCCTGGCGGTACGCGCCGCGCTTTTCAGGTCGATCGGCTGGCGACGGCAGGCAGCGAGCTCGTCGACGCTTGGATCGTCGCCCCCGGTGATCTCCATCGCCACCGCAATCGGGTCGCGCAGCTTCTGGTTCTCGTGCTCATCCACCGGGCCGCCGGTGCGCGGGGCAAGCGAATGCCCGCCCTGGTCAATCTTGTTCATGGTCAAGTCTTTCATGTGGGTCGCGACCATCTGGCCGCACTCTCCCCTCCAATCCTGAGAATCCCTGACGGCGCCCCCATGGGGGCGCCATCGCCATGTCCTGTCTCTTCGGCGATGCCGCTACACGATTGGAACCCACTGCGGATCGAGCTCGAGCGTCGCGCTGAATCGGAACCGCCGGGCGATGAAGTTCGCCTCGCTGACCAGATGCCGGACCGCGGCCTGCATGTGCAAAGGATCATGCCGGCAGGCGCGGTCGTTGATCAGCGCGACCAGCCTGAGCTTGGCCTGCGCGTCAGCCGAGTGAAGCGTAGCGGGCCAGATCACGGCCCGAGCCGCGGCGAGATAGCCGAGAATGCGAGCGCCCTCCGCAGCCCGACGCATCAGAGCGCTGTCAGGTTCGTTGCGATTGGCGATGACGGTGAGGCGATCGGCGATCGCGATCATCGCGCTGAAGCGGTCGACCAGCGTGGTGAGGTCCGGATAGGCCGCGACGAAGGCGCTCCACCGGGCGATGCCGCGGGCGTCCAGGCTAGCCGATCCTCCGGCGAGAGGCACTGCGTCTACAAGATCGAACCGCGACAGCGGCCACGTGGCGAGACCCCGGTCGGTGGGCGCCGGTACTGTCGGACCTGGAGGCACGACGAGCGCGCCGACGTCGAAGGCGGCGCGGTGGAGCCTGATGCGAGCCGCGTCCTCGAAGGAGAGCATCGGCGCGACCTCGAAGTCGGTGTCTTCGTAGTGAGGCTGCGTCTCCCGGGCCAGCGCCCGCTTCGCATCGGCATCATCGACGTTGTCTGTCGGCCAGATCGCCACGATGGCCGCGCAGCTTAAGCCGACGATCTGCAGGCCGACCTGCGCCATGCGGTCCGCATGGGTCTGATCGAGGCCGAGAGGCAGTCGCTCCGCCTCGTCGTTGCAGCGCTTCGCCTCGCGCGCGACGATTTTGAGATCGGGCGCGTGGTCGCGCACCGCGATCAGCTCAGCGAGCGAGGGATCGTTGCCGATGCTGCGGGTCGGCTCGTCGAGCGGGTCGTGGATCGGCCCGAGTGGCCGGTTACCGCGGCTTTCGTCATCAGTCGCCAGAGGCGCGAGATCCCGGTCCTGGTCGTTGTTCGTCATGGTCGTTTGAGTCCTGTGGGTCACAGCTCCTTCAGCTGCGCTTCACCTCCTTCCCCCCAGAGTCGAAGAAGGCGCCGTCGCCGGCACCTTCTCATCGTCGTTCGTCCCGGGCTGTTCGGTTCAGGCCGCGATCTGGAAGAACTGGTTCTGCTCACTGAGCCAGCGCTCGATCGCGTCGAGATGCGCATGCCGGGCGGCATCACCTACGGCCAGCGTCTGGCGCAGCATCGCGACCTCACTGAGGGCTTTCGGCAAGGTCAGCCACGGCACGTCGGCTTGCGTCGTCAGCCGGTCGCGCAGCCAGGCCTGGCCCTTCTGCCAACCCGCCGGCGACAACGTTTGCGGCGCCTCCAGCAGCGCCAGTCGGTTGGCGAAGGCTTTCAGCCGCTCGTCACCGAACCCGGCCGAGATCGCGGCCCGGTCCTCCCATGGGGAAGCATGCCAGCGGGCGCAGGCACGGGCCTCGTCGTTGGAAACGAAGCCGCCGCCGTACAGCGTCGCCTCGGGATAAGGCGAGGGCTCGCGATCGGCGAAACGATTGGCCAGGGCCGCCGCGAGGTTCGCCCTGAAGCCGGCATGCCCCCTGACACGGGCGGCGCGTTCGTTGTAGAGCGCGAGATCCCGCTGGTCGTCCGGCAGCGTGTGGTAGCCCTGCTCGAAGGCGATGAGGATCGGCTGGGCGTTGGTTTTGATCGTCCGGATCGGACGCACGCCGCGTTGCGAGAACAGTCCGATGATCTCCTCGGCGGGCAGGTCGATATAGCTTGCCGGATCGACCGTCAGGTCGACGGCGGCCCATGAGGTCGCGATGGTCGGGTTCGGTGTCACGCCGACCACCGGCGTCAGGCGGGAGGCGCCGCCGAGCAGAAGGACCTCGCCGCCGGCAAGCATCCGGTTTGGCATGGCCTTGTCGGCGAGGCCGAGCATCGTCGCCACGGTCAATGGGGCCACCTCGCGCAGGTGTCGGAACAAGGCAAGCGTCGCCTTGGTGTCGGCGAGCGCGTCATGCGCTTCGTCTTCGGAGAGCGCGACACCGTTGGCGCGACAGATATCGCCGAGCTTGAAGCTCGGCTTGCCCGTCGCGCCAAGCGGTATGGTCAGAGCGGAAGGCTCCAGCATCGCCACCGCCCTGACAATTGTCAGCAGGTCGGCGCGCCGATTGCCATTCAACTGCGTCGCATAGGGCGGCAGGAGATGGGTGAAGTAAGCCTGCCTGAGTATTTCCTCGTCGAACCGGAGGGCGTTGTAGCCGACCACGGTTGCGGGCGCCCACGACGCCAGGGCCTTCGCGATGACGTTCAACATCTCCGTCGACGACAGCGGCGCCTGTTCGAGCTGTTCGGGCCGGATGCCGGTCGTCAGGAGTGCGCCAGGCGACGGCACGATATGGGCCGGCAGGCGGCAGCGGAGCGAGAGCTCACCCAGAGGATGGAGGTTCTCATCGGCATGGATCAGGGCCGCCTGCAACGGCACGTTCCATTGCGCTTCGAGACCGCTCGTCTCGAGATCGTAAATTACGAAGGACATCCGCTTCAGGTCCTCAGTGCCGGCTCGGCGAGCCGGGCGGCATCGGCGCCTTGCTCAGGGTGATGCCAAGTTCACGCGCATCCTGATGCATCGCAGCCTCCACCATCACCGCGGTCCGTGTCCGGCGGATTTCGTCCTCGTCGGAGGCCATCGCCTCATAGACCATGATCTTGCGCTCAAAATGCCCGGTCTCGCGCGCCGGAGCCTCCGCCAGCATGAAAGCGTAGAATCGCGCGTGGGCGCGAGCGCCCTCCGCCATCTGCAAGGCCGTCAGATTGCCGTCCTCAGGAAACGACCGCTCCGGCTGCTGCTCGAGCAGGAGCGCATGTGCCATGGCCTCCTGCCACAGCCAGAAGAACCGCTCTGGCTGATCGGTCGTCATCTGATAGCTGCGCCGGTAGCGCGAGAGATGCGCGGCGGTCGGGCGCGCTATATGCTCGGCGGCGTCGCCGCCTTCCGTGTCCCTATTCATCCCATTACCCGTTCCGGTTCGTATATCCCGGAACAGTCCGTCGGCTCGGGTTCGCGGGGGTTCCCAGGAATGGGTTCCGATCTTCCGTCTTTCTGAAGCGCGTGTCACATGAGCGCATGGGAATGCGCGATTCTGGCCCACCGCCGACCTTTGGAGTGTCTGCTTCGAGGATGGCAAGCTGGCTTCAGCCTAGTCTTTGAATTCGACCAGGTCACTTGGAAGACAACCTGATTTAGAGAGCGACGGCCGTCCGATGTTCCCCTCGCAGAGGCGCGGCGGAAGATGGCCGATTCAGAACGCCTCGTCGTCGCCGCCGCGCGAGATATACTCGCCGTGCAGATCGTAGCAGATCTGCACGAACAGTTCCGGGAGGATCCACTCCTCGACGGCGTCGAGACTGGCGGCGGACCCGAGCGCTTCGATGCCTTGCGAGATGCCGTCGGTCAGGTCGGAGAAGGCGCCGCTGGCCTGCGCCCAGAGCTGCCGCAACTCCTCTATCGATGGCTCGAAGCTGATCTGGTGCGCGAGCTTGTTGCGCAGCCGGTTGATCGCAGTGAGCACGTCGCGCTGTCCCTCGCTGATCGTCCCGATCTGATGATTTAGCGTGATGAGCGCTTGGTGGCGCAGCGTGTCAGCGTGCTCGGCGAGGCGGGCGTCATACTGCGCCACCAGGCGGCGCAGCAGAAACTCGATCGCGAGATGGCCGGTGAGGAGGCTGCCGACGAACGGGCGATCTCCCACCATGCGCTGGTAGAGTTCCGTGAAGCTGGGGATCTCCTGCCCAGGCTTCGCCACCTACTTGCTCCAACTCTCGTACTTGCCGTCCGGGTTGTGGAAGTCCTTGAGCGGCGGCTTGGTCTTCATGCCCCCGATCCGGCCGGCGAGCTTCGCCAACTCGTCCGCTGCGCCCGGCTTCCAACCGTTACGGATCGCCCATGACTTGATCATGTCCGGCTCGAATGCGTGCCCCTTCGCCCGCAAAATGCGCAGGGTTTCGTCGGCGTGACCCTTGTCGCGCGGGTTCATGATAGCGTGCGAGAGGTTAATACAGCCCGACAGCGCCGTGAGCGCTTTCTCGACTACGGGATCGGTGATTAACGCCGCCGACGCGCTTGCCTTCTGTTGCCCATGCACCAGCGGGTTCCACCGCGCGATCCAACCGTCGATCTCACCCGGCACTTCGGGCACGGCGACGATGCCGACAATCCCGGCTATGCCGTCGAGCGTCTCCAGCATCCTCTCATCGGCGTAGTAGGCGATAATCACTGCGCCGCGTCCCGAACCACGGAGGGTCTGGAGCGTCGCATGTCGCAACTGGCCGCCCGTCGACAGCGAGACCGCCGAATTGCCGAGAAGGGTTTTGGCCCATTGCGCGCCGACATGACCGGCGAGCGACGTCGACTTCAGCTGCTGCTTTCCGTGTGTCAGGAGGATGTAGTCCCGCACCGCCGGTTGTGCCTGCGCCCCAATCGCGCCGGCATAGGCCAGCGCCTGAACCCAGGCGGACGGGTCTTGGCTGTCGATCGGACCGATGATGCGGGTTAGACTGGGCATGCGGAACTCCGGTGATCAAGCGGAGCACGACGCCCCCACCCATTTGAGACTGGAACGTACGAAACAGTGCTCGCGTAGAAAATGCTTTTCCGGTTTTCAGGCGCTCGCCGTTGCGCCCTCTACGACGGCGGCCCGCCACATGGCGGTTTTGGTCGCGGGCGGCTCTGCGCAGATCGAGACCGACGGAGGACGGCTGGCGCTCGGCCGTTGTCCGCGAGCCACGCGGCAAGGCTCACGTCATCGGTGATACCCTTACGCGTCAGAGTCGGCGCGAGCATCACCTTTTGCATACGCTGTTCCTCATGAGTTCCGGAAGCTCATTCGGCGCTGAAGAAGCTCTTTCCGGTGATGCCGGCCTTGTCGAAGAAGGCCTGGTTGCGTTCGCGGGCGTCCCTCAGCAGGTCGTCCCAGCCGATGAGCTCGATGGAGCCCCGGTAGCCATCGTTGGGCCTGTGGATGCGCCCTCGACCATCCGCGGTCCGCTGCCAGGAGTAAGTCCAATCGGCGAGCTTCCCGACGATGTCTGCGACGATGAAGCAGTAGAAGATTGTGTTCTGGTCGAGCTGTATCGGACGCCCCTTCACGTCCGTGAGCGCGCCAGACTGAAGCCGTCGCACGTACCGTTCGACCTGCAACTGGGGGTTCTCGTCGTCGGTGTAATGGGTGCGTCCGGGTCGCTTGAATTCGACCAAGAGGACCTTCGACGGGTGCTCCGTCTGCCTGAGCCCGTGGACGTGATCGAAGATGAGGATATCGGGCCTCTCGTCGCTCTCTGCCTTCTCGGCCAGCGCGGAGAACTCTATGTCCGAACTGAAATACTGGGCGAAAGCGAGGCGCTCGTCCACGATCCAGAGATCGTGGGAGGCCGCGGGCTCGACCTTCTTCCCCTTGCCCGTGATCGTGCTGACGCGCATCGGGCAGATGAATGAGTGGAGGACGTCCTCGCGCTGGTAGGTCGAGTCCCGCACGTCGTCCTTCACCTTCTCCAGCAGGATGGCGATGAAATCGAGGACCACCTTCCGACGCACGACATACTCGGCGAGGCTGCGCTGCTCGGCCTCCTCGATGGCCTTCCCGGCTTCCTTGATTGCGCTGCCGAAGGATTCAGCGTTGACGTCGTCATCCTTCAGCCGCGTCAGCACGGTTCGGATCTTCTCGGCCTGACGCTCGTCGCGTCGAAAACGCTCCCGTGACAGGTGCCCGTAGATGGCATCCTCCTTCAATTCCCCGGACGGCACCTTGTCCTGGAGCTCGTTGATGTCTCCGAAGGCGACCGACGGATAGGTGGCCGTAATCGACTCGATCTTCGCCTTCTGCTCGCCCTTCAGCTTGGTCAGCGGTCCGGCGAGGAACGTTTCGACGTGCGGCCAGCAGACGTCGTTGATCATCTTTTCGAGCAGAGCGTCCTCGAAGAGGAATTTAGTGCGCTCTTGGTTCACGTGCTTGTCGAGGAACGCGCCCGTCAGGATGGCGTGGAAGACCAGGTTGTCGCCCGGACCGAAGTATTTGAGGCCGAGCTTGCCATCGATACTCTGCGAATGGACGGTACGGTCGTGAGCGATGAAGTGGATAAAGTGCGACCCTTTTAGGTCGGCACTGGCGATCTTCTCGCATTCCATCATCGTCAGCTTTAGTTCACCGAACTCCGCCGTGGGCAGCGACTCCATGGTCTGGGTGCGGTGGACGATCTCGTTGATCGCCTGCGGATAGGTGAGCGTCTCGTCGCCGACGTGGACAGTGATCTTGGGGCAGCGCTTGCCGATGAATGTCGGCAGGAAGTGGGACGTCAGGTGTTGGAAGACGTAATTGCCGCGCCCAGGCCACTTGTCGCGGTACCCGTTGGTCCGCAGCCCCTTGAATTCGACGAGGAAATAAGGCTCCCGCGGCCCGGCGGCCTCGATGATCTCGTTCTGGATCTGGTTGTCCACGTCGAGGACGAAATTGAAGACGCGCCGCTGCATGCCTGCGGCTCCGGTCGAGGTTGTATCGACCCTGATCTCGGCGAAGCAGTCCAGCCACATCAGCCGGCCGACGCCTTTGCCGCCAATGTCGATCTTGTTGTCCGTGTCCGTGGTGATGAAGGCTTCCCAGTTCTGCTCGTTGAGGCCAAGTCCATTGTCCTCGACGATGGCGGTGACCGCTTCCTTCTTGCGGTCGGTCTGAACCGTTACGGTCACTCGACCCTCGGCTGCGACCGTGTCCGGGAATCGCGCTTGGGTCGAATGGATCGCATTGCTGATCGCCTCGAACAGAGGCTGCAGCGCATCGGCGACGTTCGCCGGCTTCGGGAGCCGCGCGATGCGTTTGACGAGGTTGGGACGGAGTGAGGTCACTCGCATACCGTAGCCGGAGTCCATCGAGGGCGGGAAGCGATATCAGAAGGACGCGCAGAGACTCTGGATTGACCTATTGAAAGGCTTTTCGACCAGTCTTGCGGAACATAGTCGAACGCAGGCAGTCGGGAGAGCGATCAACGTCTGCAATTGGCGCACCCCGTTTGGACCAGCGTCCGGCGTTCGAAGTGCGTGTCGATGTCCAACCGAATCGTATTCATGGCGGGTTCGCAATAAGAAACGAGCCGCTATAGGCCGATTTGGCGAGCTTTCGGCTACTCCAGTGCGCCGACCTCAACGTCCTTCTTCACCCCCCGGGCGACGACCTGCAGCGTTCCGTCCGGCAATGGTCTTTGGAGTGCCTTCGCCTGCTCCCAAGGCGCCGTCAGCCACGCCTGGCACTCCTCGGGCGTCGTCAGGATCACCGGCATGGCTTTCGGATGGACGGCGCCCACCTCGTCGTTCGGATCGGTCGTGAGGAAACCGTAGAGGTCGACCGTCTCGACCCCGGTCTTGATCTTGCGAACGCTCGTCCACTGGGCAGTCCATATGCCGGCGAAGAACGAGGTCGGGCGTTCCTCGCCGAAGGCAAACCAGATGTCCTGCTTCGAACCGTGGTCGAACTCGCTGAACGAGGTGAACGGTACGAGGCAGCGGTTCGCTATGCCGAGCCACGGCTTCCAATGGGTGCTCGACGTGTTGCGGACGTTGGTCGTGCCCCCATCCGGCTCAAGACGCAGGAGTTCGTTGAAGTCGACCTCCTTGCCTTTGGCACGCAGCTTGTCGGCCCGCTTTGACGCGGCCTGATAGAGGGCCTGCTTGGACGACGGCATTCCCCAGCGCGTCATCGCGAGTTTTGGACCGCCTCCCTCATTGCGGACGATCGGCGCGGCATAGTCCGGGAATATCGCGGGCTGGGGCGGCATGTTCACGCCGGCGCTGTCGAAGGGAGCGAAGAGCTTGCGCATCGCGTCGACGTTGCGAGTATGGCTGTAGAGGTTGCACATGCTCTTCTCCTGGCTGGCCCGCCGCCGCGACTATCAGGCCCTCGTCGACGCCGAGGCAACCCGGCTTGTCGAAAACGAAGGCGGCGCGGGCTATTACACCGCCAAGGCGATCAAGCGCATGGCGGTCGAGGGCGGCGACAGGGCGGCCGCCAGGTTTTGGGTGTGCGTCGCACGACAGGTGGCAAAGCGAACCGGACTTCAGCCCGGTCACAGCAAGATCGGCCGTCCCGAATCCGATTGGTAGTTCAACGCTTCAGGGCCGAGGCCCAGTCCGCGTAGGGCGTGTTCCTGGCGAGATGCCGGTTGTAGTCGGGCGCGCCATCGTCCCACCAGACCGGCCCGCGCTCGCCCAACGCCATCTTCGCCGCGTCGACAGCAGCCCTCGCGCCCTTCAGGTCGCCCTTGCCCGCCTTGGCATCCTTCACGGCTCTCCGGGCGTCCATGAGTTCGTCGACGAGGCCCTGGCGCTTCGCCTCAGGCAGTGCGGGATTGGTCGAACGCCAAAGTCTGCCGGCAACGATGAAGTAGCGGCCATCCGGCGTCGTGGGATAGCTGCGACTGCTCATTCGCAGTCGTACTCCAGCGCCATGCGGTCGAAGGCATCTTCTTCGGCTGCGTCAGCATCCATGGCGGCCTCGACCTCGCGCTCGTCGACAAGCACGCCGCCGAAATGGCCTATGAACGCCCGCGCCAGGCGGTGCTCCGCGAAGGCCAGCCGGACGTGCTCGGAGCCCTTTCGGCGATCCACCACGTGGAAGCCGATCTCCCAATCCCCGCACCAGCTTTCGATCCGGCGCAGACGCTCGGTCGCCGCGGCCTCCGACAGCTTGATCTCGACCTGATGGAAGAAGGCACTCATGCTGCAACTCCCACCACCGGGACTTCATCGATCCGCGTCGTGTAGCGCGGCGACCTCATGTCGAACCGGGTGGTCCAAGCCTTCTGCTGGCGTGCGACACCGGCGGATGCGGAGAACACGGTGCCGCGCCCATGCCTTGCGTTGCAGGCGTCCAGCGCCGCCATCAGCCGTTCGGCCTTGTCGCGATCGAGGGAACCGATCAGGGCGCGCTGCGACGCCGCCAGCGGCACGAGGTCGACAGTCATCAGCCCCGCCTTTGCGTAGCGATATCCGGACTTCCAGATCCGCCGGACGCCCCACTTCGCCGCGCGGATCAGCACCAGCGTGTCATTGCTGGCCTCGGGGAAATCCACTGTCGTCGAAACGCTCCGCGCCGGGCCGCTATCATGTGGCGAGGTGTGAAAAAACACCGTGACGTGATCCGTCGCCAGGCCGTGACGCCGGAGCTTTTCGCCAAGGCGGGTTGCGTGCGTCGCGATCGCCTCCTGCATCATGTCCAGGTCGTCGACCCGCCCGGCAAATGATCGAGTCACTGCGCAGCCCTTTCGCGTGGTAGCGACCGCTTCGAGATCGATGCAGGGCGTCCCGCGCATCTCGTGGATGATGCGCTCACCGACGACGGTGAGTGTCTGACGCGCGAGCTTGGGGTCGAGCGACACGACGTCGGCGGCCGTCCGGCACCCAAATGCGGCAAGTTTCGCCTGGCTGGCTCGACCGATGCCCCAGATATCCTCGAGCGAGACGAGCGGCAGCCACTCTTGCCGCGCCTCCTGGCTCGTGAGATCGCAGACGCCGCGGAGCTGCGGCGTGTTCTTGGCGATCTTGTTGGCGAGCTTCGCCAGTGTCTTGGTCGGTCCGATCCCGACGCAGGTCGGCACACCTGTCCAGGTCGATACCGTCGAGCGCAGATCCCAGCCCAGTTCCTCGCGATGCTCCGGCGCAACCGGCGTCATATCGAGAAAGCTCTCGTCGATCGAGTAGACCTCGATGTCGGAGGCGAAGCGCTCATAGACGGTGTTCATCCGCCGGCTCATGTCGCCATAGAGCGTGTAGTTCGAGGAGAAGACGCGAACGCCTTCGCGCTTCACGAGATCGCGGATCGTGAACATCGGCGCGCCCATCTTGATCCCGAGCGCCTTGGCCTCGGCCGTCCGGGCGACCGCGCAGCCGTCGTTGTTGGACAACACGATAACCGGCTTTCCCTTGAGCCTGGGGTCGAAGACTCGCTCGCAGGAGCAGTAGAAGCTGTTGCCGTCGATCAGGGCGAAGGACCGCCTCATCGCCGGAAGCGCCGCACGGCGTTGGTGATGACCCCGAAGATGTCGATCTCGGCGTCGGGGCCAGGATCATAGTCGGGGTAGCTCCGGTTACCGTAGGCCAGACTGGAGCGGCCGCCGGACAGCCGAAAAATCTTGATCGAGCGCTCTCCATTGACGTCGACCACGACCGCGTCGCCGTCCCGTGGAACCAGGCTCCGGTCGACCGTGATCAGCGAGCCGTCGAAGATGCCAACGTCGACGGCGCTGTTACCCGCCACCGTCATGATGAAGGTGGCCGGCGCGTTCTGGATCAGCGTTCGCGAAAGGTCGATCGGCGCGTCGAGATAGTCGTCCGCCGGCGACGGAAAACCGGCACGGACCGCTTTGTGAAAGACACGCAGATAGATCGGCGAGCCCAGCAGAGCCGGCGACATCTGGGCAAGGTTCGGGCTCATGTATCCCTCTCCGCGACAGGCCGCGCGCCCTGTGAGAACAGGCCCCGTAGATAACCCCTTGAGACTGATCGATCAGCGTCTGCGAGCAGGATGACAAAGTCATGCGCGAGGGCCCGTAGCGCCGCCGTCTCCGTGCCGTGCTCCTCCAGCAAGTCCGTGACGATGCCGGTCACCTCGGCGTCGAGAGTGGTATCCTCTCGAGGTTCGTTCGCTGGCTGGGCTGACATCAGTTGCACTCTCGGTTATGAGAACAGAATGAGAACGATGTCCGACCAGAGTCAAGCTCGGCTGCGCCTCGACGAGACGGGCTTCGAATTTGTTGTGCGTCCTCAAATTCCGATCTCCACTCCTTTCGCCGGCACGTCATCCAACGTCGCAAGCGAGGACGAATGACGTCGAAGAGATGGCTATCACCGCGATCCGGGCACGATGCGAAAGATGGGGCGTTGAAAAAGTGCCCGGCGGTCGATCATGGCGCGGGAGGTCCTCTGGGTGTCCAGCGACGACCAGACGCGGAGCTGAGATCATCAAGCCGGAGCCGCCCCTGGATCGCGCGGTGAGCCTGACGCCGGCGAACTGGTTCGCCTCGTTCAAGCAGCGGACTCGGCTTAACGCTGCTCGGAATCCGCTACCAACTCAGGTGAGCGCGGCGAGAATCCTGATCGCCTGGCCGGCAGACATCACCGGAACCGCCAGCAGCGCCGCATCCCTCAACTCCGGCACGGCCTTCAGGTTCGAGTGCCGGCCGTAGGCGCCCGGCTTGGTTGGGTTCGCGTAGGGCTTGCTAACGAGCGGCACGACGATGCCCTCGCTCGCGACAGCGCCCTTCACGGCGTCACTGGCCGGTAGCCACAGTATGACCGCGTTCACGCCGTCCATCAGCGCGCCGAAGACGACGCCCGATGGCAGCGCCCGGTAGGTCGCCAGCTTTTGGGTGGGCTCCCGATGCTCCTGGAAGCGACCATCAGTGCGGATCGCGTCGTGCACTTCGGCCACGAGGCGGTCGGGTGACGCGACAGGCTTGCGCGCGAACTCAGGATCGGGACGACGTTCCGCTCTCTCGATTGACACGCCTGCCGCTCGGAAAGGCGCAGGGTCGATCTTGACGCGGGCGGCCGCCGCGGCGACCGGCAGGCCCTGCACCTTGGCGATCATCTCCGTCCGAGCGCGGTCGATCAGATCGGGGTTCGTCTTGTTCGAAAGGGCGGACCGCTGCCGTCCAATTCCAAGGAAGTATCGGACGCGCTCGGCGTTCGCCGGCGACGGGTGCGGCATGCCCAGGCAGACCCGGTCAGGGTCGAGCACGCCTTGGCGTACGAGCCACTCGACGCCCTCGGCCGCCGTCCCCCCGCAGGGTATCCATAGCGCCTCCGGCAGCGTCCTCGCCTCCGTCGCGAGGTGGTCCTCGATCATGGCACGCAGGAGCGGCGTCCGCGTCATTGAAGGGTTGCCATTGTAATTCCTCCCATCGAGAAAGACGGGGTAGCGCAACGCCGAGGTGAAGTGCGCCAGGTGGGCGTGGCTGTCCCAGAGCCTCGCGCAGGTCGGGATGCCTAGCCTCTGGTTCAGGCCGACATGGTCCAGCATACGGACAAGGCCGTCCCGCATGGCGCCCGAGAAAGAGCCGTGGACCTTGGCGGCGGCGAGCGAGGCTACGTCATCGTCCCCAGCCAGGATGCGCCTCCGAGCCTCCGCGAGAGCGTTCCCCGCCTGCTGGGCTCCCGGCGTGATGCCGACGATGACGACCTGGGCCGTGGGCACCAGATGTTCGAAAGGCGCGTAGACGATCTCGATGCGGCCGTCCCGGGCCAAGGTCAGCCTACCGTCGAGGGTGGGGTCGCGCAGGATCTCGGCCTCAAACGCGGCGGCGATAGTCTGGCGGAACTGGGCGAACATGGTTGTGTCCACGGCGGGACTCCTCAGACGTTCTTCAGGCGGGCGAGATGGTGGGCGGCGGTTATGGCCGCGCCGCCGTCCCCGAGGACGACCTAAACGTGGACGCGTTCCTCGATCCAACGGAACTAAGCCGGGCCGGAGTAGGTGCTCACGGCTGTACGGTCGAGGCTGAAGACGTCCGCCGCAGACGTCAGCTTTCGGCCAGACCACCAAATCGGGGGTTTTGGCGCACGTTGACTTGGGGCATTGAGACGTGACCTTCCGCGCCGCCGGATCGTCAGTTGCCAGGGCGCCATAGACGCGCGCGACGGGCGCAGTTCGAAGCCTATGGGATCGTGCTGGTGCGACAACGAGCGGCTTCGCGGAGTGCGAATTTTCATCCCGCTCTAAATAGCGGCATAGGCCGCGACCTGCGCGACAACAACTCATTCATCTGTGTCAATCAATCAGCAAAAGCGCTCGTGCTCGACCACGTGCTCCGCGACAATTTCAGCGATCCCTCCAGGGCAAACCGTGATTTCACGCTCGGAGAGAAAAGCGATTGCCTTGGAATCGTCGCCGTCCCAAAGAATTCCACCGTAGTTATCGGCGTGGGTAAGCAATCCTTTATAGGTATCCAAACCCAGGCCGCGAGCCAAGGCTTCGAGAGTGTGCCCGTGCCTTGCCGGGGCGAAAACCTCCCGAGCCTGCCACTTCATCCGATGTAGCGAATTAACATCCAATCGAACCAGCATTCTGCCCTCTTTGGTCAATTCAACGAGATTTGACGCTAACGTAGCTCTACAGAAGCGCAACCCCGCGTGAGCCCCGTGTTGCACATTTTCACATTCTAGAGATGTGGCCACCCTCCATGAACGCGCCTAAAGCTGACGGCGATATGGTGTCGCCTCAACAAGCGGATTGACAACTAGGTTTTTGATCATATTATTTGCATATGGAACCGTGCGGTCAGGCGAGGATTTGTGGGCTGACAACCTGCATTCCTAGCTGCTCGGCGAGCGATATTGCTTGTCGGGGAAGACCGAGGCGGGGCGGCTCGGACGTAGAAGCGCGAAGAGTCTAGCGCATGCGGACCAGCGACTCGCGGGGCATATAGCCTATCCCGCGTTTGACGGCTCCGAAGCTTCGCGAAGTGACGAAGCGTTCTCGCTCCGGAGCAATCGTCAAGCTATGTTTACCCTCGCCGACTGGCTCAAGTCTGTTCGCGGATACCCTCGTGCCGAGATCGCGCCGAAGGAACTCGCCGCAATCCTCGGGATCTCGGTGGCAGCGCTCGCTTCCAAGCGCCAGCGCAAGACGGGACCTCCGGCGGTCGACCGGGACGGTTTCCGACCCTACTATGATCGCACAGAGGTTTGCGACTGGCTTGAGGCTCAGATTGAACGGAACGCTGCCGGGCGCCTCCCGGTCAATCCCGCCCCTTCGCCTGGTTTCGCTCCGTGAACTTGCGCTGGCGGCCGATGACCGCCATAGCCCTCGCCGCATCGCCTTCACCGGCGCGGCGCAGGGCCGCCTCCGCCGCGAATGCGTCTATGGAGCGGCCACCGTTCCAAGACCGGACGGTCTGGCGCTGCCGCGCACTGCCCTCTCGGGCAAGCGACACCAGACCGACAAAGGCACGCTCGCCAAGAGCGCGCTCCAGCGCATCGCGCGTGATCGAAGTAGGTTCACCCAAAAGGGATTCCAATGCCATCGCGGCGAGAACCCGCTGAGACTTCCTGATGAGGGCGAAGTCGAAGCGCGTCGTCGCACGGTCGTTGCGCGAAGCGGCAGGCGCGACGGCGGTCGGCTTTGGCGGATCGGCCGTTTCCCCTTCGGCAATGGCGGCCCTAGCAGCCTGAGATACAGACGGAGAGCGGCTTCTGGTGACTGCTGCGCGCTTCTGGGTCATCAGCGCCCACCCCTGAGCGCGCAAGGTGTCGCCGTAACTTTTCATGGCGACGGTCGCGACGAAGCCGGCACCGAGAGCCACCGACAACCCAGCACCAGTCAACAGAAGCCCGCCTGCGGCCAAGGCAAAGGCAACCTTGCGGGCACGCCGAGACTGCAAAAGGCGCGCCGTCCGAAAGGCCCGATCGATTCTACGCTCCCTCATCCGGGCCGTCTCGCGCCGTGTCGCCAAGGTGGTCCTGCGCAGCGCCGCCAGGGACTGAACCTGTCCGGCCTTGCCGGCATCGGCTTCGGCCCTCTCCCGCGCGCGCCGCAGACGGCTGAAGAGGCTGTCGAACTCACCGTCCGCCGCGGCCTCGAGCCGACCCCGATCGATTTCGCGGGCGAGATCGCGTTCGGCTCGCTTCAGCGTGCGGGCCGCGCCCTCGCGGCGGGCTTGCGGAAGCGGCGGCGCATTGTGACGGAGTTGCGCGATCAGCGACGGCGGGATCTCCAGGCTACCGCCGGAGGCAATCTCAACCGAGCCGGCGAACGGGAGTGCCATGCCGGTCTCGTCATGGACGGCCATGAGGGTTCCGTTACGATTTCCGATCGCGACCGAGAACCCCCGTGTGGCAAGGGCGCGAGGAAGGAAGCCTAAGCGTAATCCCTTCCTGGCAGCCGCGAGGAGACGGCCGCGGAACTCCTCCAGCGGGAGCTTCGTTCTGGCCGCCTGCTGACGGTCGGCCTCGCTATCCTTGCCGCGTCTGCGGACCGGCTCATAGGCTTCGAGAATTTGCGCCTCGCGCTCGCGGCCACGGGCGCGTAGGTCGGCTGCGTTACGCTGAATTCTGGGCCCCGGTGTCAGAGCCTCACCGAACTCGATCTCTAAGCGACGGCTGACAAGTTCGTCACGCGCATAGTTGTCCTTCGAACTGAGGGCCCGCCCCGTCGCAGGATCGACTGCGCTGAAGAGTAGGTGATAGTGCGGCGGTCTGCTTCCCTTGTCATGCTCGATCAGGCGCATCGGGTGATTGCGGGCAATGCGGTTTTCGCGCCGGATCCGCGCGATCGTGCGCAATAGCTGCCTGCGATTCAGAGGATGCGCCGGCGAGATCTTAAAGTGAGCAAGTGTGATCCGCGCCTTGGGATGGGCTGCGGTCAGAGCGGAAGAAAATGCCAGGAATCCGCGCAGGTCGCCGGGATAGCCTCGATCAAAGTCGCGGTGTTCGACGACACGCCTGTTGTTCTCGGTGCTGAGGAGATGGGCCACCCGGTTGGGATCGTCCTTCACGTAGCTCGATCGAGCGATCATGACCGGTCTCGTCCCAGCGCGGCCATGATGGCACTCAAGGCGGTGTCTAGGTCGAGCCGTATACGGTCGAGCTCATTCTGACCCCAAGGCAGCGACCTGCCTCCGTTCAGGTGTGCGGCGACCTGATTGATATTGTTGCCGACCCAGCCAAGTTGACCCAGACCCTGCCGTAGCAGGTCGGCATTCGCCACGCGGCGGCGGACCGTGGCGGTCCGGGCGATCAAACCGATTTCGCGCTCGATGATGCGTCGCGCCATCTGGCCCGGGGTCAGCCCCATCGCCGCGGCGACCTTGACCAGTTTCTCCGCCTCTTCGGTCGCCACGCGAAAGACGAAGGGGCGGCTCTTCTCGTCCTTCTTCACTTGCTCCCGGTCTGCCATGGCAGCCCTTCCGTGCGTTAGCGCGGACAACCCGGCCGGAGGGCGGCAGGGGTCCACGGGGGCAGAGCCCCTTGGCCAGCAGACATGTCAGGCGCTCACGCCGTAAACATGTCGTCACTGGCATAACCAACGCAATCTGACCGCTGACAAAACCCTCCATGAATGTAGTCGCAATCCACCGACTATATTTCTTCCAATATATCGGACTTAGAGCCGATATAGTTTTACAAAATATTACTAGAATACTGTTTGTGACGCGAATGACGATTTTGACGACCATGAGCTTATAGCGAAGTTTGCAAAGTTAAAGAAGATGCATCTCGCAAAATGTCCCGCTAACGTTCGGGCAAGGAGGGCGGCACCATGAGTGACCCACGAACCGATAGCCTGCATCTGCTCTCGCCGCGGCCTGTGGCCGCAACCCTGAAGAGTGAGTTCTTCAGGGTGATGCCGGCGATCGAAGACGCACTTAGACGTGAGGTCCCTTGGAAGGACATTCTAGCTGACCTCGCGCGCAACGGTCTGACGATCAGCCCGACTCTCGCCTCCAATTATGCCGCGCAGTACCGACGCCGGCACAGGCCTGCAGGCGAGCCCGGTAGACCCGGGCGACCCCGCAAGGTTGCCTCTCCGTCGGCCGGGCTTGTCGAGGCCCCGACCGTCCCAGTTCTCGTCGCCGAGACCGGCCACAGTTCCGTACAGAGGAAGGTTGCCGATCTCGTGCGACCGGAGGCGATCGCCTGAACTCAGCGGATCACCGCCGCCCGATCACCCTAGCCAGCCACACCACATTAAGGAATGACCAATGACCACCACGACGAAAGCGGCCTCGCCCGGCAAGAAGTACATCCTCGCAGCCGCAGGCGGCGGCGGTAAGAGCACCCTCGCGATGCTCATGGCCAGTACCGCGATCTACCGCGATGTCGCGATCGACATTTTCGACGTCGAGCCGGCGAACCCGACCTCGCGGCGCTACTTCAAGTCGATGCCGCCCCAGAACGCTCTGGAGGACGATCGGCCCGCAGCCGTGGTGCAGTTCCTCGAGAACCAGGTGTTCGGCAGCGACAGCCCGGCGATCGTGGATCTTGGAGCGAACATGGAGGGGCATGTGCTTCGTTGGGTCAATGACCGAGGCGCGGCCGTTGCGCCTGACATCCGCTTCATCGTGCCGATCTCGAAGCGGGACGGAATCACTGCCGCGGCGCGCATCGCGCTCAATTGTGGGGCTGCCTCGGTCTTGCTCGTGCACAACGAGGCCGGTGGACTCGACGCCGAGGCTGCCGTTGCGGATTCCGCCTTCATCAAGCTCGCCAGCAAGATCGGTCAGCCCGCCCGTCTGCCGCAGTTGGGCATTACAATGGCCGACGTGCACCGCACAAGCACCCCGCCCCATATCATGCTCGTCGGCCGGAACCGCTTCGAGGCCCAGGGCGCCCTGACCATGATCCGCAAGGTCGAGGCGACCTTCTTCGACTACCCGGAATTCAGGCCCTGGTGAGGCCGGCATGGCCCGCTTCACCGAAGTCCTGAGGACAACGATGGGCGTGCGTGACAAGGACCCCGTCGCGCCCGTCTTCGACGCAATCGATGACCTCCATGGCCGGGTCGCATGCGCCGAAAACCAATTCGGCCACGCGGCAGCGACGGAAAAGTGGGTCCGTCGCGATCTGACGCGGAAGGCGATCATCGTCGGCATAGTCATGGCGCTGATCTCGATCGGGCTCGCCACAGCGTCAATGTCGACCATCGTCGCGGGAATTGAGCGCAGGAGCGCCGCCGAAGCCCGGCGCCTGGACGAGGAACGGGCCCGCAGCTTCGACGCACGCGTCGAAAAGCGAGCGGCCGAGATCGCTTTCAAGGCCGTTACCGACGCGAACAGCCGCGCGAACGGCGCCGAGGCGCAGTTGGAGATCGCCCGCGACAGGCTGGCGTCACTGGCGCGCAATGCCGACGATGAGATCCGCGACCTCGTCAAGTCGATGACGACGGTGCCTCGCGAAGATCTCGTGCTGATGGGGAAGCTGCTGCGTCACCAGAACCCGAACGTCCGCAGGGCTTGCGACGTGCTGACCTCTGTGTCGGCGGCGTTCATCACGAAACTGCAAACGCATTTCGCGGCCAACAGGGGCCGCCTCTAAGCCTGAAAGGAGGCACGTATCATGGACTTCGACAACGACATCGATCGCGACCGCGATTTCGACGAAATGTGGTTCAATCACTCCAGCCAACTAATCACCATGCGAAACATCTCCCCGAAGAGGGCCGCTGCGACCTCGCTCGCGCTCATGCGTCGTGTGTTTTATGAGGATAAGGCGTTCGAGTCGTGGCGGATCCGCAAAGGGTTGCCTGCCGCTGCACCGGAATAATTCCCACGCGCCGCCATCCCGAAACCCTCCGGGGCAAAGCCCCGTCGGCAAGGGGGCGCGAGGGGGTGTTGAGGCCTTGTCGGCGCAGGGGGCGTCCTCCCCTCGCCAGCCAGGCGAACGCCTTTGTGTTGCCCATCGTCGTCCCCTCGCGCTCCTCCCGCCATGGCCAAAGACGTGCCCCGGGACGACGGCAGAACAGCGCCGGCACGGACAGGCGCGAGGAGAAAAGGGCCTTCGTCAGGTGGACCAGGTGGGGTGGTTCATCGTGTTAGGCGGAATGGACTAACGCGATCGTGCGTTCGCTTGCAGTCAGGTGAAGTATGGAATGAGGTCCACTTGGTACCCCTGTTAGTTGAGCCTCGTCTGAGGCGCATTGTTGATTTGGTCGGTCCATGCTGTCGTCCTTCCCTCGCGCCCGACATCACACGGTGCCGGGCTCAAGATCGGGCAACCATCACCACCGCGTTCAGGGCGGCGTGGATGGTGTAACTAAAGATCCGTGTCTTTCGGGACGACGCTAGGAAGGCAAGAACGCGAGTGGACGTGGGGCCTCTGGCTGGGCAGACCGGAGGACCACTCGGCGCGTACGCATTTCGGTGGCAAAACGGTGTAGGGCGGGTCTCGATCAGCTTGAACCTCGGATCAGCTACACTGGTGCGGCTGTGCCGGTCTGCCCTGCTCAGAGCGGTCCCGGAGATCATTCCAGCTCTCACGCTTAAATCGACGCGGGCGCGAGCTTTGAATCCGGTCGTAATGCCCGCCTACTAAAAAAGGGGCCCTAGGGCCCCTTTTCCTCGCCAACTGTGACTATCTCGAGTCTTACTCTTCCAGCCAAAGCTGCCAGCGGTAGTTGCCATGGAGCCGGGAACGCTCGATCCACCGGCCGGCAACGTTCTTACGGGCAGCGCGGCCGAAGTAGGCCCCAAGCGTGTTTGGCGAGATGCTGCCGTTGGGTTCGCCGGCCACGCTCTCTATGGACTCGAGAAAATCAGACGCCTTATCGTCATTAGGGTCGATTTCGACAGCCTTTGCTGCCTTGGAGATTACCTCGGACGTCCGCACCTTTTCCGTCCCGATGACATGCTGCCAACCGACCAACATATCCTTGAGCACCCTGCGCTCCGGATCACCCTCGCGGACTTGATTGATTGTCGTGGCTACGTCTGGCTCACCAAGCCATACGAGCGCGTCCCGAACGCGCCTAGACCACTCCTCGAACGAACCGACGGGCTTGAGGCCGCAGTGCGGGCTCCCCGCCACTTGGTAGGCACGGAGGATGATGAGGGCAGCTACGAGAAGCGCCGGACGATTGGCGGCCGCTTCGGCCTGCGCGCTGAAGTCGAAGTTTCTTGAGCTGGGATCGTCCATGCCGGCATCCAGGGTGCAGCAGAGCATCCGGCGGCAGAAGTCGCCTTTTGGCTGAAGATTGTTCCCGTTGAGAAAGAGAAGGGGTGCCTTTACGTGTGCGATGTTGCTCGTACCGAGAGGACGCACTCCGATACGGCTGGAGGTCACCGACGTGCATAGCTTGTCGTCACCAAACCTGTCGGAGATGTTGTCAACGCCGATGATCGGGTTACCCTCTAGGAGAAGACCGTCGATCCTTTTCTCGGTCTCCGTAGACGCCTTTGCGGCATTAATCTGGCGAAGCGGAGCGCCCGTAACGATGATCGAGATGGTGTTTACCAGCATCGTCTTTCCAGTTGCGGCGACGAAGGAATTTACGCCGACGGCAGGCTTTGCCGAAAGGGTGAAGCTGATCACTCCCGTCAGGATCGACGCGATGACCACTGCATGATCAGTAGGGTCGACGAAGGGGAATCCGCGAAAGGGCCCCTTTAGCATCGCAAGCGACGCAAGTGCATCGGCCTTCGTCGGGCTATCGGGCACCACGGGAAACTTCGCGTCGAGTTGGATGAAGACCCCGGAGAGACGATCGTAACCGTTGGTCTGGACTATCGACCCATCCTTGCGAAGGATAGGGTTGCCCGACGCCATGCTGATCGGACTAAGACCAGAGCCTTGACGCCCGACGATAGCGTCCATCACCGATTTGGGCGGCTGGAGGGGGGATCCCTTCGTTTTTTTCCTGCGCCCTTGCGCATCGACGACAACCTCTGGTGGTCGCCGGAACAGTATCCCCCTGGAAACTATGTCGAGGAGGATCGGGGTAGTGGTCGGCGTCAGGATCGTCCGTGTCAGCTTCTCATCATCGACATCCATCGGCAGGGTTGCGACGTGAACGACGCGACCGCCGTGCGAGAAGATTTTATTGCTGGCGCTCAGCACAGCGACCGCCTTGTCAGCCATCTCGGCCACGTCGGCCGTATGGAATTCGATCTCCACCCTTTTATCGGTGGAGGTGGGAGCATTGTTAGCCATTTTAGTCCGCGATTTGCCTGACTGGGTCAGGTTGGAAGAGATCGCGAAAAGGTCGCCTACAGCTTGATCGGGGGCTGCGGCGTGTCGATCACCGCGCCTTGAAGGACGACGGCGATCTCGGGGGTGTTACCCGGACCCCTTGGACGGAACAGCTTGTGGCTGTGAGGGACGGTGCGTTTCGTTATTCCCGTGGTCCCACACCGACGGGCGATACTCCGCTGTGCCCCGCAACACAGCAGTAATGACTCTGCGATCAATTTGATCTTGTGATCTCAAATTGATCCACGCGGCCTCAAACTGATGCTGGTCGAGTAACCCCCAGCCGCTTCCCCGCCCTATTCATTGCGGTTCGCAACAGTGCATCAGCCGGTTGAAGAAGCTAACGTCCGGCAGTGTCGAAAGGCTGCCTCAAAACGACGCTCAAGTAAACGATTTTGCAGAATTATTATAAATAAATATAGTATAATATCCGTCGTATTTTATAAATCCGGAAATCCGCCTGGCTCGCTACAGGCTCTCGATCTTGACGTCTCACCGCTGCTCTGCATATCCAGCCGGCAGTCAACTACACAACTGGATCCTTGGCATAGACCGCCAAATCCGCCAGTTTCGATAGGAGGAAGGCCGCGACGGAGGTGACGACGATCGCCGAAGGCGTGAGGAATCCGGGGATCGCGGCGCCGACCGCGATGGCGCCGAGGCCGGCGGCCGTGCCCAGACGGCACTGGATGATGTCGCGCAGCACGAGGGTGAGCCCGATCATCAGCACGCCGCTCGGGGCCTTGATGTCCGGCCAGACCGGCACGAGTCCGGGGCCGTTCGGCACGCAGACCGTGCCGGCATTGCCGATCAGTCAGTTCGCGGCGGGGATGGTCAAGTCGAGGAGGACGAGGGCGACGCGCCCTTCGATCCGGCGCTGACGCTCAGGACTCATGAGAAGGTCCGCTGTCGTTGGGAGAGATCAGATAAGCTGTGAAGCCCTTGGCGCGCAGGTCGCAGGCGGGGCAGCCGCCACAGCCATAGCCCCATGGGTGCCGGATCGAACGGTCGCCGAGATAGCAGCTATGGCTCTGCTCGACCACCAGATCGAGCAGTGCTTCGCCGCCGAGCGCACGCGCCAGCGCGAAGGTCTGGGCCTTGTCGCGCCACATCAGCGGCGTGTGCAGCACCAGCCGGCGGTCGAGGCCGAGGCCGAGCGCGACCTGCATCGCCTTGATCGTGTCGTCGCGGCAGTCGGGATAGCCGGAATAGTCGGTCTCACAGACACCGAGCACGATGTGTTTGGCGCCACGGCGATAGGCCAGCGCTGCCGCGAAGGTCAGGAAGATCAGGTTGCGGCCGGGCACGAAGGTGGTCGGCAGCCCCGTCTCGGCGAAGGCGATTTCGGTGTCGCGGGTCAGCGCCGTCTCGGAGATCGCGCCGAGCGCCGCGAGATCGACCATGTGATCGGCGCCGAGGCGCTGAGCATAGAAGGGCGAGAGTGCGGGCAGCGCGTCCCGGATCGTCGCGCGGCAGTCGAGCTCAACGCGGTGGCGCTGGCCATAGTCGAAGCCGACGGTCTCGACCGTGTCGAAACGCTCAAGCGCCCAGGCAAGGGCGACGGTGGAATCCTGCCCGCCCGAGAACAGGACGAGGGCTGAATTGTCAGTCATTCTGCGCTCCTGCCGGTTGGCCCATGGTAGACGCACGTGTCTCCGCTGGAGTCGCGGTGAATGGCTATCCGCGCCAGACCCGGAAGATCGCCTTCGAGCTTCCGCCAGATCCAAGAGCACAGGTTCTCGACAGTGGCGGGGCCAAGCCCCTCGATATCGTCGAGCATGCGGTGGTCCAGACCATCACGCGCCACCTCTAGGGCCCGTTCAAAACAGCCAAGGTCCATGACCATCCCGCTGATTGGGTCGGCTTGGCCGACGATCGTGACGACCGCACGGTAGGAGTGTCCGTGGATCCGCTTGCTGGGCTCCGCTTCGATGGTCCGGTGCAGCGTGTGCGCCGCCTCGAACCAAAACTGCTTCGACAGCTCGTACATATCAGTCGATTCCGATGAACTTGTGGGTCTGGACGCTCAGGCGCCATTTGGGGTTGGCCATGCAGTACGCGACCGCTGCGGCCGTATTCTGCTTGGCTGCGGGCCCGTCCATCGCCTGGAGGAAGAAGTGGTCGAATGCGAGGTTTCGGCATTCGTCCGGTGACAAGCCCTTCTGCGGGTAAACGAGTTTGATCTCGTTGCCGCTCGTGAGCTGCCAGGTCGCGCCGGCTTTCGGGCTCACGCAAATCCAGTCGATCCCCGCGGGCGGGAGGAGCGTGCCGTTCGTCTCGATGGCGATTTCGAAGTCCAATTCTTTGACGGCGCGAACAAGTGCGTCGTCGATCTGGAGAAGGGGTTCGCCGCCGGTGAAGACAACGTACCGACGTCCGCCGGTGTAATAGGGTGATAGACCCTGCTCCCACGTCTTGGCGAGGCGTTGGGCTAGGGCCTCCGCCGTTGCGAACTTTCCGCCGCCTTGGCCGTCGGTGCCGACGAAGTCGGTATCACAGAACTGGCAGATCGCACTGGACCGGTCCTGCTCACGGCCCGTCCAGAGATTACATCCAGCGAAGCGGCAGAAGACGGAGGTCCGCCCGGCTTGCGCGCCTTCGCCCTGAAGCGTCTTGAATATCTCTTTGACGGAGTAGGTCATGCGCCCTTCTTCTCGATCAGGCGCAGCCGGACGGGATCGCCCTCCATACCTGACGAGCCCCTCTGCTTCTGCCTCACGTAGTCGAGGACGATCGTCTCGATCTTGTTCGTGAGGCGCCGGATGTCGGCCGAGACCGTCTGGATCTCGTTCCACTGGCGCCGCGTGCCATCATCGAAGAACCACTTGCCACGAGACCAGGCCGTGCGGTTGACGAGGCACTGTAGGCCCTCGGAGAAGTCCTCGAACGTGCGCGCGCCGTCGTTGCAAGCGAGGATGTCCATCGTCATGCCCATGGCGCCGATCCCCATATTGTGGACGAGCCGCGAGGTGCGCGGCGTGTGTCCGGCCCAATCGTCGCGGAAGACGGTCGCGACGGCCTTGAAGAAGTCGCTCACGATCAGGAAGGCGTGCTCGCGCCATTCGCCGGCGGTCTCCGGATCGGCGGCCAGTTGCTGCAGGATCCCGTCACTGATGGAGGCCATCAAGACCTTCTGGATAGCCGTGTCTTTGATGATCCCGCGAGGGTTGGTTTGCTGGAAGATCATGCCGCGCAGGGACGATCGCTCGTCGAAGTTGAGCGCCGCAGTGAGGTCGGCGGCGTTAGCCCTTGCGGAGAGGCGGTGCGGAAGGCCGTCGACTCCAGGCAGCAGTTCGTAGATCAGCGGCTTCGGCAAGGGCCTCGTGTTGTTGATCAGGACGAACTGGCGCCGGAGGTCGGACTCGTCCTGGCAGACGATGAGAGAGACGAAGACCTCGAAGTCGGTGTTTTCGCTCATCTCCAGCGCTTTGATGCGCTGTTGTCCGTCGACGACGAAGCCGTGTGGCATTTCGCCGACCTGGATGGTGACATCACAGAGTCCCGAGCCGATGTCGGTGATGTCGACGCCGTCGATGAACGCCACGACGATCGCGTTCGGGAGAATCGCGTCGTGCTGCGTTAGGTAGTTCGAGATCTCCTTGACGTGCGCCATGATCTGCGGGCGCTGGAAGCCTCTGAGGGCGCCTCCGTCGTCCCGGCCGATCGGCTCGACCCGAGCGAAGCGAAGGACGTCAGACGCTCTCGCAGCGAATGACACCACCTCGTGCCTGCTGCTCTGGCGAGCCTTGATGGCCTTGTACGTGATCGGCTTCATTGGGGTTGCCTTCGATGCTTTCATTCGGTTGAGGCCCGCGCTCGGGCATTTCGCCCTTCCGGACGTTCGCGACCAGGTCGTGGTAGACGCGCATGTTGTGCATGCCGCGCCGCTTATTCCGGTTGCTGCCCCTGAAGATCACGACCTCGATCGAGAGTGCGCGGCATATCGCACACCCGCACTGTTCCCACGGGCGATCGGCGAGCGTGCGGGTCACGGCCTGCCGGAGCGATGAGAGGCTGCGAGCTCCCGGGAGGTGCTCTAGCCTCATCCCGAGCGTGGCCGGCGCGCTATAGGCGAGCACGGCTTCAACGGCCTGTTCAAGCGGTGCCTCGAGCCGGTCGTAGGATCGCAAGGCTTCGAGCGACTGGCGCTCGAGCCTAATGAGCTCATCCTGACGGATGGCGCCCTCCTTGGCCAACTTGAGGAGCTTCGGATTTTCAAGGGCCTGGGGGACGCGGACGGCCGTATAGTAACGCATTCCACGCCCCGGATCTCGCATGTAGTAGTTGGATTTCGCGTCCTTGAAGGCCCTGATGAGCGGCGACGTCGTGTCGAAGCTCGTGATCCCTGAAGAGGTGAACTGCTCGATCTCCTCCGCCTTCGCGAACCCGAGGATGTGAAGGCGCGTATTCGCCGGGATCTTCCCGCGGATCGCATTGACCGCCGCCTTGATCTGGGGGGTCTTCAGCGGGACCGTTCCGCCGAGGGCGAGGTAGTCATAACCCATCGCCACGAGTAGACGCGCGGCTTCCGCCATGCTGTCTGGCGACCATCCCTGTATGACGCCTAGCGGCGTGAAGGCGGCGCTCATGTGGGCGCTGCTGCGAAGGAATGCGTCGGCGTTCTCAAGCGTGATGTCGAACCGCCTCTTCGCCTCCGGCGAACCGCCGCCGGGGCCTGACACCGACTCGTCGAAGTCGAAGATCACGTGGTCGACCGAGCATCCGAAGTCGAAGCGGCCGTCGTCGTAGAAGCCGAGCATGTCATCCGGCGTATACGGGGGCACGTCCTGCGCGTGGTAGCTGAAGGCCCCGCAGTCGCCAAAAATCGGCATCTCTGCGAACCGCTGGTCCGTCAGCCTAAGGAATGACCTGGCGCCCTCGCGCCTTAAGCGGCGGGCCTGGGCTTCTGAGTACTTTCCGTTGCCGAAGGTTCCGCCAACAATCGCTCGCGACACCAGCAGCCCGTCGTATGGGGGGGATTCGAAGATCTCATGGGCGAACCGGTCGTCCCAGTATGGATTGCGCTTGGAAGCGTGGCTGTCGCGGATGAAGTCGAAGCCTGGATCGACCATATCGAGGGCATCGGAGTAGATGAACTTCATTTGCGACCTCGTGCGAGTTCGCGGTCGAGACGCGTAAGCCAATTCGTGAGCTTCTTTATGTCCTGAGGGGTATTCTGGATCTCCTGCCAACCAACCCCAATTCCCTCCCATGTCCCTGACGTCCATCGGCAGTGCACGGCGAGCCGCGAGAGTGAGTCCGCGATCTCCCGTTGCGGATCGCGTTGAACCTCCGCACGCACGGAAATCTGATCCATTAGGGCGCCCATCGCTGCGATGCCGGCCGCATGGGTCAGTCGGCTCTTCGAGGGCGGCAGCGACCATTCCGTGCCAAACGTTTGGCGTACATGGCTCCAGAACGCGCACAGCGCCTCAACCATGCCGCTGGCGTCAATCTCCCCGTCGGGCTTTTTGTATTGCGCAAGGAGGCCACTGGGACTCTTGAGGCTCTCGGAGATCATCTTCATGACGGCCGTGTCAGAAATGTAGGATCTCGCCGCCGCCGGATCACTCTCCCTCTTGATGATCCCCTTGAAGGGTGAATCGGTGGAGGTGTTCAGCGCGTTGCAGATGATCGAAGGCAATTTTCTTGCGCTAAGGCTCCTTGGGAGTTCGATTGGGACTTCTGGTAACAGTTCGTCGATGAGGCCCGACGGCAGGGGCTTGGCCTTGTTGACGAGGATGAACTGCTGCCGATGGACGGCGATGTCGTCCGAGACGAAGGCGACCACAGGCACGGCAATGTCGCCGTTGGCGGTCCTCGCCAATGCTGTCGCCCTCTGCTGGCCGTCCACGATCCAGGCAATGCGGGTACCAGCGTCGCGCAGTGGCAGCGACAGAACTCCGGCTGTCGTCGTAGCCGATGCTCCTGCAGGTATAGGTCCGCGAGATTCCTTGAACCTCGCCTCTCCGGATATCGCGAGAATGACCGCATTCGGAAAGAGGGAGGGGCCGGCATCGAGGTACTCGACGATCTCTGCGATGTGCCTCTTGATTTCGCCTCGCTGAAATCCCTTGAGCTCCAGGTCCTGCCTGTTGAGCCGACTGATGTCGGCGATGCGCAGGAGGTCGCGCCCGGAGAGGAACATCAGGTAGACGTCCGTTTCGGCACCCTGTCGCGCCCGAATGGCCCGTGCCGTTAGGCATGGTTCTGCCCTGCGTCGCTGCGGCCTCATTGGACGCTTCGAAACAAGGACTGGAAACGCTCCTGCGAGCAGGCCACTCCCTCGACGGACCTGAGGTGCCTCAAGGCTGCTGTCCTTGATGTGACGCCCCTGGAAGCGAGAGACGAGATCAATTCGACGACCTCTTGATCCGAGACGGCGCGCCCTGGCTTGCGGGTCGGCTGAAGAAGTGTCTTCGCGAAGGTTTCGACGGCCTGCTTCGCGTCGGCGTGTGAGAAGGAGGGCGCCAGTTGTGGCGCCAGGTGCGTCGTGAAGTGCAGCAGCCTGCGCTGGGCGGCGTCGGTACCGGTGCCTCTGACGGGACTGTCCGCGCATTCCAGGGATTTGCCGTACGGCAGCACGCTCTCCGCCACGTTGGGACGGAGACGGTTCGCCACGCCCGGGCACGCGAAGATGAGCAATTCCCCGCTCATCGAGCGCTTCAGGCCGCAGATCTCCTCTTCGATCATCAGAAGATAATTTGCAGGCAGGGCGATCATGACGACGGCAAAGTCGGCCAAGTCGGCAACGATCGACTTCAATGGCTCCAACTCTCGCCACCAGGCGGCCGCTTTGGCGCCACCCGCTTTGATCAGGATATTATCCTCGCTCTCCCCCGATATGGTGAGGCTATAAGGGGGAATACGATCATCCGCCTTAAGGACGCCGTAGCCGGCGGATACGGCGTAAAGGCTTGAGCCGGCCCAGTCAGCGGCGCGCTGCGCGATCTTAAACGATCTTCCTTGATAGAGATCTCGCACCGGGATCCTGTCGGCATCAAGCCGACGAGTGGACCATTCGCGCGACAGCCCGCGAATGTCTGAGCACTCCATCGTCCTAGCCATCTGGCGGGGGGCGGGATCGAAGCTCTTGCTGCTGGTGCAGTTGGTCAAGATGGCCGAACTGGGCATGCGAATCAATGATCTGGTTGCGTAGGGCTCAGGTTATTATGAACCCAATCAACGGATTGATCGAGCGCCTATGCGCATTTAACTGCGAATAACATGTCCATCTATCTCCTCGCTGAGCTGCAGTTAATGAGCATCACTTTAGAGCCGTGCATAAACCGCGCGCTTCGGTCGTCGACGGCTATCGAGCCGATCGGGCGTGTGTTAGGCGTTCTGAACGCTGGAGTTGCCCTTATGTGCGGTTCATTCGCGACCTGTCGATATGCTAGCGGCAGTCTTTCGCGATATATCCGGAGTGCCTCGCGATGGTGATCACAGGAACTGTGGTCAAAGAGTGGTTCCAATACTACTGCGAACGCAAGGCTCGCTATGCGAGCATGGGCAAGGTGCCCAAGGCCGACAGCGGAGATCAGGACGTCAGAGCGCCAATAAGCGCATGGGCCATGAAGGGCCTCGATTATGAGACACGAGTTCTGAGAAGCCTCACAAACTCACTGGTAAGCCCGAATGGCGCCTCGCTTCGTCAGTACCTTTCGGGGGAGAGGCGTGGTTTCTACGCTCAGCAGGTCGAAGTTAGGCCCTCGTGCAATGACCTTGGCCTGCCGCAGGGCGTACGTGTCGGGACAAACCGTCTGGATCTGATCCGCCACGATACCGATGGAGACCGCGATTTCTTCACCGTTATCGACATCAAGGCGACGCGGCGGGCGACGCGGTTTCATAGGGCGCAAGTCGCCTTCTACGCGATCCTGCTCGACAGTTATCTTCGTGAGGGGCGACTGGCTGGTCGGGCCTCGCCTCATGGCGAAATCTGGCGCATTCCCGACAACGGCTCCGTCGAAGGGGCGGCGTATGAAGTCGAGACTTTTGCTCTCGCTCCGTACCGGAGGATGGTCCTCGAGTTCCTGACGTCCATTGCCCCCTCGATTGCGGAGTCGTTTCCTGAGGGGGGCGAAGATAAGACGCCCTTCCACGTGTACTTCAAATGCGAGGAATGTGCCTATCTGGGCGGAAGTTGCTTGGCCTCGGTTTCGATGGGAGACGCTGCCGCCAGAGACGTCTCGGCTGTCGCCGGAATGTCGCATCACACCAAGCGCCAACTTATTGGCCAGGGTATTGCGACGGTAGGGGCATTGTCCAATGCCAGGGGCGTCGTCCAGTCGGACGGCGCGAGCTGGTCCCTCAAGCGAAAGCTTGGCGCCTTGGTCGAACGCGCGCGGTCAATCAGCGGCGCCGAGGTGCGCAGGACCAGTGAGCCCTACAGCATGCTTATGCCCGGAAGGGTCGGCACGCGCATTCTTCTCTCGGTCGATGTCGATCCTGTCGACGACATGCTGGTGGCGCTTGGATGTGCCATCGAGCGCGCTGACGGTACGCGGGCCGAGGAGATCGTCGTCATTCCCACCGCAAGGCGTTCCGACGAGGTCGAGGCGCTGAAGCGGGTCTTCGGCGTGGTCTTGCGTGAACTGCAAGCCATAGCGGCGAATAACGACCAGGGCGGATCTGATGGCGCTCAGGCGATCCTCGCCCATATCTATCTCTACGAGCCGTCCGAGGCGGTTGCCATCCAGGCGGCCGTCAAGAGGCATATCGACGACCCGGGTGTCAGGGCGACGCTCCTGGAACTGATCAGGATGTTTCCGCCTGACAACGTCGTTGCGGAGCCCGAATACCGGGGCGCAAACCATCTGCCGGCGACCGCCGTGCGCAGCGTCGTCGAGCATCTCTACGCACTCCCGGTGAGCGTTTCCTACGACCTGCGTCAGGTGACTCAGGTTCTTGCGAAGACGGGGGCCTTCAAGGACCCGTACGTGCCCGCTCCAGGCTTTGGGCGGCCTTTCTCTTCGCTTCTCTCGATCGAGGTGGCCAGGGGCATCAAGGGGGAGGCAATCGAGGGCTACCCGATACAGGCTCGTCATGTCGTGGATGATGTGCGCGCCAGGCTGCGCGCGTTGTCTGGATTGTGCGGCTGGCTCGAGCGGGAAAGCGCGCGCAACGCGACGCCAGACGGGGGTGCGCTCCTTCGCCTGCCGAAGAAGCCCTTCAGGTTCTGGAGACAGTTTGACCCTCTCAACGCAGGTGATCTCGATGTCCTCCAGGCCTTCGAGTTGATGCAGGCCCGAGCGTCCATGCTCGGCACTTTGGTGGGACTTGCGAGACCCCCGGCTGCCAGGACCGCCTCCGGTAGGTCCTTGACCGGGTTGTCGTACATGGGTCGCGTCCCTGCCAGTCACGGCCGCGTCGCTCTGGAGTTCGACGTCCCGCGGGACGCACGGGACACCGAGGTCGGCCCCGGATCTTTCGGTCTAATCGTGACTAACGGGGCCTACGATGTCCTCCTGGATCCGCTGGCGTGGGCTGGGTTTGAGTGCTCGGTGCGGGACTTGCCGCGGTCGGGCTCGAGGATCGTAGTAGAGATGAACAAGGCCAACTACGAGTCACCGCCATTTCAGGCGATGCTGAGAGAGAGCCTCGACAAGCCGGACTGGTGCATAGACGGCATTCTGAAGGATCCGAATACGCCTCGCATCGCTCGATACCTGCGGCATCTGGAAGGCGGGGCGTAGCGTGACCACTCGCACTCAAGTCCTCTCCTTCTTGCGGTCGTCGGCGGCATTCTGCGCGTCGGGCGATCCCTCTTTCGGTGCGACGTTTGCGCGGCAGCGACAGACGCATTTGCCGAATGCCGTTCGCGCCAATGGCGACAAAGATCTGCGCCTGGCGCAGCAGCAGGCATGGGACGGCATTGCAAGGACGAGGGCCTCGCTGGTGCTGGGCCCGCCGGGGACCGGTAAGACGCATCTGCTGTCGTACCTCATGCTCGGGCATGTTTGGGCGAGAGGGGATATGGGCCTGGGATCTCGGGTCTTTTTGACCGCATTCACGCGCAGCGCGATTGAGAACCTCCTTTCCGCCCTCGCGAAGCGAACCGCTGGGGGGCCTATTGCGCCTCGGTTGTTGTATCTGGGCAGTTGGACCGGCGGCGCGATGCCGCTTGGCGTCGAGTTGGTGGATTTGAAGGCCTCAGGAGGCAGGGAGCTCTTGGCCCAGGCACTCCAAGCAGGCCCTGTTGTCGTAGGGGGCACCATTTGGAAGCTCTCGGACGCCCTCGGCAGGGGCGCTCTGGGCCAGCCTGCGGGGGAGACGGCTCCGGTCTTCGACCTGATTGCGATCGACGAGGCTTCCCAATTGCCCCTCTCTCACGGCCTGCTTGCCCTGGCGGGCCTCGCGGAGGACGGTCGGATCGTCGTGGCCGGCGACGATCGCCAGTTGCCCCCAGTCAACGCGGTTTCGGGGATAACCGTCGACGGTAAGGAATTTGGAGGCTCGCTCTACGCCTTCATGAAGCGGGAGGGTATCCCGGAATTCCCGCTCGAGGAGACGTTCCGCCTCAGCGAGCCCTTGGTGGATTTCCCTAGGAGCCGCTTCTATGGGCCGAGTTATCAATCGGCGGTGCCACAGGCTCGGCTTCAGTTGATTCCAGACTGGGATTCAGGATTGCAGCACTGGGAGAAGATCGCGCTCGATCCGGACAACTCAAAGGTGGTGATCGTTCACGACGGGCCCTCCGCTTCGGTAGAGAGCCCGTTCGAGACCGAGATGGCCGCTCGGCTCGTTGCCTTGCTGAAGGACAGGATGGTTGACTCGCATGGCGCGTCTGCGAGCGAGGTCTGGGCAGAGGGCCTTGCCGTCATCTCGCCGCATCGCGCGCAGGGTCGGGCAATCCGGCGTCGTTTGGCCAGTTCTCTCGGATCAGAAGAGCCGTTCATCGAGACGGTTGATAGGATCCAGGGCAAGGAGCGCGACGCCGTCATCCTGAGCTACGCCGTCTCTGACCCCGAGTTCGCGGAGATGGAGGCGGAGTTCATCTTCAGTCCGCAGCGGTTGAACGTCGCTGTGACGCGGGCCCGCTCGAAGCTGATCGTTTTGATTTCCCGGCGCCTGCTGGACGTCGTGCCGGCCCAACATGAGACGCTCGAAAAGGCGGAGGTCCTGCGTGAGTTCGCGTTCTCGGCCGCGAGCGCGCTCAAGGCCCGGGTGACGCTAGGAGCGCTTCCGCCGGTCGCAGTCGACGTCAGGGTCGAGGGCTTTGTACCGATCGAGGGCATGGATGGTGGAGACGCCACCGACGAGAAGGTCGTCGAACTCGACAAGAGCCTCGAGGCAATTCTTGTGGCGGTCAGGCGCACGGTCACCGAGGGAACAGGGCAGTTTCCGCATGCCACCCTCGCGCAGATTCTCAAGGTGGCGCCCGTTTCCGGTGGCCAGCGCACGCTCTTCTTGGGCTTGAGAAGTCTGCACGGGCTCGGATGGGTTCAGCTCGCGCAGCGCCACAGCGACTACGGCACATTCTGGACGGCGCAACCATTCGATCATCCGAGGGCGGTTTGGCCAGTCGACGATCCCGACAGGTTGGCGAGGATCCTGTCGCTGGTGAGAGGGTCGCCTTTGGATTATGGGCGCCTTCGAGACCGTTTCGTCTGGATGGATGATGCGGAGAGGGACGTGCTGAGGCCGCTGGTCGAGGCGCACGTTAGGGCCAGAGAGCTCCGCTTCATTGAGGGAGCCAAGGGTGAACTGGTCGCGGAGCCGGAGCAGGAGGCTGTAGCGCTCCCGGCCTTGCCCGCTCTATCCGATGACGATTTTCGTGTCCTGAATGCCCTCGAAGATCTCGACGCCAAGCGGGCGGCGGCTGGGTTGTTCGAACTGTGGTCTCACCAGCGGGAACTGGAGCTGTCCACGGGCTCCGGGAGCTCGATTGTGTCAGATTCGATCGCGCGTCTGCATGCGCATGGTCATTTGATGAGAGGCCAAGACGGCGAGCTTCGCAGTCGCATCGGGGAGTTGGCGCGAGAGGTTCGCTATCTAAAGCAGCGCTTCGTAAAGGACGACGCCAGTTCGCGCCCATACCTCGTGCGCGGCATCAAGATGTTGGTTCGCGATCGACGCAAGCCGACGCGAAAATCTTATCTCGACGAGCTTTTCGATCGTGTCTCGGATGGCGATCGTCCGGAGGTCAAGCAGGCGCTGGACGGCTTGCTGACCGCCCTGCGGCCGATGTGGGGTGAGCGCCCCACGGTCGCGGGCTTCCAGAAGCGAGGGTTCGAGGCGATCTTCAACTCGTGGATCGGGCGGGACCTCAAAGACGCCTTCGTCGTCTCCGCCGACACGGGCTCGGGCAAGACCGAGGCGATGGCGCTGCCAATGATTGCCGGCGCTTGCGTCGATGCTCTGGTCGGCATCCGCGGAATGCGTGCCGTCCTGACGTATCCTCGGGTCAGGCTTGCGGCGAACCAGTCCCAGAGGCTTGCGAAGTACATTGCCGCCCTTGCGAATGTCGAGGGAATGCCGACGCTGTCTCTCGGCGTGCAATTTGGGGAGATCCCGAAGAACTGGCGCTCCGTCGGGAAATCCGAGGACAACAAGAGCTGGGTCATCTCAGGCGACCGCTGTTCCTTTCCGCTGTTCAACTGTCCAATCGACGGCTGCGGTGTCGCGCTGTCGGTCGCGATGGGTGGCGGACTGGAAGGCCGCGACCGGCTCGACTGCAACGCGTGCGGATGGACGTTCCGCGGATGGGCCGGAACCAAGGACGGAATGAAGGCGTCTCCTCCGACGTTTTTCCTTCCGACCGTGGACTCGCTTCACGTATGGCTGCAGGACCCTGCCGCGGGGCGGATGTTCGGCGATCGCGACTTGCCGCCTCCGCGCGCGCTGATGGCGGACGAGATCCACCTGTACTCGCACATCCACGGGGCGCAGGTGGGGCATACCCTTCGTCGCCTGCTCTTCCGCAGTGAGGTCAATCACGCTGACGGTCAGCGCCCGCTGGCCATCGGCATGAGCGCGACGCTCGGGGACCCCGTCCGCACGTTCTCTCGGCTAGTGGGAAGGGACGTTGTCGTTCCAATCGCCGCGGACTTGGCCGAGGCCGATACCAACCCCAGGGGTCGCGAGGCTTTTCTGTTCATTCAGCCCGAGATCGAATCCCGATCCAAAGACGTCGCGGGCGCGGCCACGGCCATCCAGTCGATCATGTGCCTGTCGCACGGGATGAGGCGCCGGACGGGATCGGAGGGCGGCTACAGGACGCTGGCCTTCCTCGACTCCATCGACAAGGTGCGCCGCCTTCACTCTGACTTCCAGGATGCCGAGCGGAACCAAAACCTTGCCCGACTGAGGACGGTGATGTTTCCCGATGACCCGATCACGGGCCGGATCGTGGACGAGTGCTGCGGGGATCCGTCCAGGTGCAAACGCTCGACGGACGGCGAGTGCTGGTGGTTCGCCGCCAACGACGCCCGGCAGGTCTTTGCCGACGGGCGTCCTTGGCAACGGGGCAAGCCACTTGCGGTGGCTCCCAATCCGGTGTCCTCCAAGGTCAAGGACCGGGTCGAGCAGATGATCAAGGAGAGCGATGTGGTCTTCGCGACCTCGTCGCTCGAGGTGGGGTACGACGATCCGGACATCGCCTTCGTTTTCCAGCATTATGCGCCGCAGAACCTGGCGAGCTTCATCCAGCGGAAGGGGCGCGGCGGCCGGGGTGCGGATGACCGGCCGCTGACGGCGATCACGTTGTCGATGTACTCGCCGAGGGACAGCTATTGGTATGCGAGGCCGGAGCTGATGCTCGACACCGGCAGGTTCGACGCCCCGGTCAATCCCGACAACCATTTTGTCCGACGGGCGCAGATCCTGAGCCTTAGCCTCGACGCGTTCGCCAGCTGGCAGGCCAAGGCAGGCCGTTCGTTTGTCGGCGCTGACGGCCGCATCGTCGACGGCGCGATGGACATGGCGCAAGGTTGGGTCGCCGACCTGTTCGGCCGCGATGCGTGGGTGCGGTATGGCTTCTCGACGCTGCGCGACCTTTGGGAGGCCGCAGCGCGCAAAGCGGACGGGCTAGTGCTGTCGGCCCGCGAGGCTCGCGAGCAAATGCCGTGGGTGCCGAAGTTCCTTCATGAGACGATCAACTTGCCGGCGATCGAAATTTCGCCAATTCCCGGCGAGGCCCGATCGCGTGACAAAGTGGAGAAAGAGGATGTGGCCTTGGTGCTTGCCTTGGCCGCTCCTGGCAACATATCGCGCCGCTTCGACGGGCGGGTCGGAACTTGGATCCCGCCCCGCGACGGCCGGGCGCCTTGGTTGTCGGCGCACGATCTGGCTTTGGCCGAGCGGGTTCCCATGTTCGGGGGCGATCTCGACCTGCTGATAGCCAACTTGCCCGTCGATGCCCGCTCATTGGCCAGCGGTGGGGATCTGAGGGACTGCCTGTCGGGCGAGATGGTGCGCCCGACAGTTATGACGTTCGAGAGGGCGGGCAAGTTCGCGCCTCTTGGGAATTGGACCCCCGATCAGGCCTTCGTCGCGGGTGTCGCGTACCCACGCTCGGAAAGGCCCGCAAAGCAGGCCGCCGTTGGTCATCGAAGTGAGGGAAGGTTGTGCGGCACGACGATCATCACGGCGGATGAGGATCTGGCGGAGGTGGCCATCGTCCCCGATCTGGAGCCTTACGTCGACCGTGTCTCCCTCTTCGTCGGTCGAGGCGACGGGGCGTCAACCGGCCTGCAGTTTTCGCGGGTCTATTGGGGAGCCGAGGGTAGGGTCGTCTTCGACGAACCGAAGGTCGACGACGCGCCGTTCTTCCAAACCTTCGTCGACGAGGCGAGCGGGCTGATTTCGCTCCATGGCTATGCCAGCGAGAGCGAGGGCGTTCGCTTCGGCGTCAACCGGACGCGGCTCTCCGCCTTCGTCGACCAAGTCGTCACGGGATCGTCGGACAGCGATTCCCTACGACGACTGGCGGCGCGATGCCATCAACTCAGTGCCTCGAATCTCGTCATGGCCGGACTGGACCGCTACTCCGCGACGACGATCGGGAAGTTGGCCGGCTTGGCGATGACGACCCCACAGGTTTCGGGGCAGCTCCGCGGCTCCCTGGGGCGGTTCAGCGTCGAAAGGCATTTCAAGCCCTTAATCAAGGACCTCGTCGACGGTCGCCATCAATGCGATCCGATGTTGACGACGCGCCGCGTCGAGGCAGCGCTGACGGCAATCAGCACCCCTGCCTACTCCATGGTGCTGAGGGACGCGTTGCGGGCCTGCCTCGAGCTTGAGGCGGACCGCGCCCATGTACGGAGTTCAGTACTGCATTCGCTGGCGCTGCGCTTGCGGGACATGTTCGTGCTCGTGTCCCAGGGGGACGAGCGCTCCGTGGCGGTGCACGTGAAGGTTCCCGTCCGCTATGGGGTCGAGGCCGAGGATATCATCACCATCTCCGAGGTGGGCGAACATGGCGATGGCACGACCCGGGCCTTCAGGGAGCGGCTCCCCGAATTCTCACGGCTCTGGAGGGAGGGGTTTGCAACCGCGTGCCCTAACGCAGCGGAGGACAGGTTCATGGATCGGTTGCTCGACGCCCGCTCGGAGCACGGGCGGTGGCTTCAGGCGAGCCCGCGCGATACGGCGGCCCTGGCCGCCATCGCAGCCGAAATCGGAGTCAACGGCACCGGCTCGGTTCCGGCGCCGTTGACTAGAGCTCTTTTCGGGACGCTGGAAGTCGGTGGACGTTCAGCGAGGCTGTTTGACGTCCTTCGCGACGCGAAAGAAGCGCGGAATGCGCTCGAGGCCGAGTTAGGACGGCCGGTCATGGGGTGGGAGCTATCCAGCAGACTGGTCGCTTCGGAGACGGCCAGGGTCGGTGTATTGGACGATCTCTTCACGTGGTACGGTGAGATCCCCGAGACGTTTGAGGGCGAGGGATCCCTTTCGCCAACTGCGCGCTTCTCCGAACAGGTCGAAGCTGCTGCAGGCCGCCTGTGCCTCGACGGCTGCAACGCCTGCGTCCGCCAGCGCAGCGATATCATGCCCGACGCCCTGCTGGATGTCAGCGTGAGTCGCACCCTGCTGGAAGGGTTTCTCGCCGAAACGTAGACGGTCAGGCCGAGACTATCCTGAACCCTTGCCTGGCTCCGTTCAAAGTGTCCAACCAATCCAGGACCGCGGGCGTTACATGGGCGAGGGTCGCCTTGCCGTCGATGAGGGCGTCGAGGAACTCCTTCGCGCCGTCCGCGTGACTGATGGCCTCGTATTCGGCCCTGAGGACGGAAGCTTCGGCTCGAAGGCCGGCGATGCTCGGGAGCAGTTCTGTCAGGGGCTTGGAAGAGATGCTGCGCGCCTTGGCCACGAGCGTCTTCAGGTCGTTTCCGAGATCGGCTACCGCATCGATCTGCACGAGCACGCCGCCCGCCGCTTCGAGCGGCTCGAGTTCGCTCTTGACGAGGTCCTCGTAGGCTTGCCGAACGAGCCGGACCAGACGGCCATTCGGTCCCTTCAGCCACTCTTCAAGGTCGTCGATCAGGCTGACCAGGGCCTCGCGGGAGGCAGCCTTCTCCATGTCGCCGCCGAACTCGGCAATCTTGGATACGGCATCGCGCGCCTCTCCCACGGCGACAGACTGGGTGCCGCGGAGATCATGGCCGTGCGCGGCAAGCGCCTCGAGGTTGGTGAGGACGGCCTTGTTGGCCTCCCACTTTGTTCCGAACTCGTCGAGTTTGTCGGCGAGGTCCTTCCGCGCGACGGCATTCGACAGCGCGTTTTGGTTTTGCTCCAGATAGGCGAGCGGGTCGTCCGTCGGCGACACGAGACGATCTGCAGTCATGCGGAACCCCCTAATGAGACGATCGCGCGCTTCGCGAGATCCCGACAATTCGCTCCGAGGGCGTTCAGTCGTTCCAACGTGAGCGCGTTGTCCCGCTGGGATCCGATCTGGTCGCGACACGCGTTTGCCAGTTGGCCTAGCGCCGCCTCGCCGAGCTTGAGGAGGGCCTCGGTCTCGTTGATAGCGGCGGCCGGCTGTTTGGCGGTCAGGTCGATGATGCCCGCTCGTATCTCGGGCGGATGGGGGTGCGCGAGGAGATGGTCGATCGCGGCCTCGACCGACGAAAGGCGTGTTTCCCAGCCCGGTTGCCTGAAGCGCACCAAGGCTTGGCGCCATTGTCCGACGATCGGGAGCTTCGCGGGCAGCCTGGAATCGGTCGCGACGATCACGTTGTCGACGCGTTCGAGATGCTCGTCGATCGTGCTGCCTCTCAGCATCTGGTCAAGCGCGGCGCTTGCGCCGGCGAGCCGGTCGAACTCGGCGCGAGGGAGCCTTGTCAGCTTCGCGGCCGTTTCGGCGAGGATGCTGACAGGGTAGTGGAAGATGTCGTCAGCGTTATCTGTCGCACCGTCCGCGGGCCGTTCCGGCAGTTTGAACTCGGCCGCGAGGCGCTTGATGACCGCGATGCCTTCGGCTGCGTCGAGAAGAGCCGCCGCTCCGCTCCCCTGGGTCAATCGGGCCGCCTTCAGCACCTGGTCCCTCAGCTTCCCGTGATGTTGGCGCGAGAGCGTCAGGGTCTCGTCCCATGAGGGCACGCGTGCCTTCGGATCGCTGCTGACTTCGCCCTCTTCGGCGAGGATCGCCGCCCACTGAGCCTCAGGAGGGGCGAGCGGGGATACGTCGCCGCGCAGCCAGGCCCGTACGGTCAAGATGGCGACGTTCGCCTGGGTCAGGCTGAGGGGGCCGTCGCTGGTCTTGGGCGTCCTGGCTTCGATGTGCTTTCGGACGAGCGGCTCGAGGAGCCTGATGGCTTTCGCCACGTTTCGCCGGTTGGAGTCTCGTTGGCCATCTGGCGCGTTCCTGAATTCAGCCTGCTTGCTTTCCGAGATCGCCATGGTTGCGGCGAAAGCCCATTCGTCGGCAGGCAAGATGAAGTAGGACTCCTTCTTCCGCGTCGTCGTGCCGGTGAACTTGACGTTGCTCTCGCTGAGCATCGCTTCGAATACCGAGGGCGAGGCATCGATCCGTCGGGGATCGATTCGGGAGACGAGGTCGAAGGCAAGGCGGTCCCAAATCGGTGGAAGCTGCGCCCCTGACAGGAGGAACTGGTCGCGATCGCTCAGCAGGCGCTCATGGTCGCTTGCCGTGACCTTCATCTTGCGGAGGACGGCCTTGGGTGTGTTCGCCGGATCACGGCGCTCAGGCTTCGCGCTGTCGGAGGGCGCGCGGGTGCCGACAGGTCTGCTAACCTCCGAGGCCGTTTGCGGCCCTTCCGCATGCTCTTGTTCTGCGGCTGCCGGTTGGAGTTCGGCTGGTGCTTCCGTAGGCTCGCCACTGTGGCTCGCGTCGGTGGGCGGCTCCTGGATAGCGTCGTCCTGACCTATCCATGGAAGGTTGAACCGCGTGAAGATGGCTTGACTGACGCCCGCATAGAGCGTGCCATGCGCATCTTTCCGCGTTGAAGGGTCCCTCCGCTCACCCCAGAAGGCGATCAAGCGTTTGGCGCGCTCGCGCGTGTCCCTTTCGGGGATCGCCGACAAGCGCTGCTCGATGACGGGATGGAGTGAAGTTGATCCAGGCTCGAGGGCGTCATGGCTCGTCACCTCGGCATTGGGATAGCGCCCCTCGTCCAGGACGTACGGGCGCGTCAGCGTGGGCGTAAGGATGCCCTGGATGATTCCACGCGGCGTCTGCCAGTTGCTGCCATTGTCGCTCGACTTCAGTGCTGAGAAGAACTTCTCAATCGAATGCTCTGTGAACGGGAAGAGGCCGACCCCGTCTCGAGCGCCGAACACATCATGGCAATCCGGTTGGCGGGGACACGACACGCACGGGTTGGGCGGGGGCGGCCGCTCGCCGTTCAAGCGGGGCGCGGCGGCCCATGCGTCGATCGCCCGCGGCCCTGCCCTCGCCGCGGAGAGGTAAGTCGCGACGAACCGCGAGCGCGCCTCGGCACTTCGGACGCTGGCCACGTCCTGGAGCGCGTCGTCGTCGCCGTCGCCCAGGCTGATGTCGTGAGTGATGCGCTGGCGGTAGTTCGCCGCAAGGTGCTGTCGAAAGTAGTTGGGCGTGAGCCCGATGACGGAAATCTGGTCGCACAGGTCGTTCGTGGTGGTGGAGTCGGCGACGAGGACGTCGATCAGGGCGTCATCCAGGCCCTGGAACGCCGTGATATCCTCCAACAGAAGGACAAGGCGCCGGCCGTCGCGCTTCAGCGCGCGCCTCAAATCGAAGAATATCTCCTTCAGCTTCGACGCGGGCACGCCCAGGGATTCTTGGATCGCGGGGTTCGTCCGCGCGTTGAGTGCTTTAGCGAGTCCGGCTGAGAACGGGACCTTGCTCGCGTGTCTCTCCAGAACCTCCTCGGGAGACCACTCCGCCCGCTGCAAGTCGTCGAGGATGGGCGCTTCCTGGGCTATTCGATTTAGGAGCCTTTGCGCTGGGCCTGAGATCACCTTTTCTTTGAACCGGACAAGATCGGGCATCTCGTACGGGCTGAAGGTCGCGGTCTCGGAATCGCGCTGTCCGTCCTCGTTGGTGAGGACACTGAGGACCCTCCGCGGCGCTTGCCATTCGCGCTGCACGACGAGCGTTGCCAGGATGTCGCCCGGCGCGTGCGTCTGGCAGAACCCGACGTCTGGGGGCGGCGTTTCGAGGTAGTCGGGCCTGAGCGAGTTTGCGAGCTTCGAGGTGAAGTCGGCGAGCTTGCCCTCGAAGCTTTTGGGTTGCCTAGCGCCGAAGTCTCCGATGACCGAGGCGTAGGCCGGCGCGCTGGATGCCAGTTCGGCCCGAAGCACCCGGAGGGAGCCTTCTAGACTGGCGCTGGCGCGCTGGAGCAGCAGTGGGATGTCCCTGCCGTCGGCGGTCGGCCACTCGTACTTCAGCCATTGGATCAGGTGCGACTTGCCCGAGCCCGGCTCGCCTCGCACGACGGCGAAGGCGTGCCGGCGTCCTGGATTGGAGAGTGCCTCGAGTACGCCGTCTTCCGAAGCCTCGGGGACTGAGGCGATTTCCGAACCTCCGATGGAAAAGTCGCGGATCGGCGTGTGTGTCGCGAGGAAGATGCCGTCGCGGGCGGCCAGGGCCTCCGTCCTGAGGACGGCTCCTGCGCCATCCTCGCCCCAGCACGAGGTCGCGAGTGTGGTGTCGGCGCTCATGCGGGACTCCGGTCCATGAGGCTCACCTCCGAGAACGACTTGGTCGGGTCGGCATAGTCTGAGGTCAAGCCGACTTGGCCGGCAGCATCACCGACGGTGGTAAGCCGGATGATGCCTTCGTCGCGGAGGTTGCGGAGCGCGGCGCTCAACAGGACGCCGCACTCGCCGGGCCGCGGAGCCTGGCCCGTGACGCTCGCGAAGAGATGTCCGCCGGGAAGGAAGGGCAAGCGCGTCCGCGCCCACCTGACGAATTGCGAGGCGGATTGCGTTACCGCGAACTGGGGGCCGGCTCTTGCGATCTCAGAACGCAGGCGTCGCGTGACGTCTGGGATGAAAGATCCTTGGCCGATGTCCTCGATGAGCCCTAAGTTGACCATCCAGCGCTGCCAGGGGGCTTTCTTGGTCGTGTTGAATAGGGCGCTGCTGGGATTGGCAGTCGCTGCTGCGACTCGGACTTCGTCCGCGAAGCTGCTGACGTCGAGGTGATCGCAGAACCAGCTTAGGCTGCGCAGTTTATCGCATTTGAGCGCGACGATGGCGTAGGCGGTGAGCAGGAGTGCATTGTCGTCGTCCTCTTCGGCGTCACCACGTCCGCCATCCGTGGCCACCAGGATGCGATCATAGCAGAGGTCGGAGAACTGGGCCTGCGTCGCCGGCGTTGGCGCGACCTGGGATCGCAAGGTTGTCCTGTCCGTCCCGATGAGATTCAGGCTCGTCGCGGCCCCGACCGTCTGGGTAAATGCAACTTGCTCTTCTGCCCTCGATATCATGATCGATTGGACGACATCCCTTGGAGCCTCGCCGCCGAGCGCGTCCAACAGCTTGAGCAGGCCGAAGATGCGTTCTGGCGTATGGGCGGTGTCCGACAGGAGGCTCATTGGCGCGAGGGCTCCGCTTGCCCTGCGCCGTCGAGAAGGCTCTCGAGCGTGATGGGCGGATGGATGGTGGCTGATGTGATCGGTCTGCCCGCCAGGCGGGCTCTCGCCGGCACGGCGACTATCACCATGGCCTTGCCCGGCAACGCGCGGAGATGGTCAACGACGGGCCACCAACTGTCGGGAGGATCGAATTCGGGCGGCATGAGGAACAGCGGGTACCCTTCTATAGGATCGAGATCCGTCGGGTCGGCTGGCCAGGGGTCCACAAAGCCGAGCGCGAGCGGCTCTTTCGAAAGTCTCTTGGCGACGGAGATTGCGTCTTCGGGCGGCACGACGAAGTGCTGCGCTCCGCCTCTTGCAAAGAGCAAAGCCGACTCCAGCAGCGCGCGGCGCTCCCTCGCGCCTTCGTACGTCAAGAGGTGAATTCCGGGAGGATGACTTGCTGGCGCCGTGTCCTTAGCGCGCCAACCGCCCTCGCGCTTCGGCTGGGCACGGGTCCGCTCCCCCGGAACCTTGAGTTCATGGCGAAGGCAGTAGTCGCACTGGCCGCAAGGCGGAAAGTCGATCGCGTCGGGCACGATCGACTGGAATGCGCCGATCAAGAGGCAATCCTTTTGTCCCTCCAGCAAGCGCTTCAGATGTTTGTGGTCGGATTGGCCTCTGCTGGCCTCACAGCGGATGAAACGATCAAATTCTTTCCATGCGGGGTTGTCACCATCTGCTTCGATGATGTCGTCGTGCTGGATGACGATGGTCCAGCGGTCCGCTTCCGTTCCCTCGTCTCCATCGCCTTCGACGACCTCGATGGCGTTGGCCCTCTGCATGGAGAGCAGAAGGTGCCGGTTCCAGTTGATGTTGTAGTCTGAGTCCGCGACGTTCACTCCGGCGTGCGCTGCCTTAAGATCGAGGTCTCCGAGTCGTCGACCATCGCCTGTCCAAGACCAAATGCCGGAGCGTTCGAGGGCCCGCCAGCGAGCTTTGGCCGTTTCGGAGGACAGGTTGTCGCCGATGGCCATACGCAGAGCCAAGCCCTCATCGCTCCGCATCGCCGGCGACTTTGTCCAAAGCGCGATGCCGAAAGCGCGGTTCCCATCCCGACCCGCTCTGCCGATCTCTTGGTAGTAGCGAGCGGTGGTCTCGGGCAGGCACGCGTGGATGACGGTTCGGACGTCGGCCTTGTCGATCCCCATCCCGAAGGCGGACGTGGCGACCATAAGGTCGATCTGATTTTCCGACCACCGTTGCACGATCTCGCGCCGTTCGCGTTGGGGCGTCTCTCCAGTGAAAAGGCCGATCCGTTGGTAGCCGCGCTCGCTGGTCAACCGCCGGAAGACTTCCTTGGCCCGATCCACCTCGGTGACGTAGACGATCGTCGGCCGAGGTGCGAGGTCGACCGCCTCCAGGAGGACGGCGTCGCGAACCCGGCCGTCATGAAAACTCTTCGCCGACAGCGAGAACTCGTATCGCGGCTCGCTCCCGTCGATGTAGAGCCAATCGCCGTCACGCTTGTAGCTCGCCCTCAGCAAGTCTGCCGTCGATGGGGAAAGGGTTGCCGATAAAAGGACTATTTTGACCTGATGACGCGACCGAACGGAGTTAGCCCAGGTCGCGAAATGCTGAAAGGCAGGTCGAAAGCTCCGCCCCCAATCCTCGACCATGTGGGCCTCGTCGATCGCGATGGCGGCGAGACGACCCGGCAGGATCGTCTTCAGCCCGTCCGAACGGTCGGCTGCCTGAGTGAGAACTTCTTTGAGGTCGAGCGCCTTCTCGGGAGAAGTGATGAGGATGGGAACCTCTCCACGGCGCGTCGCGTCGACGATTGCCTGCTTTTCGTCGGTAGGTTGGTCGCCTGTAAGGCACCTTGCCTTGTCCAAGCCGAGGAAACTTTTGAGGGAACGCTCGTGATCGAGGGCCAAAGCAATCGTCGGGACGATGAGCAGGACGAAGGCATGCGGGTCGGCCTCCCGCTCGAGCAGGGCGAGCGTTTGGAAACATAGGCTCTTGCCTCCTCCGGTCGGCAGGCCGACCATGAGCGTGGCGCCTTCTGGCATCGTAACGACGGCGCGAACGGCCGCTTTCTGGGCAATGGATCGGTATCCTGACCGGTTCGTAGAACGAAGCAGGAAGGCATCAGGCGCGCATGTTGCTATTGCGTTAGCGGATTCCTGCTCGATAAGGCGGAAAACGAAGTCGGGTATCGCGTTGGCCGTATGGTCACCGGCTCGCAGTGCTACCGACGCTCCCCCGTCTACGATTTCGAGGCCAAACCGCGCGAGTTCATCCCTGTGCGCCGCGAGCCAATCTTGCCCGTTTCGCTCGAAACTGCGTCGGCCCCCTTGCCTGCGGACGACCTCTCTAAGCATCGCAAGCCTGTCGGCCAACGAATCACAATCGCAGAAGCGCTGAAAAATCGATGCGATATCAGCATCCAGAAAATCGCGTCCCGTGGCACTCTCCAATATCGCCTCGCGTCCCGTTATTAAGGCCAACGGCTTTTACGCGACCTCCCGAATCGACTTTCTATATAACGTCGGCGGATGGCGATTTATCGTCAAGTTAGAGTCGAACAAAAACTGCGTGGTACTGTGAATTGCATTTCCAAGGCGGTCAGCCTGCATCTTCCTATCTAACGGGCTTGTCACTTGGCGGTGGGCTGTAGATCAACTCTAGTTTTGCAGTCAGACCTGTAAACGAGTTAAAATATTCGGCACGGTTTGCAATTCTGCAAAATCAAAAAAAGTCAGTGTCCGGCCTTTGGCTTCAAATCTGAGGGTCCGAGGCTCGAACCTTTTCGGGCGCGCGACCTGAAGCAACGCGATCGTTCTCGCCAATATGACGCACCCTGTCGCGATCGCCACATCGAGCCAAATCCTACCTACATCTGGAAGACGGTAGCGTCGCTAATAGGCGGGCCGAGGCTCGACCCTGATCCACCGCCGTCCGGGCTTTCGACTGGGCAGATGCCTCTGCGGGCAGCATTTCCACAGCTGCCCGCAAAGGCGCCCTTCGCTTACGATACGACCGTTTTCGCTTTTGTGTCGTCGTCGATTCCAGCGATCTTGATGCCCGGATCGACCGGCTGCAGATCCTTCTTCATGTGCTTGTGCGTGGCTCCGTTGAACAGCGTGCCGAGGAAGCCCCGGTCGAGGTCGCTGGTGCCGAAGAGCCAGTCGCAGATCGGGAAGGTCAGGTTGAAGTTCCGCGTCTGCATGAATCCGAGCACATGATGGACGTAGTGCATCCTGCGGACTGTGTTGACGAGGGGGATGTATTTCAGAAACGGATAGCGTTCGTCGTCGAGGTGGGAGAGCGTGTGCAGGCCCTCATAGAGCAGGTAGTAGCCGGCCATCGTGATGACCACGAGGTAGCCTGCGTTCGGTGAAATCAGCCACCCGGCGAGCAAGGCAGGCGGGACCGAGAGCAGGATGAAGCCGATCGGCGCGAACGGCGGAAAGAGCAGCGCCCGCCATTCCTTGTGACCCTCGTAGCCTAAGTCGTGATGGGTGAAGAACTGGTGGTGGACGGTGCAGTGGCGCTTGTAGACCGCCTCCAGCCCCGGCACCGGCCGGTGCAGGATGTAGCGATGCGCGGCCCATTCGACCCAGTTGCCGAACAGCGCGATCGCCGGCACCAGCATCCAGTCCCAGAAGCCGGGATTGGCGAGCTTCGTCGCGCAGTACCAGATCGTACCGAGCGTCACGACCAGCATGAAGCCGAGATGCATTGCACCGTGATACCAGGGCGGCGTCTCCTCGACGAACTTGACCTTGAACCTGGCCTGCCGCTCCCGCTCGCGCTGGTCGCGCTTCGGATCCTGCATTATCGCTTCCATGATGTGTCCTCCGTCGTTTCTTGGGATGAGGACACGACCATGGCGGCCGCGGGAACACCCTCTCAGCGCGGAGCGCGATTTATCATCGGGAACTATTTTCGGCGGCACGGGAGCCCCGAGCGCCCCCGTACGGCCTTGTCCCACACTTGCCGTCAGGGCGCCTCGAACCTACTCTGCCGCATGGATCGCGAACGCTTTTCCGGCCGGCCATGACCAGGGGGCTCGGCATCGTCACAGGACGTTTCGGCCGTGTCGCCCTGCTCGACATGGACACCTCGCTGACGACCCATGCCCACGCCCATTGCCATGCCGTCTTCAAGGTCGCTGGCCCCGACCAGCATTTCACCGTCGATGGCGCCCGGTTGCCGCTAAAGGCCGACACCGCCGTCCTGGTGAACGCCTGGCAGGAGCACCATTACGCTCATCGGGACGACCGCGAGCGCAGCGTGTTCCTCGCGCTCTATCTCGAGACCGACTGGCTGGCGCGGGCCGACCGGCTGTTCTCGAGCTGTGGCCGGCCGGCCTTTTTCGCGAGGCCCGGTATCGCGGTCTCGGCCGAGGCCGCGCTCTGGCGCGACCGGCTGACCGAGATGATCGAGACCGGTCACGACGATGCCGGCGCCGTCGAGGATGCGATCCTGCAACTCACCTGGACGATCGGCCGGAGCGCCGCCAATCCGGCGTCGCCGCCGGCGCGCGCGCCCGACTATCGCGTGCGTCGTGCTTTGAGATCGATGCGCGAGCACCTCGGCGAGCCTTACGACTACGATGCGCTTGCAGGTCTGGCGGGCCTCTCGCGCTCGCGCTTCAACACGCTGTTCCGTGACTGCACCGGCGTGACGCCGGCGGTCTACGGCAACGCCATCCGCATCGAGGCCTCGGTCTGCGCGCTGGGAGACCCCGCTACCGGGATCGGCCAGGTTTCCGACGATCTCGGCTTCAGCGCCGCCAGCAATTTCTGCCGCTTTTTCCAGCAGCATACCGGGCTGACGCCGAGCGATTACCGCCGGGTGACGGCGTCCCTGGCGGGCTGAGCCTTGCCTCCGCGGTTCAATGCATCACCGAGCCGCCATCGACCACGATGGTCTGGCCCGTGAGGAAGTCGCTGTCGGGGGCGCTGAGATAGATCAGCGTGCCGATCAGGTCGTCGGGCTGCGCTTCGCGCCTGATCGCGCGGCTGGCGACATTGTTGGCGACGACATCGGCCGCCCAAGCGGGGTTGACCCTGACATTGTCGCTCATCACCAGGCCCGGCGCGATGCAGTTGACGCGGATGCCTTCGCCGCCCAGTTCGCGGGCGAGTGCACGGGTGAACCCGACGATCGCCGCCTTCGACGTCACGTAGTGCAGCATCATCGGCGAGCCCTTGAAGACGGTCCCCGAGGCGATGTTGATAATCTTGCCGTGGCCCTGGCTGCGCATCTGCGGAACCACCGCCCTGGTGCATTCGAACGTGCCGCGGACATTGACGGCCATGACCGCATCCCATTCCGACGAGGCGATCTGGTCGAAGGGTTTCAGCGTCAGGTTGCCGAACAGCCCGGCATTGTTGACCAGGATATCGGCCGAGCCGAACCGCAGCACCGCCTCCGCCACCATGGTCGCGACCGATTCAGGCGAGGTCACGTCGGCCGTGACGGCGAGGGCTTGGCCGCCGGCCGCGACGATCGCGTCGCGCGTCGCCTCGGGCAGGCGGATATCGGAGACGCAGACGGCCGCCCCTTCCTTGGCCAGCGCCATCGCATAGGCTGCTCCGATGCCTTGCGCCGCGCCGGTGACCAGCGCCACCTTGCCTGTCAGACGTGCCATGAAAATTCTCTCCGGAGTTGATAATGAGCCGGCGAACGGACTATTCGAGCCCGAGGAACTTCGTGCCGAATTCGGGGTCGCCGAGCAGGCTCTCGCGCGTGCCGTCCAGCGCGCTGCGGCCGTTCTCGATCACATAAGCGCGGTCGACGAAATCGAGCGCGCGATGGATATTCTGCTCGACCAGAAGAATGGTGACGCCGGTGTCGGCCACCCGCCTCAGCGCGTCCATGACATCGTAGATGACGAGCGGCGCGACTCCGAGAAAGGGTTCGTCCAACAGCAGCAGTCTGGGCTTGGACATCAGCGCACGGCCGATCGCGACCATCTGCTGCTGCCCGCCAGAGAGCTCGCCGGCGTTCTGGCGGGCCTTCTCGCGCAGGATCGGAAACAGGGCGAAGACATAGTCCAGAGTCTGGCTCAGGCTCGCCCGCGACGCACGCAGATAGGCCCCCATTTCGAGGTTTTCCTGCACGCTCATCTCGGCGAAGAGTCGCCGGCCCTCCGGCACGAGCGCGATGCCGCGCGCCACGTTGTCCGCCGGCGGCCGGGCGGCGATCGAAGCGCCGTCGAAGACGATGTCGCCCGATTGCGGCGGATAGAGACCCATGATCGCCCCCAACGTCGTGCTCTTGCCGGCTCCGTTGGCGCCGAGCAGGCCGATTTTTTCGCCGGCCCGGACGGTGAGGCTGACATCCCACAGGGCGCGTAGCTTGCCATGGTCGACGACGAGATTGGCGAGGTTCAGCATCAGTGCCCCTCCTTCGTCGCAGCCTGGCCGAGATAGGCGGCGAGCACGCGCTCGTCCTTCACGGCTTCCGCCAGGGGCGCATCGGCGATGACCTGGCCCTGTTCGAGTACGATCAGCCGGTCCACCACCTGCGCCAGCGCCGAGAAGATGTGCTCGACCCAGATCACGGTGATGCCGTAGACGTCGCGGATCTCGCGGATATGGCCGACGAAACGCCTGATCTCGGCTGGCGTCAGGCCCGATGCGACCTCGTCGACGAGCAGCAGTTTGGGGTGCAGCGCCAGCGCGCGCGCCAGCTCCAAGCTCTTCTTTTCTTGCAGGCTGAGGCCGTCGGCGCGCTCGCCGAGGCGGTCGCCGAGGCCGACGAAGGCGGCGTATGCGGTGGCCTCCGCGAGGGCGTCGGGCAGGGCGGGTCCGTTCCGGCGGAAGGTCGCGGCGATCGCGATGTTTTCCGCCACCGTCAGGTCGCCGAAGGGACGCGGGTTCTGGAAGGAGCGTCCGACGCCCACCGCCGCGACCTCGTCGCGTCTGAGGCCGGCGAGGTTCCGACCGTCGACGATCAGCTCGCCTGTCGGCTCGTAGACCTTGGAGATGCAGTTGAAGAGCGTCGTCTTGCCGGAGCCGTTGGCGCCGACGAGCCCGACGACCTCGCCCTGCCGGACGACGATATCGACCGCGTTGACGGCGATGTTGCCGCCGAAGGACTTGGTCAGCTTGCGGCAGACCAGCAACTCGCAACTGGGATCGGGCACGCGGATCGGCATCGGCAGGCGCTCATGGCCGGCCGCCACAGCCGCCCCGGTCGGCGCGAGATGCTGCTCGCGCGACAGGAAGCGCAAGGCGGGGATCGCCTTCGTGAGCCGCGAGCGCAGCAGGCCGCCGGGCATGAAGCGCCCGATCAGCAGGATGATGAGCCCATAGACCGTCGCGTGCAGGATGCTCATGTTGACGAGCAGGAACTGCTGCACGGTGAACAGCAAAGCGACGCCGATCATCGGCCCCCAAAGCAGGCCCGAGCCGCCGAACAGCGCCATGGCGACGGGTACGAGCGCGACGCTGAGGCCAAACACGGTAGGCGGGTCGATATAGCTGAGCTGCCAGGCATGGACGGCTCCGCCCAGAGCGGCGATGGCGCCCGACAGCACCATCACGCCGAGCTTGGCCGGAAAGATGCGGATGCCGACCACCTCGGCCGCCTGCTCGTCGTTGCGGATGCTCTTCAGCGCATAGCCGAAGCGCGAGCGAGACAGCGCGATGGTGAGCGCGAAGGTCGCGATGGCAAAGCCGAGCGCGGTGTAAAAGGCCTGCAGCAGCACGTAGTCTGGCGGCAGCACGATGCCATCCGCGCCGCCGGTCAGTTTCGAGAGGTTGAAGGCGAGCAGTTCGGCCAATGGCAGGATGGCGAGCGTCGCGAAGGCGAAATAGTCGCCCTTGAGTCGAAACAGCGGGAACGACAAGATCGCCGCGGCCAGCGCCACCACCGCCATCGCGACGACGAAGCAGAGCGGCACCGGAACCCCGGCGTTGAGGCTGATCGCGAAGGCATAGGCCCCGACGCCATACCAGGCGAAATGCCCGAGATTGACGTAGCCGGCGAGCCCGCCGATCCAGTCCCAGCTCTGCGCCAGGATGAAGGAGACCAGGAGCGTGAAGACGAGGCTGGTCGCATAGGGCACGCCGAGCTGCGGAACCAGCAGCAGGAGCCCGATCAGGACCGCGCCGCCCAGCCAGGGCAGGAGGGACCGGGCGGGCGTCGCGGCGCGCGCATCCGCGGCCAGCGCCGTGGTGGCGAGAGAGACGTCGTGACGCGTCATCATGCCCTCCTTACCGAACCGAAGCCTTGCGGGAAGGCGACGAGGATGACGAGCAGCAGCGTGATCGATAGCGCCGGCGCCCATTCAGGCGCCCAGAAGAAGGCGGTGAAGGCTTCCGCCATGCCGAGGAACAGCCCGGCCGCGAGCGCCCCGACGAGATTGCCGACGCCGCCCAGCACGATGATCGTGAAGGCCTTCACCGTCAGGTTGAAGCCGGCATAGGGATCGACCGGGAAGACCATCGCGTAGAGCACGCCGGCAATGGCCGCCAATGCGGCGCCCAGCCCGAAGGTGATGCCGTGGATGGCGCGCGGGCGCACGCCGCAGATCGTAGCGCCGACATGATCCTGCGTCACCGCGCGCACGGCGCGGCCATACCAGGACCGGCTCAGCACCAGTTGCAGCACGATCGTCAGCACCGTGATGCCGGCCAGCATCCAGGCCTGCGAGACGGGGATCAGAACGTTCCCGATCTCGATCACGTCCGAGCGCAGGGGAATGTTGCGCGGGCGCGGGCCGGCCAGCGTCGCTGCGACGTCGCCGATGATGATCAGTGCCCCGACCGTGGTCAGCACCGTGCCGACCGAGGCCTCGAAATGGTTGCGGCGCTTCAGAGGCGCGAGCAACACGTCGTGGAAGCCCCAGCCGAACAGGAAGAACCCGGCCGCCAGCCCGATGATGATGGCGACCAGAGCGATCGGATTGGAGCCGAGCGCGGTGTAGAGGATGCTGGCCAGCACGCCGGCGATCGCCAGCAGCGTGCCATGCGAGAAATTCAGGATGCGTGCGACGCCATAGATCAGCGAAAGGCCGAAGGCGAAGAGTGCGTAGAGCCCTCCGATGAGGATGCCGCCAATGGCGATCTGGGCGAGAATGTCGATCGGCATCGCCGCGCTCCGTCAGCCGCTGCCTACTGCCAGCTCGGCGAGGGCCAGGCGATCTTGCCGGCCTCCGGCGGCCACACGACTGCGACCTTGCCGCCCTGGATCTGGATCGTGAAGGCGCCGTTGGTGGTGGCGAAGCCCTTCTCGTCAAAGACGATCGGCCCGGGCGGCGCCTCGAACGTGCCCTTGGTCAGCGCCGCGCGGACCTTTTCCCGATCGACCGCGCCTGCCTTCTCGATCGCCTGAACCATCGTCAGATAGGCGCTGATCCGGCCCATGGTGAAGATCGACTCGAACATGTCGACCTTGGAACGCTGTAGCACCCGCGTGACCAGTTCGCTGTGCTTGCCGCCGACCGCCGGATACCAGGCCAGTTCGCCGGTCATGCCCTCGATGTCCTTGCCGGTCTGGCGGGCGAGCGCGCCGGTCAGCATGGTGTGGTGGACATCCATCGCCTTGATGCGCTGCTGGCGCATCTGCTGCACCAGCGGGCCGGAAACGTTGTCGAAGGACGAGATATAGACGATGTCGGGCCGGGCGGCCCTGATCTTCAGGATGATCGCGGAGAAGTCCTTGGCGTCGGCCGGGAAGGTCTCCTTGCCGATCACCTTGATGCCTTGCGCTTCGGCCTTGGGCGCCCAGAACTCGGTGATGCCCTTCATCACCGGGTTGTCATGGGTGACGAAGAAGATCGTCTTGGGCTGCGGCTGGACCTTGGTCAGCATCTCGAAATAGCGCTGCGACCACAAAGGCACCACGGGATAGGGCGTGCCCCACATGTATTTCAGGCCGCGCGAATAGGCCGAGGGCGTCGCCACATTCGCCATCACGATCGGAATCTGGTGGCGTTCGGCGACGGTCGGCACGGGCAGGCCGAGCGAGGTCCAGTCGGGACCGACGAAGAAATCGACATTGTCGACCGAGGCCATCTTCTCGAACAGCGAGACGGCGGTCGAGGGGTTGGACTGGTCGTCGTAGATGACGATCCTGACCGGCAGCTTCTTGCCGCAGGACGAGACGTCGATCCCGCCCATCTTGTTGATCTCGTCGAAGAAGGCCTCGGTCATCGCCTTCCAGTTGTCGGTCAGCGTCGAGAACGGACCGGTCTCCGAGATGGTGGTGCCGAGCAGGATCGGCTCGTCGCAGGAGCCGATCTTGGCCTGGGCCACGGCGCCGCTAGCGACGAGGCCGACGAGCGCGGCCGTGGTAAGCAAAACTGTCCTGATCATGTCCGTCCCCTCCAGAATATCGCGGCTTTCCGCGTTATTGCGCCGAGTAAACGAGGCTCAGGGTATCAAGGCAAATAATGAGTGTTGATGCCGCTATCGTATTCAATGATTGCTTCGCGGCATGCATCCATGATCTGCTGGAGAGCCGCGCCCGCCGCGGCGTCCGGCGCGGCAGGCAGGCACAGAGGCAGGTTGGTTGCGACGAGATCGGCGGCAGGCGCGCCTGTCTGCGGCCAGCGCGAGGCAGCCCAGCCGACCAGCAGGCCGAGCTCGATGCGCTCGGCGGCGAGTTCGTCGGCCTTGATGCGCTCGCGCAGGGCCGCTGCCTCCGGCCGCCCCATCAGCGGCGATGACTTCATCGTCACGCGGATCGCGCGCAGCGGCCGAACCACTGCCTCGCGCCAGGGGCCGACGAGCGCGGTTGCCTCATGCGCCGCGTCCTGCGACAGCGCGATGCCACATCGCGCCAGCCAGCCGCCGAACAGCAGCACGACGATGTCGGCCTGCACCCGCTCCTGCAGGAGCAGGCAGGATTGCTGGACACCCGGCCGCGCATAGACGGCGCCGATGAGGCGCCAGCAGGCCACCTCGGCGTTCACGTCACGGGGGCGGCCGCGGCCGCGCCGTGGCGTGGCCGCGGCCCGACGCTCTCGCCCCAGCGCTTGACCGTACCGGTCTCTATGCCGAAGAGGTCGAGCATGCGGCCGACCGTATGGTCGACCAGATCGTCGATGCTTCGTGGTCTTGCGTAGAAGGCCGGCACGGGCGGGGCAATGATCGCGCCCATCTCGGAGAGTTGCGTCATCGCGCGCAGATGGCCGGTGTGGAGCGGCGTTTCACGCACCATCAGCACGAGCCGGCGGCGCTCCTTCAACACGACATCGGCAGCCCGGCTGAGCAGGCCGGAGGTCACGCCGGTCGCGATTTCCGACATCGAGCGGATCGAGCATGGCGCGACCAGCATGCCGAGCGTTTTGAACGAGCCCGACGAGACCGCCGCTCCGATATCCGCCTGCGAGTGGGTCACGTCAGCCAGCGCCCGCACCTCGGCGACCTTGAGGTCGGTCTCGTGCGCGAGCGTGATTTCTGCCGAGCGCGACATCACCAGATGCGTCTCGATCCCGGCCTCGCGCAGCAACTGGAGCGCGCGGATGCCGTAGACGACCCCAGACGCGCCGGAAATGCCGACGATCAACCGTGGCCGGCCGCCGGTCATGCGCGCGCCGAGGCCGGCACTACGCCGGCATTGAGATAGATGTGCTTCAGCTCGGTGAAATCGGCGAGGCCGTCGAAGCCGTGCAGGCGACCAAGCCCACTCTGGCGATAGCCGCCGGTCTCGGCCTCCGCGAACAGCCTGTTGTGGTCGTTGATCCAGACCGTGCCGTTCCGCAGCGCCCGCGCGATACGCATGGCCCGGCCGACATCATGCGTCCAGACGCTGGCCGAAAGTCCGAAGACGGTGTCGTTGGTCCTCGCGACGGCCTCCGCCTCGCTCTCGAACCGCTCGAGCACGACGAATGGACCGAAAATCTCCTCCTGCGTGAAGAACGCCCTAGTGTCGGCATGGGCAACGATCGAAGGAGTCAGGAAGGCGCCGCCGGACAGCGCGCCATTGGGCGCCGACCCGCGCAGGACGACCTCGTCGGCGAGATCGAAGGCCTCCTCGATGCGCGCGTGGATGCGGTCACGCGTGGCATGGTCGATCAGCGGCCCGAGATGGGTTGTCGGATCGGGGCCGGGCCCGACCCTGAGCGCCGACAGCGCACCCGCCAGCGCCACCTTCATCTCGTCGTAGCGCGAGGCCTGGACGAGGATCCGCCGCGCCGCCGTGCATTGCTGGCCCGAAATGATGGTCGCGGCGGCCGCGAGCTGCGGCGCGATGCGCGCAACATCGACATCCTCGAAGACGACGCAGCAGGATTTGCCGCCGAGTTCGAGCGAGAGCTTTTTCATGGTCGGCGCCGCGGCCGCCATGATCGCCCTGCCGGTCTGCGTCGAGCCGGTGAAGCTCAGCACCTCTACATCGGCCGAAAGCGTCAGTTCCTGCGCTGCGGCGTGGCCCGTTTCGCCGACCATGTTGCAGGCCCCGGCCGGCAGCCCACATTGCGCCAGTTCCTGCAGGAACGCGGCGGTGAACAGCGTCGTCTGCGGTGCCGGCTTGACGATAGCGGTGCAGCCGGCCGCGAGCGCCGGCGCAAGCGCGCGCACCAGCAGGACCGCAGGCGCGTTCCAGGGCACGATGATGGCGGCAACGCCGGCGGGCTCACGAAGCATCGTCGAGAACACGCCGGGCTCGACCTCCAGCACATGTCCCGGGATATGGCGCGCGAGCCCCGCGTAATATCGGATCTCGGAGATCGCGCCGCCGATCTCCGCGCGCGACTGAGAGATCGCCTTGCCGTTCTCGAGCGTCATCAGCATGGCGAGATCCTCGCGCCTTGCTTCGAGCCGGGTAGACCAGGCGAGCAGGACTTCCTGGCGCAGGCGTGGATTCTGCGACCAGGCCGGTTGGCTGAAGGCGTGTCTGGCCGCCGCGATCGCTTCCCGCGCCTCATTGCGCCCGCCATCGGCGAAGCGTCCGACCGTCGCGCCCGTCGCGGGGTCGATGCTGTCGGCCAGCGCGCCGTCATGGGATGGGGTCCAGCGCCCGGCGATCCAGTGCGTTTCGGTCTCTACCTGCATGTGTCTCTGATCCGACATGTTGCGCGTCGGGCCGGCGTGGCCCTTTCGCGTCAGAATATCGGGCTTCTGACTATCAGAGATAATAATGATGAATGATGGACGCTATCAGCTGTTCTCCTGGCTATGCAGCACGTTGGCGGCATCGGCGAGTTCACTGCCGAGCGTGTCGATGAACAGGCGCGCGGCCTCCGAGAGCGGCCTGCGCGGGTTATGCACGCAGATCAGCTGGCGGGTCACGCGCGGCGCCACGATGCGGTGCGCCCGCAGGCTGCCATCCGCCAGGCCGCGATGAACCGCAATCGCCGGCAGCACGGTGACCCAGTCGGACTGCCGCACCAACTCCTCGATCGCTGCGACGGCATCGACCTCGAGCCGGATCGAGAGCGCGACGTCCTCGTCCTCGGCGATGTCATCGATGATCGTACGCAGCCCGTTATTCTTGGAGGGCAGCACCAACGGCAACCTGACAAGGTCGCGGAACAGTATGGGCGAGGGCAGGCCACGGCCGTTCGCGGCCTTGGTGACGAGTACCATCTCCTCGTGGAGAACGTCCATGAAAGGCAGATCGAGCCGCCGTCTCGTCTTGTTGACGATGGCGAAGTCGAGCATTCCGGAACGAACCTGATCGAGATGCGCGCTCGAATAGCCGTCGCAGGCCGAGACCTCGACCTCCGGATACTGACCCGCAAAGATGGCAAGCGCGCGCGCCAGCACGCTCGTCGTCACTGAGGCGACGAGCCCGACCGCGATGCGGCCGCTGATCTCGCCCGAGCGGCTGACAACCTGCTGCTTGGCGTCCGAGAGGTCCCGCAGCAGCGGCGAGAACAGCCTATAGGCGAGCTGGCCGGCCGGCGTCGGCGTCATCCCTTGGGAAGAACGTTCGAACAGCTTCTGCCCAAGCTCGTCCTCCAGCTTGGCGATCTGCATCGAAAGCGCCGGCTGGACGACGTTCATGCGGCGCGCGGCGCGCGTCGTCGAACCCTCCTCGCAGAGACTGAGGAAATAGTTGAGTTGGCGAAGGTCCATGTCCCCCGGGATCCTCCAAAGCCTATCACGATAACTGATGCTGATAACCTTGATCATCACATACTATTTGGGTGCGCGCCAGCACGCGGCCTAGCATCAGACGTGGCGTCGCACTCCTGCGAAGCCGCCCTTCGGCCAAGCGCCGTCCAATCCAGATGCGAGCCGAGCCATGCCCCACCTTGCCGCCGAAGCCGGGCTTGCCGATGACCCGGCTCGTCTCTCGGGACCGGGTTTCGCCGCCAATGGTCCCGTCACCAGCCTGCGCGACTGGCTTGACCGATTGTCCGCCACGGGGCGTCTCGCGGTGATGCGGCCCGGCATCGGCCTGCGCTTCGAACTGGCGGCTGTCTCGAAGCGGCTGGACGGCGAGAAGGCGACGGTCTTTCCGGCGCCCGACGGCCACCCGGTCAGCGTGATTTCCGGCCTCGTTTCGGATCGCGGCTGGATGGCCGAGGCCATGGGCGTCGAACCGTCGCAGGTGCTGAAGCGCTTCCAGGAGGCTGCGCGCAACCCCGTTCCCTGGCGCGAGACCAGCGCCGCGCCCGCCCAGGAGGTCGTGCATCGCGAGGTCGACCTGATAACGCTGCTGCCTTCGCCGACGCATAACGAGTTCGACAGCGGCGCCTATATCACCGCCGGTCTGTTGATCAGCCGCAACCCGAAGACCGGCATACAGAATGTCGCGATCCACCGGCTGCAGGTCTCCGGCCCCGACAGGCTCGGCGCCCTGCTGCTTCCGCGCCATACGCTCGCCTATCAGCAGATGGCGGAGGACGAGGAGCAGGACCTGCCCATCGCGATCGTGGTCGGGGTCGATCCGCTGACACTGCTCGCTTCGCAGGCAATCGCGCCGCTCGATCAGGACGAACTGGAGATCGCCGGCGCGCTGCACGGCCAGCCGCTCGACGTAGTGAAATGCATCACCAGCGAGGTCCGCGTGCCCGCGCAGGCCGAGATCGTGATCGAGGGCAGGCTGCTCGCCCGCAAGCGCGAACCGGAGGGGCCGTTCGGCGAGTTTCCGCAATATTACGGCGAACGCGGCGAGCGTCACGTCATCCAGGTCGACGCCGTCACCCATCGCCGCAATCCGCTTTTCCATACCATCGTCGGTGGCGGCCTCGAGCACCTGCTGCTCGGCGGCATCCCGCGCGAGGCGACCATCCTCGACCATCTCCAGCGCAGCTTTCCCAGCGTCGGCGACGTCCATCTCGCGCGCGGCGGCGTCTGCCGCTATCACCTCTACGTCCAGATGAAGAAGCGTTCGGAGGGCGAGGCCAAGAACGTTATCCTCGGGGCGCTCTCCGCGCACTACGACGTCAAGCACGTCGTCGTCGTCGACGAGGATGTCGATGTGCATGACCCCACCGAGGTCGAATGGGCGGTGGCGACGCGCTTCCAGGCCGATCGCGATCTCGTGGTGGTCGCCGGCAGCCAGGGCTCGAAGCTCGACCCGTCGACGCGCGACGGTGTCGGGGCCAAGATGGGACTGGACGCTACCGCGCCGCTCGACGCACTGGAGATGCGTTTCAAGCGCATCCGCGTGCCGGGCGAGGATACGGTGGAGCCGGGGCGTCTGCAGGCCGGGACGGATTGGCGCAGCGGGCGCGCCGAGTAAACCTGAACCCCGCATGCCTGCAACCGACAGGCCCTTGCGGGGGTGGCGAGCCGGCCACTACACTATCGTCTGACGGAGAACGACCTGGAAATCAGGCTTGGTGAGGAAACGGCATGTCGGATGCCTTGCGCATCGCGCACGGAGCCTTCGGACGGGTGGCGCTGCTGGACATGGACCGAAGCCTGGTCCGGCACGCGCACCCCCATTGCCATGTCCTGCTGAAGGTCGATGGCGACGACACCCAGTTCCTCGTCGGCGACCATGTCGCGCCGCTGACGGACGATCTCGCCGTGCTGGTCAACGCCTGGGAGCCGCACGCCTACATCCATGATCCCAGACGCAGGAACGCGCTGATCCTGGCGCTCTATATCGAGCCCGAATGGCTGCGCAGCTTCCGACCGAACTGGGCTTCCAGTGGCGCGCCGGGTTTTTTCGAGCGGTCGGCCGGCGAGGTCACCGCCCATATCCGCCAGACAGCGCTCGATCTCGCAGCCGAGATGGTGCATGAGCCCGGCGCCTCGCGCCGGCAGGAGCATCTGCTTTCGGAGCTGATGATCGCCGTGATCGAACGCTTCACCCCGTGGCGGACGGTGGGGGCGTCCCTGCGCGAAATCGCCCGCTCGAATGCGATCGATTGGCGGGTGGGGCGCGCCATCGCCCTGATGCGGACCAACCCGGCAGCCCCGCTCAGCATCGAGAAGCTGGCGAAATCGGCCGGTCTCTCGCGGGCGCATTTCTTCCGCGTCTTCGAGGAATCCACCGGCGTCACGCCGCATGTCTTCCTGAATGTGCTCAAGGTCGAACTCGCCGTCGGCGCGATCATGGAGGGCGACGAGACCTTCGCGGTGCTGAGCGACCGGCTCGGTTTCAGCGCGCCGGCTCATTTCACCCGCTTCTTCCGCGACCATTGCAGCGTCGCGCCCAGCGAGTTCCGGCAGGTGGCGCGGCTGGGCCGATAGGAAGCGAATGGCGAAGGGCGAATGGATTTCGCCGCGCCGCCTTGCCGCGTTTTGCTCGCCAGACCCATCATTTTGAGACTTTTTGGTAAGGCGCGAGACCCAGCGGGATCGCGCCCCGTCCCCTGATCGCAGAGCCTCCCGACCCAGACGCCCGTCAGAGCGCGTCATCGGGAGCATGCGTCAGGTGAAGATCGAAACCATCTCGTGGACGGGACAATCGCTGGAGCGCGTCGAGGACGCGGCCCTGCTGACCGGGCGCGGGCGGTTCATCGACGATCTCGGCGTCAGGCCCGGCACGCTCCACGCGGCGATCCTGCGCTCGCCTCATGCCCATGCCGACATCCTCTCGATCGATATCGCGGCTGCGGCCGCCATGCCGGGCGTCGTGGCGGTCATCACCGGCCGTGACCTCGCCAGGCTCACCACGCCCATGGTCGCAGGGCTCAAGGTCGCGGTCGAGAACTGGCCGATGGCGGTCGAGCGCGTGCGCTATGTCGGCGAACCCGTCGCCATCGTCGTGGCGCAGAATCGCTACCTCGCCGAGGACGCGCTGGAAGCGGTCGAGGTCGAATACGCCCCGTTGCGCTGCGTCGTCGATCCGCTTGCGAGCCTCGAACCCGACGCGCCGGTGCTGCATGACAAGGCCGGCGGCAACATCGTCAGCGACCGTCGATTTCGCTACGGCGACCCCGAAGCCGCATTCGCCGACGCCGCGCACCGGGTCGAGGTCATGATCGCCTATCCGCGCAACACCGGCGCGCCGATGGAGACCTTCGGCGTGGTCGCCGAATACGATCCCCATGAAGACGCCTACGACATCCTCGCCAATTTCCAGGGGCCGTTCAGCATCCATGCGGTGCTGGCGCGCTGCCTAAAGGTCCCCGGAAACCGCCTGCGGCTGCGCATGCCGCCCGACTCCGGCGGCAGCTTCGGTGTCAAGCAGGGCGTCGCGCCCTATGCGGTCCTGATCGGCGTCGCCGCGCGCATCAGCGGCGCGCCGGTCAAATGGATCGAGGACCGCCTTGAGCATCTGGGCGCGGCGGTCGCCGCCACCAACCGAGTCACCACGCTGAAAGCGGCCGTGGCGGCGAACGGCCGCATCACCGCGCTGGACTGGGACCAGGTCGAGGATTGCGGCGCCTATCCGCGCGCGCCGGAGCCCGCCACGCTCTACCGCATGCATGGCAACATGAATGGCGCCTACGACATCGCCAACATCGCCATCCGCAATCGCGTGGTTCTGACCAACAAGGCCCCGACGGGCCTCGTGCGCGGTTTCGGCGGCCCGCAGGTCTATTTCGCGCTCGAACGGCTGATGCAGCGCGTCGCGATCGAACTCGGGCTCGATCCGCTGGCGGTGATCCGGGCCAACCTGATTCCGGGCGGGTCGTTTCCCTACCGCACGGCCTCGGGTGCGCTCTACGATTCCGGCGACTATGTGAAGGCCTTCGATCTGGCTCTGGCGGAAGGCCGGCTCGCCGATCTGGAAGCCCGCCGCGACGCCGCCCGCACTGCGGGCAAGCTTTACGGCATCGGCTTTGCGGCCGCCGTCGAGCCCAGCGTCTCCAATATGGGCTACATCACCACGGTCCTGACCGCCGCAGAACGAAAGAAGGCCGGCCCGAAGAACGGCGCGCAGGCGACTGCCACCGTCACGCTCGATCCCGTCGGATCGGTCAGCGTTCATGTCGCCTCGGTGCCGCAGGGACAGGGCCACCGCACCGTTCTGACGCAGGTCGTCGCAGATGTTTTCGGCCTGCCATGTGAGGCGGTCCGCGTCGTCGCCGATCTCGACACGGGCAAGGATGCCTGGTCGATCGCCTCCGGCAACTATTCCAGCCGCTTCGCCGCCGCCGTCGCCGGGACCGCGCATCTGGCGGCGACGCGCCTGCGCGACAAGCTGGCCGCAATCGCCGCCGGCCAGCTCGGCGTCGAGCCCGCGCAGATCGGCTTTGTCGGCGGTTCGGTCTTCGTCAAGGGCGAGCCCGGCAAGACATTGCCCTTCGGCCGCGTCGCCGCGCTCTCGCACTGGTCGCCCGCTCTTTTGCCCGCAGGCGTCGATCAGGCGATCCGGGAGACCGCCTTCTGGACGCCGCCCGAGCTGTCCGCGCCGACCGACGACGACCTCGTCAACTCCTCGCTTTGCCACGGCTTCATCTTCGATATGGCCGGCGTCGAGGTCGATGTCGAAACCGGCAAGGTCCGGATCGACCGCTACGTCACCATGCACGACTGCGGCCGCGTGCTGCATCCCGGCATGGTCGAGGGCCAGATCAGGGGCGGCTTCGCGCAGGCGCTGGGCGCGACCTTTTACGAGGAACTCGCCTATGCCGATGACGGCGCGTTCCTCACGGGAACCTTCGCCGACTATCTGCTGCCGACGGCGACCGAGACGCCCGATATCGAGATCCTGCACCTCGAGACGCCCTCGCCCTTCACGCCGCTCGGCGCCAAGGGCGTCGGCGAAGGCAACTGCATGTCGACGCCGGTCTGCCTCGCCAATGCGGTCGCGGACGCGCTCGGGGTCGCGGAACTTGACCTGCCGCTGACGCCGGCTCGCATCGCCGCGCTCGTCGCCGCGCCCGAGCCGGCCTTGCCCGAGTCCCATCGCGAACGCGCAACGGGGCTGGGCGCGGCCAAGCCCGGCGACCGCGCGCTGCGCGGCCAGGGACAGGCCAGCGTCGCCGCCGCGCCGGATGCGGTCTGGGCCATGTTGCTCGATGTCGACACGCTGGCTTCGATCATTCCCGGCTGCCACGGTGTCAGCAAGCTGTCGGAGACGCATTTCAAGGCAGATGTGACGCTCGGCGTCGGCCCGGTGAAGGGGCGCTACAAGGCGCAGATCAGGCTGTCGGATCTCGATGCGCCGCGGGCCGCGACCCTGGCGGGCTCCGTCTCGGGGGCGCTCGGAACCGGCGGCGGCTCCGGCCGCGTGATGCTGACGCCGGCAGGCGACGGCGGCACGCTCATCGCCTACACCTACGAAGCAGCCGTCGGCGGAAAGGTCGCAGCGATCGGCGGACGCCTGCTCGACGGCGCGGCCAAGGCCATCATCGGCCAGTTCTTCGCGGCGCTGGCGCGCAGGGCGTCGCCCGCCCGGCCCGGCTTCATCGCCCGCCTGTTGCGGAGGCGGCCATGAAGCCCGCCGCCTTCGACTATATCCGAGCCGGCGACCTCTCCGAGGCGCTCGAAGCGCTGGCCCAGCACGGCGCGGACGCCCGCATCATCGCCGGCGGCCAATCGCTGCTGCCGATGCTGAACATGCGGCTGGCGAAGCCGGCGGTGCTGATCGACATCATGGGCATCGCGGGGCTCGACCAGGTCGGGCGGGAGGGTGATCTGATCGTCGTGCCGGCCGGCGTGCGCCAGGCGGCGCTGATGAAGCGCTCCGGCCTTGCCGGCGAACAGCCGCTGCTGGCGGCGGCGCTGCCCTGGCTCGGTCACTACCAGACCCGTGCGCGTGGAACGGTCTGCGGCTCGGCGGCCCATGCCGATCCGAGCGCCGAAATCCCGCTCTGCCTCGTCGCGCTCGATGGGGAGATCCGGCTGCGTTCGCGCCGCAAGCGGCGCAGCGTCAGGGCCGGCGACTTCTTCAGCGGCATGATGGTCACGGACAAGGCCGACGACGAACTGATCGAGGCCGTCGCCTTTCCATCCGCCATAGCCGGAACCGGCTACGCCTTCCGCGAGGTCGCGCGTCGCCATGGAGACTTCGCCATCGTCGGCTGCGCGGCGGTCGTGACGGGCGACGCCATGCATATTGCGGTCGCCGGCGTCGCCGACACGCCGCAGCGCCGCAGCTTCCCGCCGCTGGAGGGATCGGCCCTGACGGATGCGCTGAACGCCTTCGCCTGGGAGCTCGACGCCCGCGACGATTTTCACGCGACCGCCCGGCTGCGCCGCGATCTGGTGCGCTCGCTTGGCCTGTCCACGATCGGGGAGGCGAAACGATGCCGCGCCTGAGCGCCGCGACGCAGCACCGCGTCGCCTTCACCTTGAACGGCAGGCCGGTCTCGCTCGACGCGCAGCCGCGCCTGCTCGCGACCGACGCGTTGCGCCACGGGCTGGGTGCGACCGGAACCCATGTCGGCTGCGAGCATGGCGTCTGCGGCGCCTGCACAATCCAGATCGACAGCCAGCCGGCGCGCGCCTGCCTGACGCTCGCCGTCCAGCTCGAGGGCAAGGACGTGACCACGGTCGAGGGTCTCGCGCCGGAGCGCGACCGGCTCTCGGTGATGCAGGCCGCTTTCCGGCGTCATCACGCGCTGCAATGCGGCTTCTGCACGGCCGGCATCCTGGTCTCGCTCGACGCCTATCTCCGCGAGGTACCCGACCCGAGCGAGCAGGAACTGCGCGAGGTCGTCGGCGGGCACCTGTGCCGCTGCACCGGCTACACGCCGATCATTAAGGCGGCGCTCGAAGCCGCGGCCTGTCTGCGGGGCGAGCCTGCGCCGCAGCCGCTGGAGCGGGAGCCCGCCGATGTTTGACCTTGGCACCAGCTTCATCGCCAGCGTGGCGCGCGACCCTGATGCGCTCGCCATCGTCGACGGCGACATCCGCCTGACCTATGCGCGATGGCTCGACCGGGTGTCTTCGCTCGTCGCCGCCTTCGACGGCATGGGTCTGAAGGCCGGCGACCACCTCGTCACCGTGCTCCAGAATCGCTGGGAAGCGGCGAGTCTGCACTGGGCCTGCCAGCTCGCGGGCCTGACGATCGTGCCGATCAACTGGCGCGCCAAGCCCGACGAGATCGATTTCGTCATCGCCGACTGCGGCGCCAGGGCGATCGCCTTCGAGCAGGTCGCGGGCCAGTCGATCGCCGGGAGCGAGCTGGCGCCGACGATCCCGCGCATCGCGGTCGGTCCCGACGCCGGCGCGGCCGAACTCACCTTCGCGGAGATGGTCGCGACGCCGGCCCATGTCGCGACGCCGCGCGCGGCAGCCGACGCCTGGTCCCTGATGCTCTACACCTCGGGCACCACGGCCAAGCCCAAGGGCGTGCCGCGTCGCCACCGGGCCGAACGCATGGCGGCGCTCGCCCATGTCGCGCAGAATCTCTACGGCCAAAGCGAGCGCACGCTCGGCGTGATGCCGCTCTATCACACGATGGGCGTGCGCTCGCTGCTGGCGATGTCGCTGATCGGCGGAGCCTTCATCTGCCTGCCACGCTTCGATGTGGCGCGGGCTCTCGAACTGATCGCGGCCGAGAAGGTCAGCAACCTCTATCTGGTGCCGACGCTCTATCACGACGTCGTCCATCACCCGGATTTCGCGCGAACCGACGTCTCCAGCGTGCGAAAGCTCGGTTTCGCCGGCGCGCCGATGACCGACGGGCTGCTCGGCAAGTTGACCGAGGCCTTCAGACCGGAACTCTTCGTCAACCATTACGGCTCGTCGGAGATCTACACCTTCACGGTCAACCAGAAGGCGGCGCTCAAGCCCGGCTGCGCCGGCAAGGCCGGCCTCAACCAGCTCATCAGGGTGGTGAAGCTCGGAGCCGCCTCGGCCCAGGACCTTGCAGCGCCGGGCGAGGAGGGCGAGATCGTCGCGCTCGCATCGAGCGACGAGGCTTTCGAGGGCTACTGGAGACGCCCCGAAGCCGACGCCAGATCGCTGCGTGACGGCTGGTACTTCACCGGCGACACTGGATACTTCGATCCGGACGGCGACCTCTTCGTCTCCGGCCGCGTCGACGACATGATCATCACCGGCGGCGAGAACGTCTCGCCGGTCGAGATCGAGAGCTGCCTGTCCCTGCATCCCGGCGTCCTGGAAGTCGCCGTCGTCGGCCTCGCCGACGAGCGCTGGGGCAAGATCGTCGTCGCGTTCGTACAGCGCGCCGGCGCGGTCACCGCCGAAGATCTTGACGCCCATTGTAAAGCGACGGGCCTCGCCAATTTCAAGCGCCCGCGACGCTTCGAATTCGTCAAGGCCATCCCTAAATCGCCCGTCGGCAAGCTGCTGCGCCGCCAGCTCGTGGCCGGCGAGTACGAGCCCGAACGGCCCGATATCGCAGCCGAATGACCAACCGCATCACCCATCACGACTGAAAGGCCAGAGCCGATGAACGCCATTACTCCCATTCACCCCGCCCTGACCGAACTCGACGGATTCAGCGTCGAGATCGACGCCGCCCGCGAGCGCGCCGACATCATCCTGAACCGGCCGCCGATGAACGTCATCTCGATGCCGCAGCGCGACCAGTTGCGGAAGGTCTTCGAGGCGCTCGACGAGGACGACCGCGTCCGCGTCATCGTGCTGCGCGCAATAGGCGAGCATTTCTCCTCCGGCGGCTACATCAAGGGCTTCCTCGAGGCCTCGCCAGAGCATGTCTCGAAGCTCGCCTGGAACATCGCCGCGCCAGCGCGCTGCGCCAAGCCGGTCATCGTCGCCAATCGCGGCTACGCCTTCGGCGTCGGCTTCGAGATTTCGCTGGCCTGCGATTTCCGCATCGTCTCGGAGACCGCCCAATACGCGCTGCCCGAGCAGAAACTCGGCCAGATCCCGGGCTCGGGCGGATCGGCCCGCCTGCAGAAGATCGTTGGCATCACCCGCACCAAGGACATCGTGATGCGCTCGAAGCGCATCCCGGGTCCGCAGGCGCTGGACTGGGGCATCGCCACCGAATGCGTGCCCGATTCCGAGCTGGAGGCCGCGACCGACCGGCTGGTGGACGAGTTGCGCGGCTTCTCGCCGATGGCGCAGCGCACCGCCAAGAAGCTGCTCAACGACACCGAGGACGCCTCGCTGTCGATCGCGATCGAGCTGGAGGGGCATTGCTACAGCCGCCTCCGCCAGTCCGACGATTTCCGCGAGGGCGTCGAGGCCTTCCATGCCAAGCGCGCGCCAAAATTCGTCGGGAGCTGAGCCCATGCCGGACCTCCCCGAGATTTTCCACGAGAGCGCCTGCCGCGAGAACGCCTGCTGGAAGAACGCGTGGTCGCTCGACGATCTGGCGCGGCTGGCGCGCGGGAGCTTCATCGAACAACTCGGCGTCCGCTTCGTCGAGCTCGGGGCGGACTGGCTGACGGCTGAACTGACCATCCGTCCTGCGACGGCGCATGCGGGCGTCGCGTTGGCGCTGGCCGAAGCCATCGGCACGCTGGCGAGTCGGATGGCGGTCGAAGCGCGGACGCACGTCGTCAGCGGGCTCGACATCAAGGCCAATCATTGCAGGCCGGTGGGTGTCGGCGAGACGGTGCAGGCCACGGCGCGGCCGCTCAACCTCGGCCGCCAGACCCATGAGTGGGAAATCCGCATCCAGGCCGCCGGCGACGAGCGGCTGGTCTGCGTCGCACGGCTGACCACGGCCATCAAGATCCGCGCGGGAGAAGGCGTCCGCGCGGCAGCCTGAGCCTTCCACACCACAACAAACCATAAAAAAGAGGGAAACGACCATGAAGACCGCAATCCTTTCAGCCCTTGCCGGCAGCCTCATAGCCGTCACCGCCCTTTCGGGCGGCGCGCTCGCCCAGAGCGGCCCGATCAAGATCGGCGTCGTAACCCCGCTCTCGGGCACCTACACCCCGATCGGCCAGCAGGTCCGCTGGGGTCTCGAACTGGCCGCCAAGGAGATCAACGCGGCCGGCGGCGTCGCGGGCCGCCAGGTCGCGCTCGTCTTCGAGGACGAAGAGGCCAACCCCGCCGTCGCCGTGCAGAAGGCCGAGAAGCTGTTCCAGGTCGAGAAGGTCGATTTCCTGACCGGAACCGTGAACTCGGGCTCGACGCTCGCCGTCGCCCAGCTCGCCGAGCGCAACAATAAGCTGGCGGCGACGACGGTGTCCTTCGCCGACTCGATTACGGGCGACAAATGCTCGCCCAACATGTTCCGCGTGAACGCGCGCGCCGAGCAGCAGTCGGTGGCTCTCGCCGCATGGCTCGCCAAGGAGAAGCCCAAGGCGAAGGTCTATTATCTCGGGCCGGACTACGAGATGGGCCGCTCGACCGTCGCCGCCTTCAAAAGCAGTGCGGAGAAGACCGGCTCGGCGACCGGCGGCGAGGTCTTCGCACCGCTCGATTCCAAGGACTACACTCAGTATTTCGGCCAGATCCGCGCGACCCGCCCACAGGTGCTCTACACCTCCGTCGCCGGCAACGACACGGTGCGGCTGCTGACGCAGCTCCAGGATTTCGGTCTGCTCTCGGGCCTCACCGTGGTCGGCGCGTCCGGCACCGTGACCTCGCAGAACATCACCGCGATCGGCGCGGCGGCTGAAGGCTTCGCCACCGGCGTCGGCTATTCGCCGCAGATCGACCGCCCCGAGAACAAAAAGTTCGTCGATGCCTTCCGCGCGGCCAACAAGACCGATCCCGATCTCTACGGCGCCGACAGCTATGGCGTGCTCTTCGCCTACAAGGCGGCCGTCGAGAAGGCCGGCTCGACCGAGACCGACAAAGTCCGCGAGGCGCTGCGCGGACTGACCTGGCAGACACCGCAAGGGACCAAGACGATCCGCCCCGGCGACCACCAGGCGATGCAGCCGATGTATGTGGTGCGCGTTACCAAGGGCAAGTTCGACATCATCGACAACGTCTCCGCCGAGAACGCGATCGGCCCCGACGCCTGCACGCGCTTCTGAGCGCCGCGACCAAGTCCCCTTCTCCCTGGCGGAGAGGGGGCTCCTGCGCCGTCCCGCGGAGAGGCACCGCCATGACTCCTGTCGACTACCTACAATTCGTCCTGGCCCCGCAGGTCGTGAACGGGCTCGCGCTCGGGGTCGCGGTCGTGCTCGTGGCGCTGGGGCTGACCATCATCTTCGGCATGCTCGACGTCATCAACATGAGCCATGGCGAGTTCTACGCGATCGGGGCCTATGCAGCGCTGGCGCTGGCTGCGGCCGGCATCGGCTTCTGGTTCCTGCTCGTGCTGGTGCCGATCCTGATGATCCCGCTCGGCATGGCGGCGGAGCGGCTGCTGATCCGGCCGGTCTTCGGCAGCAAGGACCGGCACGTCACGACGCTGCTCGTGACCTTCGGCCTCGGGCTCATCGTCGAGGACGTGCTGAAGATCATCTTCGGGGCCAACACGCAGCGCCCGCCGACGCCGATCTCGGGCGCAAGCGAGATCTTCGGGATCATCCTGCCCAATTACCGGCTGTTCCTGATCCTCGTGGGCGCGGCGATCGTGCTGGCCGTGGCTTATGTCGTCTACCGGACGCGGCTGGGCGCGATGGTCCGGGCGGCGGCCTTCGACCGCAACATGGCGGCTTCCCTCGGCGTGCCCGTCTCGCTGGTCTATGCCGGCACCTTCGCCTTCGGCGTCGGCCTGGCCGGCCTCGCCGGCGTCCTGCTCGCGCCGATCTATTCGGTGTTCCCGACCATGGGGCGCGACTTCATCCTGCTCGCCTTCACGGTCGTCATCGTCGGCGGCATGGGCTCGATCTGGGGCGCGGTCGTCGCAGGGCTCCTGCTGACGCAGGTTCAGGCGCTGGCGAGCCTCGTGATCTCGCCGGTCTGGACCGACCCGATCGTCTTCGGGACCATGGTCGCCTTTCTGGTTTTTCGCCCGCAGGGCCTGTTCGGGAGGCTTGGCCATGCATGACCGGCTGACGCAATCCATGCGGGCGAGCCATCTGCTCGCGCTGCTCTTCGTGCTCGCCTCTCTGGGCCTCGCTGCCATCGGCGCCGTCACCGGCGACACCTTTTACCTCCGGCTCGGCACCGAGGCGCTGATCTTCGCCGGGCTCGCGCTTTCGGTCGATCTGCTGCTGGGCTATTCCGGCGCGCTCTCGCTTGGCCAGGCGCTGTATTTCGGCATCGGGGCCTATGTCTCGGCGCTGACGCTGATGAAGGTGCCGTCCTTCTGGCTCGCCATGGGCGCAGCCTTCGCCGCCTCGCTGGTCGCCGCGATCATCGGCGGCCTGATCGCCAACCGGGTGCGCGGCGTCTATTTCGCGCTTATCACCTTCGGGCTGGCGCAGGTCTTCGCCAAGGTCGTCTACAACACCCGCGAACTCGGCGCTTCCGACGGCATGATCGGCATCCCGGTGATCGAGATCGGATTTGGGCCGTTCTCGGTCTCGGCGGGCAGTCCGGTCGGCTTCTTCCTCGTCGTGCTGTCCATCATCATGGGGCTCTACGCACTGACCGCCTATCTGCTCGACACCCCGTTCGGCCGCGTGCTGACGGCCCTGAAGGCCAATGAGAGGCGCGTGCCCTTCCTGGGCTATTCGGTCTGGCGCGCGCGCATGGCGGCCTATGTGCTGGCCGGGCTAATCGCGGGGCTCTCGGGTGCGCTCTACCCGATGCTGCGCGGCTTCGTCTCGCCGGAGCTGATGTTCTTCGCGACCTCCGGCAACGCCGTGATCTCGGTCATCCTCGGCGGCGTCGGCACGCTGATCGGCGCGATCTACGGCTCGGTTCTTCTCGTGATCCTGAAATCGATAATCGGGAGTTGGACGGAACACCATCTCATCGTGATCGGCGCGCTCTTCATGGTCTGCGTGATGTTCCTGCCCAAGGGCCTGATCGGCTTCGTCAGGCCGCGCATCGAGGCGCTGCTGGTGCGCCGACCGCAGGCCGGGCCGGTCCTTGCCGAACCCGCCACCCTGACGCCCATCGCCGTCAAATCCGGGAGCGCATCGTGATGATGCCCGTCCTCGACATTCGCGACCTCGGCATCGCCTTCGGCGGCCTCAAGGCCGTCGATCAGGTCAGCTTCCAGGCGCAGCGGCACAAGATCACGACCGTGATCGGCCCCAACGGCGCCGGCAAGTCAACGCTGTTCAATCTGATCAGCGGGGCCTTGAGGCCGCATCGCGGACAGGTCATGATCGACGGCGTCGACATGACCGGGGCACCCCCCGAGCGTACCAAGGCGGCCGGCCTCTCGCGCTCCTTCCAGATCACCAGCCTGTTTCCGGACCTCACCGTCGCGGAAAATCTCAGGCTCGCCGCGCAGGTGCTGGAGCCGGCCGGGCGCGCCTTCCTGCCGATCCGCCGTTCGCAGCGCGCCATGGCCCAGACC